>Ga0209577_10000842_pt1 | contig 30659 bp, 26 predicted proteins | sample GraSoiAngelo_109_FD_185874 | JGI IMG/M metagenome (GOLD analysis project Ga0209577, IMG submission 185874) | Grasslands soil microbial communities from the Angelo Coastal Reserve, California, USA - 14_0903_12_20cm (SPAdes) (version 2) | ecosystem: Environmental > Terrestrial > Soil > Grasslands...
CCAAGAGCATCGCCTTCCTCAGCCGCACGCAGCGCATCTTTCAGCTCTGGCACGTGATCCACCGGCCGTTTAGTTATGCCTTCGCCATCCTGGCCATTATTCATATCGGCCTGGCCCTCTTTATGGGCTATAGAATCTAAGGAAAGAGTTGGGACGGTCTCCCCTCGCCTTCCTGAAAAAAATCGGCGTGGGCTTTGGTGCCCAAGACCCACCGCCGCCAGCTGCACAGAAGTCAAGGGGCCCACCCGGCGCTTTGTACGCTCCTGAATAAAGGAAAGTCGCAAGGCCATGCAATAAACCAGTCGGTTTCACCTACGAGCGTTTCTTCTTGACAATCATGCTGCAGGCATACATCTTGGTGAGCTTTGCCCCCTCTTACCTCTCGGGCAGTCGGAGGGACGGAGCGAACGAAGCCCAAATGAAAAAGGTCAGGCTCTGTTTCCACGATCGCTGCTTTGATGGCACCGCTTCCGCCGCTCTCTTCTACCGCTTTTACCGGGAAAAATTTGACAAGAGCGCCGAGTTTGCCTTCACCGGCATGACGCACCGGGCGTCGCAGCCCTGGGAAGACGGCATCTTCGACGGCGATGAAAACGTCATCGTGGACTTCAAATATTCCAATTCGTCGAAGGTGACCTGGTGGTTCGATCATCATCAGAGCGCGTTTCTGACTCCCACCGACGCCGAACAATTTCGCCAGCAAACGCGCGAGCACATGTTCTACGAACCGGATTACAAGTCCTGCACCAAGTTGATTGCCACAGTGACCAAAGAAAAGTTTGGGTTCGATACCGCTCCGCTCGCGGATTTAATTCGTTGGGGCGACATCATTGACGGGGCGCAGTACCCAACGCCCCAAGCCGCAGTGGAACTGGCCGAGCCCGCGACGCAACTCGCTTTGGTGATCGAAGCGGCACCCGAGAATGGCCTGCCGGCGCAGATTATCCCCGACTTAGCGTACCGCCCGCTCAGCGAAATGGTGAAGCTGCCGCTGGTGGCCAAGCATCTCGGACCGCTGCTGGAGCGCCACCGACAGTCGATCGAGATTCTTCGCCAGCGCATCGACGCGCGCGACGGCGTGATTTTCTTTGACGTGAGTGATTTGGACTTGGAAGGCTACAACAAATTCATTCCTTATTTGTTACATCCCGAGTGCGTCTATTCGGTGAGTGTCAGCGCCTCCCCGGTGCGTGCGAAGGTCTCGCTCGGTACCAATCCGTGGAACCAAGCGACCGCCGATCAAAACCTCGCTTCACTCGCGGAAAAGCACGGGGGCGGGGGACATCCGCGCGTTTCAGCGATCTCTTTCGACGCCGGAAATCTGGCTCATGCGCGCGAAGTCGCACGAGAGCTGGCAGCTACCTTGCGGCGGAAATAGTTCTTTTTTAAGCGATTTTAAATATTCCGGTGGTGTGCTAATTCGGAAATAGGACACTACCGACATTCCTCAGCGCATCGACAAAATCAAGGCTCGCATGTAAACTTCTGATATCCCACGCTGGGCCGGTAGCTCAATTGGCAGAGCAGCTGACTCTTAATCAGCGGGTTGCAGGTTCGATTCCTGCCCGGCTCACCATTTTGATCCAACTGCGCTAAATTCAATCAGTCAATTTTTGCCGTCCTGCGCATTTCACCAAACTTGATAACAACCTCCTACCACTTGCCCCACGGCCCTCCACTTTCTTGCATTCATTGCATCGGGTCTTTCGATTGACGCTCGCATTCCCCCCGCGTTACCCTAGGCTCGTTGATGGCTGCGCTTGTCCCCATAAGACTACGACTGAGTGCTCCCAATCCAAATGTGAGGAGATTCTGATGGCCACTTCCGCCACAAAGCTTACGCACGAACGCACGTCTGATTCCAACCCGAGGAGATTCATGTCCAACGAACTGCGAAATTTTCTCACCCTTTCTTATGATGAGCTGGAGCAGTTGAATCTGAGCGCCAAGGAGCAGCGCAAGAATCGCGTGCCGGCGCACAAAGTTCAGGAGGAGCGCCTTAAATACTTGACCGACGAAAAACGCATCAAGGCCGTCACCGTCCTTTTCAGCGACCTCGAAGGCCGCCTCCACATGCTCGACTACGACAAAAAGTTCCTCATCAAGAGTTGGGACAACCTCACTTTTGACGGCTCCTCCATCCGTGGTTTCACCGCGCAGCGGGAAAGCGATTTGCGACTGGCCATGGATTGGCCTTCTTTTTATTGGGCTCCTTCCGACGTGTTTGGCTCCGGCAAAGTTCTCGTCTTCGGCCATGTCATTGACAAGGACGGCACGCCCTACACGGCCGACATTCGCGGCGTGTTGAAGGGCTACGCCGATGGCCTTTTCGAAAAGAAAGGCTACACGCTTAATGCCGCCAACGAAATTGAAGGCTTCTTGTTCGCCGGGCCTGACGCCGAACGCCGCTACCACGAAACCGGAAAATTCGATTACGTGAATACTGGCGGCTACTACCACTCGCTTCCCGGCGATCCCCTCCGCACCTTCATTGACACCACTGCCGAAGTGCAGCGTGCCATGGCCTTCCAAAACGAAAAAGATCACCCGGAAGTTGCGCCATCGCAGTTTGAAATCAACTACAACTATGGCGAAGTCGTGCAAGCCGCCGACCAGATTCAGCTTTACAAATTAGTTTGCCGTCAGGTCGCCACGAACATGGGCTTCACCGCCAGCTTCCTGCCCAAGCCCATTGTTGGCGTGAACGGCAGCGGCATGCACACCAACGTTTCCGTCAGCAAGGACGGCAAAAACCTTTTCTGGGATCCCAGTGGCGAGGAGAAACTCAGCAAATTCGGCTGGGACTTTGTCGACCGCATCCTCACCCACGGCAACGATATCTGCCTGCTCATCAATTCCAGCGTGAACGCCTACCGCCGCCTCGACCCGCACTTCGAAGCCCCGAATCAGCTCAACGCTTCGCCCACGAACCGCGGCGCCATGGTGCGCATCCCCATCGGCAATGAACGCAGCATGCGCACCGAAGTGCGTGCCGTTGCGCCGGACTCCAACCCGTACATGGTGATGTACGCCATCTTCAAAACCGGCCTTGACGGCGATATCGCCAAAATCAAGGACTTGCGGTCCGCCAAACGCTATCTCCCGGACAACATCTACACGGCCATCGAAAACTTTGAGAAGTCCGAGTGGACCACCACACTCCTGGGCGCCGACGTCAAGGCCCGTTATGCGGAAGTGAAGCGCACGGCCGCGGATCGCTGTCCGCGGGCCCTCGGCACGATTGTGAAAGCGCAAGAGGTGCAGTTCCACCACGAAGTCTACAACCAGTTCCTCTGGAATCTGTTCTAGCGACGGCTAGCTATTTGACGGCGAAATCTCCGATTGATACCTGAGATGGATTCGGAACGAAGTATAGGATGGAGGGGAAGCCGCGCTGGTGCGACTTAGATCGAGCAGGACGCGAGCTGGCGGTCGAGCTGCATTGCCAGGTGCTGGTCCAAAACAAATCCTTTCGGGAACTAAAGCGGATAAGGGAACGTACATAAGAGAGAAAACGTGGGTTCCCTGAAACCGCTTATTTTTGTCTCCCGGCTGGAAGGAGGAGGGGCATGAAGAGCACTAGAAATTTAGCGCTGGGATGGATAACGGGAGCGCTTTGCCTGTCGATGATTTCCCTGGCGACGGGCGCCCCGGCGTCGGCGCAGGGTGAGAAACGGAGCGTGTTCTCCCCAGACGATTTTCATTGGCAGGGAAACTTGAAGGCAGGGCAGACGCTGGAAATCATCAATCGAAATGGGGAGATTGAGGCGAGCGCTGCCTCGGGGAACGAAGCGCGGGCCGAAAGCATGAGGAAAGGCAACGATGGGGACAGCAATTTGTTCATCGAAGTCGTTGAGTATTCGGATGGCGTGACAATTTGTGCGGCGCAGGCCAGGGACAAGACGCCCGGACGCTGCCATCGCGGCGGAGTCTCATCCGAGTCCATGAGCTGGTGGCACGGGAGCCGCGCAAAGGTGAATTTTGACGTGCAAGTGCCGCGAGGCGTGCGCCTCCGCGCGATGACGACAAATGGAGGCGTGTTTTGCCGCGACCTGAACAGCGTGGTGGAGGCAGCGACCACGAACGGGAACGTGGAGGTTGCGACCAGTGAATGGGCTTCTGCGACAACTACAAACGGTGGGATCCGCGTATCGATGGGCGACGCGAAGTGGAACGGCGAGTTGCGGGTGACGAGCACAAACGGGAGCGTGGATGTAGTCCTGCCGGCTTCGGCGGAATTCAAGCTGGATGCAACCACGACGAATGGCGGGATTAACACGGATTTTCCGATTACCGTGCAAGGCAGTTTCAACTCGAAAGAGCTTTCCGGTACCGTGGGCAGCGGCGGCCGAGAATTGAAAGTCTCGACGACCAACGGCGGAATTAAGCTGATGAAGAGCTGAGCTCAATACCGCTCGTTATTAATAGGGTAAGGTACCCGCCAAACGCCGCTCCACGGCTTCCCGCACAAGCGATTGCGGGTCGCGCCCCTGTTGCGCTGCGATGCTGTCGAGCCTCGCTTCGGGTTCCGGTGTAAGTTCTATTTCCATGGGGTCAGTGTGGCTTCTGGGTCTACGTTGGTCAAAACTCCCGCTTGGCGAAGGTGCGGGTGGCAGTGATGCCTTTGGATTCGGTGACGGTGAGGGTGGCGCCGCCGGGGACGGAGGAGAGGCGATCGATTTGGCCGCTGGGCCAGTGGATTTCGATGGAGTCTGCTTTGTCGCGCGGGCCGAGGCCGAAAGTGAGCACGAGTTCGCTGGCGGAAAGATAGCTTGATCCGCTGTGGAGCATTTTGGTTTGCGTATCGCCGCCAGCGGTGAGCTTCACGACGGCACCGATGCCGTCGCGGTTAGTTTTCGTGCCAATAAGTTTGAGGCGGAGGCTGTGGTTCGCTGCGGCGGCGCCTGACGCTTCGTTGCGGAATAAATACACCGGACCGCTGTTGGTGGAGAGGAGCAGATCCAGTCGGCCGTCATTGTTGATGTCCGCATAGGCCGCGCCCCGACCGACACGAGGAGAGGCGAACGCCGCGCCCATCGACTTGGTGACTTCCTCGAACTTCCCTTTGCCCACATTGCGGAAAAGATGTGGAGGCATGGCGTAGGTCACGTTGGGTTGAACCTTTTGGATGTCGTCATCAACGTGACCGTTGGCGATGAAAACGTCCGGCCAGCCGTCGAGATCGTAATCAAAAAAGAAGCAGCCGAAGCCAAGCGTGAGCAGCGAAGCGTGGCCGATTTCCGAGCGGGGCGCTTCGTCAACGAAGAGGCCTTTGCCTTCGTTGTGATACAGGGAAATCATCTGGTTCGAGAAATTCGTGATGAGCACGCTGGCGAAGCCGGAATGATCATAGTCGGCGGCGTCCACGCCCATACCGGCGCGCGCGACGCCGTCTTCGCTGAAGGCCACGCCCGCGACGACGGCTTTTTCGGTGAAAGTTCCATTGCCATTGTTGCGATAGAGCTTGTTGGGCTGTGTGTCGTTGGAGAACAGGAGATCGGGCCAGCCGTCGTTATCATAATCGAGGACGGCCACGCCAAGGGTTTTTGAGGTTGCGTCGCCGAGGCCGGATTTTTGCGTGACGTCTTCAAACGTGCCGTTGCCGCGATTGTGCCAAAGGCGTACCGATATGCCTTTGTAGGATTCCGGCGTGCAATAAGATTTGCTCTTGCCATCGAGCGTGCAATAAAGGTCGGTCTCCGGCGTCCACTGAACGTAATTGCCGACGACGAGATCGAGGTGGCCGTCTTTGTCGTAATCGACCCAGGCAGCACTGGTGCTGAATTCTTTCGGGCCTTGCAAGCCGGCTTTTTGCGTCAGGTCGGTAAAGGTGCCGTTGCCATCGTTGTGAAAGAGATGGTTTTGGCCGTAGGCGGTGACGAAGAGATCGTCGTAGCCGTCGTTGTCGTAATCGCCGACGGCTACGCCCATGCCATAAAGCGCGATGTCGAGGCCAGCTTTGCGGGTCACGTCGGTGAACGTACCATCCTGATTGTTGTGATAGAGCTTGGGCGTGGAATGCTTGCGAACGTGGCCGGGCCAGTCCATGCCGTTGACCAGGAAAATGTCAGGCCAACCGTCGTTGTCATAGTCGATGAAGGCGACGCCGGGGCCCATGGTTTCCGGGAGATATTTTTTGCCAAACGCGCCGTTGTTGTGGACGAAGTGGATTCCGGCTCGTTGAGTGACGTCGCGGAATTGGATGGAGGAGGCTTCGGGCGGAGCCGCGACGCCTGTTTTTACGGCCATGACAATGGCCAGGGCGACCAGCGGGATTATTGCGAGGACGGATTGGAAAAATCCGCAGGGCTGGCGCCCTGCGCTACATTTTTTCACCATTCCCCCATTTCAGTCGCGGCCGACGCCGAGAGCGTCGGCAACACGATTGATGTAGTTGAACCAGGACGCAATCAGCGTGATTTGCAAGATGCCTTTGTCGTCGAAGCCGGCGGCGCGCAGCTTGGCGTGATCCGCCGGAGAGCATTTTGTAGCGTCCTTGGTGAGTTTCACGACGTAGTCGAGCATGGTGCGATCCTGCCCGCTGATGGGCGCAGTGCGGTAATCCTTCTTCAGCGCTTCCACCATGCCCTCATTCAGGGTGACGCGACGCAAAAACTCTGCGTGGGAGACGATTCAATAGTGACAGCGGTTGGTCACCGAGACCATGGTCGCAATCATCTCGTGCTGGTGGCGCTTCAGCGGCAACTCGGGAGACATCAGCGCGCCGAACGTGCTGAAGGCGTGATAAAGCGCTTCGGGAATCAGCGTGTGGCTCGCCACGATGCCCGCGGTTTCACCATCATTTACGGGCTGAACAGGCGTGGCGTATTCGATGGGATAGAGCTTTCGCTGCGATTCGATGGCGTCCTTCACGCATCTGTCGTCATCCATGCGCACAGTCTGAATCCAAGTCATGTCGGTCCTCCGTTTTCAGTCGTAAGTTCTCAGTGATACAAGCCGCCGGGGTTTGCCGCTCGAGCGTTTTCCTGCACGGAATTTTTCGCGGCGGCTTTTATGATGGCCGCTTTTACCGCCGCAAGCTTCGCCGTCGTCGATTTCGCCTTCGCGACACTGGTCTTTGCCTTTTCGCGAGGAGCAGCAGTCAAGGCGGCGCTGTAGTGTTCGTGGATTGCCTGGCGCTCGTTGTTGTCTTCGGGATGCAACTCGCGGTAAGGGCCGGTGATGGCTTGCGCGGCTTCATCGGCCTTGAAGCGCAGGTAGCGCTCCTTGTGCGCTTCGGCTTTTTTGTCGTCGCCAAGACCGTTGTAGCAGAGCATCAAATTGTAATGCGCCTGCAAATCTTCGGGATCGATGGCCAGCGTTTTTTCGAATTCGGTGACCGCATCGGCGTAGCGCTTTTCGAGGAAGAGCACGCGGCCAAGCTCGTTGTGGACGACGCGGTCGCGCGGATATTGCTCGAGGACGGTTTTGAAATGCGCGATGGCGCCTTCATAATCGCCGTCTTCGCGAAGAGCTTTGGCGTAAAAGAAATTGGTGCGCGCGAGCTTTGCGTTAATGGCCAGAGATTTTTCGAGCACTTTGCGCGCGCCGGCGGTGTCGCCTTCCTGCAAAAGCACACGTCCGATGTTGGTCCAGCCGTCGGGATTTTGCGGGTCGGCTTCGGTGATTTTTTCGAATGCCGCGGCAGCGCCTTTCAAATCGCCTTGTAGGAAAAGACCGATGCCGTAATCGTTCCAGCGCGTCCATTCTTCTTTGAGAATGACGGTTTTGGGCGAGGGCGCCGGAGCATGGCGCGGAAGAACGCGCAAGGTTTTGGTGTCCTCGGAAAGCACGGTGATTGGAAGATCCGGGATTGCTTTGATGTTGCCGGAAACATTGGAAGTGTCGCCGGTGAACTCGAACCTGCGATCATCGTAATCCGGCGTGGTTAGCTTTTCGCTTGAGGAAGTCAGCTTGGTCGCGGCTGCTTCAATTCCTGCGAAGGAAAACTGCGTGTTGTACCAACTGAATTTGCGGTAGTTCAGCTTGGCGTCAAGGGTGATTTTGTCGCCACAGTTGTCGGGCACGTGCAAGTGATAATGCACGGTGTCCGCGGCGCCCGGCGGAATCAGATGCACGTAAACGACGGAGCGCGTGGCCCAGGCGTTGCGCTTGTTGATGACGTGGCCGTGAGCGTCGATTTGGAGGGAACGATAAAAATGCGCGCCGGGGTCCACGGGGCCTTTGCCATTGTCTTCGACTTCGCCACTCCAAAAAATCGTTTGGCCTTTTTCGTCGGTGGCCTGCAGCTCGAGCCAGACATCGAAAGCATCGACGGTGCCGCCGGGAAAGAAATGGCCGACTCCGCGCGTGCGAACGACGACATCGACGAGAACATCGTCACCGCGGCGAACGGCAGCGTCGCTGCGATCGATGGGCGCGGTGATGGCGCGAACTTCGCCCTCCGGACCTTTGAGCGGAGCGGCTTCGGATTCCTCGCCCACCGCGAAAGTCGTGGAAAGTTCCTGCTTGCCCAGTTCGTTGCGAACAGGCGCGCTGGTTACTTTGCCAGCGGGAGAAATCGCGAAGATGTCCACACTTAATTGATTCGCCTGAAGAAATTTGCGAGTGGCGTCGAGCTGCGTTTGATCTTTGTTGGCTGTAGGCACGGCGGTGTTTGCGCCGGGAAAGCGGTGCGAATGCACGTAACCGTGGATGTTGCCGTCGTCGTTCGAACGAACGAGCGGCATGTGGCAATCGGCGCAATTCAATGGAGATTTCGGATAGTAGAAAGAACGTGCGCCCTGGCCGGAGACGCCGCTGGCCTGCCAGTTGTCGTATTCGTTGAAGCCTCGAATCCAACGGTAGTGATTCACAGGAATGTCCAAGTGGACCTTGTGGCAGGAAGAACAAAATTCGGCGGTTTCCGAGCGCATGAAAGGCTTGAGGAACGTGCGGCGGTGCGGCTCGGGGTTCAAGCGCACGATAAAGTCATGCAGGGTGCGAACGATGGGATTGTCGCTGGCCGCCAATTCATGCAACTTCGGATATTCGAGAAAGAAGTCGCCCTGGCCCATGGTGCTTTTCACTTCCACGATGCTGTGACACATCAAGCAGCCCAAGCCCGCGTGCGCTTCGGGCCGATTGACGATTTTCTTGATGGGCGTGTCGAAAAGGCCGCTGTAGAGCAGCGCGGGATCGTGGCATCCAGCGCACCACTTCGAAGGCTTTACGCCAACAACATCCTGCATGTACTCGATGCTTTTGCGATACCACTGATTATTAAAAGATGAAAAATGGTGCATCGAGCTGTTCCACTGCGCGTAAATGTCGGCGTGGCAACGCTTGCAGGCGTCCGATTTCATGAAGTATTGCGACGGGATGTTGACGTCGTGAATGGTCTGTGCCGAACTGGGGAAGAATTTGCCTGGGGCCCCATCGCCTTCGCGGTCCATGGAAGCTGGCGCCATTTGCGGATTGATGATGCGATTGGCGCGCGCGTCCTGCCAGCCGACTTGGCGCGTCCACCAGAGACCCGCAGAGATGGCGCAGGTCAGGATTGCGAGCCCCACGAATCGCAGTGCGCGCATGAGATTGCTTTGCCCGAGCCAGCCTTTGGAATTCAGCCAGGAGGCTGCGAGCAGCAACACGCCGAGGACGCACAGAACAATGTGGGCGTAGAGCCAATTCCAGAGACGAAGAGGCGTGCCGATTTTGATCAGCACGATGCCGAGAACGGCTCCCGCGGCTAGAAGGATCCAGCCTAGGCGGGCGAGGTTGGTCGCGTTGCCAAGCAAGGAAACAAAAAAAACGACAAGCAACACAAATGCGAGAACCCCCACGGCAACGTGAAGCAGATCAACAGCTGCGTAGGTGATGGTGGCAGAGGGGAATCCAAACAAATATGCGGCACTGAGAGCGAGGAAAATAAGAAAGCGAGATAGCCAGCGCTGGGACAACTCAACGGGCATCGGAGGCCTCTTCCGAATGGCTGGGCGCCAGAAAAAAAGCGACCGGATGTCTGAGAGCCATCCGGCCGCGATTCAGTTTGGGGTGCCCCGAAGCAAGCCAGGGTCTGGCTGAGCTGGAGGCGATGGTGCTAGTGAGCATACTTATAAGTTTGTGGCGCGAAATGAGCAATACTGCGAAACCACTAGAAACGGGGACATCATCCAAAACAATAAAACTAGCGGCAATAATAGAAAAACACTAGGGAATTTAGAGCGGCTCTATCCCCTTTCCTTCCAGGCACTTATAAGCCCTCCGCGACTGAGGGTTCTTGTATTCCTCTGTGCGACCACTGGGCCAATTGATGACGATGCGGTCGACTTTGTCGCGCTTCGCGAGCCCGAAGGTCAAGGGGAGCTCGGATTGGGAGAGATAACTCGAGCCGCCACGCACCCTGCGAGACTGGCGCAGGTCTCCCGCGAAGATTTCGACCGTGGCACCGATGGCGTCACGATTGGACTTTGTGCCCTGCAATGCGAAGCGGATGCTGTGATTGCCTGCCAACTGGTCGTTGCGAAAGAGAACCGCGGGGCCGTTGTTGGTGGTGAGCAGAAGGTCCAAATCGCCGTCGCGATCGAAGTCTGCGTAAGCCAGCCCGCGGCCTACGCGAGGCTTGTCAAAGTCGCCGCCGACTTCTGACGCCACGTCGCGGAATTTTCCGTGCCCTTGGTTCAGGAAAAGTTGCGGCGGCTGGGCGTAACCAACATTGCCGCGAATATTTCGGACGGTTTCGTCGATGTGTCCATTGGCGACAGCGAGATCGAGCGCCCCGTCCAGGTCCACGTCGAGGAAAATGCAGCCAAAGCCGAGCGTGTTGCGCGAGGGCGCGCCGACTCCAGAAGGGATGGAAACGTCGTCAAAAACGCCCGGAGCGCTTGCGCGGTAAAGGCCGATCATCTCGTTATCGAAATTCGTGATGGCGATGCCAGCCCTGCCGGAATTGTCGAAGTCTCCCACGTCGATGCCCATACCGGCGCGGGCCTTTCCTTCCGTGCTGAAAGCGAGGCCAGCTTCAATGGCCGCGTCCTTGAATTTTCCGTTGCGAAGGTTGCGATACAGCTTGTTCGGTTGTGTGTCATTCGCGACCAGCACGTCGGGCCAGCCGTCCTGATCGTAATCGAGCATGGCCACGCCCAGGGACTTCGAGCTACTGTCAAACACCCCGCTGGTGGCGGTGACCTCTTCGAAAGTGCCGTTGCCGCGATTATGAAATAGCCAGCAGGTGTCACCGCGATAGGCTTCCGGCGTGCAGTAGGATTTGTGCCTTCCGTCGAGACTGCAAAACACGTCGTGTTCGGGAGACCAGCGAACGTAGTTGCAAACGAAGAGATCAAGAAAGCCATCGCGATCGTAGTCGAACCACAATGCGGAAGTGCTCAAGCCCTGGCGGCCGAAAAGGTCGCTGGAGCGCGTGGCGTCTACGAAGGTACCTTTGCCGGTGTTGCGGAAGAGACGGCTCTGGCCGACGCAAGTGATGAAAATGTCCGGGAAGCCATCGTTGTTGTAATCCCCAACGGCTACGCCCATTCCGTACATTTCGATGTCGAGCCCCGCGCTCTTGGTGACGTCGGTAAAGGTGCCGTCGCGGTTGTTGCGGTAGAGGCGCAGCGTCGAGCGCTGGCGCTTATGGCCGGGCCAGTCCATGCCGTTAACGAGCAGAATGTCCTGCCAGCCATCGGCATCGTAATCCAGAAAAGCGCAGCCGGAACCAAGTGTTTCCGGAAGAAGTTTGCCGCCATACGCGCCAGAGTTATGTTGGAACTGGATTCCCGCTGCGGTCGTAATGTCGGTGAAGCGAAATCCCAGGTTGGAAACGGGACTTGCCCAGGCAGAACGTGGAAAGGTTGCCGTGGCCAAGCCTGCAGTCAATGACGAAAAAAGGGCCGAGAAAAGAAAATCCCTGCGGTTCAAGGAAGGTTCACCAGACCCTTGCGAATGGCGTAGACGACCAGCTCTGCGGTTTTATGAATGCCAAGCGTGTCCATGATGTTGGCGCGATGCACGGCGACAGTATTCACGCTGAGGTTCAAGTCTGACGCAATCTCTTTGTTCGATTTTCCCGCGACGATGTGCTGGAGAATTTCTAGTTCGCGCGGCGTTAGTCCACCGCCGCGTTCGCCCTTGAGCGCGTCTTTGCGCGACACTTGTGGATCGAGAACCGTCATGCCAGCAGCGATGCTCTTCACGGCACTCACCAGGTCGAGGTCCATGGCATTCTTGAGAACATAGCCGCGCGCGCCTGCTTGCAGCGCCTGGCTCACCAGCGTTTCTTCGGAGTGCATGCTCAGCATCAGGATGCCCGCTTCCGGATACACTTCCAAAATTTTTCGCGTCGCTTCAATGCCGCTCAATTCCGGCATGGCGCAATCCATCACGATAACCCGTGGGCGTAGTTCCGTGGCCAGACGCACAGCCTCTTCACCGTCGCTCGCTTCCGCAACGACAGAGATTCCCGGGTCGTCTTCCAGCATGCGACGGAATCCGCGCCGCACCAGCGCGTGATCGTCGACCAAGAGAACCGTTATTCTACGCGGCATGACTTTCTACTTTCTCGCGGGGAATTTGCAGACGCACTTGCGTGCCACCTTGCGGACGCGGCGTGATGGCTAGCGTCCCACCAATGATTTCAGCACGTTCACGCATGGCCACCAACCCGATTCCTCGTTGCATCCTCTCCGCCACAAATCCTGAACCGTGATCCTCCACTTCAAGTTCCAGCGAATCTCCCGAATATTTCAGGCGCACCCAGGCGGCGCGCGTGCCGGAGTGGCGGCTAACATTATTGAGCGCTTCTTGAAGCACGCGATAGATGTGCACACCCGCGCCCGGTTCGACGGGAAAGGGCTTGCCGCTTTTCTCGTAATGCAATTCGATGCCCGCCTGCCTGCCTACCGTGGGAATATACCAGTCCAGCGTGCTTTCGAGGCCTGCTTCCTCCAGTAAGACCGGATGCAGCGCCTGCGAGAGCGTCCGGATGTTATTCAGAGTCGTTTGCGCGATTTCCTGCACTTCTTTCAGGTCGCCGTGCAGCGGCGTTCCCTCTCCAGCTTGTTTGCCGGCGCGGCGCAGCATGGAGCCAATGGCGGTGAGCACCTGCCCAAATTCATCATGCAGCTCGCGGGAGATGTGCCGCAGCGTCGATTCCTGCGTGGAAATCAGCTTCTGCGCTAAATCGCTGCGCTGTTCGGAAAGATCGGCGAGGCGCGCGAAAAGTTGGCGATTGCTACGAATGAGGTACAAGCTGGTCAACACAATGGCGATGAGCGTAGCGGCGAGAAAGAAGTAAAGCTGGCGCTGCACGCCATCGTAGATTTGTGCGATGCTGGCGGCAGCTTGCTCTTCGCCTTCGTTGTTTTGCACGAGCAGGCGGGAGACTGCCGTACTGAGCGCTTGCTCGCGTGCCTGGAGCGTTAAGCGGATTTGTTCGCGTGCTTCTGCTTCTTTGCCGCTGGACGCGAGCGCGAACATGCGGTCAACGGCGTCCCAAAATTGTGCAACCGATTGCGTGAGGTATTTCCGCTGGTCCGGCGTGCGGCTGGCGACGGCCAACCCCTCTTCCAGTTTGAGCGCAGTGTCCAAGTCCTGGCGCATGCGCTCGAATTGCGCGGTCCAAGCGGTTAGCGGATAGCGTTCGGCCGTGTCCAGCATGTCGCGCATGGCCAGGGCCACGGAATTAAGATCATTCTGAATGCGAAGAAGTTGAAGCGAATCTTTGCGATTGCGGTCGACCATTTCGCTTTGGAGCTTGCGCAGGCCAGCGAGTTGCACGGTGATGTAGAAAGAGTATGCCAGCACGGCGGCCAGCGTGATCACCAGGCCGAAAAGAAGCCGATTTGTGGGTGAGCGATGCGAAAAGGCGACCTTTTGCACGAGCCTAAGGATACCTCAAGCAGTAGGCAGTTCTCGAAGCAACGAACAAAAGCATAGGCCGAGAAGACTCAGCCACGAGTTCCTGGGCGAAGTATACCGATGAGCGTTAGCATCACGGCGCAGCCAGCGAGGGGCACCAGCAACCCGATCCGCAGGCTCCCCGCATAGCGCGAAACCACACCAACCAGCGGCGGCATGAGCGCGCTGCCGAGAGCAGCAAGAGCGAACATGACGCCGCCCACTTTGCGTGCTCGCGTCCCATACCATTTGGAGAGCCAAGCAATCAAAATGGGGAAAATACTGGCGAGGCCAAGTCCCGCAAGGAAAGCGCCGCCAAACAATGTAAGAGGAGAATGACCCGTGAGAAAAACGGACTCGCCCGTGGCTGCCAGCACGAGTCCTCCGACGGCAACCGGCACTTCCTTCAAATGGAGAAGAATCGCAGCCGCTGCGCCGCGTCCGCCAAGGAGCCCCGCGAAGAAAAACATTGGGCAGAGCGCCCAGGTGTTGCTGCTCCAGGTAGTCGCTCTTTGCGCATGCGTGGGAGCCCAATAGGAAGTTCCGACTTCCGTGCCGACATAGACAAAAAAGAGAATCCCAAGCAAGAGCGCGACACCGGTTCCGACAATTTTATTGTTGGCTGCATCGGAGGCAGAATTTTCTTCGCTCGGCGGCTTGCCGAAGGGCATTCGCAGCAACGCAAGAGCAAGCACAACACCAAGAACGCCAACGACATTCAGAAGAAGGCTGACGTGGGACGTGCGCATCGCCCACATGGCGAGAGGCGAAGAAGAAATCGCCCCAACACCCCAGGCCAGATTCATAATGCTGAGGGCCGAAGCGCGGCGCGCTCCGTAGGATTCGCCAACCCATAAATTCGTTCCCGGCGTGGCAAAGCCATAACCCAACCCGTAGAGGCCACTAGCCGCAAGAGCGAGCGCGAACGTCGGCGCATTCAACAGTGCAAAACCTGCGCCCAGCAGCGCGATGCCCAGCGTGATTGCGGGTTTGAATCCTTTTGCAGAGAGCAGCGCGCTCGAGGTGAGAACACCAATGAACGAAGCGGAGAATTGCACAAGCGAGAAAAGCCCGGCACGGCTGTCGTTCAGGGCCCACTTGGACATGAACATGGGAAGGATGGGACCGATGAGCGAGATCACGATGCCATTGATGACGAAGCCTGCGCAAAGGAGATAGAAAATTACGCTCTGCGTAGAAGGCGAGGCGATGGCCCAAGTTTGCGTTTTCGAAGACATCATGGCATTTTGCCGGAGCTAAATCATTCGCGCAACGGAACCATCGTGCCGGATGGGATGCGGAGCAAGTCACATGATTGAAGTTGGCTTGGTTGGATACGGTCTGTCAGGGCGCGCGTTTCATGCACCGGTGATTCGAGCCGTGCCGGGAATCCATCTGGCCGCAATTGTGCAGCGTACGGGGAACGAAGCGGCGGAGAAATATCCGGACGTCCGCATCGTGCGCAGCTTGGAAGAGTTGCTGGCGATTCGGGAGATTCGTCTGGTGGTAATCGCTACGCCCAACGACACACATGTTTTACTCGCCGCGCACTGCCTTGCGTCTGGCCGAGACGTGGTCGTGGATAAACCATTCACAACCACCTTGGAAGAAGCGCGAGCCTTGGTCCAATTTGCGAAGGCAGAAAGTCGCCTGATCACCGTTTACCAGAACCGGCGCTATGACGGCGATTTTCAGGCTATTCGAAAGCTGGTCGCAGAAGGAACGCTGGGGCGCCTTGTGCGGTTTGAAACGAATTATGACCGATACAGGCCGCAACTGAAGCCCGGAGCTTGGCGCGAGACGACGCGCGCAGGGAACGGGATTCTTTTCGACATTGCGCCGCATCTGATCGATCACGCACTCGTCTTGTTTGGGCTGCCAGAAGCGGTGACTGCTGACGTGCGCATCGAGCGCGAGCAGGCGGTGGCCGACGATGCCTTCGACATCATGTTCCACTATCCGCGCGGCATGCGCGCGGTGCTGCGCTCAAGCATTCTGGCCGCCGCGGCGCGGCCACGGTTCGTTTTGCACGGCACGCAGGGAAGCTTTGTGAAGCAGACGTTCGACCCGCAAGAGAACAACTTGCGGCACGGAAACATTCCGGCGAGTGGCCCGTGGGGAGCGGAGCCAGAAGAAAATTGGGGTCTGCTCACGATTCCGGACGGAGAAAGGTTTTTGCAGCGGCACATTGCTTCGGCCTCCTGCGATTACCGCGACTACTACGCAAATTTGCGCGACGCGTTGCTGGGAAAAGCTGAGGCTGCGGTGAGCCCGGAGTGGTCATTGAACGTGATGCGCTTGCTGGAAATGGCGCGCGATAGCAGCGCGAAGCGTTGCACGATTCCTTGGAGCCCATCGACTGGAATTAAGTGAGATTGTTAGTACACGGTCAGAGTGACGTCGAATTTTGCGCGGCAATTGTCCGAGGGATCATCGGAGATGCTCTTCGAGACCGTGCCGCTCTTGATGGTGAATTCGAGCGGCTTCTTGGGCATATTGGGCAGACCGGTCACGCTGGCCTTGCCGTCGCTGTTGGTGCCGACTTCGAGCTCCGTCTTGCGCTTGCTGAGGAATCCGTACTTGATGAGGACGTGAATCTTGGCGTTATAGATGGGCTTGTCCGAGCCGTCTTTCACGGTGAAATCGGCACGGCAGGACCCGAGACCACCGTCCACCACGGGAATTTGCGGGGATTGCGCGGAAAGTAAGCCGCCGCAGAGAAAAAGAAAAAGCGTAAGACCGAAAAAACGAATAGACCGGACTTGGCCGAACCGCATTTTTGTTGTGCCTCCTCACAAAAAAACCATACGCCCGCCGACGCGCGGTTGCAATTCTGCGTTGAGGGAAACTTTCAACGTGTGGCGTTTTTAGCATTACGCCCGCGTTCGCGTATAATCGGCGTTGTCCCGAGAGGAAAGGAGCCAAGCGGCACTTATGACCATCGAATTGGCCCCCTCGATACTCTCTGCGAACTTCGCGCGGCTCGCCGACGACGCAAAAGCCGCGCTCGAAGGCGGCGGCACAGTCCTGCACCTGGACATTATGGACGGCCACTTCGTGCCGAACATTACCATTGGGCCGCCGGTTGTGGCGTCGCTCCGAAAAGCGCTTCCCGATGCGACTTTCGACTGCCACCTCATGATCGAGAATCCCGACAATTACATTCCGGCGTTTGCGGAAGCGGGCGCGAACTGGATTTCCGTGCACCAGGAGGCGTGTGTGCATCTGCATCGCACGCTGCAACTGATTGAATCGCACGGCTGCGAGCCGGCGGTGGTGATCAATCCCGCGACGCCCGTGCATACGCTCGACGAGGTGCTGGACATGGTACACCACGTCCTGGTGATGAGCGTGAACCCCGGCTTTGGGGCGCAGACGTTCATCCATGGGTCGCTAGGTAAGATCAAGACGCTTGCGGAAGTGCGCGAATCGCTGGGCCTATCTTTTCGCATTGAAGTGGACGGCGGCGTGGCCCTGGACACGGTGAGCGACATCGTCCACGCCGGCGCCGAATTGCTTGTTGCGGGAAACGCAGTTTTCGGCCGCGGCGATATTCGCGAGAACGCGAAGAAACTCCTGGGCGCGGCCCGCGCCGCCATGCTCACGCGTGCATGAAAAGGACCTCTTAAACTGCCCGCCGATTTCAGACACTTACAGTCTGATCCTTCCCATCATTTCTGAAGGAAACATTGCAACACAACGCAAACGGGTACGAATATCGCGCCCTACGGGAGGCGACTACCAGGCTCCTTGGGCCTTTTGCGCGAAGAGGGGAAGTTCGTCAGCGCTAGGTCCCCAACTGGCAGGGACAGCGACGTTGAGCAGGCGCAGGTACACGCTGAGCTGGCCGCGATGCTGATACCAGTGGCTGAACATGACGTCGCGAAGGAACTGGCCTCGCGGCTGAACAAGGACTTCTTGGCCGCGCGCGACCATGCGCCAGGCTTCTTTCATGCGGGCATCATCGAGCTTTGGCAGTAAGTCGCGAACCGTTGCAATACTATCGTCAAACGTCTTAAGGATTTCCTGGCGGCTTGCTGGCTGCGGGAAATTGGCAAATTCGGGCGCTTGCGCGGGATTATTCTGCACGAAGCGAATGACTCCGCCTGGAACGGAAGCCAAATGATAAGCAAGCTGCCCCGCAGACATGGATTTTTCGTGCGGTTTCCAGGTCAACTTGTCCTCCGGCAGGCGCTCGAGAAATCTGCGCGTGATAGGGGCTTGAGCTTCAAACTCCGCGAGCAACGATTGTGCGATGGTCATAGCCATTCTCCTTTTTGCATAGAAGTTGTTATGAAGCGAAAGCCTTATTGAATGGAAGCGGACTTAGAGCGGCCGGCTTCCGCACGCTTGCGGACGTTTTCGTGAATGTAGGCCCAGCCTTTGACCACCCCAGTTCGGTGCTCGTCCGTAATCAAGCCGAAACCCGCGTGGCGGAACTTGATTACGGTGACGCCGTTCTCCTCGCCGAGGCGGTATTGAACATTATTTGCGACGGGGTAGGACATAAAGAGAGGGCCGGTAATTTCGAGGAGCGTAGGCTTCTTGATGGCTTGCACGACGCCCCAGAAATGGCCGTTGCCGTCGGCAAGGTCACGGAACCAGCGTCCGCCGGGCCAAGGTTCGAGCTTCATCGGCATGGGCGTGCCATCCGGCATTTCACTATACGGACCGAGTTGCTCGAGAAGCGCCGCGAACGTCTTTTCGAGAGACGCCCGAACGCGGATTTCTTCGTTCACTGACAGTGACAGGCTCTCAACTCCCGGAACAGTTAACGCCATGGTTTTCTCCTTTGCGAGTCTGAATCTGAGTTTGCCTCCGCCTCCGAACTGTGATCAGCATGCGCCTCGGCGCGCTCCTTGATGCCGCTCAATTGATGACGCCAGAAGCGCTCAAAAGTGCTGCTCCACTCATAGAGCGGCCGGATGGCTTCCGCGTTCGTGCGATAGAGCATGCGGCGGCCGTCACGGCGCACGCTGACCAAGCCGACTTCCCGAAGCACGTGAAGGTGCTTGGACACCGAAGGCTGCTCCAGGTTCAGGCCATCGACGATGTCGCCAACCGGGCGCTCCTCGAACGCCAGGAAATGGAGGATCTCCCGGCGACGCGGCTCGGCGACGGCGTTAAAAGCATCCGAGGTTGTGGCTGCCCGAGGCACGGCAAGAAAATACATTCCCATATAGGAATATGTCAAGCGCAAAATGCACGGCCCGCACAGCAAATCTTGCCACCACGTAAACCTGTGCAGCACGACGGTCGGGCTCGCTAGGAAAACCACCGTTACTCTGAAACTGGACGCCAACCTGTTGAAAGAAGCAAGGATACTAGCTGCGGAAGAAGGGAGCTCGATCAGCCGCTCCCTGGGGCGGGAAGAATTGGTTGGGCGAGCGCAAGGGCGATGATCGTGCACGCAAACGAGCCTGGTTGCGACTCCGGTGTCGGTTCGTCGAGTGAATCCCTTCAAATAAGGCCAGCTGCGAACAACGTCATAACCTCATAGTGTTGAATTTAGGCGACGGTGACTTCGGGGTTGAGATACACGTCTTGAATGGCGTTCAGGAGCTGCACGCCTTCTTTCATGGGACGCTGGAACGCTTTGCGGCCGGAAATGAGGCCGGTGCCACCGGCGCGTTTGTTGATGACCGCCGTGGCGACTGCTTCTTCGAAATCATTCGCACCGGAAGCGCCGCCGCTATTGATCAAGCCCGCGCGGCCCATGTAGCAATTCGCCACTTGGTAGCGGCAGAGATCGATCGGATGGTCGCTCGTCAAGTCGGAATAAATGCGCTTGTCGAATTTCCCGTAACTAGCCCCATTCGAATTTAGCGCCAAGTAGCCGCCATTATTCTCGGGAAGCTTCTGCTTGATGATGTCGGCCTCGATCGTCACGCCGAGGTGATTGGCTTGCCCGGTGAGGTCGGCGGAAACATGATAATCCTTGTCTTTCTTGAAGGCGCTATTGCGCAGATAGCACCACAAAACCGTAGCCATGCCCAGCTCATGCGCGTGGGCAAAAGCCTGAGAAATCTCAACGATTTGGCGAGTGCTTTGATCGGAGCCGAAATAAATGGTCGCGCCGACTGCCGCAGCGCCCAAGTCGTAGGCTTGCTGCACGGTGCCAAAAAGCACCTGGTCGAAGCGGTTGGGCAAAGTCAGGAGCTCGTTGTGATTGATCTTCACAATGAAGGGAATCTTGTGCGCGTATTTGCGCGCCACCGAGCCAAGCACGCCGAAGGTTGACGCGACGGCGTTGCAGCCGCCTTCGATGGCCAGTTTGACGATGTTCTCGCCATCAAAATAGTCGGGGTTCTTCGCGAAGCTGGCGCCGCCGGAATGCTCGATGCCCTGGTCCACGGGCAAGATGGACAGATAGCCCGTGCCGCTGAGCCGTCCGTTTCCAAACATTCTTTGAAGGTTGGTCAGGACGCGAATATTGCGGTCGGAAACCGCGTAAACACGATCAATAAAATCCGGCCCCGGAAGATTCAGCTTCTCTTTGGAAATTTTGGGCGATTTAAACCCCAGCAAAGAGTCGGTCTTTGCACCGAGATAGGTCTCAATTTTTCCCAGGCTTACGGTGGTGGCCATAACATGCTCCTTCTCTATTCTCAAATTCCTTTTGATAGCATGCTTCCGGCAGCGGTGTCTACCAGCCAGAGCAGTTTTCCATTTTGGGGCCGAAGCAATTGTGCGGGCAACTGCTCCGGCTCATACGGGCCTTCCAAAACGCCCTTGAGGGCCAGCGCCTTATCCGCTCCGGTCACCATGAACAGGATTTCCGCAGCAGCACATGCGGCAGGCGCAGTCAAGGTAATACGTTCCGCGTACAGCTTGCCGACCCAGTTTCTTACTACGATGCGCCCGTCGGCGTGAAGCGCTCGAGTACCGGGGAAAAGCGAGAGCGTGTGGCCCTCATTGCCCATCCCGGCAAGAAGCAGATCGAAGCGTGGAAGCTCCTCCGGCTTCAGTTTGAAATGCGAGGTGATCTCTTCCTCGTATTCGCGAGCGGCTTGCTCGGTGTCCTGATATTCCCCTTTGATCCGCGTAACCTGATTCGCTTTCACCGGAACCTTGGAAAGCATCGTTTCCGTAGCCATGCGGAAATTGCTGTCCGGATGGCTGGGACCGACATGGCGTTCGTCTCCGAAAAACACTTCTATTTTATCCCAGGGAACTTGCGACCGCAGCGCTGGATCACTGGCTAGCAAGCTGTAGAGCGCTTTCGGAGTAGACCCTCCTGCTAGCGCAACACGAAAGGTGCCCCTCTCCCGCACGGCGGTCGCTGCGGCTTGAATAAACTCTTGTGCGGCGCGTTTGGCGATTGCTCGGCCGTCCGCCAGGATTCGGATTTCTGGCTCCACTCGGGTTTCCTTCAGGTGGCGACTCCGGTTTTTTGTGCCTTGGCCGGGGGCGCAATTCGTCCGCGATTATCGAGCTCTTCTTCGCCAATGCGGTGCCAGGCGCGCCCGTCCTTTTCAAGCAATTCGTCGCCTTCGATAGGGCCCCAGGAGCCCGCGGCGTAATTGGGAAAGCCGCGAGCCGGCAGGGCATGCCAGACATCGAGGATGGGCTGAATCACGCTCCAGCCCGCCTCGACCATGTCTGCGCGCTGAAAGAGCGTGGCGTCGCCGGCCATGCAGTCGCGCAGCAGCCGCTCGTAACCGGTGTTGTGCTCCATCCCAAAATACGTGCAGTAATCGAAGTCCATGTTGACGAGACCAAGCTTCATGACTGAGCCGGGGACTTTTGCGCCGAAACTCAAAGAAATGCCCTCTTCCGGCTGAATGTGAATAACCAGGCGATTGGTCTGGAGGTTTCGCACGCTGGTATTGCGAAAAAGCACGAAAGGCGTGCGGCGAAATTGAATGACGATTTCCGTTACCCGCCGCGCCAGGCGCTTGCCGGTGCGCAGGTAAAACGGCACGCCCGCCCATCGCCAGTTGTCAATGAGCAGTTTCAGCGCGACATACGTTTCCGTGTTCGAATCCGGAGCGACCGCCGGTTCGCTCCGATAGGTGACAACGCGCTGGCCGTCGATATTCCCGCTACCATATTGCCCCCGCACCATGCACGTAAGCACTTCTTCGGGAGTCAGCGGCTGAATGGCATGAAGCACTTCTGCTTGTTTGTTGCGCACTTCGTCCGCATCGAAGGAAATGGGCGGTTCCATCGCGGTCATCGTCAGCAGTTGAAAGAGGTGGTTCGGCACCATGTCGCGCAGCGCACCTGCGGTTTCGTAGAATCCGCCGCGATGCTCGACGCCCACCGTTTCCGCTGCGGTGATTTGCACGTGGTCCACGTAATTGCGGTTCCAGAGCGGCTCGATAATATTGTTGGAAAAGCGGAAAACCATCACATTTTGCACCGTCTCTTTGCCCAAGTAGTGGTCGATGCGATAAATCTGCCTCTCCGTCAGAACCTGCTTCAGCTCCTGGTTGAGCTGCTTGGCGGAAGCAAGGTCATGCCCGAAGGGCTTTTCCACGATGACACGCACCCAGCGTCCGTTTTCCTCCTTCGACAAGCCGCACAGGCCCAGCATCTTGACGATCATCGAGAAGAAACGCGGCGCTACCGCAAGATAAAAAAGCCTGTTACCGAGAGCGTTGTATTTTTTGTCTGTTTCGGCAATTTGCTGTTCGAGACGCTGATACGCATCCGGATCCTGGAAGTCACCTTTGACGTAGTAAATGCGCTCGCACATGGAGTCGAGAAATTTCGTATCGATCGGCGAAGCGGCAAACTTGGGAGTCTCCTGCACGAGATTTTGTCGGAAACTTTCCGTCGTGAAGTCATCGACGGAAAAGCCGACGATCGCAAATTGCTCCGGAAGAAGTTTTTCTTGAGCTAGATTGCAAAGCGCAGGAATGAGCTTGCGCTTGGTCAAGTCGCCGGTCGCTCCGCAAATGGTCATGACACAAGGCGAGGCCGAAGAATTTGTGTCCGTGTGATCGTGGTTCATTTCATGGAATTCCTGTTTGCGTGGCAGCCCGACCGCTTGCGTAATTCTTACTGGCCGGCTTTCTTCTCGATGTGCCCGCCAAATTGAAACCGCATGGCCGACAGCACCTTGGCTGCAAAATCATCTTCACCGCGCGAGGCGAACCGCTGATAAAGCGAAGCGCTGAGCACGGGGGCGGGCGCGGTCGATTCTATCGCCGCGAGAAGCGTCCAACGGCCTTCACCGGAATCCGAAACGCGGCCGGAGAAGCGTTCCAGTGTCGGCTGCTCCAACAAGGAAATGGCCGTAAGGTCGAGCAGCCAGGAAGCAACTACGCTGCCTCGCCGCCAAACTTCTGCGATGTCCGCGAGATTGAAATCGTATTCATAATGCTCCGGATTGCGCAGCGGCGTGGTTTCCGCATCTGTTTCGTGATGGGCTTTGCCGGCGTTCGCGTGCTTCAAAATGTTCAAGCCTTCTGCATATGCCGCCATCAAGCCGTACTCAATCCCGTTGTGCACCATTTTCACGAAATGGCCCGCTCCCGGGGGGCCGCAGTGCAGATAGCCTTCTTCGGCGGTCCCACCAACTTTTTCGCGTCCCGGAGTGCGCGGCACGCTGCCGCGGCCCGGCGCGAGCGTCTTGAAAATGGGGTCGAGGCGTTTGAACACCGCCGCTTCCCCGCCGATCATCTGGCAGTAGCCGCGCTCGAGTCCCCACACGCCGCCGCTGGTGCCCACGTCGCAATAATGAATGCCTTTGGCCGAAAGTTCCTTCGCCCGGCGGATATCATCAATGTAATAAGAATTTCCGCCGTCAATCACCACGTCGCCCTTGTCGAGCTTGCCAACCAGATCGAACAGCGTGGCATCGACCACCGCCGCCGGCACCATTAGCCAAATCGCGCGCGGCTTTTGCAGTTTGCTAACGAAATCGTCGAGGGATGTGCCGCCCGTCGCCCCTTCCGCGGAAAGCTGTTTCACCGATTCGGAGCTGCGGTCATAGACCACGCACTTGTGCCCGCCTTTTTGCAAGCGGCGCACCATGTTGGCGCCCATTCTACCCAGCCCGATCATCCCCAGTTGCATCGTGCGCGCTCCTCGCCGCTCTGCTTGAACAAGATTTTTCCGGTGTGTCAGGCAACTGCCTTTTGCACGGCTTTGGATAATGTGGCAAGCGCCGACTTCACATTTTTCCTGAGATGGACCCGCAACGCGCGCCGGCCGCGCTCTGCAAGAACAGCGAAATCGCCGCGAGCCTGTGCTGCCTTGACGACGCCAAAGGTGTACTTCTGCCCGGGAACGGGCAAATCTTTCGCGTCATCGCAAGTGACCTGCAGAAACACGCCGCTGTTAGGTCCACCCTTATAGGCCTGACCCGTCGAGTGAAGAAAACGCGGACCAAAGCCAAGAACCGTGGCCACTTTCTTCTTATCGCGGACCGTGTGCCGCATGGCTTGCAGGGCCCTTTCATTGTCCGCGTTCATCGGGATATAGCCCAGCACCGCAAAATAGTCGCCCGCATTGATTCGGCAGAGATGTTTCTTCAAAACCGCCGCGACGTTCAAGCCCCCGTGAATGGCCGCAACATTTTTCTCATCGGCGAAAAACTGGATGCCGCTGGCCTCAAAAAAGGACACTTCGAGAGGCAGTTTGCCCTTGGCCTCATATTCGCTGGTCAGCTTGCGCGTCTCGACCTTGCTGGCCTCGACGTCAGGCTGATTAAAGGCGTTGATCCCGATGATCGAGCCAGCGACCGCCGTAGCGATTTCCCAGCGGAAGAATTCCTGTCCAAGCGTGTAAATATTGTCGACGCTGATGCTCACTACCGGATGCCCAGCTTTTTCGAGCGCCCTCACTGCGGCATCCTGCGCCTTGTTGGGTTTCGTGGCCACTCGCAAATAGGCAAACACGCGGTCCTTGCCATAAACGGAAGGCCGCGCGACGCGTTCGCGATCCACGGGAATAATGCCCTTGCCCACCTTTCCAGTAGATTCGGCTATCAATTGTTCCAACCACGCACCAAGATCATAAATTCCCGGCGACGCGATGATCGTGAGCTTGTCGCGTCCGTGCTTCGCGGCCACGCCAAGGATCGTTCCCAAAACCACGCCGGGGTTGTCGTGCACGGTGGACGTTGGGCCGCAGGCCGCGACCATTTCCTTCGCCGTGGTGAGAAATTTTTCCACGTCCAGACCCATGATCGCCGCAGGCACCATCCCAAAATTCGACAGAGCGGAGTAGCGCCCTCCGATGCTCGGCACTCCAAAGAAAATCTCGCGAAACTTGTCGGCTACCGCGACGTCCTGCATGTGCGAGCCTGGGTCTGTGATGGCCACGAAGCGGTTGCCCACCTCCTTCTCGCCCACTTTGGCTTTGATGCGCTCGAAAAAGTATTGCTTGTAAATGTTGGGCTCGAGCGTGCTGCCGGACTTGCTCGACACGATGCACAGCATGCTCTTCAAGTCCACCTTGTCTTCGATGGCCTTGATTTGCACGGGATCGGTGGAATCCAGCACGTGAAGTTCAGGAAAACCTTTAATCTTGCCGAACGTCATGCGCAGAACTTCGGGACAAAGGCTGGAGCCACCCATTCCCAACAGCAAGGCATGCTTGAAACGCGCTTTCCTTACGTCCTCGGCAATGCGCTTGAAGGCACCCGCGTGCTTGAGTTGCTGTTCCACGATGTGCAGCCAGCCCAACCAATTACTTTCGTCGCTGCGTGTCCAGAGCGACGCGTCCTTCTGCCAAAGACGCGTCACTTTGTTGTTTTTCCGCCAGTCCTCCAGCGAGGCGGCCACTGCATTGGCTAGATCTTCCGGAAGTGTGCAGGTCTGCTTGTTCACGCTCACGCGTGCGCTCCCGCGGTTTTCCCCACGGCGTCCAGCAGGGTTCTGAAAGCATCGGAAAAGAGCTTCACGCCGTCCGCAAGCAGCTTGTCGGTCACTTCTTTCATCGAGATTCCGGCCTTGGCCAGATCGGCCATGGTCTTCGCTGCGCCTTCCACATTTTCGGTGAGGCTCATGCGCAAACGCCCGTGATCGCGGAAAGCATCAAAAGTTGCAGGCGGAATGGTGTCCACAGTGTCCGGGCCGATGAGTTCTTCGACGTAAAGCACGTCGCGGTACTTGGCATTCTTCGTGCTCGTGCTGGCCCATAGCAGCCGCTGCGTTTGTGCGCCCTTGGCTGCCAGAGCCTTCCACCGCGCACCGCCAAAAAGCTCCTGATATTTCTTGTATGTGAGACGCGCGTTGGCGATCGCCACTTTGCCAAGCAAGCTTTCTAGCAAAGCCCTTTGTTTCGCGTCCACGCCAGCCTTGAGTTTTTCATCGATGGTGTTGTCCACAAGCGTGTCAATGCGGCTAACAAAGAAGCTCGCCACGCTGGCGACGTGGCTGATGTCCTGGCCTTTCTTCGCGCGCGCTTCGAGCGCAGCAAGGAACGCCTCCGCTACTTGTTCGTAAGCCGACTGCGCAAAGAGCAGCGTGATGTTGATATTGAGCCCCTCTTCCAGGCATTGGCGAATTGCAGGGAGCCCTTCCGGCGTCCCGGGAATCTTGATCATCACGTTCGGGCGATTCACGCCCTTCCACAGACGGTGCGCCTCGGCGATCGTGGCTTTCGTGTCGTAACCAAGAAAAGGCGAAACCTCAATGCTCACGTAGCCGTCGCGGCGCTTGGTCTGCTCATAGATCGGCCGGAAGATGTCGCAGGCGTCTTGAATGTCGCGAAAAGCAATTTTCTCGAAAATGCCATTGGCATCGAGCTTCTTCGCTTCCGGCGAGTTCAAAATGTCAGCGTAAAGATTGCTTCCGGTGATGGCCTTCTCAAAAATGGACGGGTTGGAGGTCATCCCGCGCAGGCCATCGTTATCGATATATTTCTTCAATTGCCCGCTCGTAAGCAGGTCGCGGCGCACATAATCCATCCAGGGAGACTGGCCGTACGCCAGCAGGCCCTTAAGCGGATTCGTGCCTTCTCCCTTGGCGATATTAGGCAAAGTAGTTGTCGTCGTCATAGATTGTTCTCCTTGGCCTCGAAAAACGCCTTAAAATCTATTTTACCCCTTAGCCAGGGGCCATATTCCAGGCCTCAGAATTCTTATACCTTTACTTTCATTCCCGCGCCAAATTTTGCTTCAAGCGCCTTGATTTTCCCAAGTCGGCGCACATGGCGCTCTTCCTGGGTGAATTTCGCTCCGAGAAACGCCTTCACTAAGTCCTCGGCGAGCTTCACACCCACGACACGCGAGCCCAGCACCATCACATTGATATTGTCGTGCTCCACGCCCTGATGCGCTGAATAGATGTCGTGGCACATGGCTGCGCGAATGCCCATTAATTTGTTCGCTGCAACGCTCGCCCCCACGCCGCTGCCGCAGATCAGGATTCCGCGCTCGGCTTTGCCGTCGAGTACCGCCCGGCCGACCGCTTCCGCAAAATCTGGGTAGTCGGAAGGGTTCTCGTTGAACGCGCCCACGTCCAGCACTTCATGTTGCAGCGAGCGCAGAAGATCGCCCGTCGCGACTTTAAGGGCGAATCCCGCGTGATCCGACCCAATCACTACCTTCATCAGCGGCTCACTTCCCCAACACTTCCCGGGCGGCGGCAACCACGTTGTCTGCGCTAAAGCCGAATTTCTTCAGCAAATCTTTCAACGGAGCGGACGCCCCGAAGCTTCGCATGCCCAGGATTTTACCCTTCGCGCCGGTGTAACGCTCCCACCCGAAAGTCGACGCCATCTCCACCGCAACGCGCGCTGTCACTTCGGGCGGAAGCATGCTCGCTTTGTAAGCGGCGCTTTGCTGCTCGAAAAGTTCCCACGAGGGCATGCTTACCACTCTCGCTTTGATGCCTTCCGCTTTCAGCTTTTCGTAGGCGTCCACGCAAAGCGACACTTCGCTGCCGCTAGCCATCAAAATCACGTCCGGCTTTCCGCCGGGGGCCTCCGCCAAAACGTAAGCGCCCTTCGCGACGCCTGAAGCTGGCGCATATTTTGTGCGCTCAAGCGTCGGCACTGCCTGGCGCGTCAGCACTAAGCAGCAAGGACCGTGCTGGTGCTGCAGAATCACTTTGTACGCTTCCACAACCTCGTTGGCATCGCCGGGCCGGAGAGTCAGCATGTTCGGCATGGCGCGCAACGACGCCAGCTGCTCGACCGGTTGATGCGTCGGCCCGTCTTCTCCGACGCCCACGGAGTCGTGGGTAAAGATGTAAATTGCAGGAATTTCCATGAGCGCGCCCAGCCGCATGGCCGGACGCATGTAATCGCTGAAATTGAAGAAAGTCGCGCTGAAGCTGCGCAGCTTCGAAAGCGTCATCCCATTCACGATCGCGCCCATAGCGTGCTCGCGCACGCCAAAGTGAATGTTGCGCCCGCGATACTCATTGGGATAAAAGTCGCCCGCGCCATCAAACGTCAAGTTGGTCTTGTTGGATTTCGCCAAATCTGCGGAGCCGCCAATCAGCCAGGGAATATTTTTCGCCAGCACGTTCAAAGTTTTTCCCGACGATTCCCGCGTCGCAATGCCTTTCGAATCGGCCGGGAAATTCGGCAGATCTTTGTACCAGCCATCTGGCAATTTTCCGGCCAACATGCAGTTGATCTGATCCGCTTGCTGCGGGATTTGCTTCTTATATTCTTCAAATTTGCTTAGCCACGCCGCGTGCGCCTCCGCGCCGCGCTTGCCCACGCCATTCTTGAACCGGTCGTACACGCCGTCCGGAACGAGAAATTTCGCATCCTCCGGCCAGCCGTAATTCCTCTTCACCAGCTTGACTTCCGCCTCGCCCAGCGGTTCGCCGTGTGCTTCGTAGGAATCCTGTTTGTGCGGCGAGCCATAGCCGATGTGGCTGTTGATGATGATCAACGTCGGCCGATCGTTGGTTTTGAGGAAATTTTCGTACGCGCGGGCCAGCATTTCGAGGTCGTTCGCATCCGTCACGTGCGTGACGTTCCAGCCATAACCCGCAAAACGTGTCGCCACATCTTCGCTGAACGACCATTCCGCTGGGCCGTCCAGCGTCACGCGATTGTTGTCGTAAATCCAACACAGATTCGAAAGCTTCAAGTGGCCCGCGAGCGACGCCGCTTCGCTCGCCACGCCTTCCATCAAGTCGCCGTCGCCGCATACCGCATACACGTTGAAATCGAAAATCTCAAAGCCCGGGCGGTTGTAATTTTCGCCCAGCCACTTGCTGGCGATGGCCATGCCCACACTGTTCCCCGCGCCCTGCCCCAGCGGGCCAGTTGTGGTTTCTACTCCAGTCGTGAGATGCGATTCCGGATGCCCCGGCGTGCGGCTGTCAATCTGCCGAAACCGCTTGATCTCCTCCATCGAAACCGCAAGATCATTAGTCACTTCGCCCTTGGCATTCACCCTGCGCACCCCGGCCAGGTGCAGCGTCGCATACAGCAGCATTGAAGCATGTCCTGCGGAAAGCACGAAGCGGTCGCGATTGGGCCAGGTGGGATCGGCCGGGTCGTAGCGCAAGTATTTCTGCCACAACTCATAAACCACCGGCGCAAGCCCCATCGGCGCGCCAGGATGTCCGGAATTTGCCTGCTGGACCGCATCGATCGCTAGCGTTCGGATGGTATTGATACTGAGGAGATCGACGTCTACTTGACTCTTTACCTGGCTCACTTTCGCTCCTGTTGCGGGCAGGAGGGCACCCGCAAGATTTAGATGCGCCGGGGCGCGGCTACGGCACGGGTGACGGGATTTTACGACAAAATCGCCGGCCCCGCTTGCCTGCCGCACAACGTTGGGCGGGCGACTTTAAAGGGACAAAGGGCTAATATACTTTTCGGGTGGCTATTTCCTTGCGTATATAGTACGCTCGGAATAGAAGGACCACCACATGACTCACTCCCTTCCGGATTTAGAACAGCAGCGTGAAGTGATTGCTCAGCGCATCGCGCAACTCGGCGATCTTCGCCCCGGCAGCATAACCGGCACGTCAGGTCGGTGCGGGAAGCCGCACTGTCGCTGTCATCAACCCGGCGAGCCTGGTCACGGCCCCAATTTCCGGCTGACCTATAAGGTCAATGGCAAGACCGTCTCGGAAGCGTTGTCGACGCCTGCGGCGATCCAGAAGGCGGAGCGAGAAGTCGAGGAATTCCGGAAATTCCAACAGCTTACTCGTGAGTTTCTGGGAACCAGTGCGGAGATCTGTCGTTTGCGGCCTGTTGAGGAGGAGGCCGAGACGGAGCGGAAAAAAAAACGGTCGAAGCGATCCGGCAAGAGATCACGCGCGAAGTAGAACAGTTCTTACGGGTAGTGTTCGAGGAGCGGCGCAAGACGGGGCGGCTGGATCTGGAGGCGACCGAGATGGCTATGCGCTCGGCGTTGCACCGCGCGGGTGCCGCCGCCTTGAGCCAGCTGCTCGAATTTCCGGTCCCCGGCGAAGAAGAGCGCACGCTACCTTGTTCTTGCGGCCAACAAGCCCACTACCGCGAGCTGCGCAGCAAGCTCGTGCTGACGGCCTTCGGGTGGGTGGAAGTTTTGCGTCCCTACTATTTGTGCGCGCACTGTGGCCGAGGGCAATTTCCCGTGGACGTCGAACTGGATATCGAGAGTACAGAATTCTCTCCCGGAGTACGCCGCATGCAAGCCATGGTTGGGCAGGAGGCACCGTTTGATGACGGTCGAGAACAGATGAAGATCCTGGCGGGCCTGGAGGTGACCACGAAATCGGTGGAACGCACCGCAGAAGCCATTGGGACCGATATCGCTCAGCGCGAACAGGCCGAGATCCAGAGAGCCCTCCAGTTGGACTTGCCCGCGATCATCGGCAAACCCATCCGCAGGATCTACGTGCAGATGGATGGAACCGGTATCCCCGTGGTGAAGAAAGAAACGGCGGGTCGGCAGGGCAAGGTCG
>Ga0209577_10000844_pt1 | contig 30643 bp, 33 predicted proteins | sample GraSoiAngelo_109_FD_185874 | JGI IMG/M metagenome (GOLD analysis project Ga0209577, IMG submission 185874) | Grasslands soil microbial communities from the Angelo Coastal Reserve, California, USA - 14_0903_12_20cm (SPAdes) (version 2) | ecosystem: Environmental > Terrestrial > Soil > Grasslands...
CTCCATGGCGATTTCTGGTTTGCCCTTTCGTGGGGCGCCTTCCCCGTGCTGACGGCCTACTTCGCTCAGACAGGCGGGCTGTCATTCGGCGCGATCGCGGCCGCCTCGGCGGCATACGCGATCTCGTTTGGCCAGCGCGCGCTCAGCACGCCGGCGCGGCTGCTCCGTCGCAAGACGCGGTCGGTCAGCGGCACGCTGACCTTGAGCGATGGATCCGAAACACACCTCGACGAGCCGGCGCTGCTCCGACCACTGGAGCTCGCGCTGCGCGCGTTTTCCTGGGGTGTCGTGCTGCTCGCGGTCGGATTGGTCGCGGCGCGCCTGGTCTAGACCGGGAACACTCCGTGCTTCCGGTCGATGCGCGGTGATACACGCGTCGCGTATGCGCGATAGCGCTTGATCAGCGACTCGCGGAGCTGATCGGCCTCCACCACCTCGTCGACGATGAGGTTGGCGGCGAGCTTGTACAGGTCGACATCTTCGCGGTACGCGTCTTCGAGCTCCTTGCGGCGCGCGGCGCGCTGTGCCTCGGGAAGGTCGGCCAGCTTGTTGTAGTAAACGGCGTTGATTGCCGGCTCGGGTCCCATGACAGCGATCTGCGCGGTTGGCAGCGCGATCATGGCATCCGAGTCGTAAGCGGGACCGGCCATCGCGTAGAGACCTGCGCCGTACGCCTTGCGCACGATGACCGAAATCTTCGGCACCGTCGCCTCAGAGACGGCGCTGATCATCTTGGCGCCGTGGCGGATGATGCCGCGCCGCTCGACGTCGGTGCCGATCATGAAGCCAGGCACGTCGGCCAGGAAGAGCAGCGGGACCTCAAACGCGTCGCACAGCCAGATGAAGCGGGCGGCCTTGTCGGCGGAGTCGTTGAACAAGACGCCGCCCTTCTGCATCGGCTGATTGGCCACGATGCCAATCGCGTGGCCGTCGAGGCGCGCGAACCCGATCAACAGCTCCTTCGCGAACAGCTTCTTGAGCTCGAGCCAGCTGCCTTCATCGATAAGCGCGTCGATCACCTTGCGCATGTCGTAGCCGCGGTTCGGCTCGTCGGGGATCAGCTCGGCGATGGGTTTGAGGCCTGGCTTCGCGGGCCTGGGCTCGCATGCAGCCGGCTTTTCACCGGAGCGCTGGGGCATGAAGCGGAAGTAGGCCTTGGCGAACTCGATGGCCTCTTTGTCGTCGGCGACCAGCGCGTCGCCCAACCCGCTCTCCGTGTTGTGCATCCGCGCGCCTCCGAGCTCTTCGAGCGTCACCTTTTCGCCGACCACGACCTCGACCATGCGCGGCGAGCCGAGGTACATCGATGCGTTGCCCTCAACCATCACGACGACGTCGCAAAAGGCCGGGATGTAGGCACCGCCGGCGGCCGACGGTCCGAAAAGAAGGCAGATCTGGGGCACGACGCCCGAGAGCCCCACCTCATTGAAGAAGATGCGGCCTGCATGGCGGCGGCCGGGGAACATGTCGATCTGGTCGGTGATTCGAGCGCCCGCCGAGTCGATCAGATAGAAGAGTGGCACGCGGGTACGCGCTGCCGTTTCCTGGATGCGCACGATCTTCTCGACGGTGCGAGCACCCCAGCTGCCGGCCTTGACCGTCGGGTCATTTGCCATCACCGCGACGTGGCGCCCGTCCAGGGTGCCGAGGCCGGTCACAACCCCGTCGGCCGGAAGCTCGTCCGCCAGCACGTTGGCGAAGAGGCCGTCTTCTACGAAAGAATCCTTGTCGAGAAGTAGATCGAGCCGCTCACGCGCGGTCAGCTTGTGCTGCTCGCGGAGCTTGGGCAGGTATCGCGTCCCGCCCTTGAGCGCCTTGTCGCGCAGCTCGCGGTGCCGAGCGCTCAACTTCAGCGGCCCTTGAAGTCCGGCTCGCGCTTCTCGAAAAAGGCCTTGATTCCCTCCCGCGAATCCTCGGTCTGGGAGACGAGCAGGAACTGGCCGTGCAGGTAGTGGAGCGCGGCGCGAAAATCCATGTCCTGATGGCGATAAAACGAGTCTCTGCCGAGGCGCATCGCGACCGGCGACTTCTTCGCCAGCTCGCCGGCGATCTCGCTCACCGTTATATCGAGCTGCTCGTGAGGCACCACACGGTTGACGACGCCGAGCGACTGCAGCTGCATCGCGGTCATGCGCCGGCCGAGCATCTCCATCTCGAGCAGCACCTTGCGCGGAATGTTGCGGGACAGGATCGCCTGGATCATCATCGGCCAGATCCCGACGTTAATTTCCGGCGTGCCGAAGGTCGCGGTGTCGACCGTGACCAGGATGTCGCACGAGGATGCGAGGCCGAGTCCGCCGGCGAGCGCGTGGCCGTTGATCCGGCCAACGATCGGCTTGCCTAGCTCAGCCATCAGAACGAACAGGTCGACGAACAGGTCGCGGCTGCGGAACTTCTCCAGGCCGGACATCTCACCGTCGAAGCTCGTGAGGTCGGCTCCGGCACAGAACACGCGACCGGCTCCGGTCAGGACCACGACCCGCACGTCAGGCTCTTGCTGGCACCAGCGAAAGGCGGACGTAAGGTCGCGCAGCATGGTGGCGGAAAGAGGATTGCGCTGGTCGGGGCGATTCAGGGTGACCGTCGCGACGTGGCCGTCAGCGGAGAGCAGCACCTGCTCGAGCGCTGGTTTCTCGGTCACGGGATTAGCCTAGAACTCCAGCCGCGATGGCGATGCCGACGAGGATCAGCACAGCGCCTCCGATCTCCTCGCTCCATGCCTCAGCGCGCTTGCCAAGGCGGTTGCCGAGCTCCAGGCCGGCGAGCGACATGAGGATGCTGACGACCCCAAAGGTGATCGCCGCCAGCCAGATGTCAACTGGATAGACGGCGAGCGCGAAGCCCACCGCGAGGTTGTCGACGCTCAAAGCCAGGGCGGTGATCAGGAGGCTCTCAGTTCGCAAGCTGCGCGGCATCCGCGACTTCTGCTCGACGTTGATTGAACGGGCCTGCAGGATGGTGTAGGCGCCGGTCAGGATGAGGATTGCACCGCCGACGTACTTCCCGTACTGGCCGAAGAATCCCGCGACCTCGTGACCGACAAGGAGGCCGATCACGGGCATGAGCGCTTCGAAGAAGCCAAACGCGAGACCGACCCTCACCCGGGTCCGGACGTTGATCCCACTGAGGCCGATTCCGATCGCGCCCGCGAAGTTGCTGAGCCCGACGGAGAGGCTGACCAGGAGCAGGCTGAGGAGCGCGTGCACGGCCGCTAACTATATGGAGGCTACGAAAGGCTGCCTGGCAAGGCAAATTAGGCGATATGGCGGCACTCCTTAACAAAAATGCTTTGCCTGTCCCATTAGGCCCCTTCAAAATGGCAGCGAATCTGTAACCGCTCCTGTCACCCAAAGTTAGGCCCCCAATCGCTTAAACCTCACACCTCGCCCGCCCCACAAAGACATGAAGGTCAAATCACGCGACGCCGTCGCGGCTTCGGCTGCGGCCAACCACGACTCCTCGCTCGATCTCGACAAGCCGATTTTCACGCTCAGCGTGGCTTCCGAGATCCTCGAGGTGCATCCCCGCACTCTGATGATGTACGAGCACTTGAGCATGATTCAGCCCAAGCGCACCGTTACCAATCGGAGGCGCTACTCGCGCCGAGACGTGATGAAGCTCCAGGCGATCCAGACCCTGACCCGAGAGCATCACGTCAACCTCGCTGGCGTTCGCTACATCCTCGCGCTGCTCAAACGGCTGCAGCGGGCGGGCGTAGAACCCCCGGAAGACCTGAAGAACCTGGACGTGTCGCAGCTCGACGTCTGAACAACCACCCGGTTTGAGGGAAAGGCAACAAAGAGGCAAATGTCAAAGAAAAGACGGCGTTTAGAGATCAAGGTCGATCCGATCCCGGCGATGTACATGGAGGAGACGGCTTCGTGCCCGGTCTGCGGCCGCGATGCGCAGGCGATCGGGAAGCGGCACGTTCAGATCGTGTTTCGCTGCGACGGCTGCAAGGTCGTCTTCAAGCGAAACCGCCACTGGCCGTATATCTACTAGATCTTCGTTTTCGGCTCGACGGGCTTCTCGCGGCGACGTGCTTTGACGCCTGCCATCAAGAGCGCCCAGACGGAAGAGGCGAGACGTCCTCGGGGGGCGCCGAGCAGCTCCCATGCGCGGCCGAGGCCGACGGCGTATGCACCCAGGATCAGGAAGAGCACGCCCGACAGCACCCCGGTGTTAGACGGCGTGCGCCACAGCTGAATCCCGAGCTGGATCTCCCCACCGTAGATGGCAGCGCTCGCGACGAAGAGGAACAACCCGCGCCAGACGATACGAGCGGTCCGCCAATGCGGAAGCAGGGCGAGAAGCGCCAGCGTCTGGAGCGTGGCGGGAATTGCGATGACAGTCACGGCGGCGCCGAACAGCACTCGCGGGATCAGGCTCGTTATCGAGATGAAGAAGACGTTTGCGAGCGCGGTGAAAGCACTTAGCGCCTGAGCTTGCCTGGTGGCCTCGGAAGTTGGGCCGAACACACGCTCAGGCGCGATCGAGACAGATACGAACAAGAGACCGATCAAACCCGCGCTTGCCGCTACGCTCGCAGTGAAGAACGGTTGATATTCCGCAGGAACCATCCCGCGCCAGTTTGAGGCTTCGACACTCGTACCCTGAGAGGCCATGAGGCGATCAGCCGGGCGGACAGCGATCTATGGGGCTCTTCTCGGCCTGGCGACGGTGGCGGTCGCCGAGGCGGTCCGTCCGCGCGGCGGAACTTCTCTCCTCCTCGATTGGGACGAAGTTCGACGCACTGCGCGGGCGCGGCTGTTGAACCCGAGCATGGATCCGGCATCCCTGGCCGCCGCGGCGAGAAGCTACCGATCGCTGGCGGACAACCTCGAGAAGCCACTGCTGGACTTCGTCGGTCCGCTGCCCAAAGGCGCCTCGATGCCGAAGTTCGAGGCGCTCGACCGCGAGGGCTGGCTTGATCTCAACCTCGGCATCCTGCGCCGCGTCGTCGACCCTGTGCTCGAGACCGGGCGCATGCCCAACTCGCTGATCGTCGAGGTCGGGCGGGCCGGGGTCAACCGCTACGTCGGCTACATGCTCGCCTTTCTTGGCCGGCGCGTCCTCGGCCAGTACGATCCCCAGCTGCTCGGCGCCGAGCCCATCGGCGGGGAAGGGCTCTATCTCGTCGAGACCAATGTCGAAGAGTGGCAGAGGATGGCCCAATTGCCCGATGAGGATCTCCGGCGCTGGCTGATCCTTCACGAGATGACTCACGCGTGGCAGTTCGCGGCGCACCCATGGCTGCGACCGTACATGGAGAGCTCGATGAAGCACCTGATCGACACCGTCACGAGCAAAGGGCCCGCCGTCACGCGGTTTGCCGCATTCGCGGGGGTGCTGCCCGCCCAGTGGCGGATCATGCGCCAGGTCCAGGGCACCATGTCAGTGGTCGAGGGCTACAGCAACCTCGTGATGAACAATCTCGGGGTCAGGCTGCTCCCAGGATTCGATCGCCTCGAGAAGGCATACCGCGAGCGGAGCTCGGGCAAGTCAGCGCTCGAGGTCCTGATCTGGAAGCTGACCGGCCTCGACCTGAAGCTGCAGCAGTACCGCCGCGGCGAGGCTTTCTGCCAGGCCGTGTACGACAAGCATGGCCTCGCGTTGTTGAACCGGGTCTGGGATGGGCCAGATTCGATGCCGACACTCAACGAGCTGGGCAACCCCGAGGCGTGGTATCGAAGAACAACTGGCACGCGCCCCCCTGCCGCAAGACGACGAGCCTAGTCTCTCAGCTCTTCCTGGGCAGTCTCTTCGCTGATCGGCATCACGGCGACCGGGAGGTCGCTGATGTCGAAGTAGCGCACCGGTTTGTTCAGACGTTTGGCGATGCCGACCTGGACTTTCACGCCGAGCGATAGTCGGCCGAACACCCATACCTCGTCGCTGCGAGACAGCAGGTTGTTCATCGCCTCGCGCACGACGTCCTTGTCGACGGTATGCATCAGGTAGTAGTCGAACAGCATGAAAGGGCTGACCGGAACCAGACCCGAGTCGAGGACGAACTTCTGTATGTGCGCGCGCCAGTAGAAGCTCCTGTTCGACATCGCCACGTAGACCAGCCGCTTGGGATGGCGCAGGGTCTCCTCCGCCTGGTCCCGCGCGCTCGGCTTGGTCGTGGGTTGGAAGATGCGCTCGAGGATGTCCTCGGCCGCTTTGCCGGTTATCGCCATCTAACCCCTGGTCGAAAAATGAATAAAGCGGCGGTTATCGTATCAGTCGTGCCCGCGGGCTCCCTTTTCGACCTTTCGGGGCGCGTTGCCCTGGTCACAGGGGCCAGCCGCGGGATAGGCAGCGCGATCGCCGCGATCCTTGCCGAGCATGGCGCACAGGTCGTCCTCAGCAGCCGCAAGCAGGCCGACCTTGACGCCGAGGCCGAGCGCATCAACGCCCAGCACCCTGAGAAAGCCACCCCGATCGCGGCCCACGCAGGTCGGCCCGAGGACCTTGAGCGCCTCGTCAAAGAGGTCGTCGACCGCTTCTCGCGGGTCGACATCCTGGTCAACAACGCGGCAACCAATCCCTACTTTGGCCCGCTGTTGGGCGCTGAGCTCGGTGTCTGGGACAAGACGTTCGAGGTCAACCTGCGGGGCGTCTTCCTGCTCACAAAGCTGGTTCATGAAGCCTCGATGGAGACGCACGGGGGTGCCATCGTCAACGTGGCAAGCATCGGCGGGCTGCGGCCAGGGATCGGTTTGGGCGTCTACAACATCACAAAGGCCGGCGTGATCATGCTGACGCGCCAGCTCGCCCGCGAGCTCGGCGGCAGGGTGCGAGTCAACGCCGTCGCGCCGGGGGTGATCAAGACGCGCTTCGCCGAAGCGTTGTGGGGCAACCCCGAGATCCTCGACCGTGTCCTGGCTCAGAACCCGATGGGCCGCATCGGCGTCCCCGAAGAGGTCGCCGCGGCCGTGCTCTTCCTCGCCTCAGATGCGGCCAGCTATGTCAACGGCGAGGTGCTTGTCGTGGACGGGGGTGGCGGCGGCGAGGTTTAGCCGCACCTTCGTCTGACGCCTCGGCCAGCGCACCATTCGTCTCGCCCTCACCATTGGCCGACGCGAGCTGCCGGCTGTGGATGAAATCCTCTAGCTCCTTCTCGTACTGGTAGGCGTGCCGGTCGGGTTCGTAGCGGAGCACACGCCGCTGTTGGATGAAATCTTCGAAGGCGGAGCACGTGTCGCGGGCGGCTCGAAAGCCGAGCTCGCGGGCGGCCTTGGCGGTCGACAGTGTCCGGCCCCAGCGCAGAAGGTCAAGCAACTGCGGCGAGAGAAACGCGATCCCCGACTGACGGAACGCCAACGCGGCAAGGCCCAGCCCGAGGGGCGGCAGCAGCGGGGCGTGGAGCTTGCCGGCCGAATCGAGCAGGCTCGAGAGCGGCTCGGCGCCCGGCGCCGCGATGTTGTACGCGCCACCCGGACCTCGCTTGGTCGCGAGCACCATCGCCGCAATGCAGTCGTCACGGTGGATCAGCTGGATCGGCGGGTCGTAGCCGATCACCGTGGGCACGACCTCGAGGTCGAGGTAGCGCGCGAGCGGCTGCGGCTCTTGCGGGTTGAGGCTGTTGCTGAATCGCAGCGCCAGGATCGTGATGTTTGGGTTGCGCACCGCAAAGTCGCTGACGTAGGACTCCACCTCGACGATGTCGCGGACGAACTGGTGCTTCGAGTTGCTGTCCAGCCGGTGGTCTTCGCGCAGCCCGGTGGGCAGGTCGAAGCGAGAGCCGTACACGTGACCCGACGACTTCAAGATGAAGCGCCGCACCGGGCTGCCCTCGCCCGCGCAGCCGGCAAGCAGGTTCAGTGTGCCGATCACGTTCATCTCATGCGCTCTGGCGGGATCCATGTCGAATGAATCGATCCGGGTCAGGGTGTGCACGACCGTGTCGATGCCGACCGCCCGCACCAGCTTGCCGATGAGCGAGTGGCGGATGTCGAGCTTCAGGTAATCGGCGCGCCCGAGGTCGTAGCGCGGCTCCCGAATGTCGATGCCGATGACCTCGGCCACGTCAGGGTCTTCGACCAGCCTCTGCACGACAAGCGCGCCCCACCAGCGGGCCACGCCCGTGACGAGAATGCGGCGCTTCTTCGCCATGTATCTCAGTGTATTGGCGCCTCAGCTCCTCCGGCGCCGCCCCTCCGGCGGCTGCCCAGCCACCTCCCCATGAATGGGGAGGACATGCCTAGTAGGTTCTTTTGATCACGTCGCGCTCCATCAGGACGACCGCCTTCGAGACAGTCTCCAGCAGCGGGCTCTTTGCCTGTCGCAGAGCGAACTCGAGCTGGCGCAGCAACGAGTAGACGGCCTTCATCGCCTTGATCGCGTCACCGATGTCCACGTTGGGCGGTGTCGGAATGCGGTCCAGAGGCTCGCCTGAAGCCCAGCGGTACGCGAAGTCGATGTAGTCGTGTGACGGGGACCGCAGGTTGGGCTCGTCGAGGTCGCGTTCCATGTCGGCAAAGCGGAAGTACAGGGAACGGATCAGCCGGGCAGTCTGAGCGATCGCCGGCGTGGGATAGCGCCGAGGACTGTGCGCCTGGCGGTCGCCGCGCCGCTCCCTGTCCTCAGCGGCGAGCATGATCATGACCGCACACAGCTCCTCGCCCGTGAGGCCTTCGAACCAGCCCAGCCACACCGCCTCAGCCACCAGGATCGTGTTTTCACCGTAGACACGGGCCGCGAACAGACCCTTGTCCGTCGGCTTGTCATTCTTCAGAAAACCGGTCTCGTCCAGGATCTTGGCGAGGCGGCGCAGCTTGCGTGGGTATTCGTCCATCTGGCCCACGACCTCGCGCTTGCCCCTGTCGAGCTCCTGCTGCAGAGTGCGGATCTCGTTGTACTTCTGCAGCAGCTCGCCGAAGCGCGGGGAGCGGACGACCTTCAGCTTGCGCTGCCGCTCGAGCAATCCTTTGGCCTCCACCTCGAGGCGCTGCGCGACGCGGCTCGTGTGGGTCATCGCGCGGGTGCGTCCGCGCCGGCCGCGACGCTGCGCGCCCGCCTCGCGCCGCAGGCGCTTGAGCTCGATCCGGATGGCGCGCCGACGGTCCTCGATCTTGAAGTACTGCGCAACGTCCTCAATCGAGACCTGCGGGTCCTCCCACATCCGCTTGATATCGGCCAGGCGCTCGCGCACGTTGGTGAGCCGCTCGTCGGTCTCGGTCGCGGCCAGCCGCTTCTGAAACTGGCCGAAAGACCGCTGCATCAGCGCCTCGGCCTCCTCCGGCGTATAGACGCGGAGCAGGTTCAGAGCCATGTTGTAGCTCGGAAGGAACTTCGACTCGACGACGAGCGTCGGTCCCATCGCGACCTCGTAGATCGTCCCCACCGCGACGTCCGCCTCCTTGAGGATCGCGCCATGCCCGATGACGTCGATGCCGCGCCGGCCCGCCCTTCCCATCAGCTGTGTCAGCTCGCCGGTGGTGAGCGTGGAGAAGTTGACTCCGTCGAACTTCGTGAAAGACGAAACAACCACGCCGCGCGCCGGCATGTTGATGCCCAGCGAGAGCGTCTCGGTCGCAAAAACCACCTTGATCAGGCCACGCTGGAAAAGCTCTTCGACCATCTCCTTGTGGTAGGGGAGGAGGCCCGCGTGGTGCTCTGCCATCCCGCGTCGCAGCAGACGCGCGTCAACCATGCGGCGGAAAAGCGCCTCCTCATCCTGGTCCTTCAGGGTCTGCAGCCTTTCCGCGGCGACCTGGTCGATCGCCTCCTTCTCCGCTGCCGTGGTGAGGTCAAGCTCGTGATACGCGCATCGCTGCAGCGCCTCGCGGCAGCCGCGCCGGGAGAAGATGAAGTAGATCGCGGGCAGCATGTCGAAGCGTCGCAGCTCCTCGATCACGTGCAGCAGGTCGTTGGATGGAAGGCCACGGTAGCCGCCGACCCGATACGACGCCTCTTCATCCTGCGCCGCTCTGCTCCACGTCCGCTGGTCGATGCCGCCGTCCTCTTTGAAGAGAGGGTTCAGGTGGTTGTTGATCGCGAGCCACATCTTCAGCTCCACCGGGCGCACGTCGTGGAAGACCGTCTCCATGCCGCCGCGGTTCTCCGCCATCCAGTCGGCGATCTCCTGGTAGTTGCCGATCGTCGCCGACAGGCCGACGAGCTTGATCGACTTCGGCGCCTGGATCACGATCTCCTCCCACACCGAGCCACGGGGGAAGTCGTCGATGTAGTGGACCTCGTCGAGCACGACGTAGCGGACGAGGTCGAGTCGCTTTGGATCCTCATAGATGAGGTTGCGCAGGATCTCGGTCGTCATGACCACGACCGGCGCCTCGTCGTTGATCGTGTTCTCGCCCGTCACCAACCCGACCGTCGCCTCGCCGTAGGCGCGGACGAAGTCGTGGTACTTCTGGTTGCTCAGCGCCTTGAGCGGCGTCGTGTACAGGACTTTGGCGCCGTCTCTCAGCGCGCGGAAGATCGCGTACTCGGCCACGATCGTCTTGCCGCTCGAGGTCGGAGCGCTGACCAGCACGCCGCCCCGCCCCCGCTCGAGCTTGTCGATGGCCTCGCGCTGGAAGGGGTCGAGCTGGAAGGGCAGGCTGTCCTCGAACTCGTCGACGAGCGTCTCGACGGCGCTCACAGCGTCACCAGCTCCGTCGACACGTCCGTGATCTGGGCCCCGTCGCTGTGGGCCTCGATGTAAGACAGGGCAGCCGCCAGCACGCGGTCCGCCTGCCTGCCGTCGCCGCTTACGGTGGCGACGACCAGCTCGGCCAGCTGCCAGCGGTCCAGCTCGCCCACCTCGGCTGCGGCCACCTTCAGCTCCTGGCGCAGCCGGCGCAGCAAGCCGCTCACCACCTGACGCTTGGCCTTGAGCGAGCCGGACTCAGGCAGGTGCAGGACGACGCGGGCGACGCCTATCGCGACTTTGGAGGCCATCTGAGTTCTTTTTTGACCAATTGACACAACTCTTCATAATCATCGTGGGGAAACGAAGCGGCCCGCTGAAGGGCGCATAGGGGAGGACGAGGATGAGCCGAGACGAGGATGCCGAGGATGCTGGTTTTGCCCAGTTCGAGCAGTTTCTCGATGCGTGGTCCAGGCGCGACTTTCTGAAACGCGCGGGCGGCGCGGCCGCCTACATGGCCTTCGTCGGCGGCGCTGTGGAGTTCCTGGAGGCTTGCGCCGGAGGCACGACCACGACAACGACAACCCCCAAGAAGGGCGGTCACGTGGTCGAGTGCAACTTCACTGACGTCCGCACCTTTAACTCGATGCTCAGCAGCGATACGGCGTCGAACCAGGTCATCGGCCTCATGTTCGAGGGGCTGCTCAACTACCGCAAGAACGGTGACCTCATCCCGGCCCTGGCCGCCGACCTGCCCAAGACCTCCTCGGACGGGCTGACCTATACCTTCAAGCTGCGCCCGAACCTGAAGTTCTCCGACGGCCAGCCCCTCACCTCGGACGACGTCAAGTTCACCTACCAGCTCGCCTTCGACTCGCAGTACGCCGCGGTCGCGTCACCCCGGCGCGGAGATCTCTCGAAGTACATCGCCAGCATCGACACGCCAGATCCGCAGACCGTGATCATCAAGACCACCCAGGTGTTTGCGCCTTTCCTGGCCAACCACGCGCTTTACGGCATCCTGCCGAAGCATGTTCTGGGCAGCATGACCGCAGCGCAGATCAACACGGCTGACTTCAACACAGCTCCGTCCGTGACGAGCGGCGCGTTCAAGTTCGTCAAGTGGGACAAGGGCCAGCAGGTCACCATGGCTCGCAACGACAACTACTGGGCGGGAGCTCCGTACCTCGACCAGTGGATCTACAAAGTGCTCCCTGACTCAGTCGCGGTGACAAACCAGCTGAAGACGGGCGAGATCGACATCGGCCCGGTGGACCCAGGGCAGTTCGACGCACTGAAGACCACCTCGACTGTGGCGATGTCCGAGTTCCCGGTGCCGACGTTCACCTTCTACGCCTACCAGCTCGACCCCAGCAAACCTGCGGGGCCGCTGTTCCAGGACAAGGCTGTGCGCCAGGCGCTGCTCTACGCCCTCAACCGCGACCAGATCGTGAGCGCGGTCTTCTTCGGCCATGGCACGGTCGCCAACTCCGTCGAACCACCCACGTCGTGGGCCTACAAGGACAAGCCGGCGACGCTCATCAAGTTCGACAAGGCCAAAGCGGAGTCGCTGCTGGACAGCGCGGGTTGGGCCAAGGGCGCGGACGGGACCCGGGCCAAGAACGGCCTCAAGCTCAAGTTCACGATGATCACCAACGCCGGCAACAAGCAGCGCGAGTCGATGCTCCAGATCATGCAGCAGTCGTGGCACGACATCGGGGTCGAGGCCACCCCCTCGCTCATCCAGTTCCCCCAGCTCGTCAGCCAGATCGTCAGCATCCGGACCTTCGACGTCTTCCTGGTCGGCTTCAACTGGGCGCAGGATCCCGATGTTTCCCCGCTTTACCACTCTCGCAACACCGCCGCTGGCGGCTTCAACGGCGCCTTCTTCAAGAACGACCAGGCCGACCAGCTGCTCGACCAGGCGCTCACAACCCTGGACAAGACAAAGCGCAAGCAGCTCTACTCCCAGTTCCAGGACCTGATGTCAGACCTGCAGCCGTCGCCGGTCATTCTCTTCAATACCGGCATCTATGGCGTCAACACCAGAGTCCAGGGCACCGACTTCGGGCCGTTCAACCAGTTCGCGAACCGGCCCTGGAACCACGCCACCTGGGTCACAGATGGCAAGTAGCTAGATGGAGGTAGTTCAGGAGCCGCCGGGCTTTCCGTATAAGAGCTGATGCTCGCCAAGTACGTCGCCCGGCGGTTCCTCGCCTCGGTCGTCGTCGTCCTGGGCGTGACCCTGATCACGCTCGTGCTCATGGACCGCACTCGGGGCACGTATGTGCCGGGAATCGACCTGAATCCAAGCCTGCGGCCGGAGGACATCGCACGGCTCAGGGCTGACCTCGGGCTCGACCGCCCGTTCTACCTCTGGTACATCACCTGGATCTGGGGCGTGCTGCATGGCGATTTCGGCCGCTCGATGATCGACGGCAGCACGGTAATGAGCCACATCCTCGACCGGCTGCCCAACACCCTCGAGCTCACCGCGACCGCGATCGTGATCGGGCTCATCGTCGCCGTCCCGCTCGGGGTCGTGGGCGCCCTACGCCGGGGCAGCAAGGTCGACCACACCATGACCGTGGTCTCGGTGGCCGGCTTTGCGGTGCCGCAGTTCTGGATGGGGCTGATCCTCATCCTGGTCTTCTCGGTGACCCTCGAGCAGCACGGCCTCCCCTGGCTGCCCTCGAGCGGCGCCTTCAGCGCGGTCAACGGCGGCGACGTCCTCGACCGGATCCAGCACCTGATCCTGCCCGCGACCGTCCTCTCCTTCTTCTACACGTCGACCTGGTCGCGGTTCATCCGCTCGAGCATGCTCGAGGTGCTTTCCCAGGACTACATACGCACCGCGCGCGCCAAAGGTATGAGCGAGCGCCGGGTCGTCTACCTCCACGGGCTGCGCAACGCGCTGATCCCGCTTATCACGCTGATCGGCCTGGAGCTGCCGGGGCTGGTCAGCGGTGGCCTCGTGGTGGAGGTCGTGTTTGGCTGGCCGGGCATTGGCAAGCTCGCCTTCGAGCGCGCGCTCCAGTACGACTACACGACTGTGATGGGCGTGACGTTCTTCGCCACGCTCCTCGTCGTCGCGGGCAACCTGATCGCCGACGTGCTGTACGGAATCCTCGATCCCAGGATTCGGCTCGCGTGATCGGGCAGAGCCGCGTTGCCGAGCTGGAGCTGCCCGGTGCAGCAGTCGAAGGCGCCTCGACGCGCCCGGCGCAGAGCTACTGGAATGAATCCTGGGAACGCCTCCGCGCGAACCGGATCGGCATGGCCGCGGGCGTGCTCATCGTCGTCCTGGCGCTGATCGCCATCGCCGCGCCGCTCTTCTCGCTCGCGGTGACCCATTTCCAGCCGCAGACCATCGACCTGGGCGCGACCTTTGCGAAACCCGGTTCTGCGCACCTGCTCGGCACCGACGAGCTCGGCCGGGATACAGTGACCCGTCTCATCTATGGCGGTCGGGTCACGCTGGGAGTCGCCTTTCTCACCGTCGCCGTTTCGTTGACCGTCGGAGCGGGCGTCGGCATGCTGGCCGGTTATTACGGCGGCTGGCTCGACGACATCCTCATGCGTCTGGTCGACACGGTGCTCGCCATCCCGGCGATCTTTCTTTTCATCCTGATGTCGATCCTGTTCCGGCCGACGCCGATTTCCCTGGCGCTGATCATCGCGTCGGTGGGTTGGGGCAACGTCGCTCGTCTTGTGCGTGGCGAGGTGCTGTCGGTCAAGCAGCGCGACTTCATCCTGGCGACGCGATCGATCGGCGCACGTGACGTGCGCATGATGGTTCGCCACCTCCTCCCCAATGTGCTGCCGGTGCTCATCGTGGCGGCGAGCCTCGGCGTCGGTCAGATCATCCTGATCGAGGCGGCGCTCGACTTCCTCGGTCTCGGCATCCAGCCGCCCACTGCGAGCTGGGGCAACATGCTGACGAACGCCGAGAGCTATTTCTTCCATTCGTTCTGGCTGGTCATCTTCCCGGGCGTCACGATCTTCATCACGGTGCTCGCGTCCAACATCTTCGGCAACGCAATCCGCGACGCATTCGACCCGCGTCTCAAGTAGGCGCACGTGACCCAGGCGCTGCTCGAAGTCCAGGACCTGCACACGGTCTTCGCGACCAAGGAAGGCACGGTCAAGGCGGTGGACGGCGTCTCGTTCGAGCTGAGTCCTGGTGAGACGCTGGGCATCGTGGGCGAGTCCGGCTGCGGCAAGTCGGTGACGGCGTTGAGCATCATGCGGCTGCAGCGGCCCGGCAAGATCGTCGGCGGCAAGGTCATGTTCAAGGGCCAGGACCTGACCAAGGTCACCGAAGACGAGATGCGCGACATCCGCGGCCGCGAGATGGCGATGATCTTCCAGGACCCGATGACGTCGCTCAACCCGGTCTTTCGCACAGGTTGGCAGGTGGCGGAGCCGCTGCGCCTCCATCACGGGTGGGACTCGAAAAAGGCGCTCACTTCCGCGGTCCAGATGCTGGGCCGTGTCGGCATCCCATCGGCCGCGGAGCGGGCGCGCGACTACCCTCACCAGTTCTCCGGCGGCATGCGGCAGCGTGTGATGATCGCGATGGGGTTGACGACCACTCCCGCCGTGCTCATCGCCGACGAGCCGACGACCGCCCTCGATGTGACGATCCAGGCCCAGATCCTCGACCTGCTGCGACATGTCAACCGCGAGTTCGGGACGGCGACGATCCTGATCACACACAACCTTGGCGTCGTCGCCGGCATGTGCAAACGGGTGATTGTCATGTACGCGGGCAGGGTGGTGGAAGCGGGCCCGACGATGGACGTTTTCGCCCACCCCAAACACCCCTACACTTGGTCGCTCCTCCGTTCGATCCCACGGCTCGACGCCGAACGTCACGAGCCGCTGAAACCGATCGAGGGCCTGCCACCGAGCCTGGTCGACCTGCCGAGCGGCTGCGCGTTCCACCCGCGCTGCGCCTTCAAGGTGGAGCGGTGCTCGCGCGACGTGCCCGCCCTCGAGCCGGTGGGCGACACGCAGCTCTCTGCTTGCTGGGTGACGCAGGCGGGGACGGAGCTCAAAGGTGCCTGACGCGGCGATCAAGACGCTGACGCGCGCGTGGACGACCGCCGACCCGCTGGTCTCGGTCTCCGACCTGAAGGTCTGGTTCCCGGTCTCCTCAGGGATCCTGCAGCGCACCATCGCCCACGTCCACGCGGTGGACGGCGTGGACCTCGAGATCAAGACCGGAGAGACGGTCGGCCTGGTGGGGGAGTCCGGCTGCGGCAAATCGACCCTCGGCCGCGCCGCGATCCGGCTGCTCGAGCCGACGGCCGGCAAGATTCTCTTCAAGGGCGACGACATCACGCATCTCCGCGGCGAGCGGCTGCGCGCCCTGCGCCGCGACATGGCGATGATCTTCCAGGACCCCTACGCGTCGCTTGATCCGCGCCAGACGGTTGGTGACATAGTCGGCGAGCCGATTGACATCCACCACCTGGCGAAGGGCAAGGAGAGGCAAGACAGGATTCGCGAGATGCTCCGCGTCGTCGGCCTCAACCCGCGGTTCGTCGACCGATACCCGCATGAGTTCTCGGGCGGGCAGCGGCAGAGAGTCGGCATCGCGCGGGCTCTGGCGGTCGAGCCGAGCTTCATCGTCTGTGACGAGCCCATCTCGGCGCTCGACGTCTCGATCCAGGCCCAGATCATCAATCTCCTCGAGCGCCTGCAGTCGAAGTTCAACCTCACGTATCTCTTCATCGCGCACGACCTCTCGGTTGTGAAGCACATCTCGAACCGGATCGCAGTGATGTACCTGGGCAAGATCATGGAAGTGGCCGGCGGCACGCAGCTGTACAAGCGACCGCGACATCCTTACACCGGATCTCTCCTGTCGGCGATTCCGATCCCCGACCCCGTGGTCGAGACGCGGCGAGAACGCCTCATCCTTCAAGGCGACGTCGCCTCTCCGGTCAACCCGCCCTCGGGCTGCCGCTTTCGCACACGCTGCCCGCGTGCGCGCGAGCACTGCGCCGAAGAGGTGCCACCGCTCGAGGAGTACGGAGACGAGCACAAGGCGGCCTGCTTCTATCCATTAGATTGAAACGGTGATCGCCGAACGCAAGGAGCTCGCGCGCGATCTTGTCAAGGCGTCGTATCTCAAAGGCGATTTCGTCTTGCGATCCGGCAAGCGCTCGAATCGGTACTTCGACAAGTTTCTTTTCGAAACCGATCCCGTCCTGCTCGAGAGGCTCGGCCGTCACCTCGCGGCGCTCGTGCCGGCAGAGACACAGCGGCTCGCCGCACCAGAGCTCGGTGCGGTCTTGCTCGGTGGCGTGGTGTCGATGGAGACCGGACGCCATCTCCTGCTGGTGCGCAAGGAGCCCAAGGGCTACGGCACCGCGAAGCAGTTGGAGGGCAAATACACGGCGGGCGAGCGAGTCACGGTGATCGAGGACGTGGTCACCACGGGGGGCGACTCCCTGCGCTCGATCCAGGTCCTGCGCGACGCCGGGCTGGAGGTGATCCACCTCGTAGTGGTGCTGGATCGTGGAGAGGGCGGCCAGGACAACATCCGCGAAGCAGGCATTCCGTACTCGCCGCTGTTCCGGATTCAAGACCTCGAACTTGACTGAGCTCCTCATCAAAGGCGGCACCGTCTACACACCTGACGGCCCGCGACAGGCCGACCTGCTGATCGCTGACGGGGTGATCACGCGGGTCGACACAGGGCTCGCGTTGACTTCGCAGGGAAAAGAGGTCGACGCCACCGGCAAGTTCGTGCTCCCGGGCGCCATCGACGTCCACGTCCACAGCCGAGACCCGGGCTTCCCTGAGAAGGAGGACTTCGGAACCCTGACCGCGGCGGCCGCAGCCGGCGGGGTGACGGTGGTGCTCGACATGCCGAACACAGTGCCGGCGGTCGACAGCGCGGGCGTCCTCGAATCCAAGGCCGCACTGGCGCGCAGCAAGGCACGCGTCGATTTCGGACTCTGGGGCCTCATCCGCTCGACGACGACGCCGGACGAGCTCGTTGGGATGGCGGCTGCCGGCGCGGTCGGTTTCAAGGCCTACCTCGCCTACTCGTTCAGCCACAGCCGCAAGCAGGTTCTGTACTCGCCGGGCGCCGACGACCCGGACCTCGAACCGCCCGCGGACTACGGCACCCTGGCCCGGTTGGCGCCCGCGGTGGCGCGCCTCGGGCTGCCGCTTGCGGTTCACGCCGAAGACCCGGCCGTCCTGACTGCCTTTCGCCGCCCCCTGCTCACGTATTCGGACCTCCTCGACTCCCGTCCGCCTGAGGCGGAAGCGGTTGCCGTGTCGGCGGCGGCGGCCGTGGCGAGAGACACCGGCGTCCATCTGCACGTGGCGCACCTTTCGAGCGCCCTCGGCCTGGCGGCCGCCGAGGACGCGATGCGTAGCGGGACGTCACTGAGTCTCGAGACGTGCCCCCAGTTCCTCTTCCTGACCGCGGAGGACTTCGATCGCGTCGGCCTCGCGATGAAGATGCTTCCGCCCGTTCGGACTGCGGCCGACCGCGACGCGCTCATCGACGGTTTGCGCAGGGGCGTGATCGACATCGTCAGCACCGACCACGCGCCGCACACGGACGAGGAGAAATCGCGGCCGTTCCAGGACGCGCCCGCGGGCAGCCCGGGGGTGCAGACCCTGTACCTGTCGTGCCTTCAGCTGGCCAAGACCATGGGCGACGTCTGGCTTGCGCCTCGTTGGGTGAGCCAGGCTCCGGCCGTGCTCGCCGGCCTGGAAGAGAGCAAGGGCTCGATCGCGCCGGGATTCGACGCCGACATCGTGATCGTGGACCCGGACGCTCGGACGCGCGTCCGACCGGACGAGATGCGCTCGCGGCAGCGGCGTGGGGCGCTGGACGGCAAGGAGTTCGACTTTGCGATCAAGGAGGTCTACCTGCGCGGCGAGCCCGTCTCCAGGGCCGGCCAAGGGCGCGGCCGCATGGTCAGACCCGCCCTGGTCGTGCGTTGACCTGAGCAGTGGCGCGACTCTGGATCGTCTTGCTCGTGGCGCTGTTGGTCGGGTCGGGGTGCTCGCACCTGCCTGGGGGCAGCGCCAAGGCGTCGCCTTCGGTCAGCGCCGGCCCGACCGGGACTCCGCTCGCCAAGGCGTCGGGCCAGCTCGACGCGGAAGTCCCTATGCCGCCCAGCTTCCCCGGGGACGTACCCATCTACACCCACGCCCGGCTCACCGCGGGTGCGTCTTTCACCTCGACTGGCCAGATGGCCTGGGGGATGGAGTGGGAGACGCTGGACAGCGTCGACAAGGTACAGGCGTTCTACACGACGAAGTTCGCCCAGGGTGACTGGACGATCAAGGTAAGCGCATCGTCCAACGGCGCCTTCGCGGCGACGGTCTCGCGCAAGTCCAACTCGCACGTCGAGGGAAGCCTGGCGGTAGTCTCTGACAGCGGAGTGACGAAGATCCTGTTGAGCCTGGTCAGCCCGTCAGGCTAACGAACCCCGGCACCTCTAAAGATGGGGTTCTGCGCAATCTCTCGCTCCAGGCTGGTCGCGGGCCCGTGACCCGGGTAGAGCGCCGTGGAGGGCGGCAGGCGGAGGAGCTTGGTACCGATGCTCATCATCTGGCGGCGAAGGTCTGTTTCCGGCATCTGGCGGCCGATACCGCCGGCCAGGATTGTGTCGCCGACGAACGCATGGTTGGCGACCACGAAGCACACGCTGCCCGGCGTGTGCCCGGGCGTGTGGAGCACTGAAAGCTTGAACTCCCCGAAGTCGAGCTCATCTCCTTCGAGCAGGTAGCGGTCGGCGGAGCGCAGGAACTGCTTGGCGTCCGCCGAGTGGATGCCGGTCTCGCCTCCAGTGATCGCCTTGAGGTCGTCCTTGCCGCCGACGTGTCCGGGGTGACCGTGCGTGGCCAGGATGTACTTGACGGTCACGCTCCCGGCCTGCTCGACGATCCTTTCCACCGGCTGCCCCGGGTCGATGACGACGGCCTCCTTCGTCGTGGCGCACGAGACGATGTAACAGTTCACCTCTCGGTCGAGCTTGACCTTGACGATGGAGAGCTTCGGCATCGATCACTATGTACCGCAAATGGAGCGCGTGGCGGCGGCGGGGTTTGGAGTCGGGCTCCTGGTGGTGTGCCTCTTCTGGACCTATGGCTACTTCAGGAGGCGGTCTAAGAACCGTTTTTAGGAATTCGTACCAGCCTCTCTGGCGCCCCCAGCGCCGCCTCCCGATGAATGGGGAGGACCCCTAACTACCTACTGGTCCAGGACCGCCTGGATCTTCAGACGCAGCGCGTCCAGTGAGTCGAACTTGTCCAGGGGCGGCTTGGCTCGCGGCCGGTCGGGATACTTCGCGGTCTGCACGGCCTCGAGCAGCAGCTCGATCTCCTCAGGCGTGAAGTTCAGCGTCTTGAGAACGACCTCCTTGACCGCGCTCGGGCGGTCGACCGCGTCCCTGATCACATCGTCGGTGTCGGTGATGACCTGCGGTCGCGTCGGACGGAAGAGCTCCTCAGACCCGACGAGTGACACACGCTTGAAATTTGGCATTTGGTTCAGTCCTGTACCCGATGATTTTCGATTACTGCCACCGCCAGCGCACGATACGCCCTCGCTCCATCCGACTCCTTTGCGTATGTGAGTATCGACTGACCCGCGAGCGGAGTCTCGGCGAAGCGGATGGAGTCGGTGACCGCGAAGTCGTAGACCTTTGTGCCGTACTTCTCCTTCACCGCCGCGAGCACTTCCTGCGAGTGAAGCGCCCGGTGCTTGTAGAGGGTGGGGAGGATTCCGATCAGCTCGAGGCGCGGATTGAGCCGTCGCTTGACGCGCTCCATGGTGACCAACAGCTCCTGCATTCCCTTGAGGGCGAGGAACTCCGCCTGGAGTGGCACCAACACTTCATCGGCCGCGACCAGCGCGTTGATCACGATCAGGTCCAGCGACGGCGGGCAGTCGATGATGATGAAGTCGTATCGCTTCTGCGCCGGCTCGAGCTTGTCGCGGAGGATGCTCTCGCGACCGATCTCGTTGATGAGCTGGTTCTCCGCCCCGGCCAGCTCGATGTCCGCCGGGATGTAGTGGACGCCCATCTGGGACGCCTCCTGGACGACGTCGGTGACCGTGGTCTCAGGATCGACCAGCAGGTGGTAGATGGTCTTCTCGAGCTCACCCGCCGGCTTCATGTAGAGGGTGAGGTGACCCTGGGCGTCGAGATCGATCAGCAGGACGCGTTGACCCAACTCGGCGAGTGCGGCGCCCAGGTTGACGGCGGTGGTGGTCTTGCCAACCCCGCCCTTTTGCATCGCTACGGCGATCGTTCGGGCCAAGAGCGCTCCGAGTCTAACCGAACCCGACCTTCCTGACTGGACAGCCTCGGACGGAACCCTCGCCGGATCTTCGGCGCCCCTGCGGCCCATCTCCGGGTTCGGCTCCTGCGCTGCTCGCTCACGCATGCACGATGCGCTCGCTCCGCTGCTCGTCGCTTCACCCGGATCTGAGCCACCTGGATCGCCGAATCTCTCGGCGAGGGTTCCGCCGAGGCTTGCGCAGACCTGACGAGGAGGCCTGACAAGAAGGAGTTCGGAGGCCCGTCATCTAGAATGGCGCCCGACCTGTGATCATCGACATCCTCGTCGTCCTGGTCCTGGTGATCGCACTCATCACCGGTTACCAGCGCGGCGTAATCCAACCCTTGATGGCCGAGATCTTCTTTTTCGGCACGTTGCTGGTCGTATTCCGGTTCCACGACCAGTACACGACCGAGATGCAGAAGCTTCTCCACCTGACACCGGTGCTTGCCGTGTTCGTCGCCCTGATCATCGCCGTGGTCATGGGAGCGATCGGCGGGACGATCGGCGGCGCCTTCCACCGCATGGAGGCGATCCGCGGCGTGGATGGGCTCCTGGGAGTGTTCGTGCACGCCGTGGTAACTGTGGTCGTGGTCTACCTGGCGATGTCGGCCCTGGTCACACTGGACAACGCGTTCCAACCCGCACTGAAGAGCGCCAGCCTGACCTTGAGCCAGGTCAACCAGCTCGAGACCGAGATTCTCTCCAACCCGATCACGGCAGCCATGGTCTCCAAGTCCGACCTCAATGCGCTCAAGGCGGCCGCGGCCAAGAGCAACGCCGCGCATCTCGATTCGGTGGCGGGCATCCATCAACTGCAGCAGATCTACAGCGACTTCATCCAGCCGCAGCTGCACAGCTCGCGCACGGCGCCTTTCATCCTCGGCGTCGGCCACCATCTGCCGCTCATCGGCCACGTCGGGCCAAACGACCTCAAGCCGCTGCCGACAACAAGCCCAGCGACCTGCCCGTCGCCAACCCCAAAGGCAGGCGCCACACCGAAGACCAGCCCCTCGCCCGCGGCATGCGCGACTCCGACGCCGACGAAGTAACTTAGTCTCGTGCTCGATCTCGCCCTGAGTCAGGACCAGGAGCAGCTGGTGGCGGCGGTCCGCGAGTTCTGCGCCCGCGAGTTTGCTCCGCGCATCGGCGCCGACGACCGCGCCGGTCGCCACGACCCCGACATCTTTGCCAAGCTCGCCTCGCTCGGCCTGCCTGGGGTGTGCTTTCCGCAGCGCTACGGCGGCTACGGTCTCGACTACCTGTCGCTCGGCCTGGTCTGCGAGGAGCTCGAATATGTGGACTCCGTCTACAGGACGGTTCTCTCGGTCCACGTTGGCCTGGTCGGCATGGGCCTCTACACCTGGGCGACCGAGGAGCAGAAGCAGCAGTGGCTCGTCCCGATGGCCTCAGGCAAGAAGCTCGCCTGCTACGGCCTGACCGAGCCCAACGCCGGGTCCGATGTGGCCTCGATGCAGTCGACGGCGCGCCGGCACGGCGACGGCTACGTCCTGAACGGGCAGAAGGTTTGGGTCTCCGACGCCGACACCGCGGACTTCTTGCTCGTCTTCGCCAAGACCGACCCCAAGGCGGGTGGGCGCGGCGTTTCCGCGTTCATGCTCGACCGTGAGGCTTGCGGCAGTGCGCTGCGCACCGAGCCGATCGAGGATCGACTGGGCATACGTGCGGGCGATGTCGGCTCGATCTTCATGACCGACCTCGAGGTGCCGGAGGCGAACCGAATCGGTGATGAGGGCGATGGCTTCAAGATCGCGATGAGCTGTCTCGACAACGGGCGTTTCACCGTCGCCGCCGGCGCAACGGGCACAGTGCGCGCGTGTCTCGACGCGTCGGTCAAATACGCGCGCGAGAGAAAGACCTTCGGCCAGGAGATCGGGCGCTACCAGCTGGTCCAGCAGATGATCGCTAAGATGTCGCGCGACTACGAGATCTGCCGCTTGCTGTATTTCAAAGTCGCATGGATGAAGAACACGGGCGCTCGCCACACGCGACAGGTTTCGATGGCGAAGCAATACGCAACGGATGCGGCGTTCAACGCCGCGCATGACGCTGTCGAGGTCCACGGCGCGTATGGGTATTCCGCCGAGTATCCCGTCGAACGCTTTCTGCGCAACGCCCGCGCGCCGATCATCTACGAGGGCACGCGTGAGGTGCACACGATCCTGCAAGGCGAGTACGCGCTCGGCTATCGCGACGACCGTCCGGTCAAGAAGTCGCTCCCGCCATACCGACCGGATTGAGCGTCGCCGCGGTAGCTACGGCTCCGCAGCGCCGGCTCGGGACATTCGACTTCATCCTTCTGTCGGTCTACTGGATCGCGATCGGGTACCTGTGGAACAGCCTGACCGCGCTGATCTTGCCGGACATGATCATTCAGCTCGTCGGCCGGGCCCACGAAGGCCTCGCCGCGAGCTTTCTCAAATCGCTCGGCACGTTGGTGGCGATCGTCTGGCAGCCGGTCGTCGGCGGCATCTCGGACCGCACCGTGACGCGATGGGGGAGGAGGCGTCCGTTCATCGCGGCCGGGACCGCGGGCGATGTGCTGTTCCTCGTCGGCATCGCTCTCGCCGGCAACTACTGGTGGCTCGTCCTTTGTTACTTCCTTCTGCAGTTCGCTTCTAACACCGCGCAGGCTCCATATCAGGGGCTGCTGCCGGACGTCGTGCCGGAACGCCAGCGGGCTGAGGCGTCCGGCTTCTATGGCGTCGCCAACCTCGTCGGCATCGCGAGCGGAACAGTCGGGGCGGGGCTGCTGCTGGCGCATCTCGGACGGAGCGCTGCGATCGCCTCGATCGCCATCGTGCTCGTCGTCACGATGCTCGCCACCGTGGTCGTCGTCCCCGATCGAGCGATGCCGGTCGACAGTCCGTTTCGAAGCCTCGGCGAGCTCCTGACCAAGACTTTCGGCATTCCATTTCGCAATCGGGATTTTCGATGGCTGATGGTGTCGAGGCTGCTCATCTTCATGGGCTTTGGTGGGCTGCAGAACTTTGCCTTCTTTTATTTCGACAATGTGTTCTTCCACCAGGACCGCAAAGCGACGGCGTTGGCGGCGTCGACGCTGCTCGGAATCGCGATCGCTGTCGCGGCCCTTGTTACATGGCCGGCGTCGCGGCTCTCGGATCGCACCGGCCGCCGGCCGCTCATCTTCGCCGCGGGTCTCTTCGGCGCCGCAGGCACATTGGTGCTGGTCTTCAGTCACTTCCAGTGGGTTCCAAACGGCGCGCTTCGCCCCCTGGCGTCGTTCCTCAATGTGCCCGACCTGGCCGCTCAGGCCACGCTCACGGGGCTCTTCATCGGGGTCGGGCTCGGTGTCTTCTTTTCGGTCGACTGGGCCTTCATCCAGGACATCATTCCGCCGCACGAGGGGGGCCTCTACATGGGCTTCTCGAACATCGCAACCGCCGGCGCCGGCATCATCGCCGTGTTCCTCGGCGGTCCTCTCCTGGACGCCTTCAACGCTGGACCTCCGATCCTCGGCCTTCCGGGTGGGTTTCCGGTCGTCTTCAGCGTCTTTGCGTTCTGGTTCGTGATCGGGTCGCTTAGCATCCTGAAAGTGCCGGAGAAGAGGAGAAGGGTGTGAACCTCGACGGTCTACGTCCGTGGGCAGGCTTGGTAGGCGGGCAGCCTGCTGACGTCGTGGTCGCGGGCATCCCCTACGATGGCTCGGCCGTCTACCGAAAGGGCGCCGCCATCGCGCCCAGTACCATCCGCCGGCTGTCCCCTGTGATGCCGCCCGTCACAGAAGAGGGCCACCTCCTGACCGGCCTGCGTGTCAGCGACATCGGCGACCTCGACGCCGGGCGGGACATCGAGTCCGGATGGATGGGCCCCATGGAGCGCCTGGCCCAGGTCACGCCCGACGCGTTCCTGACCGTGTTGGGCGGCGACCACTGCACCGCAATCTCGACGCTGGCGGCGCAGGTACGGAGGCATCCCGGCCTTTCGCTGCTCTGGGTCGACGCCCATCCCGACCTGTGCGACTTCTCGCGCGGCGGCCACTGGACGTGCGGATGCGCTTTGCGTCGCGCGCTCGAGGCCTCAGGCATCGAACCATCGCGCGTGGTGATCGCCGGCGGGCGCGACTACGACCCCGAGGAGCTTGAGTTCATCGCCGCCAACAACGTGCTTCTCGTCTCCACGGCGGAGATCGCCCGCGACCTGCATGGTTCCGCGGGCAAGATCGCCGACCGGCTCGCAGGCGCTGAGGTGCACGTCTCGTTCGACATCGACGTGCTCGACCCGGCGTTTGCCCCGGGCACAGAGATCCCATCCGCCGGTGGCCTGTCCACACGACAGGCGCTCGAACTGCTGCGCGGCGCGACCGCACGGTCGCACCTGGTGGGGTTCGACGTCGTCGAGGTCTCGCCGCCGTTTGACGACAGCGACATCACGACGCTCGCGGCGCTGAAGCTCATCTTCGAGGTGTGGGGAATGGTGAAGAGCGCGCGCGAGGCCAGGGTTTCGGACATCAGTGGAAAGCGCTGACGTAGTCATCGTGGGCGGCGGCATCATGGGCTGCGCCCTCGCATATCAGCTGGCCAGGCGCGACGTCGACGTGTTGCTGCTCGAACGCGAGACGTTGGGTTCGCAGTCGACCGGCAGGTGCGCGGGCGGCGTTCGGCAGCAGTTCTCGATGGAGGCCAACGTGCGCCTCCAGCGCCTCTCAGTCCAGCTTTTCGAGAATTTCGAGCAGGAGACGGGACACCCGGCGGACTTCCGCCAGATCGGCTACCTGTTCGTGCTGACCCTGCCCCAGCAGGTCGAGGACTTCCGCCACAACATGGAAATGTGGCATCGGGTCGGCCTGACCGAGGCGCGCTGGGTCGATCCGTCAGAAGCGGCGCGCATGGTCCCCGTGCTCAACGTCGAGGACGTTCTGGGCTGCACCTTCTGCCCTAGCGACGGCATCGCGAGCCCGGCCGACGTCACGTCCGGCTACGCCGAGGCCTCCCGGCGCCACGGCGCCCGGCTGAAGGAAGGCGTCGAGGTGGTGGGGATCGACGTCGCAGGCGGACGCGTGCAGGGAGTCCGCACCTCGGCGGGCGACGTCGCGAGCCGGGTCGTCTTCAACTGCGCCGGCGCATGGTCGTCCTCCATCGGTCGTATGGCGGGGCTCGAGATCCCAGTGCTCCCGTACCGCCGGCACGTTGCCGTCACAGGAACCTTTCCGGCCGTGCCGCGGAGCAACCCGATGACGGTCGACTTCCAGACCTCGCTTTACTTCCACCCGGAGGGCGACGGGGTGCTGATCGGGATGAGCGACCGGATCGAAGGGCCAGGCTACGCGACGGATGTCAACTGGACCTTCCTGGAGAAGATGTTCGAGCAGGCGTCGCGGCGCGCTCCCGCCCTGGCCGGCGCGGGGATCAAAACGGCGTGGGCCGGCCTATATGAGACGACGCCCGACCATCAGGCGATCCTCGGGCCGGTGCCGGAGATCGAGGGCTTCTGGTGCGCGGCCGGGTTCAGCGGGCACGGGTTCATGCAGGCCCCGGCGGCGGCGCCGCTTCTTTCCCAGCTGCTGCTCGACCAGCGCTCCGATATCGACATCACGCCGTTCGCGTTCACCCGCTTCGCGAGGGGCTCGTTGGTCCACGAAAAGAACGTGATCTAAGATCGTGGCCCCGCGTCCTCTAGCGACGGAAGACGACCGCCAGGGTGACCAGCCCGGCCCCGCCGATGAGCAGGACCACGCCGCAGCCCATCTGCACGATGGTGTACAAGATGCCCCCGGTCGCGGCGTAGGTCTCGGGGTATCTCGCCTTACCACGTCGCCTTCGAAGTGCGGCGGCGATGGCGCCAATGCCCAGCAAGACCGCAAACACGCCGAGCAGCAATCCGCTCGAGAACGTTCCGGCCGAAATTGGGCGCGGCACTGGATCTCAGTATCGCTCGGCTAGGATTCTGACCCGTGGCTAGGGTTCTGCTCCTCGGCTCCACCGGCTTTGTCGGCCGCGCCGTGGCTCACAAGATCCTGGACACCGGGCACCAGCTGCGCGTCCTTGTACGGGACCCCCTGAAGGCGGCCGCCTTCAAGGTTCGCGGGGCTCAAGTGGTCGTGGGGGATGCGCTCAACCCGCAGTCGGTTACGCAGGCGGCGCAGGGCGTCGAGCACATCATCAGCCTCGTCGCGGTGCGGCGGAACCGGCCCCAGTCCTACCTCGCGGTGAACGTGGACGGTCCTCGCATCCTGGGCCAGGCAGCAATGGCCGCAGGCGTTCGCTCGGTTGTTCTCGTGAGCGCTGTCGGCGCCAAGCTGGACCCGCACCTCAAATACTTCACGTCACGCTGGATGGGTGAGCAGGAGCTCGCCAAGACCGGCGTGACCGGGACGATCCTTCGCTTCACGCTGGTCATCGGCGAAGACGGCGGCATCGTGAAGGACTTCGAGCGCGCGCTGGTCGGGCCCTTCGCGATCATCGCGGGTAGCGGCCAGGCCAAGATGCAGCCGATCCTGCGCGAGGACGCGGCGCGGTGCATCGTGGAGGCCATCGGCAAGCCGGAGCTGCTCGGCAAGATCGTCGAGCTTGGCGGGCCGGAGGTCGTGACCTGGGAAACCGTCTTCGACTGGTTCCTTCAGGCCCGACGCGTCAAGAAGCCGAAGCTAAAGTTGCCCGCGCCGCTGCTGATTCCGGCCGCCATGGCAATGGAGGCGGTTTCGACCAACCCGCCGATAACGCCGGACGAGGTCAACATGAGCCAGGCCGACAACCTGGCCGCCGGCATCGACTCAGTGAGCTCGCAGTTCGGCTGGCGGCCCACCGCGCCAGGCGCCTGGGCTCCAACGCACTGGGCCAAACCGGTTCGGTAAAGGTCCGGACGTTCTTCGGGCTGCCGCTGCCCGAACTGCACCGCGCGGCCCTTGGGAGCTACATCGCGGATTGCGCGAAGCGGGCGCCCGAATTTCGCTGGACTCCGGAAGTCAACCTCCACCTGACGATTCGCTTTCTCGGTCACGTCGAGCAAGCTGTCGCCGAAGGCGTCGCGGACAGGCTTGCTGACGCCGGCTTGCGGTCGTTCGAGCTCAAGCTCGAAGAGCTCGGCACGTTCAAACGGGGCCGCCTGGCCCGCGTCGTGTGGTTGGGCCTCCGGTCTGGTCAGGAGGAGATTGGCGAGCTGGCCGGGCAGGTGGAGGCCGAATCCGCCCGCGCGGGTCTCGAACCCGAGGCTCGCCGCTACCACGCGCACCTGACCCTCGCCCGGGCCAGGGCACGGGATGGTGCACCGCTACCCGACCTGCCGGCCCCGCCCGACCTCGAGGCATGGCGAGCGGACGAGCTGATCCTCTATCGGAGCCGGCTGGGTCGAGGCGGCTCTGTCTACGAGCCCATGCGGCGTCTCAGGCTGAGCTGAGGCCCGCCTCCGCGCACTCGAGGTCCTGCTCCGGCCGGCCCCCGCTCACCCCGACCGCACCCAGGACATCACCGTCCCTCTTGATCAAGATCGAGCCGAGACCCGGCACGACGGGCACGCGTACGAGCCGGTCGACGACGCTGAAGAAGCCCGGTCGGTCCTTGGCGAGCTCCGCCAATGAGGCGCCGTCGCGGTAGAGCATCGCGGCGCCGACGGCCTTCGCCTCGGCAACCTGAGGCGAGATGGGAGGGGCGCCGTCCATCCGGCCGAGAGCGATCAAGAACCCACCCTCATCGACCACGGCAACGGTGACCCGAATGCCGAGACTTTCTGCTTTCGTATGCGCACCGCCGATCGTCTTCTGCGCCTCGGCGAAAGTCAGCGGCATTAGGCTCTAGTCTCGCATGGACCTTGCCGGCCGAGTCGCGATCGTCACTGGTGGCGGCACCGGCATCGGACGCGCGACGTCGATCAGGCTCGCGAAGGCCGGCGCGAAGGCCGTGGTCGTCAACTACTCCCGCTCAGCCGCCGAGGCGGAGTCGACCGCGGAGGAGCTGCGACTGCTTGGCGCCGAGGCGCTTCCCTGGCCCGCGAACATCGCTGACGAGTCGATGGTCAAGAACATGATTGCGTCGACTGTCGACCGGTACGGAAGTCTCGACGTGCTCGTCAACAACGCCGGGACCACTCACTTCATCCCCCACACAGACCTCGACGCGCTGACCGATCAGGTCTGGGACGACATCCTGAGCGTGAATCTGAAAGGCACGTTCTTTTGCTGCCGGGCCGCCGCGGCCGCGCTCGCGAGCGCCGGCGGCGCGATTGTCAACATCTCGTCGATCGCCGCCTACCGTGCGTCGGGCTCTTCGATCCCCTACGCAGTCTCCAAAGCCGGCCTCCTGCAGCTCACGCGCGCGCTCGCTCTCGCGCTGGCACCGCAGGTCCGCGTGAACTCCGTCTCGCCGGGCCTCGTCTCGAGTCGATGGTTCAGCAAGAATTTCGGCGAAGACGCAGCCGCCGCCCAGGAGGAAGCGTTCGCGAAGGGGACCCCACTGGGCAAGATCGCTACGCCGGACGATGTCGCCCAGGCCGTCATGGCCCTGCTCGAAAACGACGTCATCACGGGCCAGGACCTGGTCGTCGACGGGGGCAAGAACATCCTCTATCAGCCGCTTTCCTGAGGCTACAAATTTACGGTTGGCGACCACCCGACTTTTGGGCTTGCGCCGATGAACTGTAGGGCTTACGTTTCTCTGCGGCCCCGAGGGAAACGTTCGAGGGGGCAGGAACAGGGCCGCAAGGCCGTGGACCCGCTCCCGAGAGGCGATCCGTCGGGGTCACTTCTTTTCCTGGGCAAGAACCTCTGGCCCCCGCGTTACGCTGCACCAGACCATGAGCGTCGCGCAGCGTCCCCGAAGGCAGGCTGGGCACCGACCGCCGACCGCGATCGAGGTGTCGATCCTCATGCCCTGCCTCAACGAGGCGGAGACGCTGGCTGCCTGCATCCGCAAGGCGCTCAGCGCGATCGACAAGCACGACCTCGCCGCCGAGGTCATAGTCGCCGACAACGGGAGCACTGACGGCTCGCAAGCCGTCGCCGAGAAGCTCGGCGCCCGCGTCGTCGAGGTCGCGCGCAAGGGATACGGGAGCGCCCTGATCGGCGGCATCGAGGCCGCCCGCGGCCGGTTTGTGATCATGGGCGACGCCGACGACAGCTACGACTTCAGCGCCATCGGCCCGCTCGTCGACAAGCTCCGCCAGGGCTATGACCTGGTGATGGGCAACCGGTTCACGGGCGGTATCCAGGCGGGCGCGATGGTCTGGTCGCATCGCTGGGTCGGCAACCCGGTGCTCACCTTCATCAGCAGGGTGTTCTTCCGGACGCCAGTCGGCGACATGCACTGCGGCCTGCGAGGTTTTCGCAAGGACGCGATTGACAAGCTGCATTTGCGCGCGACCGGGATGGAGTTCGCGAGCGAGATGGTGATCAAGGCTTCGCTCCGGCGCCTGAAGATCGCGGAGGTGCCGGTCACGCTGAGCCCCGACGGGCGCTCGCGGCCACCACACCTCCGCACCTGGCGCGACGGCTGGCGCCACCTGCGCTTCATGCTCCTGTTCAGCCCCCGCTGGCTGTTCCTCTATCCGGGGCTCACGCTCTTCGTCGCCGGCGCTGTTGTGGGCGCCTTGCTCGAGACGGGGCCGAAGCAGATCGGGCCCGCGACCTTCGACATCCACACCCTTCTGCTGGCCGCATTCTCCTGCCTGATCGGTTATCAGCTCGTCGTCTTCGCCGTGTTCACGAAGGTCTTCGCCATGCAGCGTGGATTCCACCCGCCGAACCCGGGCTACACCGAAATGTTTCGG
>Ga0209577_10000845_pt1 | contig 30620 bp, 33 predicted proteins | sample GraSoiAngelo_109_FD_185874 | JGI IMG/M metagenome (GOLD analysis project Ga0209577, IMG submission 185874) | Grasslands soil microbial communities from the Angelo Coastal Reserve, California, USA - 14_0903_12_20cm (SPAdes) (version 2) | ecosystem: Environmental > Terrestrial > Soil > Grasslands...
AGCGGGCTGACGCGATGCGACACCGAAATCTGCGTGAACCCTGTCTTGCGCGCGAGCTCCGCCACGCGGCTTTCATGCTGCGCGAAGCGGTAGCCGTGCATGAAAACGATCGCGATCGAGCGGAATCCCTCGCCGTACGCCTTTTCCAGATCCTCTTGGGTCTGTCGAAGAGCAAGCGGCAAAAGGACCTCTCCCCTCGCCCCGATTCTTTCCTCGACCTCGAAAACCCTCGCGTAGAGCATCTCCGGCAGCACGATGTGCCGCTCGAAGAGCCGCGGGCGGTTCTGATAGGCGATGCGCAGCGCATCGCGGAAGCCGCGCGTGATGAAAAGCACCGTGGGTTCGCCCTTGCGCTCGAGCAGCGCGTTGGTGGCGACGGTCGTGCCCATCTTTACCGCTTCGATCCGCTCCGCCGGGATCGGGTCGCCTTCGTTCAAATTGAGGATCTTGCGGATGCCGGCGAGCGCCGCATCCGCGTAGCGTCCAGGATTCTCGGAGAGCAGCTTGTGGGTGGCGATCGAGCCGTCCGGCCGGCGGGCAACGATGTCGGTGAAGGTTCCGCCGCGATCGATCCAGAACTGCCAGCGGCCGGAATTGCGTGGCTCAGCCATTACAATCGCATCCTAACTTGGAAAGCGTAGAGGCGGTTGTCATCGGCGCGGGCGTGGTCGGCCTCGCGGTGGCGCGCGCCCTGGCCACGGCGGGCCGCGAAGTCGTCATCCTGGAGGGCGAGGATGCGATCGGCATGCACACCAGCTCGCGCAACTCGGAAGTCATCCATGCGGGCATCTATTACCCGAAAGGCAGCCTCAAGGCGACGAGCTGCGTGCAGGGAAAACGGCTTCTTTACGAGTACTGCGTCGCGCACGGCGTCCCGCACCGGCGCAGCGGCAAGCTGATCGTCGCCACCGACGAAAAACAGCTGCCTGAGCTGCAGGAAATCCAGAGGAAGGCGCACGCCAATGGCGTCACCGACGTGGTGTGGATGACGCGCGAGCAGGCGCTCGCGCTCGAGCCCGAGCTGCACTGCGTCGCCGCGCTGTACTCGCCTTCGACCGGCATCATCGACAGCCACGCGTTGATGCTCGCGTACCTCGGCGATGCCGAGGCGCACGGGGCGATGCTCGCCGTCAAGAGCGCTCTCGATAGCGCCGAAGCCATTGCCGACGGATTCGTCCTGCAGGCTGGCAGCGAAAAAATAAAGACGAAACTCCTTGTCAACAGCGCCGGGCTGAGGGCGCCGACGGTGGCGAAAAGCATCGCAGGCTATCCGCAGCAGCTCGCGCCGGGCGAGTTCTACGCAAAGGGCAATTACTACTCGCTCGCGCGCCGCGCGCCGTTTTCGCGCCTCATCTACCCGGTGCCCGAGCCCGGCGGCCTCGGCGTGCACGTGACGCTCGACCTCGCCGGCCAGGCCCGCTTCGGCCCCGACGTCGAATGGGTCGAGCGCATCGGCTACGACGTCGACGCGCGTCGTGCCGAGCGCTTCTACGCCGCGATCCGGCGCTACTGGCCCGCGCTTCCCGACGGCGCGCTGCTGCCGGGCTACTCCGGCATCCGCCCGAAGACCGCGGGACCGGGAGAGCCTGCACCCGATTTCCGCATCCAGGGACCGCGCGAGCATGGCGTGCGCGGGCTGGTGCATCTGTTCGGCATCGAGTCGCCTGGGCTGACGGCATCGCTCGCCCTCGCCGACGCGGTGCTGCTAACATTGAACTGACAGGAGGAAATGCGATGCAGAAAAGAATCCTTATGGCGCTGGCCGCCACGGCGCTGATCGGCAGCGCCCAGGCGCAAACCAAGTGGGACATGCCGACACCCTATGCGGATGGCAATTTCCATACGAAGAATGCGCGCCATTTCGCAGAAGACGTCGCCAAGGCAACGGCGGGCAGGCTGCAGATTCAAGTGCATTCCAACGCGAGCCTGATCAAGCATCCCGAGATCAAACGCGCCGTGCAGACGGGACAGGTACCGATCGGCGAAGTGCTGATTTCGGTGCTGGCCAACGAATCGCCGCTCTTCGCTTTCGATTCAATTCCGTTTCTCGCCAACAGCTACGCCAAGGAGCGCAACCTCTGGCAGGCCGCGCAGCCCCACGTCGAAAAACGTCTCGACGGACAAGGCGTCAAGCTGCTCTACTCCGTGCCCTGGCCGCCGCAGGGCATCTATACCAAGAAGGAAATCAATGCCCTTAGCGATCTGAAGGGAACCAAGTTCCGCACGTACAGTCCGACGACGTCGCGCTTTGCGGAACTGATCGGCGCGGTGCCGACGACCGTCCAGGTGCCTGACGTTCCGCAGGCGTTCAGAACGGGACTGGTCGACGCGATGATCACCTCTGGCGCCACGGGGGTGGACACCCAGGCGTGGGATTATCTTCAGTACTACTACGACACGCAGGCGTTCTTGCCGCAAAACATGGTTATCGTCGGCAAGGCGGCCTTCGGCAAGCTTGGCGCCAGCGAGCAGAAAGCCGTGCTCGGCGCCGCGAAGGAAGCCGAGGCGCGCGGCTGGAAGACCAGCGAAACCGAAAACGAGAGTTACGTCAAAACCATGTCGTCGCACGGCATCAAGATCATGAAACCGTCTGCCAGGCTGTCGTCAGAGTTCGACGCGGTCGGGAAGAAGATCGCCGACGAATGGGGGGCGAAGGCCGGTGCCGAAGGAGGCGCCATCCTCAAGGCGTTCCGTCAGTAGGCTCCGCCGCAGCCGCGATGCGCGCTGCGCTCGAGCTTGTATACCGGGGATCCGGCTTGCTGGCCGGATTTTTTTTAGTCGCGATCGCGGCGTTGACGGCAGCGCAGATCGTCGGCCGCAGCCTCGGATTCGCCGCTTACTCGTTCGACGACTTCGCGGGGTTCTGCCTCGCCGCCACGTCCTTTCTCGGCCTGGCGTGGACCTTCCGCGAGAACGAGCATATCCGCATGACGCTCGCGCTGCATCATTTGCGCGGCCGCGCGCGCCGCGTGCTCGAGGTGGCAACCCTCGTGGTTGCGGCGCTGCTTGTCGGCCTGTTCGCCGGGTACTGCTGCGACATGACGCTGACGTCCTACCAGCTGCACGACGTGTCGCAGGGACTGGTGCCGGTGGCCCTGTGGATTCCGCAATCGGCAATGGCGCTCGGCCTGGTCGTGCTCCTGCTCGCGGTGATCGACGACCTGGTCGCAGCGCTGCGCTCGCGTCCGACCTCCTACGAGACGGCAGAGGCTCGTCGTCGCGCGGCGCAGGCGCCGAGCTTCGAGCGCTAACTCCATGGAAATGTGGCTGATATCGGTCGTTCTCATCGGCGCTCTGGCGCTGTTGCTGGTTGCCGGTCTTTGGATCGCGCTCACCTTGCTTGGCGTCGGCTGGATCGCGATCACTCTTTTCACCGATTCACCTGCCGGCAGCCTGATGGCAACCACGATCTGGGGAGCGAGCACCAGCTGGGCGCTTACCGCGCTGCCGCTCTTCATCTGGATGGGCGAGATCCTGTTTCGCACCAGGATTTCGGAGGACATGTTTCGCGGCCTCGCGCCGTGGATGGCGCCGCTGCCAGGCAGGCTGATGCACTGCAACGTCTTCGGCTGCGGCATTTTCGCTGCGATCTCGGGCTCTTCGGCCGCCACCGCGGCCACGATCGGCCGCATCACCATCCCCGAGCTGCTCAAGCGCGGTTACGACGAGCCGATGGCGATCGGCTCGCTCGCCGGCGCCGGCACGCTCGGACTTCTGATCCCTCCCTCGATCATCATGATCGTTTACGGCGTGGCCGCGGATGTCTCGATCGCGCGGCTTTTCGTCGCCGGCGTACTGCCGGGCGTGATGCTGATGCTGCTCTTCTCGGGCTACATCGCGGCATGGGCGCTGCTCAATCCCGCGCGCACTCCAGCGCGGGAGTCCGTGACCTCGCTCGGCGAGAAGATCCATGCGGCGCGACATTTGATCCCTGCCATCCTCCTCATCGGCGCGGTCATCGGCTCGATCTACACCGGGGTGGCGACGCCCACTGAAGCGGCGGTGATCGGCGTCTTCGGCGCACTGGTGCTCGCCGCGGTCACCGGGTCGCTCACCTGGACGAACTTCATGGCGAGCGTAATGGGAGCAACCAAAACGTCCTGCATGATCGCCTTCATCCTCGCCGGAGCGGCGTTTCTCACCGTTGCCATGGGATTCACCGGAGTGCCGCGCGCGATGGCCGAATGGATCACCGCGCAAGGCTTCACCGCGGCGCACCTCATCATGGTGCTGACGCTGCTCTACATAGTGCTGGGCTGCTTCATCGACGGCATCTCGATGGTGGTGCTTACCTCCTCGGTGATCCTGCCAACGGTGCGGGCTGCCAACATTGACCTGCTGTGGTTCGGCATATTCATCGTGCTGGTCGTCGAGATGGCGCAGATCACGCCGCCGGTGGGTTTCAATCTGTTCGTGCTGCAAGGCCTTACCGGGAAGAACATGTTTCAGATAGCGCGCGCCGCTCTGCCTTTCTTCGTGCTGATGGTCGTCGCGGTAACGGTGATCTGGATTTTCCCGGGGCTCGTCAGCTATCTGCCCGGCAGGATGTTCAAGCTGCGATGACGCCCGCCGCGGCCGACCGCTGTGCTTACAATGATGACGCCGTGTCCGCGCCGATCTACCTGACCGCCGACATTCGCCGCATCGAGCAGGCCGCGGGCGAAGTGACACCGGCGCTGATGGAGCGCGCCGGCCTCGCCGCCGCCGACGCCGCGGCCCGCCTTGCTCCGGACACGAGCAAGGACATCCTCGTCCTCGCCGGGCCGGGCAACAACGGCGGCGATGCGAAAATCTGCGCCGAGCGCCTGCGCGAGCGGTTTTTCCGCGTCACCGTGGCCCAGGCCGCGGATCCCGCGACGCTGCCGAGCGACAAACGCTGGGCGCTGATCGTCGACGGCCTGTTCGGCATCGGGCTGACTCGCCCGATCACGGGCGAATTTGCGAGGCTGGTGGATTACGCGAACCAGCAGGGCTGCCCCATCCTCGCTCTCGATGTCCCGAGCGGCATCGATGCGGATACCGGGCGCGTGCTGGGCCACGCGGTGCGCGCCACGCACACCCTCAGCTTCATTGCGCTCAAGCCGGGGCTGCTCACGCTCGATGGGCCCGATCACTGCGGCGAGGTGAGCGTCGCGGAGCTCGAGCTGGATGCCAGGAGCCTGGTGCGGCCTTCGGCCTGGCTGGCCAGCCCGGAGCTGTTTCGACGCGTACTCAGGCCGCGGCCGCGCAACTTCCATAAGGGCATGGCCGGGTCGCTCGCCATCCTCGGCGGCGCAGCAGGCATGACCGGCGCGGCGTTGCTCGCCGCAAGCGCAGCCTTGAAGCTCGGCGCCGGCCGGGTCTATGTCGGGCTGCTCGATCAGCAGGCGCCCGGCGTCGACACGCACACCCCTGAGCTCATGCTGCGCCACCCGGACGACGCGCTGGGCCAGGAGCTCGACGCGCTCGTCGCCGGGCCCGGCATCGGCCAGAGCGAGCGCGCCGAAACCCTGGTCGGCGCCGCGCTCGCGAGCGACATCCCGTGCGTGCTCGACGCCGACGCGCTGAACCTGATGGCCGAGAGCGCGGAGTTGCGCAGCGCCTGCGCGAGGCGCCAAGCCGACACGCTGCTCACCCCGCACCCCGCCGAGGCGGCGCGGCTGCTCAATACGACGACCGCAGACATCCAGTCGGACCGCGTCGCCGCGGCGCGCCGCCTTTCGGAAGAATTCAGAGCTCACGTCGCGCTGAAAGGCAACGGCAGCGTGATGGTGGCGCGCGACGGACACTGGTTCATCAACGCTACGGGCAATCCCGGCATGGCGAGCGCCGGGATGGGCGACATCCTCGCGGGCCTGCTCGGCTCCCTGCTTGCGCAGCGCTATAGCGGAGAGTCGGCGCTCGTGCTCGGCGTGCACCTGCACGGCGCCGCCGCGGACGAGCTCGCGTGCAGCGGCAGCGGGCCGGTCGGCCTCACGGCGAGCGAGCTGATCGATCCGGCGCGCAAGCTGTGGAACGCCTGGCTTGGCCAGCCGAACGCTCGCCGATCAGGCGCCGCGCCTAGTTGAGGTGCCCGAGCAGCGCGGCCTGCTCATCGGGGGTCATGTCGAAGAACTCGGCGACGTGGCGCTTCGAAACCACCAGCACATGGCCGCGGCCGAGCGAGTTGCCGTCGTGGCGGACGCGCGCGAGCTTTTCATTGATGAGCACGTCGCTCGGGCGGCACAGCCCGCAGTTCACCGTCAGAACCGGATGCTCGCCTTGATGCTGTAGGCGGTGACATCGCCCGTCTTGTCGGCCTCGAGGTTGACGTTCATCACGGCGAACTTGGTGCCGACGCCGACGAAGCCTTTGTTGAGGCCGAACTTCTCGCCATGCAGCGACGCAATGCCCTTCGGATCGCTATTGACCCAGACCCTGCCGACTCCGGCATAGGGCGTGAGCAAGGCGAACCCCTTCGAGATCGACAGATCGATGCCGCGCGTGTCCAGCGAGAGCTGGTCGACGCCGGATAGCTTCGTCAGGCTGCCGCGCACGCCGAGCGCCGGCGCGACCGCACCGCCCTCGATGATGGCGTAGCGCAGCTCGCCGCCGTAGTACTTGACGTTGCTGCTGGGGATCGCTGCATACATGAGGCCGACGTCGAAACCCGCGGGCAGGCCCTTGTGCGCGCGCAGCGTCGGAATCGGCAGAGTGCTAGGCACGCTGCCCGAGCTCGCCCGCTCAAGCACGTCGGTGTTGTGCAGCCGCGCGCCGGTCAGCGCGAAGCCGACATCGAAGCCGGTGACTCCGAGGGGCGTAGTCGGGGTCTGCGGGTGATAGCTGAGCGCACCGCACAAGTCCTCGGAAAGCAGGCGGAACTCCTGCTGCGCGAGGTTCTCGATGCGGTTGATGGTCTGCGCCCAGGCAGGCGCAGCGGCGAGGAGCCCTGCGAAAAGCGCTGCTTTGCACGCGTTCATTGCGTTCTCCGTTCCAGGAATTCGAGCACCGCGACCTCGTCGCGCCGCAACGCGGCGCCGGGATGCGCGCCGCCCGCGCCGCGTCGCGCCGGTTCCGGCCTCGGCACCGTCTGGCCCATCATATAAGCATCCAGCAGCACAGGATGTATGTAGTATTTCCTGCACACCGCGCGCGTGTTGCCAAGGCGCGTCGACACGGCGTCGATCGCCCTGATGATGTTGCGGTCGGCTTCGCGGCGGCTGGTGGCGACGCCCATGCGCCGCAATTCGACCGCGGCGAGCATGGTGCCGCCCCAAGTGCGGAAGTCCTTGGCGCTGACGTCGCGCCCGGTGAGCTCGCGCAGATAGGCGTTGACGTCATCGGAGGTGATCGACTGGCGCTTGCCGGCGGCGTCGAGGTACTGGAACAGCTCCTCGCCGGGCAGGTCGCGGCAGCGCTGGATGATGTGCGCGAGCCGCGGCTCGGAGAGCGCCACGATGTGCTCGACGCCGCTCTTGCCGCGGAAGCTGAAGCGCAGCACCGCGCCGTCGACCTGCACGTGGCGGCGGCGCAGCGTGGTAAGGCCGTACGAGCGGTTCGAACGCACATACTCGTCGTTGCCGACGCGGATCAACGTCTTGTCGAGGAGCGTGACGACCGTGGCGAGGAGCTGCCGCCGGCTCAAGGGCGCCGCGCGCAGATCGCGCTCGAGGCGCTCGCGCAGGATCGGCAGCACTTCGCTGAACTCCAGCATGCGGCTGAATTTCGACTGGTCGCGCGCGTCGCGATAGGAAGGGTGATAGCGGTACTGCTTTCGCCCGCGCGCATCGCGCGCCGTGGCCTGGATGTGGCCGTCGGCATCCGGGCAGATCCAGACATCGGTCCACCCCGGCGGGATCGCCAAGGCATTCAGCCGTCTGCGCACCCCGTCGTCGGTGATTCTGCTGCCGTCGGGCGCGTAGTAAGCCCAGCCGCCGCCGACGCGCCGGCGCCGGATGCCGCTCGAGCCATCCGTGACGTAGCGCAGGCCGGCTTTTTTCGCCGCCCGGCGGTGCTCATGGATCGCAGCGATAGAACGCCTCCGTCTGCTGGCGGCCTAGGGCAATGATACCCTGCGGTTCAGTTCCTCTTTCGTTGCCCGGCGGAGCCCCGTAATGGTACAAAAAAAACGCAGCGCCATTCCCGCGAGCGGATGGTTGGCATCGAGCACTACCTTGTCGCCGGCGAGGTCGGTGACGGTATAGCGGCGCGGCGCGCCGCCTTCGAACGCGTCCTCGACTTCCATGCCGATTCTGAGACCCGCGCCGTAGCGCGCCGCCGCCTCGACGCGCAGCAGCTTGGTATCGTATTCGCCGAACGCCTGCTCGGGCTCGAGCTGCACTCTGATCGATTCGCCTGGATGCTTGCCTTCGAGCGCCGCCTCGAGCGCCTCGAGCAGCTCGCCGTAGCCGCCGTGCAGATAAGTTACCGGCTCAGGACTGGCCTGCAGCAGCGCGCCTTGCGCGTCGTACATCTCGATCTTCACGGAAACGACGGTGTTCGGGCAGACCCCGACCGGACTCACACGCGCAGGCGCTTCACCAAGTCGTAGACCTCGGCGGCGTGGCCCCGCGGCTTGACGTCGTACGCGGCATGGCGGATGACGCCCTTCTTGTCGATGACGAAGGTGGAGCGGATCAGGCATTCGCGCCACGCCCCGTCCTCGCTCTGCTTTTCCTGCAGCACCCCGTATCTGCGGCACACCTCGCCTTCGGGATCGGAGAGCAGCGCGATGGTGACGCCGTGCTTGTCGCGGAAATCGGCGTGGGTGAGGCAGTCATCGCGCGACACGCCGAGGACCACGCAGTCGAACTTGCCGAACTGGTCCTCGTGGTCGGAGAAATCGGTGGTCACGAGGGTGCAGCCGGGCGTGCCGTCGCGGGGGTAGAAATAAATCACCACATGCTTCTTGCCGCGGAACGCCTGCAGGCTCACCGTCTGCATGTCGGCGTCGGGAAGCGCGAAAGACGGCGCAGTTTGTCCTGGTTGCAGCATGTGCGCCGATTCTATTCCAAATCATTTTTCATTTGACAACTGCTTGCCGCACGCACGTCGCGCAGTCGCGACAAGACCGCGCTCCTATAATTCCCGGATGACGCTACGTTTGCTGGGCGGCTTGACGCCGCGCACTTTCCTGCGCCGGCATTGGCAGAAGCTCCCGCTTTTCGTGCGCGGTGCACTGCCGGCATTCCGTGGCGTGCTCGACGAGCATGCGCTTGCCGCGCTCGCCGCGCGCGATGACGTTGAATCCCGTCTGGTGCAACGCTCGGGCAAGCGGTGGAATACCGCGTACGGGCCTTTCAAACGCATTTCCCTCAAAAAGGCAAATTCGACCCTGCTCGTGAGCGGCGTGAATCTTCATGTCGAGGCTGCGGATCGGTTGCTGCGCCGCTTCGAGTTCGTGCCGCAGGCGCGGCTCGACGACGTGATGGTGAGCTTCGCCACGCGGGGCGGCGGGGTCGGTCCGCACGTCGATTCTTACGACGTATTTCTTGTGCAGGGAGCCGGGCGCCGGCGCTGGCGTGTCGGCGGCAAGAGCTACGTGGTCGAAGCGGGGGATCTCCTGTATGTCCCTCCCGGCTGGCGCCATGACGGCGTCGCCCTCGAGCCCTGCTTCACCTATTCGATCGGCTTCCGGGCGCCGCGCGGCGCGGAGCTCGGCGCCGCGTTCCTCGACTGGCTGCACGAGCGCGGCCTGCCTGACGCCGCCTACCGAGACCCGCGTCTGAAGCCCACCTCGCGTCCGGCGCAGATCCCGCGCGAGATGATTCGTTTTGCGCAAACCATCATGGAAAAAGTAAGGAGTTCGCGAGCCGACGCCTCGGCAGTCCTCGGCCAGTATCTCACCACGCCGAAACCGCATGTGGTGTTCAGGCCGGGACGCTCTCGACGCCCGCTCGCGCGCGCTCAAGTGCAGCTCGATCCGAAGACGCAGCTGCTGTATTGCGGCAACCGCTTCTATCTCAACGGCGTATGTACTACGGTCGGTAAAAGGGACAGCGCATTGCTCAAGGAGCTCGCCGACCGGCGGCAGTTGCCCGGGGCGCGCCTCGCGCGGGCGCCGCTTGGCGATCTGGTCTACGATTGGCATCGGGCTGGCTACCTGCGGCTGAGGTCGCTGAGATGAGCGAGACCGTCTACGAGCGCTTCGACACCAACGCCGATTTCCAGGCGGCGGTCGAGCGCCTGCTGCAGCAGCCGGGGCGGGAGCTGCGCATCTTCGATCCCGACGGCGCCGGGCTGCGGCTGAACGACCCGGCGCGCGTCGCTCGCCTTGAGCGTTTCCTGATGTCCAGCCGCACGCGGCGCATCTACCTGGTGCTCCACAACACCGAGCACCTGACGCGCCAGTGCCCGCGCATGATGAGCCTGCTCGGGCGCTATTCGCACGCCATGCAGGTCAACCGCACGCACGAGGAGATTCGCGAGCTGCAGGACGCGTTTCTGGTGCTCGATTCCTTGCATTTCGTGCGCCGGCCGGTGGCGCAATTGTTCCGCGGCGCGCTCTCCTTCGGCGACGAGACCGAGGGCCTGGCGATGCGCGGCCGATTCACGGAGATCTGGACGGCCTCGTTTCCGGCGGTCTCCAGCACCACCATAGGGCTGTAGCAGCGCTTACGCCTCGCGCCAGCCGAAGCCGTCCTCCTGGGTGGCGAGGCCGATCCAGCTTTCCTCGCATCCCATCGCGCGCGCCAGCGCGGCGCGCGCCAGCTCCGGCCGGTTGTTCTGCTGCGACAGGTGCGCGCAGATCACGTGCTTCAGCCGCGAGCAGTCGAGCGCGCCGAGGAGCCGCTCGGACTGCCTGTTGTCCAGATGGCCGAACGGCCCCGCGATGCGCTCCTTCAGCCACTTCGGGTAGGCGCCGCTCCACAGCATCTCGACATCGTAGTTGCACTCGAGCACCAGGGCGTCGCAGCCTGAGAGCGTCTGCTCCACGTGCGCGGTGGGCGATCCGATATCGGTGAGCACGCCAAGGCGCGCGGCGCCATCCGAGAGCACGAACTGCACCGGCTCGCGCGCATCGTGCGGCACGGTGAAAGGCCGCACTTGCATGCCGTTCACTGAAAAAACATCCTTGCTGCTGATCACGCTGACGCGTACCCCCTCGATCAACCTTCCTTCAGAGCGCAATGCGCCGAGCGTGCCGTGCGTGAGATAAACGGCGATGCCGTGCGCCGCGGCGAAGTCGAACGCGCCGCAGGCGTGGTCGCCGTGCTCGTGGGTGACGAGGATGCCGTCGATTTCAGATGGCATCAGGTTCAGGCGAGCGAGCCTGCGCTCCGTATCGCGCAGGTTGAGGCCGCAGTCGAGGAGCAGGCGCGTGCCGCCGACCTCGGCCACCAGGCAGTTGCCCTTGCTGCCGCTCGCTAGCGAGGCGAAACGCAGCAACGGTTATTTCAGCTGCTCGTGCAGCAGCGTGAGGATGCGCTGCGCGGTACGCGAGCCTTCCGTGCCCCCGTCCTTGTTGAGCACATTGACCAGGCTGCCGTCCGGGTCCTGCTTCACCTCGACGCGGAAGTGCTCGGCCTTGGTCTTGGAATCGTTCGAACCGAATATCCGCGAGAGGAAGCCGCGCTCGCGGTCCTTCTTGTCCATCTCCGCGTCCGGATCGGCGTAGCGCACGAAGTACAGGCCCTTCTGCCGGTCGCGGTCCTCGACGGTAAAGCCGACGCGGTCGAGCGCCAGGCCGACGCGCCGCCACGCCCGGTCGAACGGCTCGTAAACCTTCAGCAGCTCATTGCCGTCGCCGCCTTTTTTGAGCTCCGCGCGAAACTGCACCGGCGCCCCGTCGCTCGCGGCGAGCTGCCTCGCCTTTTCCTCCTGCGCGCCGAGCCGCACCATCACACGGCGCAGGAACTCGGCTTCGAGGCCCGGGTCGGACTCGCGCGGCTGCCACATCGTCTGGCCCGTCGTCCCCGCCACGTCGCGCGGCGTGACATAGACCTCCTTCATGCCGCGGTGGCTGATGTAGATCTCGGTGCCTTTGCCGTCGGGAGTGCGGTCGAGCCGCGTGCGAAACTTGTCGCGCTCGGCGGTGGAATAGATCTGGTCGACAAATTTGCCCAGCAGGGAGCGAATTCCCCCCTCGGGGATATTGGCGCGGTTCTCCGCCCAGTCGGTCTCCATCACGCCGGCCTCGGGCGCCTCGGTCTTGATGAGAAAGCCGTTCTCCTGCCAGAAGTCCTTCAGCAGCGGCCAGAGCTTCTCGGGAATCTGGTCCTGCACCACCAGCCAGCGCTCGGCGCCGGCGCGCTCGATGTGCATCCTCTCGGCCTGCGGCAGCACCGCCGTGTTGCCGGCCCGCGTCTGCTCCTTGCGCTCGGCCTGGTAGCCGGAAAGGGTTGCCGAGGACTTGCCGCTCTCGGGCACGACGAAGCGGCTGTCGCGCGCCGGCGCGGTGAGATCGGGCGGCACTTCGAGGTTCGGCAGCGTGCCCGCCGACTTGTAGTCGACCTTGCTGTCGAAGAAATTGCTGCTGCAGCCGGCAAGCAGCGCTACGACGCCGGCAACTGCAATTTTATGCATCAGGCGCGGCCCTCCACCACGCGCAGCCCCGGCAGCGCGATGCCCGCCTCGTGCAGCGCCTCGCGCAGCGTCTGATGGAACTTCTCGGCGAGCGGCGACAGCGGCAGCCGCAGGCCGTGTTCGATCATGCCCATCTCGGCGAGCGCCCACTTGACCGGGATCGGGTTTGCCTCCACGAACAGACGCTGATGCAGCGGCAGCAGGCGCAGGTTGAGCTCGCGCGCCTTCTTCACGTCGCCGACGAGCGCCGCCGCGCACATCTGGCGCATCAGCTTAGGCGCCACGTTGGCGGTCACCGAAATCACGCCGTGGCCGCCGAGCAGGACAAGCGCGAGCGCGGTGGAATCCTCGCCGCTGTAGATCGCGAAGTTGCGCGGCGCGCGCTTGATGAGATCGGTGCCGCGCTCGATGTTGGCGGTCGCGTCCTTGATGCCGATGATGCCAGGCACCTGCGCGAGGCGCATCACCGTGTCGTTGTGCAGGTCGGCCACCGTGCGCGCCGGCACGTTGTACAGGATCAGCGGCAGGTCGACGGTCTCCGCGATCTTGCGGAAATGGCGGTACTGGCCTTCCTGCGTCGGCTTGTTGTAATAGGGCACCACCGACAGGCATGCGGTCGCGCCCGCTTCCTTTGCCGACTCGGTCAGCTCGATCGCCTCGGCGGTCGAATTGCCGCCGGTACCGGCGATCACCGGGATGCGGCCGTGCGAATGCCGGACTGCGAGGCGGATCAGCTCCTTGTGCTCGTCGACATTCACCGTCGGCGATTCGCCGGTGGTGCCGACCACCACGATGCCGTCGGTGCCTTCGGCGACGTGCCAGTCGATCAGGCTCCTGAAGCGCGCCATGTCGAGGCGACCGTCCTCGTGCATCGGCGTGACGATTGCAACCAGGCTTCCGGTAATCATGCAATGCTCCCTTTCAGGGCGCGATTCTAGCGCTTTCGGGTGGCGCTCGTAGCGCGCAGACGCGTTGCAGCGCCGCTTGCTTCGGCCGCTCCACCGTCCCCTGCTCGAACGCCACCACCGTCAGCGCCTTGAAAGCACGCAGCAACTCCCCGGGCCGCAGCAGATACGCCGGATTGGACGGACGCCCGTAACGCTCGTTGCCCGCCATGAATGTTTCGTAGATCAGCACGCCGCCCTCGTCGAGCGCCTGCTCGAGCTGCGCGAACAGCGGCCGGTGCAGATAATTCGCAACGACCACGGCCGCGAAGCGCTGACCCGCGAACGGCCAGCGCTCGCCGCTCTCCAGATCGGCTTGCACGAACGTCACGCCGGGAATGCGTTGCGCAACGTTGTCCACCGCAACAACCTGCAGCCCGCGCCCCGCAAAAAACCGCGCATGCCGTCCCGCCCCGCTCGCGACATCGAGCACCGGCCCGCGCGTCACCAGCTGCGCCCAGCGCACCACCCATTCGGACGGCGCTTCGGCGCCATGCAAATGAGGAGCAGACCCCATTTATTGAAAAGTCTTGCCCGCGAGAACTACCGAGGCGTATTCCCGAAATTGCCAGCTCTTCGGCCCCAGGAGAGTCCCACCAGACCGGCTGCGCAAATGAGCAGCCCCAGCGTGGAGAGCGCGTCTACCGTGGCGAGTTGCTCGTACCACGCCTCGTCATAGTTCCTGCCGACGAATGGTCGAAGCGTGAATACGCCGTAGAGCTCCGACCCGAGGAACAGCAGCGCGCCCACGCTGATCATCCACGCAGCGGTGCGCGATGAGGAGTTCCTGAGCAGCAGTATGCCAGCCACCAGAAAAAGCAGCCCGATGACCGGCCGGATCACCAGGCTTGCGTTGGTCACCATGCGCTACACGAGCGTGAGCTTCTTCAGCGGCAGGCTGCGCACCGGCTTGCCGGTCGCCGCGTAGATGGCGTTCATGACCGATGGCGCCACCACGCTGATCGTCGGCTCGCCGACTCCGCCCCAGAAGTCGTACGAGGGCACGATCACGGTCTCGACCTTCGGCATCTCGGCGAGCCGCATGATCGGGTAGTTGTGGAAGTTCGATTCCACGATGCGCCCGTTCTCGACCGAGCACTCGCCATAGCGTGTCGCGGTAAGCCCGTACGCCACCGAGCCTTCGACCTGCGCGGCGATCTGGTCGGGATTGACGGCATGGCCGCAGTCGAGCGCGAGCACCATGCGATGAACCTTGACCTCGCCTTTGTCGCTCACCGACACCTCGGCGACGGCCGCCGAGTAGCTGCCGTATCCCATGAACTGCGCGATGCCGCGATGCACGCCCGCGGGCAGCGGCTCGCCCCAGCCCGCCTTGTCCGCCGCCGCGTTCAGGACCGCCAGGTGCTTCGGATGGTTGGCCATCAGGCCGCGGCGGAACTCGAGCGGGTCCTGCCCTGCCGCGCGGGCCACCTCGTCCATGAAGCACTCCAGGTATACGCCATTCTGGTTGGTGTTGACCCCACGCCAGGGGCCGACCGGCACATGCGTATTGCGCATCGCATATTCGATGAGCAAGTTCGGCACGGTGTAGCCGAACTGCGCGTCGCCCGGCTCCTTCGACAAACCCTGCAGCTGCCGCATGTCCTTGCCGTTCTTGATTCCCTGCGGATTCAGGAAGGCATTGATCGACTGCCCCGACACCCGAATGTGCAGCCCAACGAGCTTGCCGCTCTCATCGACGCCGGCCGACAGCTTGCACTGCGAGATCGGCCGGTAGAAGTCGTGCGCCTGGTCCTCCTCGCGAGTCCAGATCAGCTTCACCGGAACGCCGGGGAACTGCTTGGCGATGGCGACCGCCTGGCGCGTGTAATCCTGCGTACCGCCGCGCCTGCCGAAGCCGCCGCCGAGGTCGAGCTTGTAGACCTCGCCTTTGTCGAGCGGCAGTCCCGCCTCCTCGGTCGCGGCGGCGAGCGACGCCTCCGCATTTTGCGTCGGCACCCAGACTTCCACCCTGTCCGCCGTGACCTTCGCGGTCGCGTTCATCGGCTCCATCGTCGCGTGGGCGAGGAACGGCGTGCTGTAGACGGCTTCCACTTTCTTCGCAGCGCCTTCGATCGCCTTGAGCGCATCGCCCTCCTGCCATCCGGCCAGCGGTTCGCCGCTCGCCGTCAATCCCTCCTCGAGGCGCGCAGCGATCGTCGCGCTCGACTGCGTCGCGCCGGCGCCTTCATCCCAGACGATCGGCAGCGCCTCGAGCGCCGTCTTGGCGCGCCACCAGGTGTTGGCAACGACCGCGACGGCCGAGTCGTTCACTTTCACCACGCGGTGCACACCGGGCCGCCCTGACAGCTTGCTTTCGTCATAGCTCACCAGCTTGCCGCCGAATACCGGGCAAGCTTTCACCGCGGCGTGCAGCATGCCCGGCAGCTTGAGGTCGATCGAATAGATCTTGGTGCCGTTGAGCTTGTCAGCCGTGTCGAGCCGCTTCATCGGCTTGCCGGCGATCTTCCATTCCTTCGGGTCCCTGAGCTGGATGCTCTTCGGGTCCGGCGGGGAGAGCCTCGCCGCCGCGCCAGCGACCTTGCCATAGGTCGTCGAGCGTTGCGATGCCGCGTGCGTGATGACACCGTTCGCCACCGCGACTTCGCCGACCGGTACGTTCCACTGGTCGGCTGCGGCCTGCAGCAGCATCATGCGCGCCGCGGCGCCGCCGCGGCGCACGTAGTCCTGCGAGATGCGGATGCCGCGGCTGCCGCCGGTGGACATCTCGCCCCACACGCGCTTGCGCGCAAGGTTCTGCCCGGCGGTGATTTGCTCGGTCGCGACCTTTTTCCAGTCGCACTCGAGCTCCTCGACGACGAGCTGGGCGAGGCCGGTCACCGTGCCCTGCCCCATCTCCGAGCGCGCGATACGGATCACGCACGTGTCGTTGGGCTTCACGACCACCCAGGCATTGATCTCGGCTCCGGCAGCGGCAGCAGTCTGTGCATCGGCGCTGGAGAGGCCGAAAGGCAGGTTGAAGCCGAGCGCAAGACCGCCGCCCGCGGCGGCCGCGGAGCGCAGGATGAATCTACGGCGATTCATGTCAAACCTTCCTTCCAGCGGCCAGGTGGACCGCCGCGCGGATACGCTGATAGGTGCCGCAGCGGCAGATGTTGGTCATCGCCTCGTCGATGTCCTTGTCGGTGGGCTTCGGGTTCTTCTTCAAAAGCGCCGCGGCCGCCATGATCTGTCCCGACTGGCAGTAGCCGCATTGCGGCACGTCGAGTGCCGCCCATGCCTCCTGCACGGGATGCGAGCTGGTGGCCGAAAGCCCCTCGATGGTGACGATCTTGTCGGCGGCCTTCAGCGTACCGACGGCAATGGAGCAGGAGCGCCGCACTTCGCCGTTGATATGCACCGAGCAGGCGCCGCACTGCGCGACGCCGCAGCCGTATTTGGTGCCGGTGAGGCCCACCTGCTCGCGGATCACCCAGAGCAGAGGGGTGTCGGCCTCCGCCTGCACGTCACGGATCCTGCCATTGACATTGAGCTTAGCCATCGATACCACCCCTCCAGGATAAATAAGTTGGCTACCTTACGCCCGCCCAGGCGTTGCGGCAATTCCTACCGCGCTCTGGGTTTACGCAGCGCCGGATTGAGCCTGTCGATATCCGCCTGAACCTGCTCGCGACTTCGCTCATAGACGATCTCGCGCCCCATGACCTTGCCGACATAGGCCTTCGCGTTGCGAGTCGGAGTCAGCTGGCACTTGACGCTGTGGATGCCTTCGCCGAGCACTACGTCGATCCATTCTGCGCGCTTGTTGAGGACCACGACCTCGATGGTCTGTCCGCTTTCGGTGCGCAGCTTGATTTTTTCATCGTGCATGAAGTTAATTCTCCATGAAGGCGCTCAACTGCGGCGTGGTCAGCGAACGCTCGAGATAACCCAAGCGGCCCTTTTCATTGACCTGTCGTGCCGCGTCGGGCAGGCCGCTCATCGCCGCGCGATACAGCGAAGTAGCGGGGCTGAAAGCGCGCCGCTTCGTCGCTTTGAGAGGTGGTCATGCCTGGGTGCCCAGAAGTCGCCAGATCACGACGGCGAACCCGATCGCGAGGGCGCTAAACACCATCAGCACCAGGCGCAGCCTAGCATGGACCATGCCGAGCGTCTTGACCAGCGCGTCGTTCTGCTCGGCGAGGGCTTTGATCAGCCCCGAGAAAGAGGCTTGTTGCGCCTGGAGCTCGTATAGCCGGCGCTCGAGATCCTTCAGCCGCGGGTCGGTTGCGATCGGCAGGGCCTCGTCGCGCCGTTTGCTTTCCCTCACCGAGCCCCAGAGAGCGCGCGCGCCCTGCACCAGGCCGGGCGCCGACGCGGCTAGTTTCGCCCAAGGGATGGACCTGAACGCAACGCGGACCCAGGTGGCCATGGAGCGAAGTCTAGCTCAGCGCTGCACGTCTCTGATCACGAACAGAGCACCAGGTTGGCGAATTCGATCAGCATTCCCGGCTTGAGGTAGGCCGAGAAAGCGGCGGCACTAGCGAACGCGAACAGCGCCACTGCCAGGGCTTTCACCAGAAATCTTTGATTCGGGCGCATGCCGCCGCCGGAGCGACCTTTCCTTGTGCAAGCAAGTCTAGCTCAGCCCAAGAAGTAGCGCGGGATCGGTCGAAGTGCCGACGTTAGTCGACTTGTCAGACAACAGCTCTAACTGTCGAGCTTCTCCACCTGCGGCAGGTTGCAGGCGAGGACCGCCTTGCGCAACGCCTCGATCGCTTCGGGGCGCGGAAAGCTGCGCCGCCAAGCGAGCCCGACGCGCCGCACAGGCACCGGCCGCGCGAAAGGCAGCACGCGGATCAGGTCGCCCGCGCCGCCCGCGCCGATGGAAGTCGCCGGCAGCACGGTGACCCCGACGCCGCCCGCGACCATCTGGCGGATCGTCTCGAGCGATCCGCCCTCCAAGGTGCGGGCGATCGGATTGCGCTCGCGCGAGCGCACGGTGTGGCAGATCTCGAGCACCTGGTCGCGGAAGCAATGGCCTTCGCCAAGGAGCAGGAGGCTTTCGCGCGTCAGCTCGTCCGAGGTCACGCGCTTCTTGCGTTCCCACGGATGACCCTTGGGCACTGCGACAAAAAATGGCTCGTCGTACACCGCGCGCGTCTCGACGCCGAGCTCCTGGAACGGCAGCGCGATCACGATCACGTCCACTTCGCCGCTTTTCAGCGACTCGGCGAGCCGGTGCGTGAAGTTCTCCTGGATGTGCAGTTGCATGGCCGGCGCCGTGCGGCGCAGGATCGGGATCAGCTTGGGCAGCAGGTAGGGCCCGATGGTGTAGATCGCGCCGAGGCGAAGCGGCCCGGCGAGCGGGTCGCGGCCCGCGGCCGCGAGCTCCTTGATGCGCGCCGATTCCTCGAGCACGCGTTGCGCCTGCTCGACGATTCCCTGCCCGGCAGGCGTGACCGTAACTTCCGCCGATCCGCGCTCGAAAAGCGTCACGCCGAGCTCTTCCTCGAGCTTCTTCACTGCCACGGAGAGCGTCGGCTGCGACACAAAGCAGGTCTCCGCCGCCCTGCCGAAATGACGCTCGCGCGCCACGGCGACGATATAGCGCAGCTCGGTCAGCGTCACGTTTTTGTTCTGGCCAGGAAATAAAGCGGGATGCCGGCAAACATGATGATCAGGCCGGCGAGCGCAGGCACGCCGAATTGCACGGCGAAGCGCACATAGTTGACGCTCGAGTAAAGCATGTAGGCGCACATGGCGCAAAACGCGAGTGGCACGACCGGATAGAGGGGAACGCGGAATGCCGGAGTTTCGCCCCCTCCTTTCCGAAAAACAAACAGCGTCAGGCCGGTCAGCAGAAAAAACGTCCAGAACACCGGCGCCGTATAGGCCACCATGGCGCTGAACCCATCCGGTGTGAATGATGCAATCAGGACCAGCGCGAGCGCGATGACACCCTGGAGGAGCAGGGCGTTTCCGGGCGTGCTCCCCGACTCGCGCCAGCTGCCCAGGCGCGCAAACAGCGCGAAATCGCGCCCGAGCGCGTAATTGGTGCGGGCGCCGGTGAAGATCGCGGCATTGACGGTAGTGAGCGCGGCAAGGCAGACGATCAGGGCGAGCAGCACCGCGCCCTTCTCGCCGGTGATGACTCGCATCACGTCGGCGGCCACCGCCTTGGATTCCCGCATGCCGCCCAGGCCGAGCACGGCGAGATACCCGAGGTTGACCAGCAGGTACAGCACGGCGACTGCGAGGATGCCGCCGACCAGGATGCGCATCATGTTGCGGCGCGAATCGCGCACCTCGCCTGCAAGATAGGCCGCTTCGTTCCAGCCGCCGTAGGTCAGCAAGACAAAGATCATCGCCAGCCCGAACGAGCCGCCACCGGCCGGGGCCGCCGGCCTGGCGGGGGCGCCGGTCATCAGCCCCCCGACCGCGATGAAAAGCAATCCGGCAAACAGCAGGACCTGCATGACCTTCTGCAGCGTCTTCGATTCGACGGTGCCGGCGAAATTGAGTAGCGTGAGCGCCACCACGCCGAGCGCGGCGTAGAGCGCCGAGCTCTTGTCTCCAAGGCGGAAGATCTCGGAGGCGTAGTCGCCGAACACGAACGCCACCGCGGCAATCGCGCCGGTCTGGATCACTGTCATGCGCGACCAGGCGAAGACGAACGCCGCGCCGCGGCCGAAGCCGCGCGCCAGATAGGCGTACTCGCCTCCCGTCTCGGGATAGCGCGAGGTGAGCTCGGCGTACACCAGCGCGCCGCACACCGACACTACCCCGCCGAGGACCCAGACGAACATGAATTCCGCGTCACTCGAGGTATTGGCGGCGACGATTGACGGCGCCTTGAAAATGCCTGCGCCGATCACCATGCCGCAAATCAGGACGATGCCATCGGAAAGGGACAGCAGCTGTTTCGGCGCGGAGCTCACTGCGCTCGCGTCGCGCGCCATGGACGGACTTTCGAGACGTTGCCGTCGGACACGGTCACCTGCCCGTCGATGCCGCGCAGCGGATTTCGAAGCGCGCGCGGGCGGCGACGCCCGCCCTCCTTGCATTGCCGGTCGCCGCCTTCATCAGCCGCGGGTCATAATCGACGCCGAGGCCGCGCGCTCCGCGCTTGGCCGCCTCGATGATGATGCGGCCGTCGCCCGAGCCAAGGTCGATGACGTAGTCGCCGCTCTCCACCCCCGCCATGCGAAGCACGCGCTCGACGATCTCCATCGGCGTATTGACGTAGGGCACGGTAGCGTCGTCCAAGCCCCAGGCCTGCGGCTGCGCGTGCAGCGGGAACAAGGCGATGAAGAAGGCAACAGCGACCCGTCGCGGCAGAATCAAGAAAATACCCAAGCGGTAAAATTGGCGGACGCGCCCCGGTAGCTCAGTGGATAGAGCAGTCCCCTCCTAAGGGACAGGTCGCACGTTCGATTCGTGTCCGGGGTGCCATAAGCTATCAGGGACTGAGGGACTATATACGGCTTCTAAGTCTATCTGAAGTGCCTCTGCGTCACATTCTGGTCACAGTGACGGGCGTTGCGAGATACTGGCGCCATCGACTGCAAGCTGAACTTTAAACCCAAGAAATTCGCCTATGGGTGGGCGACCAACAAGAAATACTTGGTCGTCAACATTCGGCGGTGTTGTGCCGTTACTCATTGGGATCCCTGTTCATTACTCGCCGTGAATGCAGCGGCTTAGAAGAGTCACTTTTATCTTTTCCAGACGTCGAGAATGGGCTTAGAAGTAGCGCTATTGCCCAGGGTAGCCAATCCATACATCTCGGTAATCGTCCGCAGCACATTGTAGTGATCTATGCGGTTCCCGTATCGACCTGGATGCACCATCGGACCAACGAAGATCGTGGCAATGTGATTATTAGCCGAACCGTCGTCCTCATCCCATGTAACGATAAGAAGACTGTTGTGGCTATGTGCCCACCGGACGAACGGGTCAATTCTTTCCTTCAGCCATTGATCGCCTTGTGCAATCGCATCCGATGGGGCCCCGTCGTGCATATCGTTTAGCTGATTAGGAATGACCAAAGAGACAGTCGATAGCTTGTTGAAGTCCGATGGAAAGGCATCAAACGGTAAATTTATTTCGCGCGGTAATTCTCGCCCCTGCCAATTGACCACAGGGTTATGCTTGCGTGCATAGCGGTTGAATGCGGAGTAACAGCCTTCGAATCCGACTGACGGCATCGATTCAGAGTAGATAGCAAAGCTGAAACCCCTTTTACGTAGTTCGATTGCGAGGTTATTCCCTGAGAGAGAAAGCGGACATCGGTCATCCGTTACTCCGTGAGTTAACCCCGAGAACAGGGCGAGGTAATTAGGTTGGCTCGGGTGCGTTACTCCATAGGAATTGGTGAAGAGTGCACCTTCATTGGCGAGGGAGTTGATATAAGGCGCAGGGGTCTTTGACATGATGCTATTTGCAATGATCTGGCCATAAGACTTGTTTTCTTCAACAATGATGACGATGTGATCTGGTCGGCGAATATCGCCGTCCGAAACCTTGCTCCCCTTCTTCCCGCTATCGGCTGATCTGACGGGTGAGAAAACACAGATAAGTAATAGCAGCAGTACGACTGCGAAAGGCTTGCCGAACCGGTTAGGCCGCATTTAAAAGCGCTGAGTCGGCTTGTGGAACTTGCCCACGAATCGGTCAGTCCTCCATGTATGGTTTTGACCACGTCAAGCCGCGATGCGTGGGTGGAGCTGATCGGCTCTCCAATAATGATGCTGGCGGGACGCAGCTGAGGCGAAGGGCGATAGGAGCACCAGCAATCACGAGCCCAGCGAATAAAGTGTTGGGGGCACAGTAAAACTGACCCTTGGTCGGTTGAATTTTGACCCACCCGGGTGTTATGACGGCGGCTCTTGGGCCGCCATGCTGACTCAGGAGAACCAAGTGGGCCAGTTTTACTCCGTCGCCAACAGCGTCCCACGTGAGCGCGGTCACTGCTAGGGTTAATTCGCGCGCTTGCGCCGGCTGAACCCGATGCCGGCCAAACCGATTCCGAGCAGCGCGAGCGTCGCGGGTTCTGGTACGCCGTTTTGTGGCCCGAGACCAGCGGGATTGAAGTCCTGCACGTTCGTGAGCCCGGTAATCCTTCCGGTGAAAAGGATCGCGTTGTCCGGCACCCTTCGCAAGTCAAAGGTTGGGCCTTGCAATAAGACCCGGACACGAATCGCACAGGCGCCAAATTGCTTTTGCAGGCACCCTCAACTACGATCAAGTGCCTGTTGCCATTGTATTATTGGCAAAAAAGGAGCTGGCCGCGCCTGGGATAGGTGACGGCCAGTGTGAACGGGCCTTAGGCCGAGGCACAACAATAATTACCGAGAACCACAAGTCACGCCCTAGTCGAGCGTTCCCATGGCGCGCCTTCGTCGCCACGCTCCTTTGGGCGTTCGCATTGGCGGCATGGGCTCAAGCCGACATCGTCGCGCAGGGCGAGGCGCTGGTGCGCGCCGGCCGCTATGCCGATGCTTACCGGCTGCTTGCGCCGCAAGAGGACAGGTTCGCCGGCGACATCAAGTTCGACTACCTGCTCGCCCGCTCGGCGCTCGAGACCGGCCGCCCGAGCAAGGCGAGCTTCATCTACGAGCGCATCCTGGCGCAAGAGCCAAACTATGTCGGCGTCCATCTAGAGATGGGGCGGGCGTACCTGGCGCTCGGTGACTACGCCCGCGCGAAGCTCGAATTCGAGACGGTGCTGCGGTTCGAAAATCTGCCCCCCGGACTGCGCGAGCAGGCGCAGATCTACGGCAAGGCGGCGGATGAATACATCGCCGGCAAGAAGACTGTCGGCTATGGGTACGTTGAGCTCGGCTATGGGTACGACTCGAACGTGCAGTCGGCGACCAAGACCGGCGCAATCAGCGTGGTGAACGGCCAGCTTCTCATCCTGCCCCCCGAGTCGCTGAAACGCGGCGATCACTACAAGGCGCTTGCGCTGGGTGGCGAGCTCGTCCACGCGCTGAGCGAGCGCTTCTCGACGTTCGCGGGCGGCGACATGCGCGCGCGCGGGTACAACGACATCGGCACCGCCGACTTCTCGACTCTCGACGCGCGGCTCGGCCTCGGATACGCCGAGGGCGCCAGCAGCGCGCGCGTCGGTTTGAATGGCGGGCGGTACTGGCTGGATCACGAGAAGACCCGCAACGGCCTTGGGTTGACTGCGGACTACCGCCATCTCCTTACCAAGCAGGATCAGCTCGGCGTGAGCGCGGGAGCCATGCGGTACCGGTTCATTCCCGACGCCCTGCAGGCGAACGACTTCAACCTGTACCAGCTAGCGCTCGGCTGGCTGCGCGGGGCCGCCGACGGCAGCGGGGCGTTCGGCCTCGCTGTCCTCGCCGGCCGCGAGAACGCAACCAACAGCCGGCCGGATGGCGATAAACCGTTTCTAGGCGCGCGCCTGACAGCCCAGATCGCGCTGAGCGAGAAAGTCGGGGCATTTTTCCTTGGCGGGGTACAGCGTGGAAAGTATTCTGACGTCAATGCCCTTTTCGACACGAGGCGTGTGGACAGCCTCTACGACCTTACTGCCGGGATGACATGGTCCTTCGCGAAAGGCTGGTCGCTGCGGCCGCAGGTGGTCTACTACAGGAACAAGAGCAATCTTCCGCTTTTCGAGTACGACCGGACGGATGCATCGATTAATCTGCGCTTGGACTTTTAGCGAGGATATGCAAATGTTTGTTTGAGCGAGAGAGTTCGGTCATTTCTCCTTGGAAGGGTAGAGCGCGGGACGTATTGTCGGGGCAATGCGGCGCGGGGCAGGCTCTACGACCCAACCTTCCAGCGGGGTATGTGCAAATGTTTGTTAAATCTTTCTGGCACCTGATGCTCTTCGCGGCGCTGGCCGCCGCCACGGGCCCGGTCTGCGCGCAAGGCACAGAAGCCGGTCGATTCCTGTCCGTCGTCGGCGACGTGCACGTTGGTCGCGAAGGCGCGCCACAGCGCGTGGCGCAGCACGCGACCGGTTTCTACGAAGGCGAATCAATCATCACCGGAGCGGGCGCGCTCGCCCAGCTGCGCATGCTCGACGGCGCGCTGATGTCGGTGCGCGGCGATAGCGAAATCAAGCTCGAAAGGTTCTCTTACGCGGGCGAGCAGGACCGCAACGCCAGCTTCCTTATGTCGGTCCTGAAGGGCGGACTGCGCACGATCACGGGCGTGATCGGACACCAGAATCGCGAACGCTACCGGATCACAACGGCGACGGTGACTATTGGCGTGCGCGGCACGGACTTCGAGATCGTCCATGTGCCGCAGCAAGCGTCCTCTTCGGAGTTGCCGGCGGGAACCTACGACCACGTCTTCGCGGGCGTGACAAGCATGCAGAACACGGCAGGCGTCATGCTGCTCGTCAGTCGCGATCAGACCGCTTTCGCCGCGCTGCAGGGCACCACGCCGCCGGTACTGGTCGCGCCGCTGCCAGCCCTTTTCGGCAGGCCTACGCCGATCCAGCAAGTCGCGCCACACGCGATCCACCAGGACGATGAAAGGGCGGACAAGCCGCAGGTTGTCGCACCGCGCACGCGCCGAACGCCTATCTTGACCCCGCTCGACTCGCCCCGGGCGATTGATCCGTACTTCACTTCGCCAACTATTCAGACAGCACCGACGACGACATTGACTCCAATTGAGACAGCGCCAGTCCTCAGGTCACCTACTTGGACCCCGATTCAAGCAGCGCCGAGCACCACCTGGACGCCGATCCAGGCTGCGCCGACGACAACGATCGCACCACCGAAAACCATTCAAATCTTACCTATTTTGCCGCCAATACTTGCTCCAGTGACGAAACCCTGACGAGGCCCTTCATGCGTGCGCCATTTCTGTTAGTGCCGATTACCTTGATGACGCTGGCGTCCATGGCAGTCGCCGCGCAGGAAGCCCCGCGTGTCATCTTCTGCACCGGCCAGTGCTTCGCGGTCGACCAAGGCGGGGTTCGCACGCCGGCGCCAAAGGGCACCACGCTGCGCGAGGGCCAGCGGCTGGAGACTGGGCCCGGCGCGTATGCACAGCTCAAGCTCGGTCCGTACGCGGCATTGGCCGTCGCCGAGCGCGCGCGTGTCAGCTTCGATCAACGCAGCCTTCGCGATCGCGACGTGGTTTTTGTCGACCAGGGACGCATCCGCATGCTCAGCGGCGAAGCACTCGGCGGCCCCGAGAAACGCGGGGTCGAGCTACGCACGGTCGATGGCGTTTTCGCCCTGCGCGGTGCTGACATCGAGTTGAGAAAAGCAGCCGTTTCCGCAAGCAGCGGTTCGGGTCTCACCATCGTCAACCTCAACGCCGGCAATGCACGCCTGCTGAATCCTGGAGGCGAGCTCGCAATTTCGAAGGGTGGCGTGCAGGGCTTCACGGCCGGGAAAGTCGTCACCGACAGGCCTATTTCTCTTGGCGACATCGCGTTCGCGCCGTCGCGGCCCGGAGTCGCGGCGATTGCGCCCGCCGCGTTCGTGCCTGCTGCGGTCGTGACCGGCGCCGACAAGGTCATGCTGACCCCTATGGTGGATCCAGCCAGCCCCACGAGGACCACCACGCTGACCCAAGTGGTGAGGAGCACAACCCTCGCCCCGACCACGGTCCTGTCGCCGATCACGAACACCCTAACAAGCACCCCCATCCTGTTGCTGAAAACGTTCTAAGCGCGGAGCGCAAGCCGTGGCTGGCCGCCATCGCCCGATCGACGCAGCGTCGGCCCTCAGCATTTACGCCGGGCCGAGATTCGGCTTGTTGCCGTAAAACCGGTTGTTCGATAGCGTCGCGGTTAGATGGAACCAAGCAGGCAGACGACCGTTCTTTTTGCCGACGTAAGCGGCAGCACGAAGCTTTACGAGACTGCGGGAGACGCAGCCGCGCTCGAGGCGATCGGGCAAATCATCGACAAGCTGCGCCGGGCGACGGAAGCGGACGGCGGGCGCGTGGTAAAGACGCTCGGCGACGAGATCATGGCTCTCTTCGCGTTGCCGGACGCGGCGGCGAGTGCCGCGGCGCAGATGCACGCGGCGATCGATGCGCTCCCGGCGGTGGGTGACACCAAGCTCTCGGTGCGCATCGGCTTTCACGCCGGCCCCGTCATCCAGCGCGACAACGACGTGTTCGGCGACACGGTTAATCTGGCCGCACGCCTCGTCGAGCAGGCGATGAAGGGACAGATCATCATCGCCGAGGAGACGGCGGGGCTGCTGAGCCCGGTGTTTCGGAACTGGGCCCGGCGCCTGTACTCGATCCAGGTCAAGGGCAAGGATAAAGAGGTCATGCTGTGCGAGCTCGTCTGGCGTCAGACGGCGGACATGACGGCAATCGCGGGAACCCGCTCCGTCGCGGGGTCTTCCCACACGGTGCTGCGACTCAAGCATCGTGACCGTGAGATCGTGCGGCGGCGGGGCAGCGAGTCGATCACTATCGGGCGCGAGCCCGATTGCGGCCTGACCATCGCCGACCAGAACGCCTCGCGGCAGCACTGCACCATCGAGCGACGCCAGGGCAAGTTCGTGCTGAAGGACCACAGCAGCAACGGCACTTATGTCACGGTCGAGGGAGATACCGAGCTGCTCCTGCGGCGGGAGGAGCTCACCCTCAGGAAGCACGGCTGGATCGCCTTCGGCCAGTCGCGCGCCGGAGCGTCGGAAGTCGTCGAGTATTTCTGCGAATGAGAACATCGGCTAAACCTTCAGTCACCGCTGCCATCTCAAAGCGTAGACCGGGTCGGTCTGTCCATTCACGGGCGGGCTACGTTCCGGGGCAACAGATAATCCTGGTCAGTTCCAGGCCGCGAAGCTCCTGACCCAGCGCCGGTCGATCCAGTCCTTCCAGCGCCAGACCCAGTGGCCTTGCGCGCTCCAGTCGCCGCGCTGCGCGATGGCATGGCGCGCGCCGCAGCTCAGCAGAACGAGGGCGCGGGGGTTCGGCTGATAGGCCTGCGGGCTCTCGTCTTTGACGACGTGTCTCAGATTTTCCACCAGCACCGCGCCCTGGCGCACCGAATAGACGCCCGACTTGGGATCGAGCCCCGCGCAATCGCCGACCGCGAAGATCTCGGGATGCGAAACGCTGCGCAGCGTCTCTTTGACGCGGACGAAGCCCTTTTCATCCAGCGCCAGCCCCGACCCCCGCATCCAGGGCCAAGGCGCAGCGCCGGTCGCCCAGATGAGGAGATCGAAGCTCTGGCGCGCCGAGCCCGCGATCACCGTCGGGCCGTTCTCGACCGCGGTGACGGGCATGCCCGGCCGGAAGTCGACGCCGGCGCGCCGCAGCGCCGAGGTCACCCGCTTTTCGAGCGCGGGCGGAAAGCTCGACTGCCCGGAATACAGAGTGACCGCGGCGCCGGCGTAGCGCAACGCCATCGCGAGCTCCGCGCCCGCTGCCCCGGCGCCGGCGATGGCGACGCGGTCCACAATCTTGAGCGAATCGATGAAGCGCTCGAACGGCTTCACCGCCAATGCATGGTGGGTGCTGCCCGGGACCGACGAGTCGACCCGCGAGCCCACGTTGAGCGAGGCAAGATCGAAGCCGATCTGCTTGCCGTCGCGCAGCGTCACGCTGCGCCGGGCCGCGTCGAATTCCTCGACCGCGCCTCGCACGAACTCCACGCAGGCGCGCTCGGCCAGGCGGGCGACGTCGATGATAGCCTCGCGCTGCGCATAGTGGCCGGCGATGACGCCCGGCAGCATGGCTGAATAGATCTGGCGCGGGTAAGGCGCAACCAGCGTGATGCGCGCGCCGTACAGAGCATTTTCCGCCAGGGAGCGCAGCACCACGGCGTGCGCGTGCCCGGCGCCGATAAGCAGGACGCGCTTCACGCCGTCTTGAGCTTGGCTGCTTCGAGTTTGCGCAGTTCCCTGCGCTGCACCTTGCCGGTGGTGGTCATGGGCAGCGCATCGATGAACTCGATCTCGCGCGGGTATTCGTAAGGCGCAAGGCGGCCGCGCACGTGCTTCTGGAGCTCGTCGATCAGCGCCTGCGACGGCGACTGGCCGGGCTGCAGCACGATGAACGCCTTGACGATGGCCCCGCGCGTCTCGTCGGGCTTGCCGATCACCGCCGCGTTGGCGACCGCCGGGTGCCTCACCAGGCAGCTCTCGATCTCGGCCGGGCCGATGCGATAGCCGGCGCTCTTGATGAGGTCGTCGGAGCGGCCCTGGTACCAGAGGTAGCCGTCCTCGTCCATTTTTCCCTGGTCGCCCGTGACGGCCCAGTCGCCGATGAATTTCTCCCTGGTCGCTTTCGCATTTTTCCAGTATTCAAGGAAAAACACTGGGTCATGGTCTTTCTTCACGGCGATCTCGCCGAGCTCTCCCCTGGGGAGTTCCAGCCCCTGGTCATCGATGATGGCGACCCGATGCCCCGGGTAAGGCCGGCCGATCGATCCGGGCTTCACCGGCCAGGCCGCCTGGCAGTTGCCGACCACGTAGTTGATCTCGGTCTGGCCGAACATCTCGTTGATCGTGACGCCGAGCTGCGCCTTGGCCCACTCGATCACCGTCACGCCGACGGCTTCGCCCGCGCTCATGATGGATCTCAGGCTCAACTGAAACCGCTTCTTCGGTTGCGGCACGGCCTTCATCATCAGTTTCAGCGCGGTCGGAAAAAGAAAGGCATTGCGGATGCCGTATTTCTCCAGCAGGCAATAGGCCTTCTCGGCGTCGAACTTGCCGCGATACCCGAGGATCGGCAGGCCGAACGCCCAGGTGGGCAGCAGCGCGTCGAACAGCCCGCCCGCCCAGGCCCAGTCCGCGGGCGACCAGAAGATGTCGCCCTGCTGCGGAAAGAAGTCGTGCGAATGCACGAATCCGCTCAGATTTCCGATCAGCAGCCGGTGCGCCTCGAGCGCTCCTTTGGGCGCGCCCGTCGTTCCGCTCGTGTAGATGATCAGCGCCGGGTCGTTCGCCGCAGTGTCGACGGCAGTGAACTGACGACTCGCCTTTTCGACCAAGGCCTCGAAGGAATGAACCCCGGCCTCGCGCGCGCCTCCCACGCCGATCACATGTCGCAGGTGCGTCAGGCGGTCCTTGATCGCCCAGAGGTTGGCGAGCGTCGTCGGCTCGACGATGGCGACGCTCGCCTCGGCATGATTGACCCGGTATTCCAGAGCCTCCGGGCCGAACAAATGCGAAAGCGGCAGCGCGATCGCACCCATCTGGAAGATCGCCATGTAGGCGATCGCGGTCTCGGGCCGCTGCGGCAGGATGAGGGCGACGCGCTCGCCGCGCTTGACGCCGAGAGCCGCGAGCGCGTTGGAGAGGCGGTTCGCCGCCGTCTGGATGTCCCAGAACGAGTACGCGGCGGTGGCGCCCGACTCGTCCTCCCAGTAGAGCGCCAAGCGCGTGCGGTCGGCCGCCCATTGCCCGCAGCACGCGCGCGCGATGTTATAGCGCTCCGGGACGTCCCAACGGAAGCCCTGATAGAGCTCGTCGTAGCGATTGACCATGCGCCGAAGCAGTTTAACATCGGCAAAATGGGGATCGAGGCCCTGGTTTTCGACGCTTATGGCACGTTGTTCGACGTGCACTCGGTGGTGCGGCGCTGCGAAGGCCTGTGGCCCGGAAAAGGCGCCCAGCTGTCTGCGCTGTGGCGCGCCAAGCAGCTCGAGTACACCTGGCAGCGCAGCCTGATGAAGCGCTACGCGCCGTTTTCCACGGTCACGCGCGCGGCGCTGGCGTACGCCTGCGAAGCGCTTGGCCTGGGGCTCACCGCGGAGCGCATCGAAGCCCTGATGGGCGAATATCTGGTGCTCTCGATGTACCCGGACGTGCCGAATGCGATCAGACAATTCGCATGCAAGAAGGCGATCCTGACAAATGGGTCGCCGGACATGATCGAGCCGCTGGTGGCGCACTCCGGACTGAAGTTCGATGCCGTGCTCAGCGTGCATGAGCTGAACGTCTACAAGCCGGCGCCGGAGGTCTACCAATTGGCAGTCAGAAAGCTTCAGGTCGAACCAGAAAACATCGGCTTCGTCTCGTCGAACTGCTGGGACGCGCTCGGCGCCAAGTCCTTCGGCTTCACGGTTTACTGGATCAACCGGCTCGGGGCGCCCGTCGACCGCCTCGGCTTCACACCCGACAAGACCATCAAGAGCCTTCTGGATCTGGCGTGAAGTTCTGCTCGAACTGCGCGGCCCCGGTGCTCAAGCGCGTGCCGCCGGGGGACACGTTGCCGCGCTGGGTCTGCGACCACTGCGGCGAGATCCACTACGAGAATCCCAAGCTGGTCATAGGT
>Ga0209577_10000847_pt1 | contig 30609 bp, 24 predicted proteins | sample GraSoiAngelo_109_FD_185874 | JGI IMG/M metagenome (GOLD analysis project Ga0209577, IMG submission 185874) | Grasslands soil microbial communities from the Angelo Coastal Reserve, California, USA - 14_0903_12_20cm (SPAdes) (version 2) | ecosystem: Environmental > Terrestrial > Soil > Grasslands...
GGGATGCCAGCCACCATTACGATCTTCGATCACGACCGTAGCGGGATTGGTCAGGCGGCCGTCACACAGGCAATAGCGGCTGCGAAGAGTACTTTTTCTGCGAGTATTCCCTATGTGTCGAGCTTCCAAAGCGGGACGCAGGAAGGAATTGTCGCGCTGTACGTTTATACTGGAAGTCACGTGATAGCTGGAGCTGTGCTGGTAAAAGTGCTGCTGAGTTCCTAGTGGGTCAGTCGATATATCGAAAAGAACATAGCCACTTTTACTTTGCATCAGGCCCAATCTGGCGCTGCAAATCATGCAGATCGTAATAGAGGGACTCGCGGACAATCTTGCCATTTTGACGTATCGTGACGGTCACGCCGCGCAGGGTAAAGGGGCGGCCAGTAGCGGGCATGCCGGGCAGATCGCCGTTGTGGGTGCCAGTGGCGACCCATTCCGCGCTGACCTGGTTGCCGTGCGCTACCCGGTTGGTGATCTTGATCTGTAAATCGGGAATGGCTGTCATGCCCATACCTTTGCGCGACATAATGGCGGCGCGGCCTATCAGAGGCTCACGATACATAGTATCTTCGACGATGGCGTGTTCGGCGTAGTCGGCGTGAAGCGCGCCAGTGTTGCCCTGTGACTGGTGCGTAATGTGCTGGTTATGAAGCTGAAGGTGCTGCTGTGTATTATCGTTCTGGTTGATTGCAGGAACCGCATGTGGCCGGTGTTGCTGCGCGGTCGCGGCTACAATTGCACCCACACCGACGGCGGAAATACCCATTGCGGTAAGCGTCGAGATTAAATGGCGGCGCGGCATCTTGCCAAACCGGACATCCTCCACCATCTGAGGAATAGTAACGTTTTCTTCTGCCTGTTCTTCTTCGTGCATGTTTCCCCCTGAATGTGTGACTGCCAACATACATTGGTGACATCAAGTACGCTCAACTCTATAGATATCATATGCGCATGTCAATGGAGTAGTACTCAGGTTGAGAACTGGCGGGGAATCGCATAGAACAGTTCAGTTCTGTTAACCTGATGGGTTCGCATGTCAGGAAGAGTCTGAACGTAAATTTGGCTGCTGTTGCGGCTTCAGTTTTCCAGTGTACTGACATAGTCGGTCGGTAGTGTGCAACCACTATAAAGCTTTGCCAACAATTGCTCTTGATCGGCCACCACGATCTTTCCGGAGGAGCACGACATCTCCAGAGTACGTGCGCCCATCGGGAGGTCCTGGCGCAGTGGCTTAGGATGGCCATTCACATCGAGAATACCGTATATCCAGCCGATTTGAGGAGTATAGAAATCCTTGCCACTAAAGTAAAAGAAAGGTACATGATACTGCCTCGTCGTCTGCACATCGGTGATCAGTGTCAGGATATGCGAGATAGCCACTACACGCGCATTACTGGCGTCAATGCCACAGCTATTCACACAACCCGTTCCTTCTACCACCCAGAGGTGTTTGCCTAAATCCCCACTATTGATATCGACATGGAGCTGCTGTGCCCAGAAGTTATACAACTGGTAGAGGTTATTGGTATCTGCGTTGGGATAGCCATTGTGCCAGCTATCGATCAAACCCAGAAGCTGTGAGTGCCAATCCCAATTGCCGCCAGGATGCACCGAGGAGTTCATAGCAGACTGCATAGTGTTGAGATACTGAACCTGGTTCATCAATTGTGCATTGTCGTTAGGAACCACTAGAGGGTCCATGGCTCCCAGAATAATAGGGATATCAGGTTGCACTGTATGCACGGCACTCTGGCAAAGATCAAAAAATTTGGCAAAACGCTCTGGAGTGACATACAGGGTAGTAGTACTCTGCTTCATCTGCTCATTACCGCACTGTACTGCATCTGCTCCTGCTTGCGATGCATCGTTGAGTCGACTCGTGTCAAAGAGGCTATCACCACTTGTCTGGCAGTATGTGAGCATGACATGCATACCCTGGTTATGATAGATTCTGATGGTGTCCTTGAGCACTTGACCACTCAAATTACTGGAGACACACGTTGGGTAGCTCAGGCGCACCCAGGGGATGCCTGGATAAGACGTAGTAGTGGAGGCATCTCCCTGAATGCCAAGTATCTTTTCAGGTCCAGAGGGTGTTGGGGATATTCTGGATGGAGTTGCTGTCCCTGTTGTTCCACCGATTTGACCCTGGCATGCAGCAAGCATTATACTACCCACTAAAACAGTGGCAAGAATAATCAAGAACTTCCTTTTCATATTGCGCTCTCTTCTAGAGCCACCTTCCTTTCACTCTAAATGGCAGTGTTTTTCCGGCAGTTGCCGTATCCTTCTCAAAGAAGCCGTCCTACAAACGTCTCAAGAAATTGCCGCTTGATCTGCTTCTGGAGATACATTGGCAGATGACGAATCCTCGTTGTCGCTTGTTACGTCTTTAACCGTCTGCCCGGTGTTTTTCATCCTGGCAATGATCCAGCGCAGCGTACCCTCCTCGCGGTGTGTCAGCCACCAGAGGGCACCGGCTGCCAGCAGGATCAGCATTGGCTCGATAGGGGCGCGAAAACGCGCGCTGCCATAAAAATACAAGGCCTGTCCGATGGTGAGCACTATCATGCTGTAGATAAAGAGCAGCTCTCGCCATTTCCAGAGTGTGACCGCCAGGCCGAGCGCAGCCAGGATGAAGATGGGGATAGGGAAGATCTTCATCATAGCCAGGACGATTTGAGACGAGAGCTGGTCAGAGAATCGGACTACAGGTAAATCCGCCTCAATTGTATCGGGATGCCACAAATTGATGAAGTGTAAGGCCAGCAGGTGCGGCATGATACTAAGATGGCTTTGAACCCATTGTGCTGCCGCACTCTTGTAGGCCGCTTCGCGCGCAACATCACAGGATGGCTCGCAGGTGAATAAGGGAAATGGTTTGGCAACATCGGGCCGGGATATCAGGGGATCAATCCATGAACCTTGAAAGCCGGGTGTTGTCAAAACCTGGTCGTTATAGGAACCAAGCAATACATTTCCGTCGCCAGTAGCTACTGGAATAAAGGTATTCGAAACCAGGTAGTTGCGCACTGTCCAGGGAGCAATCAAGACGCAGGCGATCAGTGCAGCCGCAACCACCCCGATGAGCGTTGTGCGGCGTGCTAGCACCTTGAACCAGATCATTGCGATGGCCCAGGCAATCACCAGACCGATCACAATCACCCCGTTTGGCCGTGTCAACGCGAGTAGCCCTAGAAGCACGCCGCAGCTTAGCCACATGCGCCATGACCCCCATCCGCGCTTCGCTGACTTGTCGCGTTGGATGCGGTACAACACGTAACAAATGGCGAACAGGAGGAATGTGTACAGGGACTCGGTGTAGAGCCAGCCATCATAGATATAGAGTTCAGGATAGATGGCCGCGGCGATGCCTGCTATCAGCCCAAGTCGCCAGCCGAACAGGTCGCGCACGAACAGGTAGACGATGACACAGGTGCCTGAGCCGATCAAGGAGAGAAAGAGGCGCGCGAAATAATTGCTGGGGCCGAAAATAAGCGAGACGCCGGCCAGAATAAATGGCCAGAGTGGAGCGCGGTCTATCGTTGAAATGCCAGGATGCAGGCAGTAACAATGCTCTTTGATAATATTGAAGCCGATGGTTTGATAGAACAGCGAATCATGCAAAGGATTGTAATGATAGGCGACAGTGTTGTTATAGATCACGCGCACCAGTAGCGCGAGACAAAAAATGCCGATGGCGGGCAGCCACGGTTGTAAGCGTTTCATGTAAAAAAACCCTGATTTATCAAGTTGAATTTGCGGAAGTCTACACATCAGAGACGAATCATGCGTATGCAGGTAACAACTTAGAGAAGGTTGAACATTTTTGCTATAAACGTGCTATAATGAAAAAACAAGGTACAGGGAGTAGGTACTACCTTACATCACTGTTGACACGCGGTGATGGATTTAGAGGTAGCCCTGGTAAAAACGATACTGATAAGGGAGAGAGATTTATGCAGAAGGACAATCAGCACTCGTCCCAACCGGAATCAATCGTTACTGATGACAGTACAGTCTTACAGCCTGACCTCTTTACAGGTGGCGCGGCGGTGATTACCGAACCGCCCGATCCACAGACAACTCCATTTCCGCCGCTTGTGCGCACCAACCCGCTTACCGAGCAGTCAAGCCTGTCGGCGTGTTTTTTGCCCTATCAACAGGATTTGCAGTTGCGTGGCAAATCCGAGTATACTATCACCTGTTTCCTCTCTGACCTGCGCATGTTCAGTGATTTTATTGGCCGCGATACGCCCGTTGGCCGTATTACAAAAGCGCATCTGACCGATTGGCTGATGAAATTGAAGTTCGGCAAAGGAAGAGATTCGACCCCCGCGCCGAAAACCATGGCGCGGCGCGTCACCTTCCTGAAGAACTTCTTCTCCTGGTTGACACGCGAGGGCGTCATTCGCGAAGACCCATCGGCGAGCCTGGTGTTAGAGCGGCCCTTGCCACCGTTGCCGCAGCTGCTGTTTGATGACGAAGTGCAGCGCCTGTTGCAAAGCGCGACCGAAGAACCACGTGCGCACTGTCTGGTCTACCTGATACTGCACGCCGGTCTGAAGAAAGAAGAAGTGATGGGGCTGAAAATGGAACATATTGATCTCTCCAATCCAGATATGCCCACCATCACTGTGCATTTTGAAGCTGCAACCGGTAAGCAGCACCGCGAACGCCGCCTGGCTTTGCCCGCTGAGTTCACGACCATCCTGAAACGCTACCTGGCAAAATATCATCCCACCAGCGAATTGTTTGTCTGCACTGATCGCAATCTCAACTACGTCCTGGCGCGAGCGGTGAAGGCAGCGAATATTAAAAAGCGCGTCACGCTGCAATTGCTGCGTGATACCTTCGCCGTGCAGCAACTCAAGACGGGTATTCCACCTGAGACCGTGCGTGAAAAACTAGGCCTCTCGGATGAAGCATGGTCGGAGTCACGTGAAAAGTATCGCAGGCTGGCCTTTCCGAAGTAGACTTGATGGCTATCAATGGCTACCTGGGCTGCGCCATTGTATAGCGTGCACGCTTGCGCTTGATGGCCCTGTTCAACATCGAGACATTGAAAAGAATAGCGCTAATGGCGAGGGGACCGGTACACAGCATACTTAGTCCGAATGTGAAGGTGGCAAAGATAAATGAAATAATCACCAGTGGCAGGTAGATGATGAAGCTCGCGAGCAGCAGCAGGATGCCGGTGGGGATTTCGCCCGCGAGCAGCCAGCCCACGCCGTAGATACCGAGGACGAGCGAAAGCAGCGCTTCGACCAGCACCGGGGTAGTCAGGTTGGTATTGAAGATACGTAGCGAGAATGTGGACGGCTGAGATGGTTGGTACGCGTGAGATGCTGTGGAGACCGGTTCTGTCTCCGGTGTTTGTGATGGAGGCTCACTTTCTTTCGAGGTATCGCTTTCCCTGGCGGTGGGTTGCGCCGCGTAATTTCGTTCATATACGGTGCGCGGCTGCGGTGTATATTCTGCATACTCCGCAAATGCTGAGCCGGGGAAGAGATTGTGTGGCTCCTTTTGTGGCTCCGATGGCTGTTGGGTTTCTCCTTCAAAACTGGTCTTTGTTCCCGAAATCGGCGTGCCGCATGATGGACAGATAGTCACTTGTTCCGGTATCTCAGTGCCACAACGCTCGCAGGTAGCCATGGATATGTTCCTTCGTGTTCCACAACCAAAAAAACATCCCGATATTTCTATGAGGATGTTGTGTATCATAGCATATCAAATTGTTTCCGGCAATTTGCATGGACTATTGTCTGGAAATTCAATGCGCCCCTACGCATTCGCGCTTATTGTCCATCCACTTCCGTTGCTACTCAACTCCAACGTTCCCATTTGCGCCGTTTGTTCAATCTGCCACGCGCCGTTGATGGGTTGGAGCGATGCTGGTGTCAGCACAGTTGTTGCGCCAGCCTTGTTGCGCAATTTCGAAGGCAAAATAGCAGGTGTAATGACTACAGTTGAAGGATGTGCCAGTTGCAGTACCTCTTGTAACGCCGTTGGAAACGTTTTGCCCGTCTCGGCCACAAGCTGCACTACCTCTGCCTGGAGATAGCTATTGTCGATCGTCGTAAGTAACCCCGACAGGGCATACTTGCTCAGCGCGGTTTCGCCTACCAGCAGCAGGCGCAGACCAGGAGCCTGTAGCCGCAATATGAGGCCGTCATCAAGTTCTTCTGTGCTGCCTTTATGCAGCGGTGAAACAGGCCATAATACCTGGAAGACAACCTGCGATCCCAGCGGGATTACCGCGCCCTTTCTCGCTTGCATATAGGGAATATTGCGCTCATTGATGGTACGCCTGAAGAGGGCGTAGCCGGTGTTAGGGTGCAGCATTCCTGCATCGACCACTTCACCGACCTGGTAGCGCGTCACGATATCTTGCAAGCCCACGAGATCATCCTGTCTGGGAGCGGTCAGGATCACCATATCAAGCGAACGTTGCCAGAAGGGTAGGCGAGCATCTAGCTCGGTGGCCAGCGAGGATGCGTCCAGGCCTCCGTCGATTAGCGCCGTTTTCCCATCCCGTGTGCGCACCAGGATCGCTTCCCCTTGTGCTGGTTTAGTGGCCGGTCCAACATTGAGAAAAGTAATCGTCAATTGTCCATCGGAACGCACTGCCAGGGCTGCCGTGCCGGTTGCCAGCACGATCATGAGCGCCGCGCCGAACTGGATCAAACGCCGCGTACCCCTCGAGAGAGGTGGAGGTGTTGCCTTGAGCAGGCCTGAATGCTGCTGTTGGGGCCATCGCCGCAGCAATGTGCTGGTGATCAAAGCGAGCAGCCCATAATAGCCCCATCCCGCGCCTGTATTCAGGTTATTCACCGGGAAAAAGGCCAGGGGAAGCGTGGAGCACCGGGTGACAACCGTTATCATGTACCAGAGTAGTGGCCAGGCGAACCGCCCAAAGAATATCCCGATGGGCAGCGCAATGATCCCGGTTCCACATATGAGCAGCCCCAGTACAATCATGACTGCCAGCAGGGGCACCGAAAGCAGGTTGGTGGTGGGCGCGATCAAGGAAACCTGCTGGAAGGTCAGCGCAAAGATAGGGAAGGTTGCAATCTCGGCTGACAAGGTGACGGCGATAGTCTCGGCGAAATGGTGTCCCAGTGGAGCCCGTTCCAGAAGGTGAAATAGGCGCATTATGCGAGGGGTGAACATGACGATTCCCAGAGTTCCCAGTAAAGACAACTGGAATCCAGCATCCCACAACACGAATGGATCGAACAGGCTCATGAGCAGTGCAGACAGCGCGAGGGCGGTATAGACGTTGTAGATACGCCCAAAACGAGGCGCGACGACCAGCACGATGCCCATGATGCCCGCGCGTAAGGCTGCCGGACCGCCTCCACTGAGAAAGGTATAGCCTGCAATACTCACTATGATCAGTCCTGTTGCCAGCAGGCGCTGCCAGTTTCCCTTGCGCTTCTCGGCAGGTAATAGCCGTTGGAACTGTTTCCCGCGCCTCTTTGAGATCCGCTGTGTAGCGCCAGCAATAAGGCCGGCCAGGATAGTCACTTTGAAACCGGAGGGAGCGATCAAGTGCGCTGTGCCGGTGGCGTTGAATGCCGGTATCAATGGTTTCAGCGCGGGTGTGCGCAGGCTCAAGACAAGCGCAATGAGCAGCGCGGCCATCGGTTGAGGCAGGGAGCGCTCAATGATGGTTGCCAGCGTTGTGCGAAGACGGTAAAGCGTCCCAATGATTGGATTGCCTCCCGACTGGCTGACGGTCAAGCGTGGAAAGTCCATGCTGGCGAAGATAGAGGGGACCCTATGCGGTGGCGGTGCCAGGAGATTTCCTTGCAGATTCACGGTGTCGCCGTAATGCGCGCCGTAGGGGTCATCGATAATGCTGCCGAGCATCAGTGCTTCCAGTTGTCCATGCGCGTCTTGCCAGGTTACGCCGTTGTCTGTGCTCACGCTGTTTACCGCGATGGTGAGCAGGTGGCTGTGCGCTTGCAGCTTAGGTTCATCGACGACGCTGCCCATCACCTCAAGCTTCTTCGCACCGATCCATGCGCTGATAGCGGTGTGATCTCCAATCGGTGAAACCGTTGCATAACGCCACGCGCCGAAGAGGAGGCAGAACGCAATCAGTGCGATGAGCCTTCCTCGACCGTTGCGCCACAAGGCGAGGATGCACAACAGCGCTGCAATTGATCCAATGAGTAGCGCCAGCGAGGGAAGGAGCGCCCAGGCATCGAGCAGCATCCCGGCCAGCCATGCTGTTGTTCCAACGACAAGCGTGAGGCCGTGCAGGTCTGGCCTGGCTATCTTTCTCTGCATCACATTCCCCCTCAATTACATCCTGATTGTTGCTTTGTGATGCAGGGAGGTACGCTTGATGCCGCATGAAATTGGCCCGGTTGCTGAAACGAAGTTGCGTAACTGGCATTTTTCCATAGCCCTGGACCCTCCGACGTAGATTCATCGAGAGTAGAATAGCAGGGTTTAGAGATAGTTGTCAATACTTAGCAGAAGAGTCATTCCATGTACACGGCAATTGCAACGCATCCCGTAGCCGTCGTTTATAGGCTTTGCGTGGAATCTCCGTGACGCCAAGCGTCAGCAGGTGCGGGGTAGTGAACTGAGTATCGTGCAGGACATATCCCCGGGCTTTCAGATGCTCAACCAATGTGACAAGGCAGACTTTGGAGGCGTCGACGGCGTGCGAAAACATACTTTCACCCATAAACGCTCCGCCCAGTGCTACTCCGTATAAGCCACCAACCAGTATGCCGTCCCTCCATGCCTCCACGCTGTGGGCAAAACCCGCGCGATGCAGCAAAGTATAGGCCTGAATAAACTCTTCGTTAATCCAGGTGTTGACGCGATTAGCGCAGGCGCGCATCACCGCCTCGAAGTGTGTGTCCATGCGTACTTCATAAAGACCCTTGCGTAAGGTTGCGCGTAACGAGCGCGAGATATGCAGGTTGGCATGCTCCAGGATAGCCCGTGGGTCGGGCGCATACCAACTGATCTTGCCCCATTCATCCGCCATAGGGAAGATGCCCTGGGCATACGCGTGTATGACCAATCGTGGATCGAGCGGTTGAAGTGATCTTTTGGGTTTCGTCATAGTATACAAAATAACGTAGTGCAGAGTTTGTGCGCAAAGAATGTGTTCTTGTTCATGATATCATACGAGATCGTTTGCAGAAGGGGGAGTTTCGTTGGTAGCATGGCAGGGGCAAGCCCAGCCACTACTATACACGCACGAATCGGCGACAAAAGGAAGTATAGTAGTGGCTGGGCTTGCCCCTGCCATGTAACTTCCAACCCAAAAATCCACAACTCACCCTTTACAGAAATGGCTATGGTATGCCCATCTGTATAATGATAAAATCAGCAGTAGGCGAGCGTGTCATTTGTCTCGAATACGCTGCCAGCTACTTTCTATTGTTGCATATTCAGCCCATAGGAGGAAAACATCATGGATCATAGTCTTGTGACGACCGGTAATGAACTGGTAGGTTTTCGTATTGTCCGGCATTTTGGCGTTGTGCGCGGGATTATCGTGCGTTCGCGCAGTGTCGTTGGCAATATCGGCGCGGCATTTCAGCAAATCGTAGGCGGCAACATCTCTATTTATACCAATCTGTGCGAGCAGGCGCGTAATGATGCCTACGAGTTGATGCTCCAGCACGCACAGCAGGTAGGTGCCAACGCCCTGATCTGCGTTCGTTACGATGCCACCGAAATCTCCGCTGGCGTCACCGAGGTGCTGTGTTATGGTACTGCGGTGCAGGTGATACCGGCGCAGTAAGCTGTAAGGATAGTCTGTTTATTGACAGAACCTTGTGTCTTACTTCACAGCGACCCAACCACAAGCGTGTTATAATCCCCTTAATGCCCGTTTATTTACAAAGCGTTGGGGGATAGGGTACCTATGGAGACACAACAGCAAGGACAGCAGCTCGATGACTCGCAAAGACACGACCAGCAGCGCAAGCGACAATTAAGGACGCGCTGGATTATCGCCGGTATCGCGCTGCTGCTCATCGCTGGCGGGACGATTTTCTGGCTGGTGGATACGCAGGGCTCCCTCTATACCATTCTCCCCATCGTCATTTTTACTGTGTTGAGTGTCGTGATTGGGCTGTTCCAATGGCTCTTTCCGGTCTCTTCTAATGCTCCGGTGCATCCAGCTGGCCAGCCATCGCTCGCGGCGCAGGCGGCAACTCCATCGGTTGGGCAACTACCACAGATTATCGTGCATGTTCCCGCGCCCGATTATGTGCACCCGCCCCAAACGGGGCCGCTTGAGAAGGCTGTCTATCGTGGTATCAGGGGCGTTCCCCCGCCTACAGATCCACGTACCATCCAGCAGCGTGAGAAAGCTGTACGGGAAATCTTTGCAAGGCTGATTGAAGCGGATGTAACAGCCCTTGTCCTGACAGGCATTGGCGGTGTTGGCAAATCGACGCTGGCCGCGCTTCTGTATCGCTACGCGGAAGAGCAGCGACGAGCGGGAAATGGGCCGTTCATGGCAGAGGCAATCTGGCTCAATATTGATTCTGCTGTCACCCTGGCCGACCTGGCAGGTAATCTCTTTGAAGTCTTCGGGAAGCCGCTGCCGGATTTTGCGAACCTGTCCCTCCAGCACCAGGCGATGGCGCTTTTCAATGTCCTGAACACGACCGAGCAGCCGCGCCTGGTTATCCTCGACCAGTTTGAAAACCTGCTGAATTTGCAAACGGGCCATGCGCTATCGGATCGTCCTGGGGTTGGCGAGTGGCTCGACGCCATCAATAGCCAGCAGTGTGCTTGCAAGATTCTCCTGACCAGCCGCACCTGGCCGCAGGGTACCCATGAGTATCCTCCCACCTATATGCAAGAGTACTTCGTCAAGGGCCTGGACCTGGCAGAGGGAATTGATCTGTTGCGGAAGCTGAACGTTGAGGGAATGGAGGAGGCACTGCGCACCGTAGTGGAAAACAGCCAGGGGCATGCCTTTGCGCTGGCACTGCTGGCATCACTCCTGCGCACACGCCACCTCAGTCTATCCGCCTTCTTGCAGGAACCGATCTACGCACAGGTCTGGACCGGAAACGTTGCTCGTAACCTGCTGGATTTCATTTATTCGCAACAACTTCATGATGAACATCGCAAGCTGATGTTAGCCTTTTCCGTCTATCGTAAGCCTGTCCACTTAAGCGCGGCACAGGCACTGCTCGATATCGAAAATGAGGCATCAGGGATATCGACGCATGCAGCGCTTGATACATTGCTAAACCAGCACCTGCTACAGGCGTGGGGCGAGGGCCGTTACCAGTTGCACGCGCTTGTTGCCAGCTATGCGCGGAGCCACTTTGTGGAAGGGAACGAGCAGGCCAATCGCCAGTCTCTCCGAGCTGCGCATAACCGGGCCGCACAGCATTACGTGCAATATGCGTCCAGGTATTGTCCTCCACGAGAAAAGCGGCGACAAAGTAGCGACGTAGAACCGCTGATTGAGGCCGTCTGGCAGCTCTGCCAGGCTGAACAGTGGCAGGAAGCCTATACCTTGATGGAGCGGGAAGGGATCTTTCCAACACTCAAACGTGTGGGAGGCAATGCCATTCTGCTTGAACTGTATCAGCTCCTGTTGATAGATGCCTGGCAGCCAACCCCTGCGCAAAGGGCGCGTATCTACAATAACCTGGGCATAGTGTACAGGATTCTGGGGCACATGGAACAGGCGCGGAACTACCTTGAGCAGTCGCTGCGCATTTACCAGCAACAGGGCAATCGTATTGGCGAGGCCAGGGTACTCAACGATCTCGGTCGCGTCTTTGCCAGCATGGGCAACAGGGAGCACGCGCGAGAGGATTACGAAGAAGCCTTGCGCATCTGCCAGGAGCAGGGAGATCAGCAGGGTCAGGGGTCAGCGCTCAATAATCTGGGCTGGTGCTTTATCACAATGGGACAGGATAAACAGGCGCAGGAATACTACGAGCGAGCGCTGCACATCTATAGAGAAGTGAACGATCATTTAGGGGAGGCCGCCGCGCTCAACAATCTGGGCCGCGTCTATGAAGACCTCGGACAGCGAGAGCAGGCGCAGGAGTATTACGCGCAAGCCTTGCATATTTTCCGAGAAGAAGGAGATCGCCAGGGAGAGGCGTGGTCACTCAATAATCTGGGCAAGGCTTACAAAAAATTGGGCCAATACGAGCAGGCCCTGCACCACCTTGAGCAGGCCTTGCAGATTCGCCGCGTCATTGACCGCAAAGGTGAGGGCCGCACACTCAAGAATCTCGGGGCGGTCTATGAAATACTTGGACAGAAGCAGCCTGCCCTGAAGTACTATAAGCAGGCCTTGAGTACTGCCAGGGAAGTAGAGGATCACGAAGGCGAAGGTAAGACACTGCGTAATCTGGGCAAGCTCTATCTGGACCAACAACGCTACGAAGCCGCGCTTGCCGCGTTATTGTTAGCTAGAGATATGCTGGGTGAAATACAAAGTACCTACTATGTTGAGTCGGAACGCGGCATTACTACCCTGCGTAAAACCGTTGGTGAGGACGTATTTACAACCCTGCTTGCAAACGTTGAGCCGCGCGCTTCCTATATTGTGGAGCAGATCTTGAATGAAGAGACGTAACATCCTTTCGAATCAGGATTAACAATCCGCAAGCCAACATCAACCTCTTTGATCAGCAAGCCCAGGTGATCGTATGCGTATTGACCGGTCCCCGGAAAAAGAAGAGACCAGGTGTGCAGGCATTGAATGGGATAGTGATCGTTATCAACACGCTTTGACCGGGAGCAAGCACACCACTCGCTGGGCTGAAGCCGATGTTCCCCGGTACATTCGTAAAGGCCGTCCAGTGCAAATCACTCTGTGCATCCGCCCGGGAAAGCACCCTTGCCAGGCAGACATAGGTGGATGCCCTATTGCAGTCAAGATGCCCCACGATACTCATCGACGATGGCCGCACGTCAAGGATAGCCGGCGCAGCGGGTTGGGTTGGCGTGACCGTAGCCTGTGGTGAAGTTGTAGGCTTCGGCGTGGAGGTAGGTGTCAACGCAGGCGCGGTTGTCGGTGTGTTGGATGGCACAACCGTTATTGTCGGGACTGGAGACGCTTGATTTGTTCGTCCCGCTGCTGGCGAACCACAAGAAGCAAGTACAATGGCAACAATGGCTATAAATGTAACTAACACAACATTATGCATTCGTCTTCTTTTTTGAGAGAGGGATATACCCAATCCGCGATATTTTAGATGATTCATAATGACCTTCCTGGTAGAAAAACGGTGTTTGCCAGTTTATAGAACTGGCGTAGTTCTCATAAGTTAGCTACGGTGAGGGTTACAAGATTATTGATTGCAGACATATTTGCAGCTTTACTACCTCTACTTCATCATGTGTCAAATCATGCTATAATCACATCGATGGCTGATAGTACGTTGTCTGGCAAAGGATTAAGGCATGACAACACAGCAGCAGGAACAGCAACGAATTGACTTTGTTCACCATCTGTCTCTCAATTTTACTGCTACACATCTTCACGCACGTGGTGCAGCCCATCATTTTCCGCAAATATACTCCAGGGGTCATTACTGCCGTAGTGGTAGTCCTGCCCTATTCGCTGTATGGCTTTCATCGCCTGTTCAAGGAGGAGTTTATCAGTGGCGGCGTTTTCTCCTCGTCGCTACTTATTGGAGCGCTGCTGTTTGTTCCAATTATTCTGGGAGTTCGTCAACTTGGAAAGGTGCTTGCTCGTCGATAACTTCTCAATTCAGGGCCTGTTATCTGACTCCAATATAAGTTATAATGAGGACGAGAAATATGGTTTATAGAGCATCTGCCATAGGTCGGCTGTACCACTATCCTGAATGAAAGGAGTAGGGCTAATACTATGCTGAAAGATTATATCCGAGCCTCTATGAGGAAAGCCAGATACGAGATTTTGCCTGATGATGGCTCTTTCTACGGTGAGATTCCCGGTTTTAATGGTGTCTTTGCTAATGCGGATACCCTCGAAGCATGTCGTGATGAATTGGAAGAAGTTCTGGAAGGCTGGATTTTGTTACGGGTCTCTCTACATATGCCATTACCCTCTGTCGATGGGATTAAATTAACTATTGGAGAAGTGGCCTGATGCCTCATGTAGGTCCTATTAAGCGCAAAGACTTGATTTACTACATGAGACGTTTGGGATTTGAAGGCCCATACTCCGGTGGTAATCATCAATACATGGTGAAAATCAAAGAGAACATTACTGTGTTTGTACCAAATCCTCATCAAGGAGATATCGGAGAGAGTTTACTGGTCAGGTTGTTGAAGCAAGCTAAAATTGACCGAGCCACATGGGAAAAGCTATAAACATCACTATTTTCCTCTCCCAAACCACTTCAAATACCTCACTCCCCCCGGTCTCACCTCCGCAATCATCTCTATATCCTTCCCACTCAACGGCTTCATCACCACCAGCAGCCCAACCGCCAGCGCCAGGAACACCGTTCCCGCTACAACCAGCATCACACGGCCCGATGGATGCCACACAATCCCAGGCAGCGCTGCTATCGTCACAGCCACCAGTAACCTAATAGTGAACCCCAGGGGATACTTCTGGGGTAGGTCGCGCCAGAGGAAGAGGAGCATCAGGCTGCCCATCAGGATTTGCGCGATGCCGTCGGCTACGAGCGCGCCCGCGGGTCCCCAATGCGGGATAAGTAGGATGCCGATCAGGATGAGCGAAGTCAGTCCTGCAAACTGGGCCAGCACAACCAGGCGAGGTTTTTGCAGAACATAGAGCGTCGATTGATGAATGGTTGTGCCGAGGATGCGCGTGATGATGTTGAAGAAGAGGAAGATTGCCAGCAGCGGCCCAACAGCGCTGTAGTCGTTGCCGTACAGTAGGACGGCGATGATGGGCGCATTGAAGAGGCAGAAGACCAGCACGGGCGCGGCCAGCAGCGTCTCAATTTTGATGAGCGTCTGCCAGGAACGCGCCAGGCGTGAAAAGTTCATGCCGACAAAAGCAGCAGCCAGGGCCGAGCCGCCCACGCCTCCGAAGCCTGAGACGAGCAATAGGCTGGCCGCGTGCGCCAGTTGGAATGAGAGTGTAAAGAAGGCAATCTGCGCATTCGAGACCAGGAAGTAGGTTAGCAGGATGATCGATACCTGCTTCAGCAGCGCCCCCGATACCAGGTTGGTGAGCCACGCCGATAAGCCCACCCGCACGATTGGACGTAGGGGTTGCTTATATTCTCCACCGCGTGTGAAGATGAGTGGCGCCTGCCAGATGGCAAAGGCGGCGGCGTTGAGTAGCGCGCAGACTGCCTGTAGCCAGAGAACGCCGTCGATGCCCCAACCCATTTGTAATGTGATGAAACTCAGTGCTAGTAGGAGCAGTTGGGCCAGGCTGCCCACGATAAAGACGACACGCATGCGCATGACCGAAGCGTAGACGGCGGTGAACAGGCTAGCCAGGCCGTTGCCCAGTACCCAGAAAGCGATGGGGACGATATGCCTGAGCAGTCCGGGGTCGCGCAAGCTCGAAGCGATACCTCCAAATGTGGGAAGCGGGATGGCGGCGAAGATTCCTCCCACGTAAGGCAGCGCGAAGAGCATAATACACAGGCCGATCAGCAGTGTGACGATACGCAGCGTGAGCAGGCGGCGAATCAGCAGAGCGGCGGCTGCCAATCCGTGCTCAGCGAGAACGCGCGGTACAAACGTGGTGGTTGCATCTTCCAATCCAAATGCAACAATGTAGGCAATGGTATTGAACGCGGTCGCGGCGATAGCATACACGCCGTACTGGTCTACCGAGACTTTGCGCGTCATGATCAGCGTCAGGATAAAGAGCGAGATGAAGATCCACAGCCCATAGACCTGGTTCAGCAGGTAACTGGCGGGCGTGCGCTTGAGCAATTGCTGCGCACCTGCTTCTCCCAACGGAATCGCGGTCTCGGTTGTACTGGCTGGTAAATGCAGCATATCAGCTGAATTGGCTAGCTTGTCCTGATCGACTTGATGGCCCTCGACGATATCTCTCGGCGAGTGAGCGCTATGCCCTACGAGTTCTTCCTCACTATCCCTCACTATATCACCATCTTCCACTTGTGTCGAAGCGCCAGCCTGCTCGATCTCAAAGCGCACCAGACGTAATGGGCGCAGCGGCGGTTTCTGAGTTTCTATCTTCATTGTATTCTACATTGCAAGGTAAAAATATAGTATCTTAGCGCAACTTAAAGAGATGGCGTGCCAGCCAGCCGATGCCGCCCAGCGCCGCGAAGAGTTCCAGCACACTGATATTGGCCGTTACCTGTGCGGGCGCCACCAGGTAGAATGCGCCAACTTTGGTGGCGGCGGCAACCACAAAAAGCCCCAGCCCGATCCAGGCCGGAATAGTCGCGTAGAGTAAGGCACGCTGCCAGCTGCGGCACAAAAAGCCAATCACGGTAGGAACGACATAGAGCAGCAGCGGAATGATGGGCGCGAGGGCCGGTGGAAAAGGCCCATCTTGCGCTGCCGAGGAGGAACCTGGCAGCAGGCGCGTCCACTCCTGGGCTGGCACCAACGCAAGCGTGACCAGTATTGTCTCAAGCGCGATCATGCCTATGACTACGTAAAATATGCGTTTTTCTTGTTCCGCGTTCGGAATGCCTGAACGTAACATGGCTACATCCTTCTTAAATATATATACTTACTCTTTTAATTCGTTGGAATAGTCAGCAATCCAAGTTCGTATTTCATCATCAAGATACGGCGCACCGAGTCATCGATACGCTGCGTGCTGATAGCTCCAGAGTTCATTGCCAGCTTAATCCCCTCGATCATGCTTGCGACATCCCTGGGGGTAGAGGCTCCCATGAGCAGATCACAGCCCGCTTCAACCGCCAGGGCCGCCGCTTGAGATTCGCTATAAAAGGCGGTGATCCCCTCCATTGTCAGGCTATCGGTCAAAATTACCCCCTGGAATCCTAGCTGGTTGCGCAGGATGCCGGTGACGACTTTGTAGGAGAGCGACGAGGGAGTTGAGCCGTCAACGGCGTGTAGAATATCATGTGTCACCATCACGGCGTGAACGTTGCCTTGCTGGATAAGCGTGCGATACGGCGCCCAGTCAATATGCTCCAGGTCGTTCAGGGAGCGATAAACATCGGGCACGCCGTTATGAGGGTCTGTAGCAACATCGCCCAGGCCTGGGAAATGTTTGAGGGTGCCAAACACCTTGCCACTCAACTGCAAGCCTTGCAGGTATGTCTCGGCCATGCGCGTCACGATATCGGCAGTCGTGCCAAAGGTGCGTCCATACAACTGCGGATTATACACGGTATTCACATCCACTACAGGCGCGAGATTCAGATTGAAGCCATAAGTAGCCAGGTCTTTTGCGTCCTGTATACCCTCTGAACTGGCCTTGTTCGGGTCGTTGGTTGCACCGATGCTGGTGGCACTGGGTCGCGGCCCATCTAGGCTGACCAGGCGATCAACGTATCCCCCTTCCTGATCGATGGACACCGCCAGGGGAATGGCGCTGTTACTTTGCATTTGTTGTATAAGGCCTTTGAGCTGCACCTTATCTTGAATATTATTATTCGCGCTAAAGAGCAAGACCGCCCCCACGTCGTACTGGCTCACCATCAAACTGATGTCATTCGAATAGGTAGGGCCGAGAAACCGCACAATCATCATCTGCCCCAATTTCTGCTCCAGCGACATATTCTGCACAATCAGGTTAATGTACTGCTCAGGTGTAAGTTTTGCCGTAGCGGTTGCCGATGTGCCCGGTGTAAGCTGTTGGCGGAGCTTATCTCGAATGCTTTTGAGCAGGTTTGGGTCGCCCGTGTTAGCCGGGCCGGACAGCACAAATGCCCAGCCCTGCGGACCGATGAATTGTGCGTAGCCCAGGTTGATGGCATTGAAGACCAGGATCAACAGAAAAGTGATGCCGAGTAGTGCTTTCCCCCGTGAAATAGCTGTCTTTGTAGGATGAGAGGTCTGTACAGGCAGCGTGGGATGTTCCAGGATTGATAGAGCTTCACCGCGCTCGATGGCGGCGACACTGAGGGTGTCCCTGGCCTCGATAGCATCACTGCGTTCAATGGCGGCGACATTAAGGGTATCTTGAGCCTCGATAGCATCACTACTATGCTCAATCGCGCTGATACGTGCTGTATCCAGCGTATCAATCGCGCCTTCCTCGGTATTTCCGGTTTTGGCTTCTAACATGCCGGTCGAGGCAAATCTACGAGTGGCAGGTATTGGTAAAGTATCTTTCCCCGCGATATCCCTACTCTTCTGTTCTCCAGAGTATTCGGGCGTATTCAATTCCATCCAATACCTCTTTTCATCAATTAAAGAGATCTTTGTTGTCACTTGAACCTAAAAAATAAGCAAAAGAATATATACTCGTTTATATGACGTTCCTGGAGAGTGAGTTGGCACAAAACCATTATCCCCCTCATTATAGTAACGCAGGAAACAGGAAAAAGAAATGCACCATTTCACAAAATTGGGACTGATGGGGTTATTCCTGCTTGTTAGAGCTATGCATCTGCGATATACTGATGCTACCTTAGAATGCAAAACTTGAAGGAATGGTACCAGGGCATGGCAAAAGATCTGCATCCAACTCCTCCAGACACACGACAATCTGCGGCCTTTCATCCCTCATATTCCTCGCAACAGCGTCGTCTATCGTCTCGCCTGCCTCGCAGCATCCTGGTTGGCCTGGCCATTGCTTTAGCGCTGACCTGTATTGAAGGCATAGTCTGGATTCTCAATCCATTCCATTTAGTCGGCAGTACATCTCATACGCTGCCCGCATTTCTGGCCGCGATTGCGCACAATCCTCTCTGGTGGCTTGTACTGGTGATACAGGTGATTGCAGCCGTGCTGGTGGTATGGGCCGCGGTCAGGCCGCTCGCGCTTTACCGTTTTAGCAGGGATGCACGGAGAGCGACGGAGCATTATCGTACCGTGTATACACCACTTCCCAACTGGCCCTCTCTATATGAAGTGATGGTAACATACTCTCAGCAGGCGCCTGATCCTACCGTACCCCCGCACATACAGGAGATTCCACTACTGGAAATGGTGCGCAATGGGGGGCTATTCCTGGTGGACCCGCAGGCGCACCTGGTCTTGCTCGGCGCGCCTGGCGCTGGTAAAACGACGGCCCTGTATCTCTACCAGTTTATGACGCTGCAACAGCGCCGGGCAATGATTTTTGGACGCGAGAGGATACCTATCTTCGTGCCGTTGCGCAACTATAACCTCTTTCTCAAAACGCACGTCTCCTCACAGGACACATCGCTCCAACGGGACGCGGCAAGCTTGCTCGATTACCTTGTTACCAGTGATCTCCCTGGTATGCATCACCTGCGGCCTTACCTGCACAAACTGGCAGAGCAGGGGCGCCTGCTGTTGCTCTGTGATGGGGTTCACGAGGTCGATGAAGCCTACCAGCCCACGGTCATAGATGAACTGATCGATCTGATGAGCCAGCATCGCAATCGCGTGCTGTTGACATGCCGGGAAGTCGATTTCGTGCGGCAGCCCCAATTGGCACTGGCGGTCGAAGAAAACCTGGTGGCGCGTGCGCTGATCCGCCCACTCGGACAGGAACAGGTGCGCGGCATGGTGGAGCATTATATAGAAGGGGAGAACTCGGAGAGAAAAAAGAGGAATCCAGGACATACGGCAGGACAGATCATGGATATGATAACCCGTACACGTCTGAGCACCATCTGCACCAACCCCTTGCTCTTGCTTGCACTGCTGAACGTCATCGATGGTCTCGGTCTGGAACGCGGCAAGCGGCTCGATACGCGCGGACGCCTGCTGCGAGCCTATGTTAGCCATCTCATTCAGCAGACTCGCAAACAGCCGACGTGGAGCGAACACGCGCCCACAGAAAAAGATATCCTGCTCTTGCTGGGCGAGATTGCCTGCGCTGCCCGCTGGTCCAACACGCCGTATGCTATTCAATTGCATGAAGCGGCGCACCTGCTGCGTATAGGGCTGCCCACCATGGAAGACCACGCCGCCGCCGTGCAGACATGGCTGGGCGAGCATGCCGACGAAATGTTTCTATCCGACAGCCAGCATGAAACCTATAGCCGGGAGGAAGTAGCCCGCGTACTGCGCTTTGCGCAAAACGCATCGTTGATAGAAATAAGCCCACATGGTATTTTGAGCTTCCGCCATGAATTGATCTCCGCCTATATGGTCGCGGAATATTTTATGGCGTTGCAGGCTTCCTATGATACACCTTTGCAGAAGACACGCTTCGCGGGGCTGCTGACACAGGTCATGAAACGCCAGGACACAACCGATGCATTTTCGCGCTGGAATCTGCCACTGGCGTTGTGGGCTGGCCTGTTAGATGAGCTGGTCGTTTACGCCGGGCGTTTCGTCGAATATGGTGGTGCACACCCTGGCTCCGCTCTGGATGTGCTGGGGTTAAGCCTGCTCTGCCTGGGCGTCGCCAGCGTCCCTCCACATATCGCCGATCTCCCCCAGGTTGTTTTGCCGCCTGAGCTTGAGTCGATGCTGGTTGAGGTTTTGCGAAGTGACGAGCAGCGTATCGCGTTGGCGCGTCTCTTCACTCGCTATGCCGAGGAGGATGCACACGAAATCTATCAGTCCCTGTTCGCGCTGCTCATGGTGCAGGAGATCGATGATCTGATCATTCTCCTGGATATGGAGGTTGTGCCTGACCTGTTGTTCAATCGGCTGCGTGCTATCGTAGACGATGGCGCATACGAGGGGCAGGTCAAACGCCTGGTGCGCGTCACCGGGCAGCTAGGAGCAGGTGCTGTGCCGCGCGCCGCCGCCTTGAGCCGGTCGGGCGACGGAAGAAGCCTGCGTCTGCGTTCCGCCGCAATTAATATTCTGGGTGGAACCGGTGAGCAGAGCGCTGTGGATCCCCTGAACGCATGTTTATACGACCCGGATCCGTTCATTGTCGGCAGGGCTGTGAACGCGCTATTTCGTCTTGGCCCGGAACTTTCACTGCCCTGCCTGGTCGCGGAACTGGAAAATCTCTCACCCACTTCCGCTACCGCACAAATTCACGGCCTCGCTCTGAGTATTGTGGAACGTTTTCTGGATGAGCCAAATCCCGCTCGTCAGTTAACGTCTGAGCAGCACCAGCAAGTGATGAATACCCTGTTGCATATCCTGAACCTGGCATACGCACCTGCCGTCCAACAGAAGGCGCGAGAATTGCTCGTGCGACAGGGGCGTATGGCTGAAGAGCGCGCGGGCGGTGAGATGGCGGTTGAAGCGTTCATTCAAAATCTCGCATCCAGTGATGATCGCATCGCACACAGCACCATCCAGGCCTTATGCGACATTGGCAGCGCCGCCGTGCCGGGTTTGTTGAAGGCGCTGCGCCAGCAGTCGGCAGAAAGCACGCGCGCGCGCATCTTGGAAACACTGGGCAAGGTACATGACCCGCGCGCCTTATCGGCGCTCTTGCGCCTGCTGGCCGATCCCTCAATCCTGGTGCAGCAGCAGGTTGCGCAAGCCTTGTTCTTCTACGCGCCTGAGAGCATCCCCGGTTTGATTTATCAGGTGTTACAGAGCGAAGAAGATCGCGTGGCTGCCCGCGCGGGGGAGATTCTAGGAGATATCGGCGCGGTTGCGGTTGAACCGGTCATAGAGGCGCTGATTCCGCTCGTTCCTGGACGCACCCATTTGCTCGTACGTGCGCTGGCACGCATCCACGATGCAGAGGCTATTCCCCCATTGATTGCTCTGTTGGAGACCGCTGGCGAGGACACGCAGGTAGATCAATCGCTGCTGCTGGCGCTGATCGACGCGCTGGGACAATTCCAGGATGAGCGCGTAGTGGCTCCTTTGATGGAGATGCTGGCAAGTTCCAATGCCCTGTTCTACGAAGGTGCAATCAATGCGCTGAGTAGCCTTGAGATTATCGCCTGCAACCAACTGATTGCCGCGCTGGATGTTGAGCAGGATACCGTCATTACGACACGTGTAGAGCGTGCTTTATTGGGTATGGTGCATTTCCAGGGCGAGCGACTGCTGGCGGCCTTTGCGCGGGGAAGCGAGGCGCAGGCGCGACATATTACCAACGTCTTGCTGGCAAAAGGGCCGGAAGCGGCGCACCTCCTGGTCAGCAATCTTTTCCATCCCAACCGCAATGTGCAGCTCTCGGTGCGCCGGGCATTGGAGCAGATGCCCGGACAGGTGATCGTCCCGGCATTGTTGGAGGTGATAGATCACGCCGACCATAACTGGCGCGCAGTAATTGCTGAATACCTGCTCAAACATCCCTACGAGGCCATCCCTCCCCTGGTTGGCCTGTTGGATGACAACGAACGTGGAGGCGCGGCCCAAATGCTCCTGCTGGAGTTCGGATCTATGATTTTACCAGCGCTGGTAACCGGCCTCGATTCCTTGAATGACCTGGCACGAGGACGCTCGCGCCAACTTGTAGCAGCATTGGCGCGTCAAACTCCTGAAGCGCTGGTGAGCACCGTACAACTTTTCACGCTCGATCCGCCTCCCCCACAGCGCGCACGCGAGGCATTAGGAAGTCTGCTGGCTAACGAACTGGCCGATATCAGTCCGCCTGTGCTGCTGGAAGGGCTGGAGGATGCGCACCTCGTCGGTGATGTCTCAGAGATACTGGTGCTCATGGTTAAGAAGGGAGATGCACGCGGTGAGCAAGTTCTGAACGAATTGCTGGAGTCATTGCGTATTGATGCTCGTCGACACGGCGCGGAAATCACCCTGGTTGAGATTGGGGAGCAAGCGGTGCCAGGCGTGGGCAGCCTCATCACCGATGCAGATCCTGCCGTCGCGCGGACCGCGCAGAATATCCTGTGCGAGATGGGCGTCCCGGCCTTCTCCTTTATCTGGGCCGCCCACAGCGATGTCAGCAATCGTGCCCGACGGGAAGCGGCACGCACCATCTTTCGCAGAATGCCCACCGTCGTCATCAAAGATGAACTGGTGCAGCTGTTGTCAAGTGACAAACCGGATGATATCTCAATGGCCCTGGCGCTGCTGTTGGAGCGTATTCACGATGAGGCGTTGCAGGCCGAGGGCGAGCATGAAATGATCCCGGTGCTGCTTGAGCATGTGCAGATGCATAGCACCGAACGCGCCAGTCAGCGTATTATCGCTCTCCTGCTCTTGCTTGGCGGTCGTACGGTGATCGATCACATGACGCAGGTCTTGTACGACTTTCCGAGCCACCAGGCGCGTTTCCTGCACGCCTTCCTGCTGCTGGGAGAGGAAGCGGAAGAGACGCTGTTGGAGGTGCTGCACGATTCTGGGGCGTCGCCGCTCCTGCGCTCCGAAGCGGCGGGTATCCTGGGCATCCTCGCGCCGCATATGGATATTCGCGAATACGCCAAAATGCTCGTTGAGTATGGACTCTGGGCTGGTCAATCGCAGGGCTATGCCAACACCTTACAGCAAGACCAGTTAAATGTCTCCTTACGCGCGCTGGGTGGCTTGTTGGCCGGTGGTCACTGGCACGCCGCGGAATTGCAGCACCTGCGCATGCACAGCAAAGACGACAGCCCCGAACGGGAGTTATATGAAATCCTGCTTGGCTGGCGCTATACTCCCTATATCAAGATGCTCGAGCAGGAATTAGACCGTGAGAAGGAAGAGCATAAACAGCATATGATGATCCTCACCGAAGAACTCCTGAACTTGCGTGCGGCCAGAGAAGACCTGGAACAGGAGTTGGAGGGCCTGCACCGTGAACACGGCAAACGCGGTAAGGAACTGGAAAGCGCTGTGCAAACCATCGATGAACTGCGTGAATCACTTGATCGTGTCTCCCACGAGAAGGAGCGCACCCATGATATATTATCGGGTGTTCGACAGGAGAAGCAGACTGTCTACGACCAGCTCCAACAAGTTACACGAGAAAAAGAGCAGGTAGAGGCCGAGCTTGCACAGTTGGAGCAGAACCTGAGAAATTTACGCGGCCCGACGAAAAAATAAAACAGGGTTGTGTATTTACTCTATCTAGAGTATGATGCTCGCAGATTTGTATCATACAAACAGGTACAAACCTGTCGAAAAATTATAGGAGCACAATATGAAAAACGTTCCTCTTCCAGGCAGCCCCGCTCTGCGGCAGGGACTTATCTACGGTGTTATTCTAGCAATTGTTGCAGTTGTTTTCGGCTTTCTTCAAAGTTTTGTTGGATTAGGTCTGCTAGGAAGCATTATCTCTCTCGCAATCTATTTCATCTTTGGATTGCTTGCCGGTCAACGTGCTTCCACGCAAACGGGGAAAATCGGTACCGGTATACTGGCAGGTTTCCTGGCTGGCCTGATAAGTTCAATCATCTCCGCTGTGATTTCTATCATCCTGACCGTTACCAATTTAGATAATGTAACCAGGGCTTTCCAGCAGGCGTCAGATCAACAAGGCTTCCATGTTCATTACACTCCGCAACTGGCGCTCCAGAGTGTCATTCTCGTCCTTGCTTTAGGCGCTGTATTGTCATCGCTCATCTCCCTGGCCGGGGGATCGATAGGAGGCTACCTTGGTAAGGGACGCGCGCGAGTTGCACCGCCGCCGCAATACGAGGAGTCCATGTTCAAGCCGCCATCTCCACTGCCTCCTCCAGAACAAAACTCATAGTAAGACCTTTATCAAGGTATATGGTGCCCCGTCGCACCATATACCTTGATATATTCATGCCTGATGCACGTGCACTACATACCGTCCCGAAAATGATACCGCGACAAGGTCATTCTCACGCATTTCCGCCTGTAACTCCAATCGCGCCCTCCCTTTTTCCCGCAGCATCCTGGCAAAATATGCAAGCTCTGCTTCATCGGGCTTAACGCACGTGGCTGTAAAATCGCGCGTCACCGGCCTTCTATAGTTACAGGCACTATCTTGAATAACGGTTGTCGCAGAAATATTCCACTCTCTCAGCAAGAGCCAGATCAAGCCCCAACCAGCCAGCGTTACCAGCGAATTGAGACTTCCCGCGAACGCCGTCGCTTTATGATTGATATTTGGCTTCAGGGGTGCTCTAAGTACTAGGCGCTTGCCATCATAGCTCTCAACTCTTATACCGATATGCCCTGTAATAGGAATCTCATGGTCAAACGTTACTTGCAGCGCCGCTGCCGCCTCTGTATAGTCATGCATATTCTCAACCGTTCGTTTATGCGATCTTCGCCAGTGTTCAGTGTAACACTGCTGCCAGGGCAGGGGCAAGCCCAGCCCGTAGCCTAGACGCAGGACAACCACCACACGTATAGGGTACGGGCTGGGCTTGCCCCTGCCCTGGAAAGCCCACTATTGGAAGAAAACAGGGACATGCAGCGAACTCCTCCAACGTATACTTCCCACAGGTACGTTGCTTTGTTAGTACCGTTCGCTTTTATCTCAAAACACCCCGAAATAGGAGTGGGCGGTGAGCAAGGTACCAGCAGCGTGACGGGCGAATCGATTTCCCTCCCCTTGCCCGTCATGCCTGTATTTTGAAATAGAAATGTAGGAAAGAATTCGTGAGTGAGTGACAAGAACTGGCCGCCCGCTCGATAGCGAGGTACCCGGGAGACAAAGACATGAGTAACGTAGTCATTATCGACGATTCGATTGTGGTCCGTAAGATCGTTGAAACGACATTGCGCCGCGCCGGTATCGCCTGTAGCAGCTACCAGGACGGTGTAGAAGCTCTACAGGCCTTGAAGGAAAGGCAGGATGACATTCCTGATCTGATCTTCCTCGATATTGGCCTGCCCAGGCTTGATGGCTATGATGTGCTGCGCCTCCTGAAAACCAGTCCCAGGTTTGACCATACGCCGGTCTTTATGCTCTCCGCTCGTGATGGTATGCTCGATCGCCTGAAGAGTCGTCTTGCTGGAGCCAGGGGCCATATCACCAAACCATTCAAAATACAAGAATTACTCTATATTATCCAATCAGCATAATGATAGGGTTCTACGAAAAACGGGAGCTTGTTGGTAGAAACTGATAAAAGATAAAGATAAGACAAGTATAAGACACATACATAAGAATAAGACATCTGAGCTAAGGGAAGGAGCTTAGCAACCATGAACCAGAGTGAAGTAGCGCGCTTGCGCGAACAGATCGAATTGCAAATCGAAGCCATGCAACGGGGAATGCACGGGTTTTCCACGGGCGCGACACGCCATGCATTCATCCGCGCGCGTCTGGAGCGCCTCGACCAATACCATGCAGCCCTCACGCGGCAGATCGGAGAAGAAGATGCCAACCAGGTCGTCTACGGCCTTTATTCTGAAGTCATGGCATCATGAAATGAACTTGCAAAGGAAGAGATATGGGAACCTATCGTCATCGCCTGTTGCGTTACAGGCGACTCTCACCGCGTGCCATCAAGATCGGTTTATTTGCTTTGGGCCTGATCTTGTTGATAGATATTGTTTCCGCCAGATTTTCGGCACAAATTCAATCGACCTTAACCTTACCTTTAACTGCTCCGCACACCAACAATGGTACAGTGCTGCAATTGCCGCGTATGGCCAATGGAACGACAACGCATGCCACGCCACCCGCTACTAAGACAATTGCGTCAACGCCGGTAGCCACAACCACTACTGCTATAGGGCCAACCGCGAATATCCTATCGCAGGATACCTTTCAGCGCGCGGATCAGCGGTTCTGGGGAACGGCTTCCGATGGGCAACCCTGGACGGGAGACGCGGCGAATGCCCCGGCCTTTGCGATTGTCAACCACGCGGGACAGGTCGGCAATGGCAGTGGTATTTACGATGCGCTGCTCGGCCCGCGCGCCGTCGATAGCGAGATCGTCTTCAGCGGCTCCGTCAGTCACTTTGGTGATTCCAACATGGGCGCATTGTTACGCTGGACGGACGCGAACAACCTCTACAAGGTCTTCTTCGATGGCACGAATTTAACCGTACTCAAGAAAGTCGCCGGAGTTGTCTCTATCCTGCAATCCGTGCCCTTTCCGGCCCAGGATGGTCAATCGTATACCCTGCGCGTGCGTATGGTCGGATCAAGTATCAGTGCGCGAGTGTGGCAGACTGGCCAGACCGAGCCATCCACCTGGATGTTGAACGCAACGGATACGATGCTACCATCGGGATATGATGGCATGCGCCTGATCGTGCAAACTGGCATTACCATCACTATCACCTCGTTCGCAGAGTCGAAGGCCTGACATGATACAGCAATTCAAAACTGCTTACGCTATGCACATCTGGCTGAAATGTCTTACCTGGTTGGGCCTGATTAGCGTTGCAACACTGCTGCTGCGCATTTCGGATGGCTTTCCACCGCAGGTCTGGTATCTGCTGGCCCGGGCTGCTCCCCACATCGGAAGCCTGCTGGCCTCACGGGGTATCATCGCCCTGGCGTCGTTTGCAGGCATAGTATTCCTGTCTTTGACGTGGGGCTGCCTCTGGCTGTTGCTGCTATGCATAAGCATCGCGCTAGTCTGGCCCAGTCGGCCAAAGAGACGCATGCAGGCCGCTATCAACTGGCAGCGCACCTCAGCCGATAATCTGCTCGATCAAGGCTTTGATGAGCCGCAGGCTTCTCTGGCCTATGCCGCGCTAGCCAGAACTACCTCGCCCTTAACTCCTCCCCCGTTGATGAAAATGTCAAAACCTCATCGCGATGCTGTAGGGGCGAGGGTGGCGGAGGGCCGTGGGGAGGGCCTTTATGGTCGCCCGCCGCGACGGGAGAGCAATACCTCGGACTTACACGAGAGCCGACCAGCAGCGGGCGACCATAAAGGCCCTCCCCACACATCCCAACCGCCCTCGCCCCTACGGGCGGAGGACGTTGGAATTGGTTGGGACCCGGGTATTGTGCGCAAGCACAAGCCTAACGAGGATGCTCTGCTGGCCCAGCGCAGCATTTGTACTATGTATGGAAGGCTCGTGCCTCTTTCCTTGTTTGTCGTAGCTGATGGTATGGGTGGTCATGCCAGTGGCCAGGTAGCGAGTCACCTGGCTATACACAGTATGATGCAAACCGTGTTGCCGACCATCCAGAACGGCGAGGAGCTTACCGAGGAATTTCTGATAGATACGCTGGTGGATAGTACGCACTGGGCGAATCAGGCCATTCACCAGCACAGGGAAGAACACCATGTTGATCTGGGAACAACCATCACCGCCGCTCTGCTGATCGAATCTACCGCTTATATCGTCAACGTGGGCGATAGCCGCACATACATTTATCGCGAAGGGCTCAGGCAGGTGACACGCGATCATTCGTTGGTAGCGCGCCTCGTGGCCGTTGGCGCCATTTCAGCCGAAGAAGTCTACACCCATCCTGACCGTAATAAGGTCTATCGTGGCCTGGGAGAGAAGGATTCTGTGCAGGTGGACTGGTTCACCGAACCTGTTCAGGCAGGCGATTATCTCTTGCTCTGTTCCGATGGCCTGTGGGAGATGGTGCGCGACCACGAGATCGAAAAAATCCTGAAACGCTGCCTTCCAGATGTCTCGCAGGCCAGCGCCGCCCTGGTCAAAGCCGCCCTCCATCGCGGCGGAGCCGACAACGTAAGCGTAATTGTCGCGCGTGTATAGTCGCGACAATTCTTGATCCCTTACTAGAAATAACCCCTCTCCCGCCTGCAGGCGGGAGAGGGGTTATTTCTACTCGTCATCGTCAAAATGGCTCATGCTAGAAACTCTTCCAATTTTCTGTTGCGGCTCAACGGGTCAAGTTTGCGCAGCGCGCGACTTTCGAGCTGGCGCACCGCCTCGTGGCTCAGTCCGAGCTTGCGCCCCACCTCGTGCAGCGTATGCTCGCGATCACCATCCAGGCCATAGCGGTAGCGGATCACCTGGCGTTCTCGCGGCGTCAGGTTCTCAAGCAGGTCGCGTATTTGCCCTTCCAATGTCTGGGTCATGACAATCTGTTCAGGTGAATTCATCTGGTCATCTTCCAGCAGATCGCTCAAAGGCAGATCATCGTCGCCTACCTTGCGGCGAATATCTAAACTGAGCGGCTCCTGGGCTTTGGTGATAATCAGTAAATCAACCACCTGCTGAATGCTCAATTCCATCTGTTCCGCCAGGTCCTCCAGCGTTGGCTCCGTCTCCAGGCCCTGCCGCAGGCGCTGCTGAATACGCGCGAGACGTTTCATTTTCTCCATTTTGTGCAGCGGCACACGGATAATACGCGCCTGCTCAGTGAGTGCGCGTGTGATGGCCTGGCGAATCCACCAGATGGCGTAAGTACTAAATCGATATCCTTTCGTATAGTCGAACTTGTCAACGGCGTGGATCAGGCCAAGATTGCCCTCTTGAATCAGGTCCATGATGTCCAGGTCCAGGCCCTTATACTTACGCGCTACGTGAATAACCAGGCGTAAATTGGCCTCGATGAGTTTGCGCTTCGCCTGCTCGCCCTCTTCAATCAGCTTCTGATGTCCTGGCTGCTTGGGGCGTTCAGCTGCTGCCCGCCCGCGCGCAATGCGCTGTGCCAGGCAAATAACCTCTTCATTGCTCAGCAAATCGACGCGCCCGATTTCATCTCGATAGAGCCTGGCCGAATCACTGGAAACCGCCTTCTCTGGTACACCGGAGATACTGGCAAGTCCATAGAGCTTTGCGAGTTGATCCGGGCCTTTCCCAGGCAGCTGTCCAATGGTTGCTACTTCGCTCATTCTTTCCTCTGTTTGCAACAAACTATTCATGAGAAATTCCCTCCAGCAAAATCTCGTTTACTGGGAGTAAGTGTACGTCGCGGCCCTTCTTGTGATGTCCTATATGGCTTCCAGGCGAAGAAGATAATGAATTACTGAAGAGGCGATAGATACGCATCAACCTCATGAAAAGATGTAAATAATCCGTAGGGACAAGGAGTGGAAGAGGTGTGGGGTGGGGGCCTTGTGCTTGTCCTCGTGCCTGTTCCATTCCCCAGAGAGGACAAGCACAAGGCCCCCACCCGTCCGCTCCGCCGCCCCTTGTCCCTACAGAAAACGGGATATACTTATACTCCGTACCTGTCTTATACCAGTCTTCTCATAATTCTTTCCCGCTTCATTATTTTTTCTCTCTGACTTCAACAGTTTCCTGCTTCTTGCCCGTTCTTTATGAAGTAGGGGTGTGGGTGTCCCCAATTATGGCCATTTGGCAGCCATTTTTTTCACATTGACATATTCTGATATAATGAATGAGTCTCAAGACTGGACGCTAGCTTTGGTTTCGTTCGATGCGTAGCATCCCCCCAGCAAATGCTCGTTGACGATACACAAAGGAGACAGCGACGAGATGGATAGCAAGATCACCTACCACCAGCAGGTCAGCTACTGTGGCAAACCGCGCTGTCGCAGGTGTCGCGAGGGTATCGGACACGGCCCCTACTGGTATGCATACCAGACCATCAACGGGCGTACCGTGCGTACCTATGTGGGCAAACAACCCCCGGCCGAAGCACAGGGCATAGGGGTTGGCGAAGATACCAGGGAAGCAGGCGCAGCGGATTTAACCGATGTGACGGTGCGCCTGTATGTGCTGGGACAATTCACCCTTGAACGCCGTGACCGGCAAAGCGGACAGCGATGGCAAACCGTTGCCGACGCCTCCATGCAGCATTCACGGGTGCGCTCACTACTCACCTGCCTCATCAGCGCTCCCGGGCGCAAACTGGGTCGCGAGCAAGCTGTTGAA
>Ga0209577_10000850_pt1 | contig 30575 bp, 30 predicted proteins | sample GraSoiAngelo_109_FD_185874 | JGI IMG/M metagenome (GOLD analysis project Ga0209577, IMG submission 185874) | Grasslands soil microbial communities from the Angelo Coastal Reserve, California, USA - 14_0903_12_20cm (SPAdes) (version 2) | ecosystem: Environmental > Terrestrial > Soil > Grasslands...
AAGCGAGGAGTGGGACACAGGTGAGCCCCAGCGCTCCGCGGCGCCGGCCGATCCGCATTGCGCACCCCCTTTTCGCCTCATGCAGGGAGCCTCCCGCGGGCCGCGCCTGCGTGACCGCGCGCGGGGGCGCCACACTCCACAGGAAAGGTTCTTCGCGCGCGCGAACCCTACCTTGTGACCCCACGGGATACCGTCGCGCCGCCACCCTCCGGCGAGCGCGTCGGCCGCGGCCAGGTCTCTGAGGACGAGAAGGCGCGGTACATCCGCCGGATGTTCGGGGTCATCGCGCCCCGCTATGACCTCATCAACGGGCTGATCAGCGGCGGCCTCCACCATGGCTGGAAGCGGGTCGCCGCATCCCTCGTTCAGGTGCCTCCGGGCGGCCGGGCCGTGGACGTCTGCTGCGGGACCGGGGACCTTGCGCTGCTCCTGGCCCGCCGGGCCGGTCCTGAAGCCCGGGTGCTGGGGGTAGATATCAGCGAGGAGATGCTCGCGGTGGCCCGCCGGAAGACCGCTGCGGCGGGGCTGGAGGCGCGGGTCAAGTTTTCCCTGGGAAACGCCGAGGCCTTGGGGCTGCCGGATGCCGCCTTTGACGGGGCCACCGTGGGTTTTGGGATGCGGAACACCGTGCATCCCGATGGGGCGCTCCGGGAGATCCTGCGGGTGCTCCGTCCCGGGGGCCAGCTGGCGGTCCTGGAGTTCAGCAGGCCCCGCAACCCCCTCGTCCGGGGGCTGTACGACGGCTACTCGTACACGCTGATGCCGTGGGTGGGGCGCCTCGTGTCCCGGCATCTGGATGCGTACCTGTACCTGCCGGCGTCGATCCGGGCGTGGCCCGACCAGGAGGGATTTGCCGGGATGATGGCGCAGGCGGGGTTCGCGCAGGTGCGGTGCCGCAACCTGCTCGGGGGCGTCGCGGCCGTCCACACCGGCGTCCGGCCGTCCGCCTGCCGCTAGGATCCGGCCGACGGGGGTACAGTATGGGAGAGCGCGAGAAGACCGGGGTGTTCCAGGTTGGAGGGCGCCAGCTTCGGGATGTCGAGGAGGCGCTCCGCTACGTCTACGGCGCCTTGGTCGAACGTGGGTATAATCCGGTGGACCAGATCGTCGGGTATCTGGTGTCGGGGGATCCGACCTACATCACCAGCCACAAGGACGCCCGGACGCTGATCCGGCAGATCGATCGCGACCTGCTGCTCGAGGAGCTTGTCCGCTGCTACGTCCGCGTGACGCTTGGAGGAACCGTTGATCCGCGCTGACGCGATCGCCACAGAGCGCACGGTAGAGAAGCTCCTCATCGAGGGGGGCCGGCCCCTCCGGGGCCGCCTGCGGGTCGCCGGAGGGAAGAACAGCTCGCTGGCGATCATCGCGGCCGCCGCCCTCGCCCCGGATCATTCGGTGCTGGAAAACGTTCCGCGCTGCCGCGATGTCCTGACCTTGCTCGACATCCTCCGCGCCCTCGGCATGGCGGCCGAGTTCACCGGCCCGGGCCGGCTGGAACTGGACGCCCGGCGCCTCACCGATCACGTGGCGCCCTACGAGCTCTGCCGGCAGATGCGCGCGTCGATCTACGTGACCGGGATGCTGCTGGGACGCCTGGGCCGCGCCGAAGTCCCGCTCCCGGGCGGGTGTGTGATCGGCAGCCGGCCGGTCGATTTCCATATCCGCGGCTTCGAGACACTCGGCGCGCAGGTGGTCACTCAGCACGGCTTCCTCAAAGCGTACGCGCCGCGGCTGACCCCCGCGACCTTCTACGTCCCGCGGAGCAGCGTGGGGACGACCATCAACATGATGCTGGCGTCGTCCCGCATCCCCGGCGTCACGGTGCTCCAAAACGCCGCGCGGGAGCCGGAGATCGTCGACACCGCCGTGCTGCTCTCGCTGCTGGGCGTCCACATCAGGGGCGCGGGCACCAGCACGATCATGATCGAGGGCAGCGGAGATCTGCACGGCGCCACCTACACGATCATCCCCGACCGGATCGAGGCGGGGACCTACCTGATCGCCGGCGCGGCGACGCACGGCGATGTCGTAATCGTGGATATGATCAGCGAGCACATCACGGCGCTCCTCACCAAGCTGACCGAAGCCGGGGCGACCGTGGATGCCGACCCCACCGGGATCCGGGTCAGGGCGGAGACCGGCCTGCGGGGCGTCGAAGTGGACACGGCGCCGTATCCGGGGTTCGCGACCGATCTGCACCCGCAGCTCGCGGCGCTGCTCACGATGGCCGCGGGGCGCAGCGCGATTCGGGAGACGATCTTCGAGAAGCGGTTCGGCTACGCGGACGAGCTGCGCCGCATGGGCGCCGACATCCGCGTTGAAGGCGACACCGTCACGATGACCGGCGTCCCGACCCTCTCCGGCGCTCCCGTGGAGGCCATGGACCTCCGGGCCGGCGCGGCCATGGTCGTCGCGGCGCTGGAGGCCCGGGGCTCGACCGAGATCACCGGCCTCGAGAACATCGATCGGGGGTACGAAGGCCTCGAACAGAAACTCCGTTCGCTCGGGGCTCGGATCCAGCGCATCCCGGCCTGACCCGACGGCGGCGCGTCTGGGCGGCTCTGGTATACTGGTGCGGGGGCGAGTAGCTCAGCGGTAGAGCGCCTCGCTTACACCGAGGAGGTCGCGGGTTCGACCCCTGCCTCGCCCACCATGAAAATCATGCCTTTCCGCACGGCTGATCTCGATTTTCCTGCCCATTTGCTATTGTCGCGGTACTCAGGTTCTGTTGCGTTTCGGTCATCTGGCCGCAACCCGCTCGCTTGATTAAGTTGCTTCAGTGTGATAACAATAGGACGTGGCGGAGCCGCGCGATCCGAGTCTCGAGGTGCTTCTTGACCTTGACGGGCAGGTACTTGTGGTGGACCCGAAAGGCGGTCATTGGGTCCGGTTCGTTGTCAGGCGGGTGCCTGTGACAAAGGAGAAGCCGCACGGGATCGACTACTCGCTCACACTACACGGGCCGGATGGCGAACGGCTGGTTGGTTTCGACAACGCCCATTCAGTCCGCGGGCGGAAGCACGGCAGACCGCAGGATCATCGCCACCGGTTGCAAACGATCAAGGCGTACGAGTACCAGGATGCGCCAACCCTACTGGCTGACTTTTGGTCCGTGGTTGACGCGGTGCTGCGTGAGAGAGGAGTGATCTCATGAAGACCTTGAGAGTCGGCATCGCCAGTTACAAGGAGATGAAGGCTCGCACCATGGCGGTGGCCCGCGGCGAGCGCCGCGTCGGTCTCAATGAGCCTAAAGTTTGGTTCACCTCGACGGAGTCGTTCGCCAAAGTCCTATCAGCCGGAAACCGTGAGCTGCTGCGGGTCATTGTCGCGAGGGCGCCTGGTTCGCTTGAGGAGTTGGCACGTATTACGGGGAAGGCAAAGTCCAATCTGTCGCGCACGCTACGCACGATGGAAGGCTACGGGCTTGTCCGCCTTGAACGCGGTGCCCGCGGTCGGATCAGGCCTAAGGTTTTGCACGATCATGTGGAATTGGACCTGCCGCTCGCCCAACCGCGAAAGGCAGGGTGAGGCGCGCGTTTAACCCGAAGTCTGGCGATCCAAGCTTCTCCCGCTATTCTGGTGCATTCCGTGCGACGGCACGAGCCGTGCGCCGGTCTTCGCTTTTTCACACCGAGGAGGTCGCGGGTTCGACCCCTGCCTCGCACACCAAGGAAAATATGGCTTTCCGGACGGTTGCTCCTGAAGCTTCGCGCTCGTCTGCTATTTTCGGATGGCTTCCGAAATATCAAAACGCGCCACCCGATTAGACGATCCGCTCGGAAAGTCCTTCCGGGGCGGTTGCGGGTCCAGCCGATGCGGTGGGGAGGATTCTCCGCGAGCCGCGCCCAAGGACTCGAACCGGAAAGTGTCCAGTATTTCGGACGCAAGCAAACCCCACAGATCGGAGACGTACGTGGCACGGATTACGCTGGATCCCCACCGACGGATCGGGACCGTCGACCGCGGCATCTTCGGCGGCTTTATCGAACACCTGGGCCGGTGCATCTACGGGGGGATCTTCGAGGAAGGTTCGCCCCTCAGCGACGAGCGTGGCTTCCGGCGGGACGTACTCGAGGCCCTCCGCCCGTTTCGCATGCCCGTACTGCGGTGGCCCGGCGGGAACTTCGTCAGCGGCTACCACTGGCTCGACGGTGTAGGCCCCGTGGAGCAGCGGCCCCGCCGGATCGAGCTTGCCTGGCACGGGGAAGAGCCGAACCGATTCGGCACCGACGAGTTCATCGAGTATTGCCGGGCGCTCGGGACCGACCCGTTCATCGTGGTCAACATGGGCTCCGGCACGATGGATGAGGCGCAGGCCTGGGTGGAGTACTGCAACGGCACGGGCGACACGCACTGGGCCAACCTGCGCCGAAAGCACGGCCACGAGGAACCGTACGGGGTGAAGTACTGGGGACTGGGCAACGAGATGTACGGAAAATGGCAGATCGGCTCGCTCAGCGCTGAGGACTACGTGAAGAAGGCCCGGCAGTTCGCGGCGATGATGAAGTGGACCGATCCCAGCGTGCGGCTGGTGAGTTGCGGACAGCAGGGGTGGAACGACTGGGACCGCATCGTGCTGGAGGGGCTCGCCGACCTCGTGGATTATCACTCGATTCATATCTACACGGGGAGCGACCTGTACTACACGAACGTGTTGCATCCGCATCAGGCCGACCGCGCGCTTCGCATCTGCGAGGCGACGATCGAACGCACCCGCTACGAGAAGCGGATCGACCACCCGATCTATATCGCCTACGACGAGTGGAACGTATGGTACCGGGAGCGGAGCCCCGAGGCCCGCCGCGCCGGCCTGGAGGAGCGGTACAGTCTTGCCGACGCGGTGGCGGTGGCGACATTTCTCAACATCTTCATCCGGCACTGCCGCAGTGTGCGCATGGCCAACCTCGCCCAGATGGTCAACGTGATCGCTCCAATCGTGACGAGCCGGCAGGGGATGTTTCTGCAAACGATCTATCATCCGTTCCGCTTGTACGCCGAGCATACTCGCGAGGTCGCGCTCGATGTCGATGTCGAGTGCGACACGTACGCCTTCGCGCCCGGGGAAGAGGATGTCTCCGTACGGCCGCACCGCATCGCCGACCTGGGGCCGTTTGCGCTTTTGGATGCCGCGGCCACCTGCGACGTGGAAGGACGGGAGATCTGTCTTGCCGTCGTCAACCGCGATCGGGAGCGCGCCATCGCCGCCACGATCCGGGTGCTCGACGGGACGATCGGGTCCCCGGTGCGCGCCTACGAGGTGTGGGGCGAGGACCCGGAAGTCACGAACTCCTTTGAGCGCCCTGCGGCGGTCGACGTGCGGGAGCGGCAGGTCGAGCGACGCGGGGCCGATCTCGGTCACGCGTTTCCGCCGCACTCCGTGACGGTCATGCGCATACCCGTTGGGTGAGCCGGCGCCCGGCGCACCGCCGGAGCGGGCGAGACGAGGGGGAGGGGATGGCGATGGCGAGTGCGAGGCGACGGATGCCGAGACGCAGGTTTTTGCGAATCTTCGGAGCGTCGACGGCGGCGGTGGCGGGCGGATTGTGGAGGACCGCGCGGAGAAGCGCGGCGGTCCCCGCGAACCTGACCCTCGCGTTCTGGAACGGCCTCACCGGTCCCGACGGCCGGGTGATGGAAGGCATCGTGGCCGATTTCATGTCGCAGCACCCGACGATCAAGATCGAACAGCAGCAGCTGCCGTGGACCGACTTCCACACAAAGATGCTGATGTCGATCCCGGCCGGCCAGGCGCCCGATGTCGCGATCATGCACACTTACGAAAAGCCGCGGTACGTTCAGAGCGGCGCGTTGACCGAGTTCTCGGACGCGGACCTGCAGGCGCTGGGGTTCCAGCAAAAAGACTTCGCGCCGCGGGCGTGGGACGGAGGCATCTACCAGGGCAAGCGGTACTCGGTGCCGCTCGACATCCACGCCATGTGCCTGTACATCAACAATCCTCTCTTCAAGAGCGCGAACTTGTGGGTCGACAACGAGCCCAAGGCGCCGAGGAATCAGGCGGAGTTCCTGGCCGCCTGCCAGGCGCTGACGAAAGGTGACCACTGGGGCGTGGCCTGGTTGCAGCGCGGGGTGGGTTGGGCGTTCCAGATGCTGCTGTGGCAGAATGGGGGCGACATGTTCGACGCCCAGGGGGAACCGACGCTGGACAGTCCCGCGGCGATCGAGGCGATGCAGTTCATTCAAGACCTCAATAAGAAATATCATGTCACGCCGGAGGGCATCACCGGTAACCCTGCGGAGGCGTTCCAGACCGGCAAGATCGGGATGGCGGTCCACGGGGATTGGTTGACGCCCGCGTTCGTCGCGGCGAACATGGATTTCACGGTCGTGCCCGCGCCGACGTTCTTCAAGCAGCGGGCGGTGTGGGCGGGATCCCACCAATTCTACCTGCCGGTGCAGCGCCGGCCCGACAGCGCGAAGCGCGAGGCGGCGCTCGTGTTCATCAAGTGGATCAGCGAGCACAGTCTCGCCTGGGCGCAGGGCGGCCATATCCCGGCCCGCACGGCGCTGACCGCCACCCCGGGTTTCCGGGCGCGAAAGCAGGCGGTCCTGCTCACCGACGGGTCCTACTGGCACTTCATGCCGGCTGTGCCGAAGATTCTTGTCGAGGAGAGCCTCATCACCGCGGCGCAGGAGCAGATCTTCTTAGGACGGGCGACGCCGAAGGAGGCCCTGCGGTCGCTCAACGACCAGATTAAGCGCGCACGGATTTGAGCCGGGCACTCCGGTCGTGAAGGCCGTGGGGTCGACGGGGAGCCAGGGATGACGCCGTCGGTTATCGTACGGCCGATCGACGCGGTGCCGCCCGCGGCGCGCCGGGCTATGATCGCCGTCCAGCGGCGGGAGGCATGGAGCGCCTATGCGTTGCTGGCGCCGTACCTCGTTGCTTTTCTGGCGTTCATGGTCGTGCCGTCCTCGTACGGTTTGTTCCTGAGCTTCACGGACTTCCGTCTCGGCATCGCCCATCCCCACTGGACGGGCCTGTCGAATTTCGCGTATGTCCTGACCGACCCGTTGTTTCGGACCACCGTCACCAACACCATCGTGTTCGTGCTGGAGAGCACGCCGGCGTTGATTGTCATTCCGCTCGCGCTGGCCGTCGTGCTGAACCAGCGGCTGCCGTTCCGGGCGTTCTTTCGGGGGGCGTTCTTCCTGCCTTTTACGCTCTCCGTGACAGTGGTCAGCATTTGCTGGTGGTGGCTGCTCGATCCTAATTTCGGACCGGTGTACTTCTACCTCAAAGAACTCGGGCTCCATCCGCGCTCCTGGATCAGCACCCCCGCCCTGGCGATGGCGGCGGTCGTTATCGCTACGGTCTGGTGGACCGCGGGGTACAACATGGTCCTGTTCCTCGCCGGCCTCCAGGAGATCCCCTTTCACCTGTACGAAGCCGCCCGCATCGACGGCGCCGGCGGCTGGCGTCAATTTTGGACGGTCACGCTCCCGTTGCTACGTCCGACGACGCTCTTTGTCATCGTCATTCAACTGATCGCGTCGTTCCAGGTCTTCGGGCAGGTGTACGTGATGACCAACGGCGGGCCTGGCAACGGCACCCGAACGGTGATCCAGTACGTCTACGAGACGGCGTTTGTCCAGTTGCAGATGTCGGAAGGCGCCGCGGCCGCCTGGGTGCTGTTTGTGATGATCCTGGCGTTCAGCTTGGCTCAGTTCAAACTCCTGTCGGGTCATACCGAGTATTAGCCGATGGCCGTCCTGGAGTTTGAAAAGGCAGGCCTGCGCCGCGCGCCGGCGCGGTTCTCGATGGGAGCCATCCTGGCCGTCCTCAGCCTGGCTGCGCTTGCGGCGGCGTGGCTTCTCCCGCTGGCGTGGATCGCCGTGACCTCGCTCAAGCCGGCCCCCGAGATCATCCGGCTGCCGATCCGCTGGCTCCCCGCGCATCCCACGGCGCACAACTTCGCGGTCGCGCTGACCACCAACCGCACGGCCCCCATCAGCCGAGCCTTCCTCAACAGCACGATCGTGGCGGTCAGCGAGACCCTCCTCACGCTGGCGCTCGACACCATGGCCGGCTATGCGCTGGCGAGGCTTGAGTTCCCCGGCCGCCGCCTCGCCTTCGGGGTCGTCGTGGCGAGCATCATGGTCCCGTTCCAGGTCACCCTGGTGCCACTGTACCTGATGTTTCAGCAGGCGGGCTGGCTGAACACGTACCAGGCGCTGGTCTTGCCGGGTCTTTCCCGCGCGTTCGGCGTCTTCCTGATGCGGCAGTTCTTCCTGACCTTGCCGCGGGATCTCTCGGATGCCGCGCGCATCGACGGCGCAGGCCCACTGACGGTCTTTACGCGTGTCGCGCTGCCGCTGGTGAGGCCGGCGCTCGCGGCGCTAGGGATCTTCACGTTTTTGCGCAGCTGGAACGAGTTCACATGGCCGTTGATCGCCACCAGCCGAAACGACATGATGACGCTCCCGGTGGCGCTGTCCCGCCTCCTCGGTTCCTTCTTCGTCGAATACGGGATTGTGATGGCAGGCGCGACGGTCGCCGCCCTTCCGCTGATCATCGTGTTCTTCGTGGCGCAGCGGCAAATCATCCAGGGCGTCGCCCTGACCGGGATGAAGGACTGAACGGAGGACCGAATGGCGAGACGTGTCCCCCCTGCCTCGCCCACCAGATCGAACGTGCTCGGCTCCATCGCATGGTCACGGGAATGGATGGACATGCAGTCCAAGCGCTTCCGCGTCTGTGCGCTGCTTGGCGTCGGCCGTCAGAAATGGGATCGGCGTTCCAAGGCTCTCCTGGAATACCAGGGATGATGCGATGTGAAGCGCGTCGGCCGCCCGTGCGGCGGCGTGGCCCAATACGTCTTCCGCCCGCCCCAGGATTGATGGCGTGACCTCGACGAGTGTCCACCACGGGCGCTCGTCGGCTGCGCGCGCCAGCGCGGTGCGTAGACCGGTCGAGGACAGTCCTCCGCTGCGATGCTTGGCGTGCAGCGCGGCGGTGAGTTCGAGCAGTCCGTATGCAGAGATGACGACGCGGTGATGGGATGTCAGCCGAATCGCCTCGGCTGTGCCCTGCTCGCGGACGTAGCGTCTCACCAGCATGCTCGTATCGATGTACGCCCAGGGCAGTCCGGTCATCGCTCGTCCCGCTGGTCACTGATGATCTGTGCTGCCGGCCGTCCTCGCGCCGAGACAGGACGTGCCCGGGGGGGCGTGCCGGTCTTCGCCGCCGGGCGGATCAGGCCCGCACGCGCAAACCGGTCGAGGGCTGTCTCCGGTCGCAGTGGGGCGATGATGGCGAAGGGACGGCCGCGATCGGTCAGGATGACCTCCTCGCCGTCACGAACGGCCCGCATCGCCTTCGAGAACTGCTGGTTGGCCTCTCGGAGCCCAAGTCTCACAGTGGGTCGCTCCTATTGTAGTGACATGCAGCTACATCATCGTAGCATCCCGGGAGGCTGCGGGTCAACAACGGCGCCGCGGGTCGCTGTTTGGGGCTTCATCCACAAGGGAACGAGTGGTTCTTCGGTGAAGGGAATACGGTTCCGGGACGGCCATGGATCGTGAAGGGAGGAGGTGCGGAAATGCTCTCGACACGGACGGTGGCGTGCGCGGTGGCGGTCGCCTTGGTTGTCGCCGCGGTGCCGGTCGCGATCAATGCCCAGGGAGCAGTGCAGCTCAAGTACTATTACCCGGTCGGTGTCTCCGGGCCCCTGAACAAGCTCATGACCGAGATGGTGAACGATTTCAATACCGCGCACCCAGGCATCAAGGTCGAGCCGGTGTTCGCCGGAAACTACGTCGAGGCGATGGCCAAGGCGATGACGGGCGTCATGGGCGGCAACCCGCCCGACGTGGCGGTGCTGGACACGCCCGAGCTCTTCTCGCTGCTCGACCGGGACGCCATCATTCCGCTGGACGACATGGTCGCGCAAAGCGGCGGCAAGGCCTGGCTGGACGATTTCTACGGCGCCTTCCTGTTGAACGCGCGCGCCAACGGTCACATCTGGAGTATTCCCTGGCAGCGCAGCACGCCGATCTTCTACTACAACAAAGACCTCTTTCAGAAGGCCGGGCTGGATCCGAACCAGCCCCCGAAGGACTGGACGGAACTCGTCGCCGACGCCCAGAAGCTGACGATGCGGGATCAGAGCGGGCATGTGACGCAGTGGGGCGTCCAGATTCCCGTGGTGGACACCTCGCCGTGGATCATCCAGGGGTTCATCATTCAGGCGGGCGGGGACCTGGCCGACCCCGACGGCAGGTGGGTGAAGTTCAACTCTCCGCAGGCCGAGCGGGCGGTCCAGTTCATCCTCGATTTGCAGAACAAATACAAGGTGCATCCTCCGGGGGCATCGAGCGAGGCCTTCTGGGACCAAACGAGCCAGGACTTCATCCAGCAGAAGGTGGCGATGATCTACCTGTCCACCGGCGCAATGACATTCATCCGGAAGAACGCGACCTTCCAGTGGGGGGCGGCGTTTATGCCGGGAGACAAGCGGTACGGCGCTCCCACGGGCGGCGGGAGCTTCTATATCTTCAAGAAGATTCCACCGGAGCACCAAAAGGCGGCATGGACGTTCGTTCGCTGGATGACCGAGCCGGCAACCGCGGCGCGCTGGACGATCGGCACCGGGTACGTGCCCATCCGCAAAAGCGAATTGTCACTGCCCGCCTTTCGAGAGTACCTCAAGATAGCGCCTCAGGCGTTGACGGCGACAAGGCAGCTGCAATACGCGGGGGAACAGATGACGGTCCACGAGGTGGATCGGGTAGGCTTGCTCCTGGTGACGGCGGTTCAAGCCGCGCAGACCGGCCGGCTCACTGTCAAGGCGGCGCTGGACCAAGCCCAGCGAGATGCCACGGCAATTCTCAATCAGTACAAGTAGATTCGGATGAGGCGGCGGAGCGGGGGCACGTTGTAGAGGCCCCCGCTCGGCGAGCCAACCAACTACCGAACGAACAAGAAAAAACCGCCGCTGTTCGGCAGGAAGACCGACCTCACCTCGAATTTTTCTCCAGCATGACAGGATCGCCACGCCAACAAGGAGCAGGTCCGTGCCCACCAAATTGCAGCACGCCGTTGCCCGCTGCGAATCCTATCTGCGCGACCACCCCGACGCGACGGTCGCGGAAGCCATCACGGCCCTGTGGGACTCGTTTGGGTTGGATCGAAACGACGTCCTTCCGCACATGCAGATTTGGTTCCCCGATGACACCCAGGAGACAATCCAGCGCGCGATAGTCCGGCAGGTATGGGTGGCGGCGTTTACGGAGGCGTCACAACTCCCTCCTGCACGGCCCTCATGGCGGGCCCGAGCGTAGGGCTCACCTCGGACCAGCGATAGCCTTCGTCAGGCAAGAAGACCTTGTCCGGGTGCGTGATGGCACCCGGCCTCACGAAGGCTTATGGTCCGCCCTCTCCCGCCGCTGTGCGCGCCTGTCGTGGTTGGGAGGCTCCGGCGTCAGCCCCGGCACCAGTTCCCCTTTGACCTGGGTGGAGTGGCCGCGAAACAGGGCGATGAGCCGGGCGTCCTGGTTGGTGATCGTCACGTCGCACACGCCCGATCGTCCGCCCCGGTGGCGCTCGACGGCGTCCGCAATGAGACTGTCGCCCTCACGCGCGGGGGCAATGAAGCTGATCGTGCAGTTGTTCGCCACCGTCACTGCGTTGTGCGAGTTGCAGGCGAACGCGAAGGCCGAATCAGCGAGCGCAAAGATCATGCCGCCGTGGCAGATGCGGTGGCCGTTGCACATCTCCGGGCGCACCGCCATGCGCATTGTCGCGCGGCCCCGGCCGACCTTGGTTATTTCCATGCCGAGCGCGCGGCTGGCCTTGTCCCGCGCCCACATGGCGTCGCGGGCGGCTTCGGCGATCTGCTGCGGCGTCGGCTTCCTTGTCGCCTTCACGTGAGCCGTTGAGGCGCGTCCGCTCTACGTTGGCGCCCGCGCCGAGACGATGACGGTCGGCTCACCGGACATAGCCTTCCACCGTCTTCGCATCCCGCACCTTCGCGTCGTCGGGATTGAGGCCGGCGGCCCTGCGGGCCCGGCGCTGGTGGAGCAGATCCCAGCACTGGTCCAGGATCACGTTGATCTGACGCAGCCGTTCGCGGTCCGCGTCCGTGGCTTCCCCCTGGGATTCCTTGTGCCAGATCTCGTGCTCCTCATTGGCCAGCTTATCGATCTGGTGAAACACCGCTTTGTCGTCCACGATCTTCCCTCCCGTCGGGTGCCGCTTTTGGCCCTTCCTGGTGCGCGCCGACTGTTTAGGTGCGTGCCGCGGTCGCTCCTGCGGCATTCAACGACCAGGCTCGCATCGAACCCGTTCTCTCTCGAAACAGAGGAACGAGAGCGACGTACGGATTCATTCCGCGGCCGGGTGCGCTCCGGTCCGAGGTTTCGATTCGCGATCTCTCCGATGCTCCGGGCGGCGCTGGCGTTGCGGAAGGTCGCGTGGGCGAGGTCGTCGCTTCGTGTCTTCTTAATGTTTCGTTGATGTTTCGTTCACTGGTGGTTCGATAAGGTGGAGGATTGCATGATGGGGCGTTTTCCGTGTGTGCGCGTCCAGCCTTTACCCGATTCCACCAGGCGACTTTGTCGCTATTGAATAGTGGCTGGTGACCAATGGCTTGTCATGATTCGGTATGGTATGAAAGGGGGTTTTACCGGGCGCGTATGTGAGGGGCTTTACCGGCCAGACATGAGCGTGATTTGTGAGGGGTTTCACCGATCGGATAGATGAGGGGTCTCCCCGGTCTGGTATATGGGGTGTTTTACCGCACAGCAGGTTCCACTGCGGTCCACAGAGGGGTCGCCCGGGTTTAGTCATCCGTGTTTAGTGGGCCGAGACCTGACCATGCGGAGGGGTGCGCGGCCGCGTGCCTGGTGTGGGAGCGCGCGGGGAGCAGGGGGACGATAACAGAGGAGTCAGGGGGGTGGGTCGATTGAGGGGATGGAAGCGCACGCTTTGTCTGGTGGGACTGTTGTGTCTGGTGGGATTGGTGGCGGGTACACGACCGGCGAGCGGGTGGTCGTCAGCGATCGCGTACATCCCGGACACCGCGACTAACGACGTGAAGGTGGTCGACACCGGGTCGGACTCGGTGATCGCGACGGTGCCGGTGGGGACGTCCCCCTTCGGCGTGGTGGTGTTCCCGGACGGGTCGCGCGTGTATGTGACGAACTTTGGCGACAACACGGTATCGGTGTTCGATGCCGCATCGTTTTCGGTGATCGCGACGGTGCCGGTGGGGATCGGCCCCCTCGGCGTGTGCGTGTCGCCGGACGAGTCGACCGTCTTCGTGCTGAACAATGGCGATAGCACCGTGTCGGTGATCAGTACCGCGACAAACACGGTGGAGTTGACGGCGCCGACGGGGTCGGCCCCCGCCGGGTGCGCGGTGAGCCTGGACGGGACGACCTTGTTCGTGACAAATGAGGGCGACGGCACCGTGTCGGTGCTCACCGCCTCATCAAGCGCGACGGTGCCGGTGGGGTCGGCCCCCATCGGTGTGACGCTGTCGCCGGACGGGTCGCGCCTATACGTGGCGAACTCCGGCGATAACACCGTGTCGGTGATCGATACCACGAGCGGCGCGGTGGCGACGGTGTCGGTGGGGACGAAGCCCGAAGCCGTGGCGGTGACCCCGGACGGGTCGCGCGCCTACGTCACGAACAACGGCGACAACACCGTGTCGGTGATCGACGCCGCGTCGCTCTCGGTGATCGCAACGGTGGCGGTGGGGGTGGCCCCCATCGGTGTGTCGGTGACTCCGGACGGGTCGACCGTGGTTGTGGCGAACTCCGGCGACGGCACCGTGTCGACAATCGACACGTCCACGAACACGGTGACGGCCACGGTGACGGTGGGGGCGAGCCCCTCGGCGTTCGGCACGTTCACCAGCCCCTAAGCGGTTGAGGGAGGCAGGCGAGGCCCTCCCGGCGAAGGGGGGGAGGATGTCAACGGGTTCTTCTGCTCGCGGTGGGAAGGCGGCGGCCGCCGCCGGCGTCGAGGTGCGGGCCTCGGCGACCGGCGGGGCCGCTGAGATTCTGACGCCGGAGGCGCTGGCGTTTGTCGCCACGCTGCAGCGCGAGTTCAACCCGACGCGCGAGGCCCTGCTCCAAAGGCGCGCTGAGCGGCAGTCGGCGCTCAACGCGGGCGGCCTGCCGGACTTCCTCTCCGACACCCGGCAGATCCGCGAGGGGCGGTGGACGGTCGCGCCCGTGCCGCGCGACCTGCAGGATCGCAAAGTCGAGATCACCGGGCCGGTGGACCGCAAGATGGTCATCAACGCCCTCAACTCCGGGGCCAGCACGTACATGGCCGACTTTGAGGACGCCAACTCGCCGACGTGGGCGAACAACGTCGGCGGGCACGTCAACCTGAGAGACGCGATCCGGCGATCCATCGAGTACACGACGCCGGACGGGCGGACGTACCGGCTCAACAACACGACGGCGACGTTGCTCGTCCGCCCGCGGGGGTGGCACCTCGACGAGAAGCATGTGCTCGTCGACGGCCGACCGATCTCGGGCAGCCTGATGGACTTCGGGCTCTACATGTTTCACAACGCGCGGGCGCTGCTCGATCGGGGAACCGGGCCGTACTTCTATCTGCCGAAGGTTCAGAGCCACCTCGAGGCCCGCCTCTGGAACGACGTCTTCGTCTTTGCTCAGGACGCCCTCGGCGTTCCCCGCGGCAGCATCAAGGCGACGGTGCTCGTCGAGCACATCCTCGCCGCGTTCGAGATGGAAGAAATCCTGTACGAGCTGCGGGAGCATTCCGCGGGCCTGAACGCCGGGCGCTGGGATTACATCTACAGCCTCATCAAGACCTTCCGCGACCGTCCGGAATTCGTCCTGCCCGACCGGGCTCAGGTGACGATGACGGTACCGTTCATGCGGGCCTACACGGAGCTCCTGGTCAAAACCTGCCACCGCCGCGGCGCCTACGCGATCGGCGGCATGGCCGCCTTCATCCCCAGCCGGCGGGATCCCGAGGTGAACCGGGTCGCCCTGGAGAAGGTCCATGACGACAAGATCCGCGAGGTCACCGATGGGTTCGACGGGACGTGGGTGGCGCACCCGGACCTGGTGCGGGAGGCGATGGCGTCCTTCAACAGTGTGCTCGAAGACCGCCCGCATCAGCTCGGCCGGCGGCGCGAAGAGGTGCGGACGTCCGCGCGGGATCTGCTCGACGTCCGGATCCCCGGGGGCACGGTGACCGAGGCCGGCCTGCGCGCCAATATCAGTGTCGGGATCCAGTACGTGGAGTCGTGGCTCCGGGGGACCGGGGCGGCCGCGCTCTACAACCTGATGGAGGATGCCGCCACCGCGGAGATCGCCCGGTCCCAGGTGTGGCAGTGGGTGCGCCACGCCGTCCGGCTCAGCGGGGGCGCTCCCGTGACCGCGGACCTCGTCCGCCGACTTGAATTGGAAGAGCTCGCCCGGATCCGCCGCGAGATCGGCGCCGACACGTTCGACCGGGGCCGGTTCGAGGAGGCCCGCGGGCTGTTCGAGGAGGTCGCGCTGAGCGACACGTTTGTGGAGTTTCTCACCATCCCCGCCTACAGGCACATCGACTGACGCCTTCCCCCGACCAACACACCTAAGGAATCTCCAGCCTGACGATCAGGGCATCCCTCTATTGGCGATTACCTGATCCGCGTGTAGCCTGCCTTCAGCGGTAGAAGGATACCTTCTTCGGGGTGATCCCCGCAGGTGCCAGAGCCACCTTCGCGTGCCGGGCAGTTAGGGTGTCGGCATTCACCCAGGAGCCCTCCAGAGATCACGCTCCTTTCCAGATTCCTCACCCAAAGGAGGATGTTTCATCCGCGAGAGGGGGCTGACCGGATGTCACGTTCTTGGATCAGAACGGGTACTGCGCTGTGCGCGATCTTCGCGTTCGCCGTCGCGCTGTCGCCGGCCGGAGGACCTGGATACCAGAGAGTGTTGGAGTTCGCTCCGCTGATCGCCGTGGCGCCCGACGAGGATCAGGCGACCGTCGCGACCGCCGCCGCCTGCACCACCCCGGCGCCTACGATACAGTCGGCGTTCATCCACTGCTACCGGCCGGCCGATATCTATGCCGCCTACCGCGTCGACGCCGTGCACCAGGCGGGCATCACCGGCGCGGGGCAGACGATCGTCATCGTCGACTCGTACGGCAGCCCGACGGCGCTTCACGATCTGCAGTTCTTCAGTTCCACCTTTGGCCTGCCCCAGCCGGACCTCACGATCATCTACCCGGACGGCGCGCCGCCCTTCAACAACTCGGTCAACGGCGCGCAGGTCAACTGGGCCTTCGAGACCAGCCTGGATGTGCAGTGGGCCCACGCCATCGCGCCCGACGCCAAGATTGTGTTGATCGCTCCCGTTCCGGCCGAGACCGAGGGCGTGCAGGGGTTCCCGAACATGCTCAAGGGCGAGGAGATCGCGGCGGACAACTTCCCCGGCTCCCCCATCAGCCAGAGCTTCGCGGCCACCGAGCAATCGTTCCATGGGGCCGGCGACCCGCAGGTGCAGCGGTTCGATGACGTCTACCGGCAGGCCGCGGCGAACGGGATGACGGTGTTTGGGTCGAGCGGCGACACCGGTACCGCGAACGTCGACAAACAGCGGCGGACGTTCCCGTTCCCGACCGTGAACTGGCCGTCCTCGGACCCGCTGGTGACCTCGGCGGGGGGGACGTGGCTGCAGTTCGGCTGGCGCTGGCGGCCGACGGTCCAGGCCTCCGATTACTTCGCCTGCCTGGAGGCGGGTCACCCGGTCAACACGTGCCGCGCCCAGTACCTGAGCTTCGTCCCGGGTGGGCGGAGCGAGGCTGTCTGGAAAGAGGACTGGGATCTGATCGCCACCGGGGGCGGACGGAGCGCGCTGTTCGCCCCCCCGGCGTTCCAGTCGGGGATCTCGCAGCCGGTCCTGCACGGCCGCCGCGGCATTCCCGACCTGGCCTGGAACGCCGCGGTGAACGGCGGGGTGCTCGTGTTCACGAGCTTCCCCGGCACGCGCGTGGGGTGGCACACCGTCGGCGGAACGAGCGCCTCTTCCCCCCAACTGGCCGCCCTGATCGCCCTGACCAACCAGATGCGCGCGCACGCGGGGAAGGGACCCGTGGGGTATCTCAACCCCCGGCTCTATCACCTGCCTGCCTCCGACTTCACCGACATCGTTCCGCTGACATTTGGGGCCGGCGCCGGGGCGACCACGCTCAACAGCAACGCCGAGTACGGCGCGGGGATCCCCGGGATGCCGACGACCGCCGGCTGGGACCTCACCACCGGATTCGGGAGCCCGAGGGCCGACGATTTTGTGCTCGATCTGGCGCTGCAGCCGTAGGTTCTGCCCTCGTCAGCTCGAGCACGATGAGGCATGCCCGTTGGGGCGCACGCCGTCAGGCGGCGCCCCAGCGGAGCGTCTCAGGTCCGCGACGGCTTTCACCCAGCCTTCGACGGCTCTTCACCTCCGGTTGACGACCGGTGGTGACGCTGTGGAATAATAAGGGTGTCCGCTGGCGACTGTGCGGGGAGGGCGAGATGCGACTTCGCGGGCGAACCGTGACCGCCGTGATCATCCTGGACGTCGCCCTGGCGCTCACCGGGATGCAGGTGCGGGCGGCGTTGAGCCAGGCGGCGGGGTTGAGCAAGATCAACCACGTCATCGTCATCTACCAGGAGAACTGGAGCTTCGACGGCCTCTACGGAACGTTCCCGGGAGCGAACGGGGTGGCCAATGCCGGTCCGACGCTCCGGCAGGTGGACAAGACCGGGCAGCCGTATGCCACGCTCCCGCAGCCGATCGACACCACGAAGAAGCCTCCTGCCCCCGACCCGCGCTTCCCCGCCGACATGCCCATCGGGCCGTTCGATCTCGCCCGCTTCGTCGAACCCGACCAGCGGACCGGTGACCTCGTCCATCAATTTTTCCAGGAGCAGTACCAGATCGACGGCGGAAAGATGGACAAGTTCGTCGCGTGGAGCGACGCCGCCGGCCTGGTGATGAGCCGCTACGACGCCACGAATCTGCCGGAAGGGATGCTCGCCCAACGGTACGTCCTCGCCGACAACTTCTTCCACGCCGCCTTCGGCGGTTCGTTCCTGAACCACTTCTGGTTGGTCTGCGCGTGCACGCCGCAGTGGCCCAACGCTCCCGACGCTCTTAAAGCGCAACTGGACGCCGGCGGCATGGTGGTCAAGGACGGCTTTGTGACGCCGGACGGCTACGCCGTCAACACCGCCTACACGATCAACACGCCGCACCCCGCCCGCGTCAGCGATCCCGCCCGGCTCCTGCCCAGCCAGACCATGCCGACGATCGGCGACCGGTTGGAGGAGAAGGGGATCTCCTGGGCCTGGTATTCGGGCGGCTGGAACGACGCGCTCGCGGGGCGCCCCGACCCGCTCTTCCAGTTCCACCATCAGGTGTTCGCGTACTTTGCCCGGTACGCGGACGGCACGCCCGGCCGCGCCCAGCACCTCAGAGACGAGCAGGACCTCTGGGCGGCGCTCAAGGAGGGCACGCTGCCGGCCGTGGCCTTCGTCAAGTTCCTCGGACCCGACAACGAGCACCCCGGCTACGCGGACGTGATCCGCGGGCAGCGGCACACCCTCGAGCTGGTCGCCGCCGTGATGCAGAGTCCCTATTGGGCCGACTCGGCGATCATTATCACCTACGATGAGAACGGCGGCCGCTGGGACCACGTCCCGCCGCCGAAGGGGGACCGCTGGGGACCCGGCGCCCGCGTCCCGACCATCATCATCTCCCCCTACGCGAAACGGCGCGTCGTCGACCACACCCAGTACGATACGACCGCGATCCTCCGGCTGATCGAGCGGCGGTGGAACCTCCCGCCCCTGGGCAGCCGGGATGCCGGCGCCGGCGACCTCCGCAACGCGTTCAACTTCTTCTAGGCCGGCCGGGCGCCCGGGGACGGGCGCCGCTTCCCAACGGACGGACATCCGGGCATCGAGGCGCGGACGGTCCCCGCGTGGAGATCCCGCCGGCACTTCCTCTCGTACCGCTCGTACCGCGACGCACGCCGGCGGGCTGCAACGAGAGGTCTGAAGACACGGCGGATGGGGTAAGAAACTTTCCGATGGTCCGTGTCCCAGGCTCGATAAATCAACCTCGACGATCAGTTCGCATCTGACCAGTGGAGATCTCATTTCACAAGGACTGTGATCGATTCTTCATGTGATCGATTCTTCAATTGAAGAGGCGGCCATGCGGGCCCGGAAGGGAGGTTTGAAAGCCCGGCGGATGGGGCAAAGACAGTGGAGAGGGAAAAATGACAGGGAGGGAAGGCCAGATGGCATATTGGAAATGTGCCGCGTGTGGATACGAAGCCCAAAACGATAAGCAAAAGCAGGAGCACACGACCAAGATGGCCAATGACCCTATACACGCGAAGAATTCCCGGCCGGCAGAAGGACAGCGCTGGGGCGGGGAGAGCGCTCCCGTCGGCGGCGGTGGTGGTGGGGCGCGAGATCCCTGGAAGAGGCCCGAGCAGCAGCCACAGCAACAGCAGCAGCCGGCCAAGGCCAATCAGCCCCCGCGCATGGATCCCAAGTGGGGCGGCGGTGGAAAGGGAGACAAGAAGCCCTAGTTCCAAGCCGGGGCGAACGTTCAACAAATTCGCATAAGCGCCTCCGGGGGCCGGACTCGGCACGACAGCCGGGTCCGACCCCCGAAGTGTTTCCACGCAGGGAGACAGGATGTGACGGCCAATGATGCCGCGGTGACCCGCAGGCGATTCCTGGAAATTGCCGCCGCCTCGATCCCGGCGGGTCTCCCTTCGACTCCGCGGGGGACGGAAGGCGTCGGTCGGGTGCCCCGCCGCCCGCTCGGCCGCACGGGGGAACGCGTGTCCGCGATCGGGCTCGGCGGATTTCACCTCGGCAAGCCGGACGTCCCGGAGCCGGAAAGCCTTCGCATCATCCGCGCCGCGATCGACGGCGGAATCACCTTTCTCGACAACTGCTGGGATTACAACGGCGGGCAGAGCGAGATCCGCATGGGCAAAGCGCTGCGCGACGGATACCGTCGGCGCGCGTTTCTGATGACCAAGATCGACGGGCGCGATCGGCGCACGGCCGCGAGGCAGATCGACGAATCGCTCCGCCGGCTCGAGACCGACCGCATCGACCTCCTGCAGTTCCACGAAGTCATTCGGATGGACGATCCCGAGCGTATTTTTGCGGCGGGCGGGGCGATGGAAGCGGCGCTCGAGGCCAGGCAGGCGGGCAAGGTCCGCTACATCGGGTTCACCGGGCACAAGAGCCCCAAGATCCACCTGAAGATGCTGGAGGTGGCGGCGGGCCACCGCGTTCGCTTCGACGCGGTGCAGATGCCCCTCAACGCGATGGACGCCCACTACGACAGCTTCGAGCGGCACGTCCTGCCTGCGCTCGTGCGAGACGGGATCGGGGTGCTCGGGATGAAGCCGATGGGCGACCACGTCATTCTCGAAAGCAAGACCGTGACACCGGTGGAATGCCTGCGCTACGCGATGAGCCTGCCGACCAGCGTCGTGATCACCGGATGCGACTCGATGCCGATCCTCGAGCAGGCGCTGCGCGCGGCGCGGAGTTTCCGGCCGATGGACTCGAACGAGATCGACGCGCTGCTCGCGAAGACCGCCCAGGCCGCGCGCGGCGGACGCTACGAGTTGTACAAGACGACGCACACGTTCGACGGGACCGTGCACAACCCGCACTGGTTGGGATGACGGAGACGGGCCGTCGGACGGAGCCGGTGCGGTCCTAGAGTCGCAGGCCGGGCGGAACCGTGCGGCCGATATCCAAGCCTGCCGCGCCGTGGAAACGGGCAAAGGACTCCAGGGCCTCGCGGAGGACGCGGCGCAGCCGCCCGGTCGGCCGGATCCCCGGCTCCAGGTGAAGCAGCCTGATGACCAGCCGCCGCGCCTCTCTGTCCAGGTGCGGGTCGAGGCGGCCGATCAGCCGATCGCCGAAGAGGATCGGCATCGCATAGTGCCCGTAGCGCCTCTTCCGCGGGGGGAGGTAGACTTCCCACGTGTACTCGAATCGGAAGAGGTCCCGGAGCCGGCTGCGGCGCCACAGGAGATTGTCCAGCGGCGCAAGGAAGCGCATGGGGGGGTCGTCCTCCCGGACCGTCTGCGCTCCGGCGGGCCGCTCGTGGCGCCGAAGGTCATCCACATCGCCGGCCCTCACGAAATACTGCCGTCCGACGCCGTCGATCAGGAGCGGCACGACGCGGCCTGCGCGAACCAGGCGCCGCAGGGTCTGGTCGCGCGCGCCCGCCGGCATCGCCCGCCATCCGAACCGAGGGTCACCCGCGTCGAACAGGCGGTACGCCCTGAGGTATTTCTCGAGCAGCAACGCGTCCGCATCGTGCGCGCTGATCGCGCGGGCACGCCGCATCAGGGCGGCCGGCACCGCCCGCTCCGGCAGATCGAAGTACCGCTCCAGACCCCGGCGCTTCACGACGAGAATGTCCCCGGTCTTCAGCAGGAGGCTGAGCGCGTGCGACGTCGCCTTGGTCTTGGGGTCGCCGAGGTCCCAGGCGCCGCGGACGCGATGGTCGGAGACAAAGGCGCGGGCGGTCAGTGGCCCGTGGGCGTCGATGTCCGCGAAGATCCGGCGGACGACGGGGCGCAACGCGGTCAGGTCCGGGGCCAGGCGCGCACGGTACCGTCGGCGGGTGCCCTCGAAGATCGGGTAGTCTTCTACGGGAAGGACGCAGGCGGCGTTGGCCCAGTACTCGAACACCCGGCGGCGCCGGAGGAGTTCCCCCAGCATCTCCGGCAGATAGCCCGGGAGACGCGCCGCCAGCACGAGGTGCTGGTTTCGCTCCACCACCGACACGGGGTCGATCTGAACGCCCTCAAGGTGCCGGATCTCCCGCAGGACGGCGGGGGGCGTCGGGGCGGTCCCTGGGCCGCGCGCTCCGCCGTGCGCCAGGTGCTGCGCGTCCAGCAGAAACCGGATGACCGCGTCCCGGGCGACCCGCAGCGGCGTCCCGCCGACCGATCCCTCCCCCATCGACCCTCATGATACGTTCTGCCGGGGGGCGGCATCAAGGCGCAGGAGGGTTCTTTCCTTTCCGCGCGCGGGCTACTGAAACTTGCCCGGGAACTGTTTGGCGATCCCTTCGGCGAGGGCGTCGGACAGCGTGTAGATGTGCTTGACCATGGGATCCCACGAATCCGCCTCGGCGGCCCAATCGTTCTTGGCCACGGCGTCGATCATCATGATGTGCTGCTGCCCGTGCGTCAGCAGGAGGCCGTAGACGGCGTCTTTCGGCAGGTTGGGGTTGGCCGCGCTCACGAACATCGCGATATCGTTGGCGTTTTTCAGCAGCCTGTCCACCGCGGCCTTCTTTTGCGCCGCGCTGCCTTTGAAGTTGTTGGCAAACGCGGCCGTCATGTAGCCCTTCACGGCCGCGTAGTGCCCCGTGAAGAGCATCGCGAACTTCTCGCCCGCCGCCTGGCCGTAGATGGGAGCGATGGACTGCCCGACGGCCGTGGCGTTCTTCAACCCATACTCGTCGGCTTCGCCGGCCGCCGCTTTATCGCCCAGCCGGGTCGCCATGACGAGGTCCCTCACCCAGAAGATGTGGTTGATGTAGAGGTCGCGCAGGGCCAGTTTCAGTTCGGCGACCTTCGCGGGATTGGGCGCCGCCTGGCTCCGCGCCGGGGGGACAACCGAGGCAACGACAAGGCTGATCACCACGAGGCTGTTCAGCATGAACCGCAGGATCCGCACCGTGCTCACCCCTCTCTGTGTGTGTGACTCGGCATTGCGTGCGAGGCTCATCGCGATCGTTCTTTGGCGCCGGCGGCGATGGTATAGGCCGAGAAGGGATCCCCAAGGCGGAGGCAGCGTACCCGGCTCATCCGGGCGCCGAACAGCGCTTCCAGCCACCGGTGCACCATGTCGCAGACCTCGTCGTGCCCGGCCGCGAGAAGCATCAGGGGACAGTTGTACTCGCGCAGCTGATACCCATCCTGTGTGCGTTCCAGGGCGGGCATGAATCCCCGGCCGGCCACGATGGATGTCGCCCGTTCGAACCGCTCACGGCCCCGAAGGCCGTCGACCTGCTGCAGGTCGCGCGCAATCCACCTGTCCGCGATTCGCTCGAGGTACCCTCCGAGGTCATCAGGGCGGCGCCGTTTGATTTCTTCGAGCAAGGCCGCGGCAAAGTCGTCGTACGCCTTGGGGAACAGCTGGTCGGCGCCCGGGGTCAGCTCGTAGACGTTGCTGGGCCGCCGCCTCCCCGGCTGCAGCCCGCGGAGACGAACCAGGCCTTCGGCCCGCAGGGCATTCAGGTGGCTCTTCACCGCCGTACGGCTGAGGTGTAACGCGGCGCACAGGCTTTCCACCGTATGACTGCTCTGAAATCGAAGCAGTTCAACGATTCGCCCGCGGGTCTCATGCATTGCACTCCGAATTCTATCTCGATAGAGGATAATGTGTCAATCAGAATAATTTACACATTCGTTATTGTGTTTATACAATATTTCGTCTATGGTAATAGTTGCTAATGGAACCGAGGGGGGAGGGAGAGGAGTGGGGTCACCGGGCCCGGGTTCTGATCTGCGCCATATGCGACTGCTCGCGGGCCTGGCGCCTCAGGATCTCGGCGAAGTGGCGCGGTTTTTGAATATCCGCCACTACCGGCCCGGCGGGTTCATCTTTGACGTGGGCGAGCGGGCCGATAAGATCTATTTCCTCGACAGGGGCATCGTCAAAGTCACGATCGTGTCGCCCGATGGGCGGGAGCGCATCCTTGACGTGATCGACGCGGGCGACACGTTCGGCGAAAGCTTCTTGAGCGAGGAGCGGGGCCGGACGTCTGCGGCGCAGTCGCTCACCGCGACGGTCGTCCGGACAATGCCGGCTGCGGCATTCATCAGCCTGATGCAGACCCTTCCGAAGCTCTGCGTCGCCTTTGTCCGGCGTCTCAGCGATCTGCAGCGGCGCGCCCTGCTGCGGCTGGACGCTCAAATGCAGGCGGATCGGGGGGTGCGCCTGCTGGCCGTCTTGGTCGACCTGGCCGAGCGCTGCGGCAGGCGGGTAGGCGAGGGGTATCTGCTGCCCGTGGAGCTGACCCAAGGGGAGCTTGGGCGCATGGTCGGGCTGAACCGCAGCAGCGTGAGCGTGCTGCTCAACCGCAAACGGCGCGCCGGGATCGTTGGGGGGCGAGGCGGAACCATCGTGATCAATCCAACGCTCGCGAGGGAGGAACTCCGGAAGGCCGGCCTCCTGTTCTCGTAGAGCGTTTCTCGAGGGGCCGCATGGCGTCCGGCGGGGTCCCGGAGTTTGCACTAGGGAGTATTCCCGTAGGGCAGGGAGGCCAAACCAGCGTGACGTGTTGCGGGCGCAACAGCGCCCCGGATCCGGGTTTGATACCATGCGGCCGATGATCCCTGCTCCTGTGCTCGTCCAGACAGCCTCGACGCGCGGAGGTGGATGTGGATGAAGCATACGTCCGTGCTGCTCAGCCTGACCATCGCGTTCGGCCTGGGTGCGGCGCTCGCCCGTTTCTCGGGCGGATCTCCCTTCAACCTCGCCGCCACGGCACAGGCCCCTCCTCTGGGGGCGTTCGATCGCGTGATCACCCAGAATACGCAGCGAATGATCGAGGAAGGGAGACGGATCTTCCGCTTCGATACGTTTGGGGACGAGGCCTTCTGGGGCGACACGCTGCAGCTCCACCGTGCGATCGAAGGCGGCGGGGTCGGAGGCGTGGGCCCGGGCGTCAGCCCGAAGACCGCGCTGGCCGTGGGGTTGAAGGTGGACATGGACGCCCTTCCGCCCGCCCTGGTGGACCAGGTCAAGGCGGGGAAAGTCGATCTCGACGATCCCGCGACCACGCTCGCGCTCCTCAAAATCAACGCGGTCGTCGGGGTCACGGGGTTCTTCAATGCAGACGGCAGCCTTCGGTCGATGGGCGTGCAGTGCGCCCTCTGTCATTCCACGGTCGATGACGCGTTCGCGCCCGGGATTGGGCATCGCCTCGATGGCTGGCCCAACCGCGATCTGAACGTCGGGGCCATTGCGGCGCTCGCGCCGAACCTCAAGGTGATCGCCGATCTGCTGGGCGCCGATCCGCCCACGGTGGTGAAGGTGCTCAAGAGCTGGGGACCGGGGAAATACGACGCCGAGCTCATCCAGGACGGCAAGGCGTTCCGTCCCGACGGCAAGTCCGCGGCCACCCTGCTGCCGGCCGCGTTCGGCCTCGCGGGCGTCAACCTGGCCACGTACACGGGTTGGGGCTCGGTCACCTACTGGAACGCCTATGTCGCCAACACCCAGATGCACGGGATGGGGACCTTCTTCGACCCGCGGCTTGACAATGCGCGGCAGTTCCCGATCGCAGCGAAGACCCACTACGGCGCGAAGCGGGATATGCCCGACGAGATCACCTCGAAGCTGGCCGCCCTGCACTTCTATCAACTGGCCATCCCTGCTCCGACGCCCCCTGAGGGTTCCTTCGACAGGGACGCCGCGGCGCGGGGACAGACGCTCTTCGAGGGCAAGGCGCACTGCGCCGGCTGTCACGTCCCGCCGCTCTACACCGAGCCGGGGTACAACATGCACACCGCGGCCGAGATGGGCATCGATGACTTCCAGGCGGGCCGGTCGCCCGACAAGCGATACCGCACCACGCCGCTGCGCGGACTGTGGGCGCGCCAGAAGGGCGGGTTCTTCCACGACGGCCGGTTCCCCACGCTGCGGGCTGTGGTCGAGCACTACAACAGGGTGTTCCGCAGGAACCTGACGGATCAAGAGATCACCGATCTGGTCGAATTCCTGAAGTCATTGTAGCCGTGCCGGTCCGGGTTCGCCCCGGGGTCGGGGCGCAGGTGCCGGCCCCGGCGGACGGGAACGCCTCAGTGTGACGGCGTATCTGTCCACCGGAGGGTCATGATGGCGCAGCCGGCGCGGTACAAATACCTCATCATCGGCGGGGGCATGACCGCCGATGCCGCGATCGGAGGGATTCGCCAGACGGATCCGTCGGGATCCATCGGGCTCATCGGGGTCGAGCCGCACCCGCCGTACAACCGTCCGCCCCTCTCCAAGGCCCTGTGGAAGGGAAAACCGCTGGACACCGTCTGGCGCCGCACGGACCGCCGGGGGGTCGATCTCCACCTCGGGCGGACGGCCGTGGCGCTCGACCCCGGGCGAAAGCAGGTCACCGACGATCAGGGCACGACCCACACCTGGGAGAAGCTGCTCCTGGCGACGGGCGGCACGCCCCGGCGCCTCGGCTTCGGAGGCGAGCGCGTCATCTACTTCCGGACGCTCGACGACTACACCCGCCTCCGCGCCCTCACCGAGCGGGGCCGGCAGTTCGCCGTCATCGGCGGCGGGTTCATCGGCTCGGAGATCGCGGCGGCGCTGGCCATGAACAACAAGGACGTCGTGATGCTGTTCCCTGATGAAGGGATCGGCGGCCGCCGCTATCCGCGCGACCTGTCGATGTTCCTCAATGACTTCTACCGGACAAAGGGCGCGGACGTGCGGCCCGGAGAGCGGATCGCCGGGCTGGAGGAGAACGAGACGAAGACCGTGCTGAAGACGCAGGGCGGCCGGGAGGTCGTCGTGGACGGAGTGGTGGCCGGGCTCGGCATCGAGCCGAACACAGCACTGGCCCGCGCCGCAGGGCTGAAGATCGAGAACGGGATTGTGGTCGATGAAACCCTCCGGACGAGCCATCCCGACATTTACGCGGCCGGCGACGTGGCGGCGTTCCACAACCCCGCGCTGGGCAATCGGATGCGCGTGGAGCACGAGGACAACGCGAACACCATGGGGCGGGCGGCGGGGGAGGCCATGGCCGGCGGCGGGACACCGTACCACCACCTGCCGTATTTCTATTCCGATCTGTTCGATCTGGGATATGAAGCGGTGGGCGACCTGGACGCGCGGCTCGAGACGGTGGCCGACTGGAAGCAGCCCTTCCGTGAGGGTGTCGTCTACTACCTGCGGCGCGGCCGGGTGCGGGGAGTCCTGCTGTGGAACACCTGGGACCAGGTGGAAGCGGCGCGAAGGGTGATCGCGGATCCCGGACCATTCCGCGCCGAGGACCTGCGGGGGCGGCTGCCCGAAAAGGCTTGAAGACCCGGGGGGGGGTGGGCTGATGGCGATGACGAAAGTGGCGAACGTGGGAGACGTGCCTGCCGGCGCGGGGAAGGTCGTGCAGGCGGGGAACACGGTGTTGGCGCTCTTCAACATCGGCGGCAAGTTCTATGCGCTGGACAACCGGTGCACCCATGTGGGCGGGCCGCTGGGTCAGGGGAAGGTGGAAGGGACGCGGGTCACCTGCCCCTGGCACGGCAGCATCTTCGATGTCACCAGCGGCGCGGTGGTTGAGCCCCCCGCGCGCCGGCCGGTGGCGACGTTTCGCGTGAAGGTGGAGGGGAGCGAGGTGTTCGTCGAGCTTCCCGGATGATCAGGCCGAGCGGGCGGAGGTGACCGAGGCCGTGTGTTACAACTGCGGATGCAACATGCCCGATAACCCGATGGGAATGGGACACGCCGGAGCCGAGCCGAAAGGAAAGTCGATCACCAACAAGACCTTCGACGAGGCCGGCAGATCCATGGAGGAGACCGCCGACGAATCAAAGCGAAACGCTCTCGACCTGCTGAAGAAGGTGCTGGGGGAAAAACCTGCGCGAATCGTGAAGGATCCCTCAGGGTTCGACCGCTACGACGATCGCTAGATCGAAGTGGGACGCCCCGGCCCTCGGCCGGCGCAGGTGTCGCGCGCGGCGTCCCGTGGGGTAATCTCGCGGCAACCCCCATGGAGTCTAAATAGAGGCTGCTCTGGGCACCATCCCTATTGCCTGATATCCAAATTGCCTGATATCCAAGCCCCGGTCCGGCGCATCCAGGTCACGCTGCGGGGTCCGCGCTTGATTGATCTCGAGAAGCGGTTTGCGGAGACGGTACTGAGCGGATCGCTCGACGCCTGTCTCGCCATCTCGCCGGACGGTACGATCCTGGCGTGGAGCCCAAGCGCGCAGTCTATCTTGGGCTATACGCGGGAAGAGGCGGTCGGCCGGTCGCTGTTCGACCTCATCGTTCCCGCCGATCGGCAGGAGCAGTCACGCCACGAGATCCAGCAGGCCATGGAACGGGGCGCCGTGACCTACGAGTCCGTGCGCCGCACCAAGGACGCCTCGGAGCTCTACATGGTCATCAGCTACCGGGTGGTCAGGGGCCCGACAGGAGATCTGGAGTTCGTCCTCGTCAGCGACCGCGATATCACTGAGCTCAGGAGCCTGCGGCAGACCGACACGCTTGAAGCAAAATTCCACGGGCTCCTGCAATCCATGCCGGATGCGACGGTCGTGGTCAACCGAGTCGGCCGCATTGTGCTCGTGAACGCGCAGACGGAGAAGCTATTCGGGTACGGCCGGGACGAGCTGCTGACGAAGCCGATCGAGATCCTGGTCCCGGAGCGCTACCGGAGCGCGCACCCCGGCCATCGCACCGGATACTTCGCAAGCCCCCACGCCCGGCCGATGGGGTCGGCGCTGGAATTGTTCGGCCTGCGCCGGGACGGCACGGAGTTTCCGGTGGAGATCAGCCTCAGCCCGCTTGAGACCGAGGAGGGCGTCATGGCGATGGCCGCCGTCCGCGATGTCGCGGGGCGGAAGCGCGCGGAAGCGAAGTTCCGGGGCCTCCTCGAGTCGGCGCCGGACGCCATGGTGATCGTTGGTCGAGACGGCCGCATCGTCTTGGTGAACGCCCAGGTCGAGAAGTTATTCGGGTACAGTCGGGACGAGCTGCTGGCGCAGCCGATCGAGATCCTGGTCCCGGAACGCTACCGGACCGGGCACCCCGGCCACCGCATCGGGTACATCGCGGATCCGCACTCCCGGCCGATGGGGTCGGGGCTGGAGTTGTTCGGCCTGCGGCGGGACGGGACGGAGTTTCCGGTCGAGATCAGCCTCAGTCCGCTCGAGACCGAGGAGGGCCTGCTGATCACCGCCGCCGTCCGGGACATCACCGAACGGAAGCGTTTGGAAGAGCGGATTGCCGAACGAACCACGGCCCTCGAGGCGGCCAATCAGGAACTGGAAGCGTTCGCGTACAGCGCCGCCCATGACCTTCGGGCGCCCCTCATCACCATCGGCGGGCTCTCGCGCATGCTGATCGAAGACCATGCGCCGAGTCTGCCGGACGAGGCGCAGCGATACCTGCGCGAAGTGGACCAGAGCGCGAAGAAGATGAGCAATCTGATCAACGATCTGCTGGCGTTCTCGCGGCTCGGCCGCCAGCCCATCAAGCAGCAGGCGGTCGACCTTGCGGATGTCGCCCGACAGGCCCTGGCGGAGATCAACGGCGCCGCCATGGGAGGGAGCGCGCGCGCCCAGATCGGCGACCTGCCTTCTTGCCGGGTCGATCCTGCGCTGCTCAAGCAGGTCCTTGTGAATCTCCTCTCCAACGCCTTCAAGTTTAGCCGCGACCGCCAGGACCCCGTGGTCGAAGTGGGCTGGCGCCGTGATCTCGACGCGGAGACCCATCACACCCTCTTCATCAAGGACAACGGGGTAGGATTTGACATGCGCTACGCCGACAAGCTGTTCGGCGTCTTCCAGCGGCTGCACAGCGCCGAGGAGTACGAAGGGACCGGCGTGGGGCTGGCGATCGTCCAGCGGATCATCCAGCGCCACGGGGGCCGGGTCTGGGCCGAAGGAGAGCCGGGGAAGGGCGCGACGTTCTACTTCACGCTGCCGAAGGATGGTGCCGCATGAGTTCCGATTCCGTCGAGATCCTGCTGGTGGAAGACAACGCCAGCCACGCGGAGATGACCATCCGCGCGCTGCGGAAGCACGGGATCTCCAATCATATTCAGGTGGCCAGGGACGGGGCGGAGGCGGTGGAATTTCTCTTCTCCAACGGTCCAAAGCCCGGCGGGGTCCCGCGGCTGGTCCTTCTCGACCTGAAGCTCCCCAAGATCGACGGGATCGAAGTGCTCCGCCGGATCAAGGGGGATCCCCGGACCCAGAAGATCCCCGTGGTCATGCTGACCTCGTCGCACGAGGATCACGATCTCCAGGCCTGCTACGAATTGGGGGTCAACAGCTACATCGTCAAGCCGGTCGATTTTCAGCAGTTCACCGACGCCGTCCGCTCGTTGGGCCTCTACTGGATGCTGCTCAACCGCTTTCCAACCTGACGCAATGCCCAGCCAGCAGCCGCCGGCTCCATCGGGAAGGCCCGGGCCCCGAAATCGCGCCGGCCCCGGGCGGCGGCTGCGCGTCCTCATTGTCGAGGACGAACCGGCCCACGCCGAGCTCGAAGTGCGGGAGCTCCTCCGGGCGGAGTTCGCCCCCGAGTGGCAGCGGGTAGAAACCGAACAGGCGTATCTCGAGCACCTGGCGGCTTCCCCGGATCTCATCCTGGCCGATTACTCGCTGCCTCAGTTCGGCGCCCCGCGCGCATTGGAGCTGCTTCGCGATCGCGGGCTTGAGATTCCCTTCATCGTGGTCTCGGGGACGATGGGGGAAGAAGTGGCGGTCGACCTGATGAGGCTCGGAGCCGCCGATTACCTGCTGAAAGATCGGCTGGCGCGGCTGGGCCCGGCCGTGCACCGGG
>Ga0209577_10000851_pt1 | contig 30574 bp, 15 predicted proteins | sample GraSoiAngelo_109_FD_185874 | JGI IMG/M metagenome (GOLD analysis project Ga0209577, IMG submission 185874) | Grasslands soil microbial communities from the Angelo Coastal Reserve, California, USA - 14_0903_12_20cm (SPAdes) (version 2) | ecosystem: Environmental > Terrestrial > Soil > Grasslands...
GTCGCGAGCTGTCGATGTCAAGTTGGGAGGGGAATCGCGCAAAATTGTGTTCAACGGTACGCCAGTACGCGTGACGTTCTGAACCGCTGCCTTGTGCTTGTGACGGATTCTCCAACCATGCTGATCGGTACGAGGACAGGTGCACGCGGCTGTTTTGTTGGTTGCAACTCGGAATGGGCGTCGTCGGGATGTGGTCGGCATATTGGGGCTGTGTGCGGATCATGCCGAAACAGCGTGACGAGCATGTCCTGACTAAATCCCGTCCCGCATGCCCTCACAGGCTGGCTCTGCGGACCTGGTCCGCTCCGGGCTGCAGGACTACGAGGATGCCCGAAGCCCTGATGTGCATCACCGGAGCTTGTGACGACCAAGGTCAGGATGAAGCCACGCATTGCATCTTCTGGCTCCCCCTGGCGGGTTAGTCGGTGGGGAATAAGGAACTTCTCCTCTCCAACAACGATTGGAGCTGTCTACCGTACCGTGAGATTGCTCATTGATTTCGCTGGCCTTCCCCGTGCTGCGGACTTCTATGGAATTCTGTATCTTTCGCTTAAACCTTCCGGATTGCGGAGACAATCGCTGACATCGTGTTATGTTGCTCTTTCCGAATGAGCCGTTTACGATTGACCCGCTCTGGTCAGCTAATTGCCTCATTGGATCTTACCCCTGGAGCGGCGGTAGCGGACCGGGGGTTACGTCTCTCAGAGTTGCATCGTGGGCCCCAGTCTACCTGTGACTGCCGAATACGCGGACAGGCAGAGGCCCGCCCAAATAAATTAAGTAAATAAACAAAGCAACGGGAGGGGGAGGGGAGCATGAAACACTTAGCGCTCGTCGTACTGGTCTTCGGGTTGTTTGTCGGGTGCGGGTGCGGGTATCTGTTTGCCCAAGCCACCGCCACCGGCACCATTCAAGGCACGGTCACCGACGTGTCGGGTGCGGTGGTCGTCGGCGCCCAGGTCCAAGCCACCCAGAAGAGCACAGGGACTGTCCGAACAACCATCACCAATGACTCCGGCAATTTCCGTTTTGAGCTGTTGCCGGCGAGTCTTTACGAGATCAAGATCACCAAGACTGGATTTGGCACCGTCGTGCAAAGGGTTGAGCTGTTGCTGGGAACGACCGCTTCGGTGAACCCCAGCCTGAGACCGGGCGCCACGGGGGAGATCGTCGAGGTCACCGCCGGCGCACCGCTAGTGGACACCGAGAAGACCGGCGTCAGCCAATCTGTCACGCCGTCGCAAGTGGAAGACTTGCCGCTCGTCGGCCGCGACGCCGCGAACCTCGCCTACCTTGTACCGGGCGTCAAGGCCGCCGACTCCTATGACCCCACCAAGAACCGTTACGCAGTTCTCGCCATCAACGGTTCGGACGGCCGCAACGTAAACACCACCGTCAACGGCATCGATAACAAAGACAACACCGTGGGCGGCGCCGTCATGCAGCTACCTTTGGAGGGTGTTCAGGAGTTTCAGATTAGCACCCAGCGGTTCTCTGCGGAAAATGGCCGCTCGCAAGGCGCTGCCATCAACATGATAACCAAGTCGGGAACCAACAACTACCATGGTTCGGTGTTCGGATTCTTCCGCGAGGGTGCCTTGGACACGGACCAGAAGGTCCCCGATGGTCATGGCGGTTTCGTCCGCGAGCATCCGGATTACAGCCGCCAGTTTTTTGGCGGTTCGGTGGGTGGTCCCTTCGTAAGGGACAAGCTCTTCGGCTTTTTCGCCATCGAGCGCGAACGCGAAAGCCAGGCGCAGGCGGTGGCCGCCCAGTCCTATGCCGAGCTGGTGCTCGCGCAGCAGGCGGGGCTTGCGGCGCAGCCGTCCAAAACCATCCCGCGCCCTTTCTACGAGACCCGCTACAACGGCCGCATGGATTGGACCATCAACCACCGGAACACTGCCTACCTGAGCTACAGTTCGCAGGCCAACAATAGCCTCAATGATCAATCCGACAGCACGATGGACCTGACCGAAGGCAACTTCACCCTCAACCATCTACAGGTTGCGAATATTACCTTGACATCGCAGCTTTCCAATACCGCCGTCAACCAGTTCACCGCCGGATATCAGTATTGGAACAACCTGATCGATACCAAGGTCACGGCACCGCTGGTAATTTTCACGAACGCCTCGTTCGGCACCAATGGCAACGTTCCGCAGCAGTCCGTCCAGCGCAAGTGGCAGTTCAGGGACGACGTTTCCAAGACAGTCGGCAAGCATACCTTGAAGGGCGGGATTGACTACATCTGGAACCCCGTCGAAGGCGGATTTTTCAAGTTCAACGAGACGCTGGAGGTCGACTTCGCCAAGAATCCCAGCACCATACTCGGAAATCCCAGCCAGTATCCCCAGGGCTTTGGTACGCCGGGCTTGGTCAGCGCCATGTCCTACTCGACCGGCGACCCAACCTTCCTCGTGGCGACCAAGCAGCTTGGCCTATATTTCCAGGATGACTGGAAGGCCACCCCGCGGCTGACCTTGAACCTCGGCTTGCGCTGGGACAAGGACTTCAACACTTTGGGCGTATCAGATATCTCCAAGAGCCGCACCTATCAGGAGCTGGTGGCTATCAATGACCCCATCTCGAATTTCTATATCCGAAAGTTGCCCCACAACAGCAACAAAGATTTCAGCCCGCGGGTTGGCTTTGCCTATGACATCACCGGAGCTGCCAAACATGTGCTCCGGGGTGGTTTCGGCTTGTACTTTGGCAACACCTTCCAGAACATCCCGCTGTTCATGGAGCAGCAGTCAAACCCGACCATCTTCCAGACGGTCCTGAGCCTCTCCGCCGCTAGCGACCCGGTGCCTTGCACCACTAAAACGCTGGGACAATGGCAGTATGGCATCGATCCGATGCCCTGTTTGCCCGGTCCTCTCACCCAGCTCGCAAATGGCAGTGTTGGCCGTATCATCGACCCCGACTACCGCAACCCGGTGGCCGAGGAATTCAATCTCGGTTATAGCTGGGCGCTCAATCCTACCTCGGTTGTCGAGGTGGAATACACGCACGTTCTCAGCCTGCACGAGAACAAGACCATCAACATCGACCAGAAAGTGCCGGCGGGACCAGTTGTGGACGGAAGCGGGAATGTGGTCGATGTGAACCTTGTCCGCCCCCTCACCGCTGCCTTCCAAGCGGCGGGCCAGCCCCGATTGAATAGTGTGCGAAATGAGGCCTCCATCAACCGGTCGCGCTACGATGGCGTGAACTTCAGCTATCGGCAGCGCATGAGCCACCGCTTCAGCCTCAATGCCAACTACACCTTGTCCTGGGCCTATGGTTACGATTCCGGAGGAGGGCCTGACACTTTCTTCCGCAACTACTCACGTGACGGGTATCACCCGTTGGGCCCACAAGAGTGGGGCCCGGCTACGACCGACGAGCGCCACCACGTCACCATTAGCGGAATGGTGGACTTGCCGAAGGGTATCCAGTTCGCGCCTATTCTGCAGTTCGGCTCGGCTCGTCCCTACAGTCCGGACAATTCCTCCAATACACTCAACACCGGCGGTGGAACAGCTCCTGCCGTGGTCGTGCGGAAAAGCGATCCGAGGAACTTCCTTGCCTTTTCCGGGGATGAGGCCGGTGCACGGGTCTGCTACTACCTCACCCAGCAGTGCATGGTTGCCAAGTACGACCCGCTCCGCGGCGATCCGTTCTTCCAACTCGATCTGCGCCTGGCCAAGAACATCAGGATCCGCGAAGGCATGAACCTGCAATTAGTGGCGCAGGCCTTTGACCTGACTAACCGGGCTAACTATGGCAACAACTACTCCCTGAGTATTGCCGATCCCACAACCTTCGCCCATCCTCAGGGGTTCATCAACCCGGCGAGCACGTTTATTCCGCGCTCGCTCTGGAGTGAATTCGGGTTACGCTTCTCCTTCTAAATTCTCTTTCTTTCCGAGGGCTGGCGACCTCCAGCCCTCAACCTCTTCGCCAGAGCACGACTCCGACCGGTCCAGCTTGAAGCATTGCGCTCTTTTTCGAGGCGCCGCCGGCATCCGTTGTATGGGTCAGATTACCCGCGAACCGGGGATATAATCCGGCTCCACGATGACCAGGACAATTCTCGCAGCTCTGACGGCTCTCGTGGTGGCCGCCGTCGCAATCGCTCAGAACCCCCCTGCCAATGTACGGCCCCGCGCCTCGGACTTGGGGCTGAAGGTCGGCATCCTTCCCACCGGGCCGGTCGATGCGATTAGCGATGTTGCGGGCGTTGAGGTCGGGCACATGACCATCATCCGTGGCAGCGACGTGCGCACAGGCGTGACTGCTATCCTGCCGCATGCCGGCAATCTGTTCCGCGAAAAGGTGCCGGGCGCAGTCCTCGTGGGCAACGCTTTCGGCAAGCTGGCAGGCTCGACCCAAGTGAACGAACTGGGCGAGATTGAAACTCCCATTCTGCTCACATCCACCTTGAGCGTGCCGCGTGCAGCCGACGCGCTCATCGACTACATGCTTGCCTTGCCGGGAAACGAGGATGTCGAGTCCGTCAACCCGCTGGTTGGCGAAACGAACGACGGATACCTGAATGACGTCCGGGGTCGCCACATCACACGCGAGGATGTGTTCGCCGCCATCAAGAAGGCCAAGACTGGGTCAGTTGAGGAAGGCTCGGTCGGCGCGGGCACCGGGACTGTGGCCTTCGGCTTCAAGGGCGGCATTGGGACCTCCTCCCGCCGCCTTCCTCCCAAGCTGGGCGGGTACACGGTCGGAGTTTTAGTGCAGACAAACTTTGGGGGCGTGCTCACCATGGCGGGCGCTCCTGTGGGCAGGGAACTGGGCCGCTACTACCTGCGGGAAGAGCTTCAGCAGGAAGGCCGCGCGACAGATCGGGGAGAGGGATCGGTGATGGTCGTGATCGCGACCGACGCCCCCGTGGACGCACGGAATCTGAAACGGCTGGCGGCCCGGGCCATGCTGGGGCTGGGGCGCACGGGCGCGGCGGGCTCGAACGGCAGCGGAGATTACGTGATCGCGTTCTCGACCTCGCTGCAGATGCGGATACGCTCCGAGGACAACGGATCCACGCGAAAGATCGAGGTCCTGGCAAACGAGGGGATGTCGCCGCTTTTTCTGGCCGTGATCGAAGCTACCGAGGAAGCCGTTTACAATTCTCTGCTTCGGGCCACGACCATCACCGGATGCGGGCACACGGTCGAGGCCCTTCCGATTGAAAAAATCACTGCAATACTGAGGAAATACGGAGCTATCAAGTGAAGGAAAACGAACTGAAGGCCCGTCTCTCCCGCTACCACCAGATCAAGCTCAGTGTGACCGGAAGGAAGTCCGGGCGGATGATTTCCATGCCGGTCTGGTTCGTGTTGGAAGGCGAGAAGCTCTATCTGCTCCCAGTCCGCGGCTCAACGACCGAATGGTACAAGAATGTGCTTCAGAACCCTCGGATTCGGGTTTCGGCGCGAGGCCTGGAAGAGGAATTCCGGGCCGTTCCCATTACCGATGCCAAGGCGGTGAAATCTGTCATCGAGAAGTTCCGCGAGAAGTATGGCGCCGGGGATGTGAAAAAGTATTATTCGAAATTGGACGTGGCAGTGGTAGCAGAGGTGGGATGACGGCCACCGGTTTGGTGGCAGCAAACGCTGCCAATGAGTCGTGTCAGGAACCCACCGAGGGCATCGTATGCCCGAGCGTATCGAGCCGGTAGGAATCCCCTCCGTTCACGGAGGGGAGGATGTCAAGATCTCACATCACATGCTGTTGCTGCTGACTGCTGAGTCTTCCGGCAGTGGTCCAAGCACCATGGAAACATCGACTGCCTCATACATAAAGTCGAGCCGACCCCTAAGTTCCTGTCCCTGATTCACGAGGTAGTGGCCGATTTTATGCGTAGCGGGTTTCCTACTGCACACCCACGACTTCAACGTCGCAAATCAACGTCGAGTTCGGCGGGACCAGCTCCGAACCGCGTGGCCCATAGGCGAGACTTGGGGGTATGCGCAACTGCCGCCTGCCGCCCACTTTCATCCCCAGGACGCCTTCATCCCATCCTTTGATCACTTGTCCTGCACCCGGGATAAAGATTACTGGCTGCCGGGCATCGACCGAGCTGTCGAACTTCTTACCAGTCTCCAGCCACCCGGTGTAATGGATCTTTACCGCTTTGCCTTTCGTGACGGCTGCTCCCTCCCCGATTCTGATGTCCCAGTAGGTGAGGCCTGAGGGCGTAGTCGTCCCCTCGCCCGTAACTTTTGTGGGACCGCTCATGGAAGACAGCGAAGGGCCGTAGGGTGCGGTAAGCGGGCGCTTGGAAGGTCTTCGCGCCCCGCCCCGCTGCGCCCAAGCAAGGCTAGCGGCGAAAATTAAGGCTGCAATCAGGAACGTGCTCTTTGACATCGACGTGATCCCCTTCAAGGCGTCTATTTCGAAGTGCTGCAGGCGGCACAGATCCGATCATGCCGCCGAGGATCGCGAAAATGGCAGGCATTTCCCCAGAGGGGCCTTTGCCCGGCCTCCGAAAGCATTGCCTGAAACCAGCTCTCAGCCTGGTTGACGTCAACCAGTTCTACTGTCGAATCTTGGCGAACACGGTGTCATCCAGCTTTGGATTTACCACTGCTTTCTCAATGATCATCTTGTGCGTGCTGGGATATCCATCCACCGCGGTTTCCAGGATAAAGGGAATCATGACGCCCTGAACCGGTCTGAACTCGCGCTGATAAATCGACACATTGTGCATTTTCCCGTCCATCCGGCGCGGTGTCCCCTCGACTTTTACGTCCAGAAAATTTTCCGCATCGATCCAGACATGTTGCACCGTACCGCTCTTCATCGTGAGCTTAAGCTTGTAGGCGTTACGGCCCTCGACCGGCTCGCTGCCTTCCAGTTCCACTTTGGTTCCTTTGGCCGCGTAATCTACGAGTGGACCATCCAGATCTGATTTAGCTGCCTCCGACTTTAATTCCTCCGCCGTAAACGGCTCCACCTCATTGCGATTGAGGAAGGGACGCAGCTTCCACCCGCTGGATCCGTCGTAGACCTGGATCGCGGTTTTGCCCGCGAACTCGATCTCCACGCGCGACTTGCGCGGCCGCTTCATCTCCATTACAAACGGCAGCTGCACTTGCTTGTTAGCCTCGTCCTTCTCGGCATTCTTTTTTCCCATTAACTCCGTCTTGGTGGGATGGTGCCTTTTTCCCATGACAAAGTCCCGGCTGCGAGCAGTGGAGTCACCGCCTCCCGCATCCATCTTGCCCGTCCACGACATGCTCTGGACAGCGCGCCAGGCTTGCAGTCCGCCACGCGCCGCGACATTCTTCTCGACGATTTGGGCGGCGGTGAGCTTGGCAGGTGGCGTCTTGGTATCTGCAGCGACCAAGGCGAGGGGAAAAAACAGGCAGAACAGGACAGTCAAAGGCAACGACCTTCTGTGCGACATGCTTAGAAACTCCTCGATAGCGTATTTTGGGGGAAGCAAAGCGTTAAGGTAGTTTTACCACTAATTGGCCCGGATGGGAACGGGAGGACTTTCGATCCCGCGTCCTTAATCCCGACCTCCGACCCACACTCACAGGAGACCCCTGCGCGGGGCTGACCCTGCGATATTCAGGATGGTCCGACTTCACTGATCTTTGCCCTCGCCTTTGCTTTGCGTCGGACTATCTGATTGAGGGGGATGACGCAGTTGATCGTACTTGCTCTGCTGCTCTTTGTCGAGAACACCTTTGATCTGGCTCACCGTGCTCTCTCGGAGCGCTCGCAGCCGGTTGAAGCGGTCAACTGCGGTCAATGATGGGTTGCGCACCAGATGGCCGTACTCTTGGTGTTCGCTCTCGAGAATGGTCTTCACCGCAGCCTGCTGACGAGCACTCAGATCCAGCCTTTGAGTCAACCGGCTGACTTCCATCTCTACGGTATCAGTCTTGTGTCGATAGCCTCCGCCCCTGCCGGATTGTCCAGCCGCGGAAATAGCCGGAGGTGCACACAAGCAAATTCCCAAGATCGTGGCAGACGCCAACGCTGTTGAGAGACGCCACTTTAAATAACCGGCGTGTGGGACACCCATCATGACCGCTTCACTCCACCTTGCACGATCCGCCATCTCCCCAACCCTACTGGACCACGAGTCCTTCGGCTTTGAATCGCCCGATCACCACGTTCACGCGGTCTCCGCGTTTCACTGGCCTTCCTTTGTTGGAGAAAGCCATCCAGTACGATTTGCCCGCCTCGGGTGTGCTGCTCTGACGCAATTTCCCCACCTTTTCGAGCGACGGGACTACCAGTTTGACTCCGGCCTGTGGGTCGATCAAGGAAGGCTCGGCCTTCTTGTCGTTGAGGGCCGCAGCTTTGTCTGGGTCTAGTATGCGATAGCTAAATCGAATGACCTCGCCCGACTCCGCCCACTTTACGCTTAGAGAGTCAACTCCCCAGATGAGCCCATAGTACTCGGTTGCTCGTTTTGAGAACCGGCTGGGACGGTAGCGAGTTGGCATCCCGGGCGCCGCAGCCTTCCCGCCCTGGGCAGCAGGTTTCGCTGTGTCCGGCGTCGATTGCGCCTGGGACGTGGAACAAACGATGCTGCTCGCTAGAAACGCAGCAAGCAGCATAGGAGTGCACGGATCCGACTTCTTGAACATGTTGGTAAGTTACCTCGCTGCGCCTTGCTTGGCAAGATTACACTGGCACACGAGAGCGTTACTTGTCGCCCTCCAGAGACGCGGCGCAGGCTTCGGCCGCTTTCTCTTTGGGTTCCTTGCCGAGTTCGGTGCTTACCGCCTCATAGGCATCCTTGTATTGCTGGCTCTGGCGAGCCTCAGCCACTTCTTTTTCGGTGGCGTCCTTCACCAGCGCCTTCTTTTGCGCCTGATACTTGGGGGCCGACTGCGGATCGGCCTTGGTGCAGAAATCGAGAATTCCTTCCACCTTGCCGAAGGTCTCATTGCTGAAGGGAAGCTTGGCCAGCACCAGCTGCGGAATCAGGATAGCGGCACCTGCACAGAGAATTCGAAGCAGTTTCATAGCCGTATCTTACCTCAGTTCTCTCTGTTTACTGGACCTGCCTGCGCAAGTCCCTCAGACAAAAATGCTGCTCGCGAGAGCCTCGCGAGCAGCATTGGGTTAGTCAGTTGAACTTCCCGGCATTACTAATTGGCCGTCCCGCTCAAGAGGGAGCTTTGCGTGCCAGCCGAGTCCAGCACCTGAACCGTCGCCGGCCGGGCACTGTGAATCTGGTCGGTGGTGAGCGGCCGGAACTGCACGGTGACCACGCAGCTTGAGCCCGGATTCAAACTTGTCTGAGGCAACAGTTGACCGTTGCCAGCCGGACCGCAGGTCGAGAGCAGCCGGACGACAGCGTAGTCACCCGGGTTGGTTCCTGCCAGCGTTGCCTGTGTGATGCCGGTCACTGGCACGGTCCCCGTGTTCCTGAGCGTGAAGATCTGGACCGGACCCAGGAGGCCTACGCCGCGCACTGCGGCGGGACTCCACAAGGCTGGCGTCAGGCTGGCGGTTGCCGCCGCGCCCCCGCCACCTCCACCTCCACCTCCGGCGGCCGCGAACTCGACTGCCCCGATATCCCACCCGTTACCGGCCGGGCGGGTGTTGCCGAAGAAGTCGTGGGTCGTGTAGGCACTCGCTGGGGTGCCCGTGTTGATGGTCGCCGTCGAACTTGCCGTCGGCGTGTAATTGCCGAGCACAACGCCGGTGACCGGGTTCGTCAGCGCCAGCGGACCCCAGCTGATGTTGATCCAGTTGTTGCCTTCGTCCACCGTCGCGGCGGGCCTCAGGTTGAACACTGGGTTAGGCACGGTCGCGTCCGAAATCCCCGGAGGCACCTGGAAGCCGCAGGGAACGGTCTGCCCGGTAGGCGACTTGCAGGTTGCCTCCGGCGGCACTCGCGACCCGTTGCAGTACTGGGCGGCCACGGCCGGGCTGGTGCTCCGATTGGTTGATCCGTAGCCAGCTGTGCTCGTCAGCACGGAATACGTCGGGTTGAGCGTAATCCCCGAGCTATGGTTCCCCGGGCCCGTGTCGCCACGTGCGCCGATGTCCCAGTAGTTGGTCCCGGTGGCCGCGCAGGCGCCGGTTGTAGTCTGATTCAGGGTCGGAACCAGCGTGACCACGTGCTGCTGATTCAGGGTCCCCGCACCGAACGAGCCAACCGTGATGTTGAACCTGCGATTCTGCCAGAACACATCGTTCGTCAGAACCGGGTACGAGTACCGCCGGCAAGTTCCATTGTTCGCCGTGGTGCCCGCATAGTGGCCTGCCGGACAGGTGATAGTTGCCGGCAAGTTCGCAACCAGGGTCGGACTGTTCTGGATGGTCACCAGGCCGGCCGGTTTAGGCGTAGACGACGTGACGCAGGTTTGTGGCGGCTGCGTGCCGTACGGACACGGCCCTTGACTACTAGCCAAAGGAGCTCCGAGAGTGTTGAAGAGCACACCCGAGGAAGCCGTGGTGTCGTTAGACATGATGGTGTTGTTGACGATGTTCGCCGCTAACGCATCCACCAGCGAAATTCCGGCTCCATCCCAACCCGCAACGTTGTTGGCGATGATGTTGTTGGTGACGTTCACCGCGTACCACTGCGAGGGAGTCGTGGGGAAGCTGACCACCTCCGAGCCATTGACGTGCTGCAAGCGGAGGCCGCCGCCGCTGCCGCTTTCCGCAGCGTTGCCCATAATCAGGTTGGCGTCGATCGTCAGACCGGGACCGGCGCCGTCGCTCGGCCCAACCGAGCCCAGCGGAGGTATACAATCCGCGTCGGTCGTGGCGCCGCAGGCAGGATCGACGTCGGGCGCGCCCATGACGACGATGCCGCCGCCGTTAGTCGGGATAGTCGGGTTCGTGCTCTGATTGAAGAGGATGCTGTTGTGCGCGATTTGGCCGTTCTTGCTGAAGCCCATGTGAACCAGCCCGCCACCGTCACCCGTGCTCAGGTTTCCGCACAGCCAGTTGTAGTTGAACTTGTAGTAATCCGAGCCGGTGCAGAAGCTGACACCGCCCGCCCCCGCCGGCGTGGCGGAGAATAACTCGTCGCCGAGAGAAGAGTTCGACGTGATCGAGTTGTGATGTACGTTGACATTCAGGTTATGGCAGTACGGTAACTGGACATTGGCTACCGTGCTTAGCTCGCAGGAGCCGGGGGGCGCATTGGTGGCCGAACCTTGGAGGTACGCGGGAGGAAATTCGCCCTGTCCAACGTTGATGCCGCCCGACATGGTTCCGGCGTTGTTGTAGATGCGGTTGTTGGCGATCTGTATGTTATGCCCCCATCCGTGGACGAAGATGCCGCCGCCGCCCTGGGAGCTATTCGTGATTCCCAGGCCGTCGATGCTCGACGGGCTGCATTGGAAGCTGCTCGGGTTCGGATTGGGCGTCGCGTTGTTAGCTCCGCAATCGGCGGAGGTTAGCAGCGTAGTGCCCGTCGGGAAGCCGGCCAGCAGCGTGGGGTCGTAGGGATTTTGTCCGTGGAAGTCCACGCCTTTGGACAACACCGTAATGGCGGCTCCTTCGAGGGCGCCCATCAGCGATGGCTCTTGCAGCATCTCCGCCAGGTTGCCATTCAGGTTGGCGTCCCAGCCGAGGGCGGCTTCCAGCGGTAGCCGGTCTACCTGCGGATTAGTGCCTGTGCCAATGAAGTAGGGCCAGCCACCGCAGCTGAACGTCCCTGTTGGATCAAACGGATTCGCGCCACTGTTGATGGGAACACCGTTGAGAGCCAATCCCATCAAGCAATTGACCTGTCGCCGCCACACATCCAATTTGCCGGCGGGATGAGTATTTCCGTTGATGATGCTGGAAGCGGCTCCGACACCTTGTAGACGGACCGGCTTCCACATCAACAACAGTTCAGCGTGTGACGAGGCGGAGTGGATGGCGCCCGGCGTTGTACACGCAACGGTTCCTCCCGCCGTGTTGGTGCAAGTGGGGTCGATAATGATCAGGTCGCCCGGCTTGGCGGCGTCAATCGCGGCCTGGACCGAATCGGTAGGAGCGACGTGCGTCGGAGCCTTGCCGCCGATAGTAACCGTCACCGTGTCGATCGACTGTTTACCGTTGGCCGCGGTGATGACCAGCTCACCACAACTCGCCGCGGTGCTTGGAGCGCCGTATTCTACTCGTTGCTGCACGGGGCACGCCGGCACACCAGTAGGCACGGTTCCCGTGATCGTTGTGTCGCTCCAGCTCACACCGGTCAAGGGATGCGGAACGCCATCACTGCCCACCAGTGCCACGGTCCCGGCGGTAGCGCCAAAACCATAGTGCCGCGGGATGAACTTCAAGTTGTAAGGAGCCGTTGTGGCCGAGGGACCGGTGTACGCGTTGTTGGGTACCATCTGGTCGCCCAGCGCCGTAATCGTGAGGGTATCACCGGCACCGTTCACGTATGGTCCAACACCGGCTCCATCCACTTCTTTAATCGCAGGCGTGGCATCCGGATAGGCGCAGTCAGGATTGTTGTACCCCGCACCGGCGAAGGCGGACGTGGGCACCACCGGCGTATCCATGTACTGCGTCTGTCCCGGCATGAACGGGATCTCGTAGCAGAAGTTGCTGTATTGCGGGTTAAACAGCGGATCGGGAGTCGGTCCCGTTCCGGGGTCGTTCATACAGGTGACCATCATGGTGGGCGCATAACCCGTCGGGTTGGGCGGGTTGACTTCCCAGGTCGAGTAGGTCAAGCCGTCATAGGCGCCCCACTGGTCGGCATACACGCGGGAAATCTCGTTTCCGGCCCAATCCTTGATGGATACGGGCAGGTTGGCCGGGGAGAATTTCTCGCCGAATTGCGGCGAGAACGGGTCGAATTCCGAAGTGTAGTCGTCGGTGATAATGCCGGTGAAGTGCGCGGCGACGTGAGTCGAAGTGAATACCCAGAACTTCGCCAGCGCCGACGCCTGGTCCTCAAGGATCACTTCCTTACGGTCGCACAGGTTGCGCGTCGCTCCCGCGAACGGCGCCACTTCCCCGGACTGCGGGAACAGGCTGATGAAGTCGGGAACGATCCGGGCCGCGCCCACGCACGGCCAGAAGGTCTCGACGCTGCCCGTATCACCCTCGTGGCGTGGGGTTGCGCCCAGATCGGTGGTCGGGTTCTGGGCGTTGTTGGCGTTGTAGGTGGCGCCCACCGCCGCCTGGTCGGGGAGGATGAAAATGTTGGCGAGGCCGCCGAACTGCTGCGTTGCCGGCGCGATGTAATTGTCGCCGATCAGGATGTTCTTGTCCTCTTCCTTCACCAGTTCGTAGCCCGGAGGCACGATCATCTCCACCACGTACTTACCTGTGGCCTTAGTGCCGTCCGGCAACGTCATGCCGGTCGAAGGCAGCATGGGAGTGCCGTCGGTTGGGTTACCAACGCAGATCGTGCAGTTCGTTCCAGGGAGCGCTCCGGGTGTACCGTTGACTCCTGCTACGACACCCGTGGGTGTCACGGGTACTCCGGTCGTCGGGTTTCTGCCAATTATGCTGGGGAACTGGTACATGCCGTCGTAGGGCGCTGGCTGCACCTGGTTCCAGTTGTGCATACCGTCAAAGCACTTGAACTGGGAGCTGTTCGGGATCGTGTGCGCCGGAGTGCCGCCGTTGTTGTACGCGTCAAGCCACATCGGCTGGTTGAACAGGGTGAAGAAGAACGTATCCGCGTTCGGTCCGGTGGCTGCGCCTTGCCCTGGGCAGTTCATATAGGGTTTGTTAGTGCCCGGGTAGAAGCCCTGGGCCCAATCGTCCCAACTGCTCGTCTTGGTAGTATCAACCAACTTCAGGCTCTGCGATCCGTCCGGTGCCGTGCTTACTTGATATAGGTTGATGGTGACCCCCGGCACATCCGGGGTCCAACTGGTGTGGATGAGCAGCGCGGGATCATCGAACGGCCGGGTTGAAGCGTAGATCACTTCGCCACGGATTCCGCCGTTCTCGCCAGCTAGGAAGGGCCTTTTCCCGAATTCAATAAACGAGTTCTGGCCGGAAAAGCCCTGCCAGCCTTCGCTCACAACCCAAGGCGGATCGATTCGGCCGGTGGAGGTGGGGGTGCCGGTCGTCGAACCCGCGGTGCAGTCCGCATTGTTGCAATAAACGGCTCCCGGCACATGCAGGGCCGCAGGTAAGGGGACCGCCTCGTAGCTGTTCGCCATGAGCGAGCTAATCGTATGGGGGCTGGCTGCGCACGGCGGGTGGCCTGTGCCGCCGCAACCCGGTCCATCGTCGGCGGGTCCGCCCGCGTCGTAGACCACGTGGGTCCCCGTGTTCTTGTAGCGCGTCGAATCCGATTCAATCACGTACCAGGAAAACAGCGGGAATATCTCGTTGAAGCCCGCGTTGCCGCTCAGGTCGGTGTTGTTGAAGTTGGAGTAGCTCCCGTCGCGGAACCGGATGTTTGTCGGTACCAGCGTCAGGCCGGATTCGTTGGCGTCCCGAACACCGTTGCCATTGGTGTCAAAGAAGCTGCTGGTGTAGATGTTCGCCTGCCACTGGTTTATGGCAATATCGCCTAGCCTGGTGTTTCCATTCACCCGGACTGGCGTCGAAAGCCCGTCTACCAGCATGTCGTTCCACTGGTCGAAGACAGTCAACCTCCAATCGCCCCTCGGCAGGCCCGACAGGCTGAAGCTCCCATCGCCCGCGCACTTGGTGAAGGCGAAATCTTCGCCGTCCGGATCGCCAAAGCTCACGTAGCACTGGGTGAAAGCGAAGCTACTGTTGTCGCCGCTGCTGTAGAGTCTCTCATCCGGCGTGCGGCTCATGCGTTCGGTGGTGACCCGGCCCGATACGGTAAAGCCGCATCTGCCCGTGACGTTCGGGTCGGTGCCGTTGCAAACGCCTGCCAGTCGGGCGTTGATGATCGCCGGATTGGCAAAGCCAATGGATACGTGGTATCCCGCCGGACCATACTCTTGGAAGAAGCTCGGCTCACTGACTCGCAGGAACGAATCGTGCGCCTTCTGTCCGTCCAGAGTGTTGGTCTGCAGCCACTCTTCCCCTTTCCCAATCCGGTCGGCGCCCGGCGTGGCTACCACGCCGTACCTTCCCGGCATCAGGTTGGCGACCACGGCCTGGCCCGCCAGCGGAGATAGAGTCGTGCCGTCCGATTCAAACTTCGGGCAGGTCACGATCATGCCCGTAATGCCCTTTTGAGTCGGATCGCTGGTAGGCTGCGCCGAAATCGGGCACGCATCCTTCCCCGTGGTCGGATCGACTGTCCCCGCCAGGCTGTTCGACAACGGCATGTTAAACATGTCGTACGTCATCTGGCCGGTCGCATCGCCCGTGCCGCCCGCGTCGTCAAACAAAACGATTTCGAAACCGCCCAGACCAGGCTCGTTGGGAGACAACACGTCAATTCCGCCGCCGCCATCCTGCTCGCCGTTGAGCGGGAAGTCGTCCTGAAACACGAATACGGACAGTTTCGCGGTTGGCAGTGGAGTGGGTTCCGTCAATATGGTGACGGATGGGGCTGTCCCGGTGGAACCGGGGAAAACGATCGGCGCGCCGCCCATACCGTGCCCGCCCTGGGCATTCCCTGTATTGAACGGGTTGGCTGCATCGCCCGGCAAAACGGAGATGTAATAACGCTTCGTCGGATCCAGATGCACCGTGCCGGGAAGTACTGGAGTCTGTTGTCCCGCGTCGGTTCTGCAAACACCGTTGCCGACATCGCACACTGCGGCTGCATGCAACCCAGTTGTGGGATCCACCACGCTTTGGCCCGCTTCACAGGACAGTTGTCCAGTGCAGCCCGCCGCTATTAATGGCATATAGCTGGTGTGGAAGTTCGTTCCGAAGGTGGGAACGACGGTCGTAGCTGTCGTGCCGCCGGTATTCGTCGTCTTCGTCGGGTCGACGTAGAACGTGCGGTCTTCCTCAATTATCCAGCGATAGTCTGCGATAGCAGCTCTCGTCTTGCCGTCCAGAACCGTAACCGCAAGATTGCTCGGGGCCGGGAAGACCAGCGTCACAGTCCCGGTACCCGCACTCACGGTTCGCTGCGAGTTCTGCGCTTTGTAGGTAAAGGAATAGCTGCCAGCTGCCGCAACGTACGCGTTGAAACCCCCATTCGGATCCACGGATCCGCATGGAGATGGGCTGGGAGGCGCATAGCTCGTACAGGCCGGAAGGCTCACGCTGGAAGCGCTAACCGTAAGAGGATAGCCAGCCGCATCTTTGTCTACGGACAGGATGCCGGGGGGCTTGATGCTCAGCGATGTGGCGTTCGACGTGTACGTGATGTTGCCCATGGTGATGCCGCTAGCTGCCTCAATCGGAGCCGCGCCCAGGGTCACCGTTGCGCACGCGGCCCCTGAAGTTGCACCGTTGCCGCAATAAGTGAATGAAGTTGGCGGCCCAGAATAGGTAAATGTGCCGTTCGCGTTGAGAACCAGGCCGGCCGGTACCGTGCCAGAAACCTGCACACCATAGACGTTGACGTCGTTCGCGATCACACCTTTCGCTGGATCAGACACGGTGAGAGTCTGTCCCGCAAGCACCGAGTTGTAGGTGTCAGGGTTGGCTAGTGCGCTAGCAGCCGCGAATACACCGGTACTCGGAAGTCCGGCGCCGTTAATGCTGATGTAAGCCAGCATACCAGCGTCGCGCGCGGTCGCGTTACCCGACAGGCTCAGCTCACGGTCGTATACCGGGAGGGCCGTTCCACCGGCGACGGGCGTGTTGATCATTACATCGTAAGTCTTGCCCGCAGCCATAAATACTTCACTCTGCACACGGGGAACGCCCGGCAGCGGGTTGCCGTCCTCGGCGATCAGCGAGAAACCGGGTAACACCGTGCTGGTGGTTCCCACTGTCTGCGTGGTGTCCGCTCCCACGATCGAAGGCACGTGCATGCGCAAGCCCGCATTCACCAGGCGCACGAGCACACTGCCGGTCACCGCCGACGCTGGGGCCGCGGCAAACAGCGAGGTTCCAGCGCTGGTCTTGTTAAACGCTGCTCCATTGATGAGGTAATACAGCGGTGTGTAGTTGACCGCCGGCGGATAGCAGGTGTTGTACGTCGTCGAGCTGGGATTGCCGCAGCCGCCTGGCTGGCCGGACCAGACAGCGGTCTCGCTGAAACCCGCGGTATTGACGGCGGCGTTGACCGCTTTGTTTTGCACCGCGTCGATTTCACTAAGGAGTACCGGGATTTCCGCGTTGTAGGTCACAGCCGGGGCAGTGCCCGCCGCGGGATAAGCGGTGCCCGCGGTAGTACCTGCAGGCGCCGTCGTCACTACCAATATTCCATACAAGCCCATTGGGCCTTGGATAGACGGGTGTGTACCCGACTCAATCAGGTAGGTGCCCGGCCGCAGGGCTGACCACGTCAGCGCCGCGCTCGCTCCCGCCGCCACTTCCGTCGAGAACGACCGCACACGGTTACCCTGCACTGGAGCCGTAGTTCCCGCCCCCCCGGCGATCGGCCACGTGGTAGCCGCCTGGGCGCCGGAGTGGTCCGGGGAAAGCGTGGTCGTCCTCTGAGTTGTGTCTCCCAGGCCGCCGCCCAACTGCCCCACGATCACCAGCGAAGTAGGCACCGTGTTGCCATTCAAGAACGAGAGGCTATTCGTGAGGTTGATGGTCAGGCTCGTCGTCCCCGTGGTGGCAACGGGAACTGTAATCACCACCGGGGACCATCCTGCCGGGGTAGTGAGGGTCGCGGCTGGGGCGTTCGGATTCAACGCCGCGCAGGTCGCTGTCGACCCGGCCACGGCCGTACCGCACGTGTAACCCCACATCGGCACAACGGAGCCGTCGGGCAGGGTTACGCTGGTTGGCGCGGCGGTCAGATTGACCTGCGCGAGTGCCAGACCCGCTCCAAGGAGGAGAACAGTTGTTATCAATACCGCTGTCTTCAGGCTGGCTTTGAGATAGTTGGGTAGCATTGCTCTTCTCCTCATGACTAGTTGGTCTCGTCGATCTGAAATTCCCGGGAATCAACCAACATCATCATCATCATTCCGCCGGGAAAAATATTGTTGGTGGTGATCTCGCGCTCGTTGTGCGAGTGCCACATGAAGGCAAACCCAGCCTCGCTGGCGGGCGGGTTCGCGATGGTGCCCGAAGGCGGAGTTGAGCCGGTGGCGCCGCAGGAGCCGGCGGGAGCACCGGCGCTGCATCCAGTCGCCCGCAGTGTCGCGTTCGGACCAAGATAGGGGCTGCCGCCGTACCAGGCGCCGTTGGTAAAGATGTTCGCGTCGGGCAGAGTTACCGGGCCGCCGTCTGCGACATCGCCGAAAGGTGCGGTTTGAACTGGCTTGTTGTGGTCCTGGCACCACTCGAAGTAATTGATTGCGGTGGGGGCGCCGGTGTTATAGCCGTTAGCATCCGGAGTGCAGGGAAGCTTGGCTAGCGGGTCGCGAGAAGCTGGCTTGTGGCCGTATGGGTCCCAGTTCAGGCCCCTACCGGTCCAGTAGAAGATACCGTCCATGGCCACCCCTGGAGTTGTGGTCGTGGTGAACAGGAGAGGTCCGCCGAGACTGTTAACGGGATCGCTCTGGCTGACGATCAAGTTTCCATCGCGGGCCAAAATGCGCACGTGGTTGCCGTGCTCGTGGAAGGGATGTTGCCAGCGGCCCTGGCCGATGATGCGCAGCAATACCTGCTCACCCGGATGCATGTGCGGATTGCCGTTGTAAGGCTGGTGGGGATACTCGGCGGCGTAGTTAGGATCCATGTCGTCGGGCATCGAGCGTCCGTTGATCAAGTAGTACGCGGGATGGTAAGGCTCGGTCGCGACTTCGAGCTGGCATCTCGTGTCCCCGGCAGTAGCGCAAAATGCCGCCGTGGCCACAACCTGCTCCTCTGCCTGGCGATGGATTCTGGGATCCATCTCGGAGAACTGGAAGAGGTATTCGCGGTCGTAACAGGCCTTGGGGTGGTTGTAGGCGGCGGCGGCCAGGCGGAAATCAGTCTCGCCCCAAAACCCTTCGGCAGTGAGGTTCGAAGCCGCGAGCCCCGACGTGCAGTTCGCGGGAATGGCGGACGGGATCACAATGATGGCGCCGTACAGGCCCATTTCAACCTGCAAGTCGCCTTGCGTGCCGCTGTAGTAGGCGTGCGTGCCAGCCGTCGAGGCCGTGAAAGTGTAACTAACCGTGCCCCCGTGAGCCGCCTCCTGCGTCAGCAGCCCGGCGGCACCGCCCGACGTTGTCACGTCAAATCCGGGGAACAGAATCGATGTATTGCCGGCCGCCGCGGGCAGATTATTCGTCAACGTAACCGTGACTGTCGCTCCTTGCGTGACGATCAGCGTGGGGCCGGGAATCTGCATCGTACCGCCGCACGCGCTTCCGGTTGCGGGACCAAACGGGGCGGCAGTGCCGCCACTACTACAGGCATAGCCCCACGAATAGACCAACGATCCATCAGGCTGCGAGGTGAAGGCTGCGCTGGCCGCGAGGCCGAAACTAGTCCCTTTAACCCCAGGAGCCGCAGCATGCGCCGTAGCTGTGAGCAACAGCGCCACGGCTAGGATTGGCGCGAGAAACAGTCGCACATTCGAGATCGCTTTCTTCATTTTCGTCGTCCTCATTGCCGCGCTCCTAATTGACATGGACTTCGGTCATCAGTCCGCCGAAGTTCTCAGCGTCATTTGATAAGTGGTCAAGATTGGGGGTGTAGAGGTAATAGGTGCCGGTTGCCATCGGCGTGGTGCAGCTGGTCATAGAAGCACGAACCGCACAGGTGTCGAGGATTACATCCAGCGACTCACCCCCGCCCAACGTAATCGAGTTGGTGTTGTAATAGAGGTTGTTTCCCGCCTGATCCCGCAGCAGCTTGGCATTCAGCGCGATGACCTGCATCGGAATCCCCAGGGAAGCCAGAGTCTGGAATTCGGTAACGTCCAGGTCGGAAATGCGCAGCAGCGCCCTGCCGCCCGCCGGAATGCTGATGATTGTGGGCAGCGGCTGGGAGTAGTGCATGGCGCCATCCGCCGAGATCGTCGCCAGCGGCCCGGGGGTCACTGTGTCGGGGTAGCTTCGGCCGTTCAGCAGGAAGTACTTGTCTTTCATGTCGACAAAACCTTCCGGGTTGAAGGTCATGCCGACGAAGTGGAAGTTGGGATCGAAACCGTGAATCTGGATGGGATACTCGACATCGTATGCGGTCGAGCCGTCGCCATCATTGTAGGCATACTTGTAGGGCTGACCCGTTAGGGCATCGGTGCTTTGAGTGGCGCCGGTATTGGTGAGGGGCAGCGGATTGCTGCACAGAATGTCGGTGTTGGAATCACATTTGGTGCGCAGATCCCCCTGCTGAGTGCTGAGGGCAGTATAAAGGCTGGTGCCCAGCGCAACCCGATTCTGCCGTGGGCGCACATAGATCTGTCCCACCATGCCCATCTGCAAGTGCTCGGGCGGGGTAATGTGACAGTGCCAGAAATAAGTGCCCGCGTCGGGCGCAAGGTAGTAATAGGTGAAGCTGCCGCCGATGTTGATGGCGACCGAGGCGTCCGGCACGCCGTCATAGAAGGCGGAGGCGTTCGGGTAACCATGGAAGTGAACCGTGTGCTGCTCGAACAGGTCCGGCCGCATGATCATGCCGACGTTGGTGAGGGTCAGGAAGAATTCGTCATCCTCATCGATCGCCATTAATGGGGCCGGAATGTTGCCGTTCATCACTCCAACATCCTCGATGGGCCGGGGATCCACGTGTCCGGTACTTGGGGCGGCGGTATTCCCCGTCGTGTCCGCCATCAGCCCCACCGCGCCGTTATAGCTAAGTTTCGTAGGACCATTTGGGCCCGGTCCCGCCCCATCGCTCGTGGCTGGGTCGCCGGGCGCAAACGTTCCCCCATAGACGCTGTTGAACACGCCCGGGACCTCTGTGCCAGGCTGCCCATTCGCAATGTCCGCAAGGCCAGACAAGGGTCCGAAAGAGAACATGTATGTCTGCGTGCCGTCTCCCATCGTGGCGTACCCGTCACCACCCGAGATCTGCTGGCACTTGATCGCGCCGTTCACGTGCGCGGGTGTCGTCCCGTATCCATTTATGCCTGTGTAAGTCGGGCCTACGTACGCAGGTTCCGTGTCGGCCGCGGTCGGGTGAGTGACCGTGGTAGTTGGACACTGAACTCGGAATGACTGGGCGCTTGCGACCGCCGTCGCAAGGCAAACTAGAAGTGTTGGCAACCAAACCTGGGACAGCTTTCTCATGGCTGTACAGCCTCCTTCTTGACTGGCCGGCGCGCCGGCAGCGCCGCGTTGATCCTTAATCGTCCACAGACCCCCCGCCAACGAGTCGACCCAAACGGTGACTAATCGGGTGGATCTGAACCTGGGAAACAGTGGTCCCGGTAACGGGTTCAAGGCCCTAACCTGCACCGGGGTACATCAATCATCCTGTTGTAAATACGAGTGTTACCCCACTAAAAACTTAAAAGGGGAGGGACTTTTTCGGGGAGGGTAATAAACCTTATGCAAAACAGAAGCTGAATACTTGGCTACAAGTTGATCCGTCTTGTCGGCTACCTGGTTTCTTGCCTGGGCATACCCCAAGCGCTCTTAGAAGATTACTCACAACTGTTGTTCTTTCTTTGCGCTTCATCAAATAAGCAAAAAAAAAGTAGGGAAACCTTACAAATTCAGAAAAGCACACAAAAATAAAGCCTTAAGCGCGAAATTTAGGGCAGCCAATCGGCTCAATTTCCCAAGGGGGAGTTTTCCCGGGGTTTTGGAACCAAGCTTATAGGCGGTCGCAAAGTTTCCTTGCTTGAGAGCAACCGGGTGGCGGGAAGAAGATGGTAAACAGCGCAAATCGAGCGTAAAAAGCCGAACCTCACTTCAGGATCTCGGCCAGGTATACCTCAAACGGCTCAAGCGACAGTTCTCTGAGTGCCCCGTCCTTCCGAGGTTCGCTCGCGGTCGTGAGCAGCAGCTTGCTCTTGGGTGAAACCAGGCCCTGGCCCGACAAATCGAAGCTAACCTTGTGCGCCTCCTCCGACATATTCAGCGCCACCAGCACCATTTCATGCTTATATTTCCGCAGGTACGACAGCACGTTCGGGTCGTCCTGGTTGAGCGGAATGTATTGTCCATCGAGCAGCGTCCGGCTCTGGTGCCGCAAGGCAAGCAAACGTTTATAAAACTCCAAAATGGAATTAGGATTTTTCAATTCGCTGGCGACGTTGTGGCTTGTCGAGGTCGGAGGTACCGGTAGCCACGGCTTTCCGCTCGTGAAGCCGGCATTCGGACCATCCGTCCACTGCATGGGGGTGCGCTCGCCGTCGCGTCCTTTTTCTTCAGGCCAGCCAATTTTGCCGATTGGATCTTTGACCTCTTCTTGGCGCGTTGCATCGTTGTTGGTCATGCCGATTTCTTCGCCGTAATACATAATCGGCGTGCCGCGCAGCGTCAGATAGAGTCCCGCCATCAATTTTGCGATCTGATCATTGTGCTGCCCGTCCCCGTAGCGCACATAAGAGCGTACGATGTCATGATTGCTGATCACGAAAACCGGCCAGCCACCGGCAGAATCCACCGCCGCAATCTGCTTGCGGAATTTGGGCGGCGACAGCTTGTTGATTTCCGTGAACATAAAATCCATGGGCATCTGTAGTTCGTTGCTGTGCTCTCCGTAATACTGCTTCAACTCGTCGATGTCATCGGTCCAGGTCTCGCCGATCAGCACGGCACCATGCTCATCGGCGACCCTGCGCAAATCCTGCAGCACTTCATGCACCTCGGGCAGCTTCTTGTTGTACTTGTCCTCCATGTTGGGATCGCCGTATTTATTGGTTCCGGCAAGAACGGGATTATCCCGGAGGTCGGGATCTTCAAATAAGGTATCCACCGCATCCAGCCGGAACCCCGCCACGCCCCGCCGGTACCACCATCGCGTCACGTCAAACATGGCCTTTTCCACAGCAGGATTGCGCCAGTTCAGGTCGGGCTGCTGGGGATAAAAATAATGGTAGTAGTACTGGTTCGTCTTAGGATCCAGGGTCCACGCCGAGTGTCCAAACGTCGACTCCCAATTGTTGGGAGGCTGGCCCGCCCCTTTCCCGTCGCGCCACAGGTACCAGTTCCGATGCGCGGCACTCTTCGAGGAACGCGAATCGAGGAACCAGGGATGCTTATCGGAGGTGTGATTCATCACAAAATCCAAGATGATGCGAATCCCGCGCTTGCTGGCCTCGCTCGCCAGCCGGTCGAAATCCTTCAGCGTCCCGTACATCGGATCGATGTTCTCGTAATCGGAAACGTCGTACCCGAAATCTACCTGCGGAGAAGGGAAGCAGGGCGTGATCCAGATCGCATCCACCCCCAATTGCTTCAGGTAGTCGAGTTTCGAAGTGATCCCGCTGAGGTCGCCGACACCATCATTATTACTATCTGCAAAACTGCGGGGATAGATCTCATAAAAGACGGCGTGCTGCCACCACTGGTGCCCCTCCGAATCGACCGCCTTCTGCGCCCACGCCGTTGGCACGAAACCGAAGCTGAGCAGCAAGACGAACGACGCCAATAATTTTTTGTCCATGAGAAGCAGTCGCTCTCTTTAGAATTTGGATCTAAGCTACGGTCCGATAATTATGTCGTCAGTCTGAGGAGGCGTTGAGCCTCCGCAGGATCTCGCTTCGACAGCCTGGCATTTGGCTTTCAGACATTATGGTGTTCCGCCGTGCTTACCGCCAAAATGGAAAACAACCTTACTATGTGTGTACTCCTGATCCGTCGCCGCTGAAAACTGAATTCGTACTCTGGCGCCGCTCTTATCCAACACCGCGCCATCGACCGAACCTATCTGTTCTGGATTCCATAATCCCAATTCGTAAACCTGTCCCGGCCGCCCCGCCACATCCAGCGTAAGCGCGTCCATCTTCGGGCTCCAACTCTCCGAAACCACCCGCAGGCCTTGGCTGGCGCTCGCGAGCGCAGGCAGTTCAGGAGAATAGGCCAGTCCAAAATCGTTGTGCACCCGCATGCGCAAACTGTTCGGGCCGCCCGAAAGCGGGAAGCGCACGGTCGCGTGCTGGTCAGTAGCGTTCTTCTCAAGATGCACTGGCACAGGCCGTCCATTGATTTCGGTTCCCGACACAGTCGCGCGCAAGCTGATAGAAGGCGAAAATTCCAGTGTGCAGGATCCCGCGCCGCTGCGCTTTACTTCGAGCACAATCGTGTCCGCCGAGCGCCGATACAGAAGATCGAGCAAACAGTTTTCAACCCGCAGATTGCTCAAGTGCACCCAGCTCCACCCGTAAGGTACATGGGGCGCAAACACGGCCTGATGACGAAACACGTCCACCCCCAGGCCCAGCATCCCGCGAAGCATCGGACTCACCACCATGGCCGCCGACCAGACCTGGTGCGGCGAACTGGTCGACAGAGACTGATGGTAGTCCCCGGAGAGCACCTCGGTGACATGCCCCAGCGATCCTTCCCAAGCCAGCAGCGCGTTGGCCCGTAGGTTGGAATAAGCGGGCAGCGCCCGATGGTAGTGGTATTCGCCCACCGCAGCCCATCCCGTGAATAAAGGCCACACCGATCCAAAATGATAGCCGCCCGGGTTGTACTTGGGATCGCGCGAAGAGATGATCCGCATGCCCCAGTCGGTCTGGTGGTCCGAATCCGCCAGCAGGTTGATCGTAGCTTCGCTCTTCGCCTCGTCCAGCAACCCGAACCACATCGGCACCGTGGCCAGCACGCTGGGTGTTTCCACGCGCTGGTTGTTGCGGTCGAGGGCAAAACTGAACAGACTCTTCTCCGCCGACCAGAAGGCCTGGTTCACCAGAGCTTTGTGGCTGGCAAAATCCTGCCCGAATTCCTTGCTGACATCCTCCTTGCCCAAAAGGTGCGCTAGGTTCCCCAAGTCATGCAGCGCCTGCGCGCCCAGCCCGCTCTGATAAAGTTCAGTCTTCACCGGCAGCAGTGGCCCGCCCTCCACCCATCCGTGCCCGATTCCAAAATTCTGCGGCAGATTCTGCGTGTCATAGGTTGACTTCAGGAACTGATAAGCTTTCCACAAGCTGTCCCATTTTGCTTTGACGAAGTCGGCGTCTCCGCTATGCACCACATAGTCATTCATGGCGATGATGTAGAGCGGCGTCGCGTCTGCCGAAGCATAGGCATAGGGATAATCCTTAAACCAATTTACAAAGTTTGCCCCTTGCGAGATTTCATGCGGGATCTTGCCGTCCGGCCGCTGATATTTGCTGAGAAAATCGAGCGCGATGCGGGTAGTTGGGAAGTCGCCCTCCGCGTCCAGCGCCAGAGCCGTCCACAAAGCATCACGTCCAAAGAACCAGGCGAATCCCGGGCGCTGGCTCGTGCCCGAAGTTCGATAACCTGCAATCAATCCCGTGCCCAGATAAGGATTGGTAACCAGCCCCTGCGCCATGCTGATGCGCGCCCAATCGTACGCCTGCTCGAGCTGCGCGTCGGGAAGTTCCAACCTGACGGTCTGATCCAGGTACTTGCGGTAGTAATCAGTGGATTCGCGCAACAGACTCGCGTAATTGCTCGTCAGCCGCTGGTAGGTGCTCTCGGCATCGGCCAGGCCCTCGATCGATGCCGCGATGACCATCAGCTTGGTTTCTTTCCCTTTGGGGGTCGGCCCCAGTAAAAATGAATTCTCTCCGGATGACGAGTAGTTGGTGTCGTATTCTTCCGAGTCGAGAACGGCCGTGGGAGACCCCACCAGTGCCGCATACTTCTTCTGCTCTTCTCCCAAATAAAAAGCGTGCAGCGCGAGATCCCAGCTCAAGTAAGTACCACCCAGGGCGGCCGGCCACTCGAGTTGAAAATCCCGCTGGAATCGGGCTTCAATCTCAAGGGGCATGGCCGTTTCCACCTCAAGCGTGATGATCGCTCCCGGCTCCGTCCGAGGGACAAACAGCGTTTCACGAATCTGGAACGTATCCCCCGCATAGAGAAGGCTCGACGACTCTGGGCGCACGGTCACCGTTCGTGCCAGCGACTCGGCGGGCAGGACGCGCCCATCGGTATGAACCAGAAGATGGAAATCGCGGAAAATCTTGAGCGGATAAACCCAGGCCTCAAATCGCCCTGCTTCGTTGCCAAATAATCCAGCCCGCATGCCCACGGCAGCAAGAAACTCCCAGGAGCGCACTGGGCGCGACAATTCGAGCGACGCCTCCTCTCCCCATGCGACTTCGGGAAACCAGGTTAAGAGGATGGCGATAATGGCAACGAGCGCCGGGTGGGACCGCTGGAATCGGGGGCAGTAAGCACGTCGCATGCTTGGCCGGTGAGACGTCGAAACTCCTGCTGCGGTACTATAAAGGTAGTCGCGAATTCTAGCACGAGCCCAATTGAGGCGGGTACCAGCCTGTTGTCTTCTTCACGTCGCGCCTTTCTCCAATCGCTCAGTCGTTCCGCGCTCGTCCTCTCCCTCGAAGGTGTTTTTTCGCTTGCCCGTCCTCTTCGCGCCCTGGCTCAAAACCAGAAGGACACCCCACCTCGGACACCGCCTGCGGCCTTAGGCGTGAGCTTCGTTAATGTCGCGAAAGAATCAGGCCTGAATGCGAAAACCATCTTCGGCGGAGAGCATAAGAATACTTACCTGCTGGAAACGACCGGGTGCGGCGTGGCCTTCTACGACTACGACAACGACGGCTGGCTCGACATTTTTGTGGTGAACGGCTCGCGCCTGGAGGGTTTTCCCAAGGGCCAGGAGCCCACTTCCCACCTCTTCAAGAACAATCGCGACGGCACTTTCACCGACGTCACCGACCAAGCCGGCCTGCGCCGTTCCGGCTGGGGACAGGGCGTCTGTGTCGGCGACTACGACAACGATGGCTGCGACGACCTGTTCGTCACCTACTACGGCAAGAATGTCCTTTATCACAATAACGGCAACGGAACTTTCACCGATGTCAGCGAGAAAGCGGGTGTGGCTGGAAAAAAGACGCGCTGGGGAACTGGTTGCGCCTTCCTCGACTATGATCGCGACGGCCATCTCGACCTGTTCGTCGCCAATTACATCGCGCTCGATCTGGCCACCGCACCCGTCCCTGAATCCGGCCCCTGCCTCTATAAAGGAGTCATGGTCGCCTGCGGTCCCCCTGGTTTGCCCGGAGACACCAACATCCTTTACCACAACAACGGCGACGGAACTTTCACCGATGTTTCCGACTCGGCCGGCATCACCGGGGCCAACGGGTTTTACGGCTTGGGAGTTTTGACCGCCGATTTCGACAACGACGGCTGGCCCGACATCTACGTTGCCAACGACTCGACTGCGAGCGCTCTTTTCCAGAACAAGAAGAACGGCAAGTTCGCGGACGTCGGCATGGAAGCTGGATGCGTGCTCAGCGCCGACGGCAAGCCCCAGGCGGGGATGGGAGTCTCCGCTGCCGACTACGATATGGACGGCAATCTCGACATCGTCAAAACCAATTTTGCCGGCGACACCCCGTCGCTCTATCGCAATCGAGGCAACTGGAATTTCGAAGACACTACCTTCACCGCCGGCTTAGGCATGCACACCCAGTACCTGGGCTGGGGCTGCGGCTTCTTCGACATGGATAACGACGGTTGGCCCGACATCCTCGTCGCGAACGGCCACGTCTACCCTGAAGTCGAGCAACTCAAGACCGAAGCCGGTTACGCCCAGCGCAAGTTGCTTTACAAGAACCTGCGCAATGGCCACTTCGCAGACGTCTCCGAGATTGCCGGATCCGGCATCTCCACGCCCTATGCCTCGCGCGGCTGCGCCTTCGGCGATTTTGACAACGACGGCGACCTCGATATCGTGGTGACGACGATCAACGACTACCCGCAACTGATCCGCTGCGATTCCCGCCTGGACAACAACTGGATCAAGGTCAAGACGATTGGCACAAAATCCAATCGCAGCGGAATTGGCGCGCGAATCAGGTGCGTGACCCGCCTGCCGGGAGAAACCAAACCGCATTCCCAGATCGACGAAGTCCGCAGCGGCGGAAGCTACATCTCGCAAAACGATCTGCGCGTCCACTTCGGAATCGGAAAAGCCGCGCAGGTGGACCTCGTCGAAATCCGCTGGCCCAGCGGCCAAATCGACACTCTCAAAGACCTCAAGCCCAACCAGTTGATCTTTGTCGAGGAAGGCAAGGGTCTCGTGCGCACCAAGCCCTTCTCGCCAAAGACGACAAAAGCGTAGATCCGTAGATCCAATGACCAATGATGGTTGCGATTCCCGCGTAGTCGGGCAGGTCGAAATTCGTTAGCCCCGCACCTGAGCGCGGGATCAACAAATATGCCGAGTCCGGGAGGGACGATACCTACTACTGCCTGATGCTCTCCAGCAATTTCCGCTCCGCCTCCGTAGGCGGCTCAAATCTCCCTCCCAAGTACTTGGCCAGAAACTCTTCGCTGGCCGCGTTGAACGCCGTCCGATTCTCTGGCCGCGCGAATCCGTGCCCTTCATCGGGAAACACGTAATACTCCACGGGCTTCTTATTTTTACGCATAGCCGCCACAATCTGATCGCTCTCCGCCTTGTTGACTCGCGGATCATTCGCGCCTTGCCCAATCAGCAAGGGTGCCTTGATCTGGTCCGCCTTAAACAGAGGAGACTGCGACTTCAAAAACTCCTCATCCTCACCCATGCGACGGTGAAAGATCGCCAGAAACGTAGACCAGTACGGCGGAATCGTCTTCAGCAGCGTGTTCAGGTTGGATGGACCAACGATGTCCACGCCGCAGGAAAACGCATCCGGCGAGAAAGCCACCGCCGCCAGAGCCGCGTAACCGCCGTAGCTGCCGCCCATGATGCAGATCTTTTTCGGATCGGCGATGCCCTGCTTCACAGCCCAGTCTTCGCCATCGAGCAGGTCGGTATGCATGGTTCCCGCCCACTGCCGATCGCCGGCGTTGAGATACTTCTTCCCGTACCCGGTAGACGCCCTGAAATTCGGCTGCAACACCGCATAGCCCCGGTTCGCCAACCATTGCGCGTAAGGATCGTATCCCCACAAATCTCGTCCCCACGGCCCGCCGTGGGGAAACACCACCATGGGAAGCCTCTTCGCCTCCACGCCCGCGGGCGTCGTCAGGTAGCCGTAGATCAACATGCCATCGCGCGCCTTGTATTCAATCGGCTTCACTTTGGAGAGCTTGTACGTCTCCAAATCCGGGCGGTTGCTGAACAACACAGACGCTTTCTTGGTGGCCCGATCATACAAGTAGTAATAAATAGGCGCGTCATCGCCCTCGAAGGCCACCACCCACCGGTCATCCGCCAGGTCACGGCTGACGTTGCTGATGTCCGCATCTCGCACCTTCTGCAGTCGGTCATAGTCGGCCTTGAAAGCAGGATCGAGAATCTGGAAATCCCGGCGCTCGCGCAGGAAGACCACCGCTTCGAGCTTATTGGTCTTGGGCTGAGTCACGACAAAAGAGACATCGAACTGGGGATCCTCAGCGATTACCGTCTGCTTGCCGGTGGCCATGTCCACCGAGAGCAGCCGCGCAGCGTTGGCGTCCAAGGAAGTCGTGACCCAAAGCGCCCGGTTATCGGGGGAGAAGCCCACAATCTCACCCAGGGTTTCGTCGGCGCCCCATTTCATCAGCTCGCGCCAGGGCGACTTGGCGTTGTCGCGGACACGGATAACAGTGCCGCCATCGGGAGTGGTGACCTGCGCCGCCCGTACCTGAAGATCATGATCAGGCTGCCACCCCGCGACGTCGCCCGGATTCTCGGTATCCAGCCCAAGTTCGCCCGTATTCAGGTTGATCCGGTAGATGTCAAATACTTTGGCATCACGCTTGTTCAGCTGGATCAGGACCGTGTCGGGATGCGAGGGCTCAAGCGCGACAATGTCGGCGCGCACTTTCTCGAAAGGAGTCAGGTCCTTGGTCTGCTGGGTGGAAACCTTGGTCTGATACACGCGCCAGTTCTCGTCCCCGCCCTGGTCCTGCGTATACAGGATGTTCTTGGAGTCGTACTGCCAGGAAAAATTGCGGATGCCACGCTTGCGGTCATGGGTAATGACCCGATCATCGTTGTTGCCCAGCGTGCGCACCCAAACGTTCAACACACCTTGGTCCGGGGCAAGATAGCCGAGCCGGGTGCCGTCGGGTGAAATTTGCGGGGAAGAGCGCTCAGGGTTTCCAAACAGCACTTTTCTGGGAATCAAGGAAGTTCCCGTCTCTGCCCATGCGCCGAAAGCGGGCAGCAGAACCATAAAAGTCACAACCGCAAATCGAAGGCGTTTCATCACGACTTCTCCCCGGAACACAGAATTGTACCCAGGTTTGATTACGAGAAACAATCGCAGATGGTTCCCGGGTGGAGCAGAGGACAGGAGGATCCAGCCTGTCGAGGCGAGGGATGCGAGCAAAGTGAAAATTACTGGTTCGAATTACTCCGTTTTATCGGCCTTTCGGAACGGAGTTCTAATATTTTCTCAGCCTGTTTGCTTTTGTCGGATCAGACTCAATCAGCTCTTCCAAAATTGGATTTAGAAATCGCCCGTATTTTGCGAGCATAACCTCGTCGTGGGACGCCAGCGCGCTTTCCACCGCCCGCCGGGTCGCGCCTGTCACCAGCTCGATCCTGCCGACAAAAACGCGCACGGTTTCAAGCGGGATAGGATGAATCGTCAGTGGAAGCAGCGAATTCAACATTGCCGCCGGCACGACATACAACAATCGACTACCTTCTTCGA
>Ga0209577_10000853_pt1 | contig 30550 bp, 30 predicted proteins | sample GraSoiAngelo_109_FD_185874 | JGI IMG/M metagenome (GOLD analysis project Ga0209577, IMG submission 185874) | Grasslands soil microbial communities from the Angelo Coastal Reserve, California, USA - 14_0903_12_20cm (SPAdes) (version 2) | ecosystem: Environmental > Terrestrial > Soil > Grasslands...
ACCTCGAGCGCCATTTTCACCAGCCGCCGCAGGCTTTCCTCACCGAGGTCGGAGGTGGAGGCGAATCCCATCCGGCCTCTGCCGAAAGTGCGAAGACCGGCGCCCCGCGCCTGCGCCGAGGTCAGCTCCGCCAGCGCCCCCTCGAAGGCGCGCGCCCGCAGCTCCACTCCCTGCTGGAAGAACGCCTCGGCTGCCTGGGCTCCGCTGGAGAGCGCGAGGTCGAGGATGTTCTCTGCCGGCGACCCGAAGAGCAGCCTCGCGCTCATCCCGCCTCGGTGCCGCCCACGGTCAGCGACGCGATCCGCAGGTGCGGCTGCCCCAGGCCCACGGGCAGTCTCTGGCCGTCCTTGGTGCAGCTCCCCGGCGTCAGTGCCAGGTCGCCGGCGACGGCGTCGATCTGCATCAGCGCCTGCGGGCCGCTGCCGGTCAGCATCGCCCCGCGCACCGGCCTCGTCACCCGCCCGCCTTCGATCAGATAACCCTCCGCCACCGCGAAGGAGAATTCGCCGGTGAGCGGGTTGGCCTGTCCGCTGCCCAGCTTTCTGGCGTAGAGCCCGCGCCGCGTGTCGCCGATGATCGCCTCTACGGTCGCCCGCCCGGCGGTGATGAAGGTGTTCGTCATCCGGGGGATGGGCAGGTAGAGGTAGCTCTCTCTGCGCCCGTTCCCCGTCGGCGCGCGGCCGGCGCTCAGCGCGCCCATCCGGTCATAGAGGTAGCTCTGCAGGACCCCGTCCTGGATCAGCACGGTGCGTCGCGCACGGACGCCCTCGTCGTCCACGCCCATGCTCCCCCAGGCGCCGGGGACGGTCGCGTCGTCGACGGCGGTCACCAGCGGCGACGCCACCCGCTGCCCCAGCTTTCCCACGAACGGGCTGGCTCGGCGCGCTATCGCGTCAGCCTCCAGGCCGTGACCGCTCGCCTCGTGGAAGAGGACGCCGCCGAAGTCGGTGCCGACCACGACCGGCATCCGCCCCAGCGGAGCGGGCTCGGCCTCGAGCAGGCGTTGGGCCGTGCGTGCGGTCTCGATCGCCGTCCGCGTCAGCCGGCCTCCATCGAAGAACTCCCAGCCGGCGGTGGCCCCGGGGGCCGCGAACGCCCGCTGCACGGAGTCGCCGCGAGCGGCGACCACCCGCACCATGCCGCGCACCCGGGTGCGATGATCTCGCGCCAGGCTCCCGTCGCTGCCGGCGATGACCACCGTCTGGATCACCTCGACATAGGTGAGCGCGACCTGGCGGACCTCTGGTGCGGCGGCGCGCGCGGCCTCGTCCGCCTCCCGCAGCAGCGCGACCTTGCCGGCGAGATCCACGTCGAGTGGCGATCGGGAGACCGGTTGGGGTCCGAAGCAATGCTCGCGCAGGTCCGCAGGCACCGTGGATCCGGCGCCGTTGCCGTAGGCCGCGCCGGCAGCCTCGGCCGCCCCCATCAGCCCGGCCCGCGTCACCTGGTCGGTGTACGCGTAGGACGTCGTCGGCGTCCCGCAGACCCGCACCCCGGCGCCCTCCTCGACGCCGGCCTGGATGCCCTGGCAGCGGCCGGCCTCGAGCCTGACCGTCAACGTCTGGCGATGCTCGAGGAAACAGTCTGCGAAGTCGCCGCCTCCTCGCAGGGCCCGCCGCAGCACCTTCCCCAGCAAGCTGGCGTCGATCGGGCCGTCACGTGCCCAGGCGGCGCAATCCCGGGCGGCCTCGTTCCGCTGCAGCAGCGCCATGCAACCCTAAGCGCCGCGCATCGCCTGCACTTCCGTGAGCGCCGAGTGGAGCCGGTCCAGGAAGGTGTCGATCTCGGCGCCGCTGATCGTCAGGGGCGGAGTCAGCTTGACGCAGCTGGGTGCGTGTCCGGCGGTGTAGGCGATGACCCCCCGTTTGTACAGCTCCTGGCAGCAGACCACGCCGCCGTAGGCGTCGTCGGGATCGTCGAGCCCTTCGACCTCGACAGCGATCAGGAGCCCGCGTCCGCGAACCGACCGCACGCCGAGCGGCTCCCGCTGCAGGGCCGCGAGCCCGCCGCGCAGCAGCTGGCCGGCCGCGCGCACGTTGCCGATCACGTCCTCCTCCTCGATCACCCGCAGGCAGGTGAGTCCCGAGGTCATGGCCAGCAGGTTGCCCTCGAAGGTCGAGCTGTGGATCATGGCCCGGGTGGGGCCGGAGAAGAGCCCCTCGTAGGCCTCGTCGCTCATCATCACCGCGCACAGGGGGACCGCGCCGCCGGTCAGGCCCTTGGAGGTCACGACCACGCTGGGCTCGATGCCCGCCTCCTGGAAGGCGAACCACGACCCGGTGCGGCCGACCCCGGTCAGCACCTCATCCACGATCAGCAGCGCGCCGCGTTTGCGGCAGAGCGCCGCCAGCATGCGCAGCTCGGAAGGTTCCCAGGCATGCCCGCCGCCGAGCCCCTGCACGACCTCGATCACCACCGCCGCGATGGCCGCGCGCTGCATCGCCGAAGCCACCGCGTCGACGTCGCCCACAGGCACCCGTTGGGCGGGAAAGGCCCGAGCCGGCAGCTGTTCCAGCCACATGTCGTGACCCATCACGCTCATGGCGCCCAGGGTGAGCCCATGATAGCCGCGCTCCGTGGTGATGAAATGGCTGCGGCCGGTTGCGGCCATGGCCAGCTTGAGGGCCAGCTCGATACCCTCGGCCCCGCTGTTGCCGAAGAAGACCTTGCGCAGTCCGCCCCCGGCCAGCTCGCACAGCCGCGCCGCCAGCTCACCCTGCCCGGCCGGCACGCCCACCGGTACCGTGAATGGGCCGCCCTCGCCAAGCGCCTCGCTCAGCGCCCGCATCAGGCGGGGATGCCGGTGGCCGAGCCCGATCGCTCCGAATCCGGCCACCATGTCCAGGTAGCGGCGGCCCTGCGCGTCGGTCAGCCAGCTTCCTCGCGCTTCCCGGAAGCTGTTGAGCCAGCCGAGGGACTCCAGCACCTCGACCTTGCGCGGGTTCACGGCCCGCCGGTACGCCTCCACCGGCCCGGCCGCGGCCGGAGCCCGGCGCCTAGTCGTTGGGGAGACTGCCATCGAACCACGCCTGGTGCAGGGGAAGCTCTTCCGACGAGTAGTAGTCGTAGAGAGTGTTCCAGGTGCGATGGTTCAGCTCGACCAGCTCCAGCAGATGCTGGAGCGCACGCACCTGTGTCGCCGGCGGCACGCTCGGGACCCTGGCCATCATGAGGCGGGACAGGCTCTCGTGATTGAGGTCGTCGTTCAAGCTGTCGTGACGGTCGGCCACCTTGCGGAACTCGGCGTTCTGGGAGAGCTTGGCCATCAGCCGGTCGTTGATGGGCGAGCTGACGCCGGGCATGCCCTCGGTGACGAAGATCGAGATCAGGTAACCGATCGGGTAGGTCTCGGCGAAGTGTGTGAAGACCTCGACGAAGGCGAGGTGAAGCGGCAGCGGGAGGCTGCGATCCAGCAGGTTGGCGTCCACACCCAGGCTCTTGCAGGTGGCCCGTTCGAACCGTTCGTGCCCGACCTCCTCCGCGTAATAGCGGAACAGCATCGCGCGCAGCCCGTCGTTCACCCGCTTCGCCAGCGTGGGCACGATGATCTCGACGAACCTCCGGGTCACGTGGTACTCCTCGATGTACACGCCTTTGACCAGGCGGTCCGAGATGGTCGAGTCGGCGCTGGCCGTCAGGTAGCGCGACGGTCCCAGGTCGCGAAGCGCCTTCGAGGTCAGCCGCTCCGCCTCGAGCATGAAGTTGACGCCCGACGTCGTGCGCCGGCGGCCGGAAGGAGCGGTGCAGACTGTCGCGGCGTCGTCCGCGATGGTCCAGACCAGGATCCGGGCCAGCGCATTCAGCTCCGCCAGCAGGTCGCGAACCGAGTAGAGCCCATTGCTCAGCTCGGTGACCAGGTCCCACAGGTCGCTGTCCGGCTCGTTCGCGATCCGGCGCAGCGCGGCGTCGGCGCAGAGGAGGGCCAGCGGGCTGTGCCGCCGCCAGTAGCGCGCCTGCAAGAGGAGCGTCCTCAAGTAGAAGTTGGCGTAGGTGAAGGGGTCCCGAGGCACGGCCGCCGCCCGCTGGTGCCAGCCCAGCTCGACTGCCAGCTCGGCGCTCAACCAGTCGAGGTGCTGGCGCGCCACGCGCAGGTACGGCTTGAGCCTGGTCCACTTCTGGCCCGGCGCCGCGGCCCTGATCCACTCCGCGGTCTGGTCGACGTACGTGCGCAGCCGGTCCACGGTCGACGCGGGAGCCGCGCCGCCCTCTCGCAGTAGAGCCAGCTGGTCCATCTGCTGCAGCAGCTCACGCCAGACCTGCTGCGACCCGTCCCCCCGCCGCGGGGCGCGCACCTGGTCCCAGGCTGGGCTGGTCGGGTCGCGCAGCGACCGCAGCATGGAAACCACGTGGTCGGCTCCGTCGCCGTCCTGGGTGTCGATCTCGTACTCCTCGTCGCCGGCCACCAGCACGATCGACCCCTTGCGGGAGGGTTTGATCTCGTCCACGAAGACGTACGGCCGCTTGTAGTCTCGAATGCTCCAACCCTTCATCGCGCTCCTCCTCTTGGTGCCATTGCCGTCAGTAGATGTCGAACGATCCACGCCGCCGTCCCTCGATTTCCCACAGGCGGAAGAAGGCATAGGCCGCCAGCGCGTACGCCGTTCCCAGCCCGGCAGTCCAGCCCAGCTCTCTCAAGACCGGCGTTCCCGGCCCAGAGAGCACAGCCCGCCCCGCCGCGATGCCGTGGGTTAGTGGGAGCGCCTGCCCGAGCGCCTCGAGCCACGGCGCCAGCAGGCCGGTGCTCACGTTCACGCCGCTGACCAGGAGCATCAGGACGTAGGCCACGTTGGAAACGAAATAGACGTCTCGCACCCGCAGCCCCAGCGAGCCGAGGAACATACCCACTCCGGCCGACGCCACCACCGTGAGCCCGACCACACCGGCCAGCGGCAGCAGTCTGAGGGCGGGGATCCTGAAGCCGAAAAGGGCGGCCCCCGTAAGGAAGCCGAAGGCCGACACCAGCAGTCCGTGGAACGCCACTGGGATCACCCGCCCGAAGAAGAGCGGGATACGGGCGGCCGGCGACGCGAACACCGACGCCAGGGTCCCGAAGTAGCGCTCGTTGGAGATGACCATGGTCATGCCGAAGACCGACGCCATGCCGCTGACCGCGATCGCGTTGCCCACGATGTAGAAGGCGTCGTCGTGCAGACGGCTGTACCGTCCCAGGTAGACGAAGAGGATGATCTGGAAGAGCGGGACGCCGAGCATGGTGGGGAGATAGATCCCCGGTCGCATCCAGTTGAAGAGCGCCCGGAACGAGAGCACCCCGCCCGTCACGGCCAGCCGTGCGGCGCTCATGCCAGCGGCAGGCTGGCCCGCACGCAGGCCAGCCTCTCCACCCATCCCAGGACGCGGAGGCCCAGCAGGAGGTAGGCGATCCCGACTCCGATCTCAGCCAGCAGCGGGCGGACGGCGTCGCTCCCGCTGGCGGCGGCCCGCAGCGTCTCGATCCCCCAGGTGGGGGCCAGGATCCAGCTGACAGGGACGGACCAGCCGGGAAGCAGCGCGACCGGGATCAGCAGCCCGCAGAGCAGCCAGACCGGGGTCTCCAGCAGGTTGGTGAGCGCGTTGGCGTAGCGGTAAAGGAAGAAAAAGGATGCCAGCAGGACCCCGAGCAGGCCGAGGCTGACGACGCTGACCAGCAGCCCGGCGGCGAACCATCCCGGCTGCGCGATCTCGATCGGGACCCCGAACAGGAGATAGGCGCAAAGCGTCGTGGCCGCGATCGAGTAGAGGCCGAGCGTCGCCGAGGCCAGGGTGATGGCGAAGACCGAGTAGAAGAGCGGCGTGGGGGCGAGGACCATCAGCTCCAGCGTGCCCTCCCGGCGGGCCCGGGTCAGCGCCTCACCCGCGCCGAAGAGAGTGGTCGACCAGAGCCCCATCATGCCGGTGCCCAGCGCGCCCTCGAAGAGGGAGACGTGCCGGGCCCCGTTCCGAAAGAGATAGAAGGCGATCGCGGCCAGGAGCACCGGCATCACGAGGTAGACGAAGACGAAGAAGGTGGACATGGAGAGGCTCTTGAGGTGGAGGGCCCATCCCGCGCGGATGACGCCATAGGGAGGCATGGTCAGTTCGGCTCCACCCGGCCCAGGTCGCTGACCAGCTCGATGTAGGCGTCTTCCAGGGTCGGCTGGCGGGAGCTGAGGTTCAGGATGCGGGCGCCGTTGAGCTGCTTGAGGATCGCGGGGGTTAGGTCGGCGCTGACGGTGGACTGGACCCGGATCATCAGGGTCAGGTCGCGCACCTCGGTCGAGACGGCGAGCACCCCGGGCAGGCCGCGCAGCCGCTGCAGGGTGGCCTCGCTGACGTCGCTGGCCAGGATCTCGGTCACCGCCCGCGCCGTCCCGCTGTCCTTGATCGCGGCCGCGGAGCCCGCGACCACCACTCTCCCCTGCGCGATCACGGCGATCCGCTTGCAGAGGGTCTCGGCCTCGATCATGGAGTGAGTCGTGAGCAGGACGGTCTTGCCTGCCGCCGCCAGCGCGGCTACGGTCTGACGGATGTCGCGCGCGCCGACCGGGTCGACCCCGATGGTCGGCTCGTCGAGGAAGAGGACGGGCGGGTCGTGGAGCAGGCCGCGGGCCACGTGGAGCCGCTGGCGCATGCCCCGCGAGTAGCCTTCCACCCGTTCAGAGGCCCGTTTCTCCAGCCCCACCAGCTCGAGGACGCTACCGATCCGCCGGCGCTGCTCGCCCCCCGGCACGCCGTAGAGCACAGCGAAGTAGCGCAGGTTGTCGTATCCCGAGAGACGGTCGTAGAGACCTCGGTCGCCGCCGACCACGTAGCCGATGCGCCGGCGCACCTCCTGGCGGTCGTGGACCACGTCGAAGCCCAGCACCCGGGCCCGGCCGGAGGTGGGCTGGAGCAGGGTGGTCAGCATCTTTATGGTGGTGGTCTTGCCCGCCCCATTGGGTCCGACGATGCCGAAGATCTGCCCCGTGAGGACGCTGAAGCTGATGCCGCGCACCGCCTCGATCTCGATCCGCCGCCGCCGGAAGGTGCCGGTGCTGGTGCGGTAGGTGCGGCGGAGGTCGTGCGCCTCGATGGCGACCTGGGGCGTCACCTCGAGGTGACGCCCCGGGCCATCCACCAAACGTGCCGGGTGCACACCTGGCGCCCCCCACTCAGGCGAAGACGCGTGGCACCGGGTTCCCCGGGTCGCCGTAATAGTCGAGGATGTGGTGTTCCAGCTTGACCAGGGTCTCGACCGTGATCCCCACGTGCTTTTTGACCACCAGCTGCTCCTCCGGAGAGACCGCCGTGACCTCCGAAAGGAGAGCCCGGGTGATCTCGTCGTGCTCGCCCTCCTCATTGAGCCGCGAGTGCTTGAGCACCGGGCGGGTGAATCCCGCCGGCAGGCCGACCGCGGCCGCCCGCTGCTCGAAGGCGGTGTTGAACTCCTCGTAGGGCTCCTCGAAGAGGAACAGAACGGACTTGAAGCTGAGCAGGTGCTGGTGGGCCAGGGCGCCCAGGGTGGCGCAGAGCGCGAAGGTGGTGGAGAGTGGCTCGCACCGCTCCAGCGTCGCCTCGTCGACGTCCACGTGGCGCAGGGATTCGGCCAGCATCCGGTCGTGGTGCATCTCCGAGACCAGGAAGTCCTGCAGCAGCTCGCGGGTCAAAGCCGTGTCGACGTGCCCCAGCGCTGGCGCGACCAGGCTGGGGGCGCGATGGACCAGGTGGTAGTACTCCACCACGTATCCGATCAGCTGGTTGCGGCTGACCTGGTTGGCCTGGAGCCGCTGCTGGTACTCCGATCCGGCCACCCGCCGCTTCATGCGGTCGGTGAACCGGACCAGTTCCCGGTAGAACTGGCGGCCGGTCAGCTGGCCGGCCGGGGAGGTCAGGGTCGCCTCGGTCAGCAGGCCGAGGCGGTCCAGCTCGTCGAGCAGCTCGTCGATCTGGTCGGCAAGCGCCGCGAACCGCTCCTTCAGCTCCACCGGGGTGTGGCTGCCGCGCTGGAGCAGGTCGAGCAGGCGGACGACGTCGGTGCGGCTCAGGTCGCCGATGTCGAGGGTGCAGCCCTGGTCGCGGTAGAGCACGTCGACGCTGCCGTTGCTCCGGCTCACGGCGACGCCGGGCCGCAGCTTGGGACGGGTGAAGAACGGGGTTACCGCAGGCATCCCAATCCCCCTCAGACCGCGCTGACGCGCCGCAGCAGCGTGTCCGTGCGCGAGTAGTGGTTCCAGATGGCGCTGTAGAAGCTGTCGTACATCTCGACGAAGAGATAGGTCTGGCTGCGCAGCCGGCGCATCGTCTCGGCGTCGATGCTGGGGATGTTGCTGAAGATCATCCGGGTCAGGCTTCCGTGGTTGCCCTTGAGGTTGATGTTGGCGTGGGCTTCGATCGGCCGCCAGAAGGAGCGGCTGACGCCGAGCTTCTTGCAGCACGCCAGGTAGGAATCGGTGGTCCCCTCTTTCAGCTCCTGGCCTTCCAGGATGCCCAGCGTGGTGAAGAAGAAGATTGGGTCGTACATCGAGAGGTAGGCGAGCGTATGGCAGAGCCCCATCGTCTCCGGCAGCGGCATGGTGTCGCGCAGCTCCTCGCGCGAGATCCCGATCGAGTTCAGGGCGCGGAGCAGGATCTCGTCATGGCCGTACTCCTCGTCGTAGAACTCGTTGATCAGCAGCCGGACCTTGGTGTTGGGTACGTAGCTGAGTACCGGGGCGTCGAAGTAGCTCTCGCGGTGGAGGAAGTGGTAGTTCTCGATGCACATGCCGTAGAGCACGTTCAGAGGAGTGTCCGGCGTGGCCTCGTGCATCTTGGTCCAGAAGACGTTGCGGTATAGCGTCTTGTAGAGCAGGTCGTTGGTCAGGTCTTCGATCTCGAGCAGCGCGTCGATCCCCGAGCGCACCTCGGGTCCCGGATCCCCGTCGAGCATCGCGGCCCGGTCGAGGGACTCGATCAGGTCGCGGATGGCGTCCTCTGAGAACCGGGAAGACAGACGGTGCAGCTCCGCGACGTCCCGGGTGCCGTCCATCTCGTCGAGGAGGCGCTTCAGGTCGGCCGGGCTGAGTGAGTCTGCCTGCAGGACGAAGGCGACGCCGTCCCGATCCACGACCACGCCGTCCGCTTCCACGCTCACGGGAAACGGCAGGCGCGGCCGCTCGATGCGATTGGGCGCACGCCGGACCTTGCCGTAGCCGGGTCGTCGACGCGGCGCAGCGGCGAGCTTGTCGCCAGGTGTGGCAGTAAGGGTCGAGGACATATGTGCTCCTATGCTCGGGGTCCGGATCCGTGGTCGGTGGCGTGCCGCCCGGCCGCCATCAGCCCGACCGCTTCAGCAGCGCGGGCGGCCCGGTCAACGCTAGAGATGAACTGCGACCAACACTGGCCGTGTCGTCTTCGGCCGGATCTTGATCTTCATACGCTGCTCACCTCCTTTCCCAAAAAGGGCAGTAGTAACGACGCACCGCATGAATTGGGCGGCGCTTCTAGAAGGCGTTCCTGAGCGCCTGCCGTGATTCAAGCACGCGTCAGGAGACGCAACAATGCCGGAACCGGCTGAAAGCAAGCCGGAATCGGCCTGGTGTTTGACCGGCGCCGCGGGCTCAGCCCGCGACGTAGACGAGCCCGCGCAGGCGCTGCTGCAGGCTGGTCCATAGCCGCTTGCGCGGCACGCTGACCCAGACCGAGCCGTCGTGGAGCTCGATCGGATAGCTGCGCAGCCGGCGCCGCGGCTGGCCGACCCGCTCCCCGGTGCGCAACCGGTAGTGGCAATGACGCGACGGACAGGTCAGGATCTCCTTGCGCACCATGCCCTTGACCAGGTCGCCTCCGTCGTAAAGGCACCGGTTGTCCAGGGCCAGGTAGTTCCCGTCGACGTTGAAGAGGGCTACCTCGCGTCCTTCCAGCCTGAGCACGCACGCCTCCCCCGGGCGCAGTTCCTCGGCTCGCCCCGCGGGGACCAGCACCGTCCCGTCCATCGACACCAGTACACTCCCTCGCGCCAGTCCAGGAAAAGGCCGGAAGCGGCTCAGCCTGAGGCCGGTTCTGGCCCTTCCTGCTTGCCGTCGCCCCGACGGCGCCGCGCTGCCCGTTGGGGCAGCCAACCCTGCCTGAAAATGTGCACCGCGAACGCCGGTGGAAGGACGCGCGCCTCCGTAGGCTGAGCCTGACCCGAAGGAGGCACCTCTTGGGCGACGAGCACCTGTCAACGCGGCGAACCGAGGCGACCGCTGCGCGTACGGCGGCGCGAGCGGAGCCGGCCGCGACCGCACAGGCGCAGCGGCTCCTCTGGCTGCAGCGCACCGCTGGCAACCTGGCGGTCCAGCAGATGCTGAGCGCGCCTGCTGGAGACGAGGTCGCGGACGTGCATCCGGCTTCACCGCCGGTCCTGACCGTCGCGCCGCCCGTGACGTCCGCTCCGACCACCGCCCCCGCACCGGCGGCGGCCGCGGCTCCACGGGTCCAGCGCTCCTGGCTGGGCGACCTCTGGGGAGACGTCAAAGGCGCGGCCTCGGCCGCCTGGGGCGGCGTCAAGGGCGTGGCCTCCGACGTCTGGCAGGGGGCCAAATCGCTCGGCAGCGGCGCGCTCAGCTGGCTCAAGTCGGCGGCAGGCCATGTCTGGGACGCGGTCAAGTGGTTCGGCGGCAAGGCCTGGACGGTGATCAAGGCGATCGGGACCTGGGGCTGGGAGAAGCTGTCCTTGCTCGGCACCCTGGTCTGGTCCTTCATCTCCAACCTGCCAGGGCGGCTCTGGCGCCTGGTCGTCGACGGCTGGGATGCGATCGCGGGTCTGCTCGGCTGGCTCTGGACCGGACTCAAAGGCTTCGCCGGCTGGGCCTGGGACGCCGTGGCCGGCGTCTTCTCCTGGATCGGGTCGGGCCTGGGAGGAGCCCTCAAGTGGCTGGGCAAAGGACTGGCCGACGGCGCTGCCTGGGCCGTCGACTTCCTGGAGCACCCCAGCCTCGACAAGCTGCTCCATGGACTGCTGAGCACGCTGGGCTGGGTCTGGAGCGGGATCACCGGCTTTGCCCGGTGGGGCTGGAACGGCGTCGTGGCAGCGGCCAAGTGGGCCTGGTCCGGGCTCAAGGGTTTCGCCGGCTGGCTCTGGGACGGGGCGATCGGCGGCCTGACCTGGATCGGGCTGGTGATCCTGCACCTGCTCGAGGCGGCCGGGGTTCCAGAGGCCCTGGAGCTGATCTGGGGGCTCATCTTCCGGCTCCGTCCGCTGACCTCCGCCGAGCAGAGCGCGTCGGAATCCGTGCACCCCAGGGGGCTGATCCCCTACTGGCAGGTGCGCGTGGACGAGGACTCCTACCTGATCAAGATCGGGACCGCGCTGGCCAGGGCCTTCAAGACCAAGGTCAGCCCGGGCGCCATCACCACCATGCACGTCATCCACGCCCCCAAGGGCGGGCTCTCGCTGCCGGTCGCCGTCCACGAGCTGACCCACGTCGGCCAGTACGAGCTGGTCGGCGCCGTCTACATGCCGGAGGCGCTACACGCGCAGGGTACGGCGGCGGGCTACAACTACGGCAACCTGACCACGGCCCGCAGCGCCGGTCAGAAGTTCAGCGACTTCAACCGCGAGCAGCAGGCCTCGATGTGCGAGGACTACTACGACGTGACTCACGGGCTGACCCCCGACTACGGCGCCACCAAGCCCGAGCTCGATCCCTTCATCGCCGACATGCGCGCCCGCAAGTTCTGAGCCTCAGCCGGCGCCGGTCACCACCATCGTCAGCTTCCTGCCTCCTGGAGCACCGCGAGGATGTTCCCGGCCGGGTCCTTGAACCAGGCGATGGGCGGGCCTTCACCGCGATGGATCCCTCGCTCGTCCTGCTCGAACCCCTGGTAGCGCTCGAACCGGACGCCGGCCGCGGCCAGGCCGTCGACCGCCTGGTCGATGTCCGCGACCGCGAAGTTGAGCACTGTGAACCTCGCCGGCTCGTGGTTGGGCTTTGGATAGATCACCACCCTGCCGCCGCCCTCGAGATGGAGGTTCAGGATCCCGTTGGCCTCGGTCACCTTCAGGCCGAGCGTCTTACCGTAAAAGTCGCGGGCCTTGCCGATATCGTTCGAAGAGAACCCGGAGAAGGCGCGGCTGCCGCCGAGGATTGGGCCGCTCATCGGGGCGGCTCCACGAGCCGGAGCACGTTGCCATCCTGGTCCCGGAGGGCGAACATCGGCACCGGAAAGCGCAGCACCTCGGGGTCGGCGTCGACGCCGCGGGCGCGGAGGCTCTCGTGGTCGGCCTGCGCGTCGAGGGTCGTGAGGCGCACGTTGGTATCGATCCCGGTCGCCTGGCCCGGCCCGACCCGAACCAGCGCGATGGTCGTCGCCGCGCCGGGCGGGGCCACCTCGATCCAGCGCTCTCCCGGGCGGTAGGGCACGTCCATCCGCTTCTCGAATCCAAGCTTTTCGACGTAGAAGGCGAGCGCCCGGTCCTGGTCGGCCACGGGGATGCCGACCGTCCGCACGTCGGTGATCTGGGTCCTGGTTTCGGTCTTTGCCATTGCCGTCCTCCTGCTGATTGGTTTTCAGCCTTCCGGCATCGCCGCCACGCGACACCGCCATGAACAAGGACTGTCTTCGCCGCCTCAACTCATCGGGCGGCGGTCTTCTTGGGCTCCTCCTCCCCGGCCGTGTGGGGCACCGGCTTCTCCGCGATCGGCCCCTCGCCGGCCGCCTCCGCGATCTCCTCGCTGAGCCGGGGCAGGCTCTCCGCCTCCACCTGGCCGGTCGGGCTGGCGGAAAGCGGCGCCTCGTGCCCCCGCCGGGCCCGGTAGAGCGCTCCTAAAAAGACGTTGGCCAACGCTGCCGCCGGCACCGCGAAGAGCGCGCCCAGCACCCCGCCCAGCTCCGCCCCGATCAGCAACGCCGCCATCGCCACCAGCGGATGGATGCGGGTCGCCGAGCCGGTGACCCGTGGACCCACTATGTAGGCCTCGATCGCGTGCCCGCCGATCGCGATCAGGGCGGCGAGGAGGCCGATCAGCCAGCCCTTGAAGATGAGCGCGATCAGGACCGCCAGCCCCATGCCGATGGGCGCGCCCACCAGGGGCAGGAATTCCAGGAAGAAGGTCAGGATCCCCAGGACCACCGCATATGGCACTCCGATGACCGTCATCCCCACCCCGGTGTAGAGTCCCATCACGATCGACATCGTGAGCTGGCCGCGCGCGTACTGGCCCACGGTAGTGCCCACCGCGACCAGGGTGAAGTCGTAGACGTCCTCCCGGCCGGGAAACAGCTTGCGCATGCTGGTGATCACCTGCCGCCCCTCGACCAGCAGGTAGATCGAGATCACCAGCACCAGAAGGATGTTGATCATGGTGCTCAACGTGCCGGTCAGGATGCCGAAGACCGAGCCCAGGACCGCGGCGCTGATCAGGCTGGTGTTGCTGGGTAGGCTGAGCTTGAGCGGGATGCCCGCGCTGTCGATGTCGTGCTGCAGCGAGCGGGCGAAGGATAGCGCCCGCGATTCGAGCGCCGGCAGCTGGCGGGCCTGGTCGATCAGGGCCGGGGTGACCAGGGCGAGGGCGCCCGCGATCAGGCCGATCACCACCACGTAGATGACGAGCACTGCGAGAATCCGCCGTCCCTTGAAAGGGACCAGCGCCTCCATCCGGTCGACGACCGGCGTCAGGAGGAGGGCGATGATCGCCGCGAAGAGGAAGAGGAGGAGGACGTTGAAGATGCGGGTCACCAGGAACTCGGTCTGGTGAAAGAGCATCACCAGGGTGAGCGCGATCAGGAGGTAGACCAGGATCCGGACCGGCCGTGCGAGGTGATTCCACGCCCGGCTCCAGCGCCCCCGGTGCTCAGCCTCCTGCTCCCGCTCCGCCATATTGGGTAGTCTCGCATCTCACCCTCCCCCTCGATGGGGGAGGGTTGGGGAGGGGGTGCCCCATCCAGATCCAGAACCTTGCGGATTCCCTGACGTAAGGTCTGCCGTCAGGTTCGTGACTCACCATCGAAGCTGCCCCCAATGATCGGTGCAAAGGCGGACGCGAACCTGCTCGCACGGGCCGCCGGGGCGGCGCGCGAGCGGCTTGGCCGGCCCAGCCTCCCGGTGCCGATCGGGTTCGCGCTCCTGGTGGGCGCCGGCGGCGGGACGATCACCGCCCTGGCAGTCCTCTACCTGGCCCAGCGCGGCCCCAGGTCCGCCGCCTTCATCCCGTTCGCCCTGGTGCTCAGCGGGCTCGACGCCGCCCTCTTCGCGGGCGCTCTCCTCGCCGCCCGGTCGCTCGTCCGCCGCACCTACCGCCCCATGCTGCATACAGTCCGTTCGCTCAGCGAGATGACCCGGGAGCGTTTCGCCCAGGCCCATCCGCCGCGGCTCCAGGACCCCGACTCCCGCGAGATCGTGACCATGCTCTGGCATTTCGGGCGGACCCTGACCGAGCAGGAGCGTGGCCTCCAGATGGAGCTCAACCGCACCGTCACCGACCTGCGCCGCTGGCAGCAGCGCGAGGCGCAGGCGCGAGGCCTGATCGACCTGATCGCCGAGATGAGCCAGGCGCTCGGCCTCCAGGCCGTCCTCGAACGGCTGGCCCACGGCATCAGCCGTTTCTTCGCCGGCGACGGCGTCGGCATCTGGGTGCGCTCGGCGCTCGGTCCCGACCTCCAGCTGGCGGTCCAGGTGGGCGAAAGCTATCCCTCGCAGCTGACGGCACGCGACCAGTGGCTGCCGGGAGTCCTGCGCGGCGCCCCCGCCCAGGTCCGGCTGGCAGGCTCCAGGGTGAATCAGCCCTCGACGGCGGTGCCCCTGCAGGACGCGCGGGGGACGGCGATCGGCGTCCTCGTGCTGACACCGACCCGGCGTCCCGACTACACGCCGGCCGAGCTCGACTTCCTGCGCAGCGTCATCGGGCACGCCGCCCTGGCGATCCAGAACGCGCTCGCCTACGAGCAGACGGACGCCCTCTCCCGCACCGATCCCCTGACTGGCCTGCAGAACCGGCGGGAGTTCGACCGGATACTCACGCAGGAGGTCGACCGGGCCACCCGCTACCAGCGCTTCCTCTCGCTGGTGATGGTCGACATCGACCATTTCAAGCAGGTCAACGACCGGCGCGGCCACCCGGCGGGCGATTGGGCCCTGCAGCGGGTCGCCGAGCTGATGCGGGTCACCCGGATGCGGGGCAGTGACGCGGCCTTTCGGATCGGCGGCGAGGAGTTCGCCATAGTGCTCACCGAGACCGACAAGGCCGGGGCCCTGGCCATGGCGGAGCGGCTGCGCCAGACCATCGAGGGCATGAGGTTCTTCAGCGACGGGGCGGGCGTCACCGTCAGCCTGGGCGTCGCCACGCTCCCGGTCGATGCCCGCGACGGCGAGGAGCTGCTGCGCCGGGCCGACAAAGCCCTCTACGAGGCCAAGAATGCCGGCCGCAACCTGGTCATCCCCGCCTGAACCTCCCTCCCCCTCGACGGGGGAGGGTCGGGGTGGGGTGTAGCAGCGATAGCCTTTATGCTTGCGTCGGCCCCTACCGGGGGAGAATCGAAGTTGATGGGTACGCGGCTCGGGCGGGCGTTCGCGCTGACCGCACTGGTCCTGCTGATCGAGGTCCTGGGCGGGGCGATATCTCATTCCCTGGCCCTCCTCTCCGACGCCGGTCACATGCTGACCGACGTCGTGGCCCTGGGCATCGCCTGGCTGGCGCTGCGCCAGTCGACCAAGCCCGCCGATCTCCGCCATACCTACGGCCACCATCGCTTCGGCATCCTGGCCGCGATGCTGAACGGAGGCCTGCTGGTGGCGATCGTGATCGTGATCGTCTACGAGGCGGTGCAGCGATTGCTCCATCCCGAGCCGGTCCAGGCGGGCCTGGTCGTGGTCACCGCGCTGGTGGCGATCGCCGTCAACGCCTACCTGGCCTCCAGCCTGAGCACGCCGGCGGCCAACCTGAACGTCCGCGCCGCCCGCCTTCACGTCCTGAGCGACCTGGCGGGATCGATCGGCGTGGTCGTGGCCGGGGGCGTGATCCTGCTCAGCGGCTGGCTGGCGGCCGACGCCCTGATCGCGCTCGCCATCGCCGCTCTCATCGCCTGGGGCGCCGGCCGCCTGGTGACCGAGACCGTCCACATCCTCCTGGAGGGAGCGCCCAGGGGCGTCGAGCTGACCACGGTCCGGACCCGCATCGAGGGCACTCCGGGCGTCGACTCGGTCCACGATCTTCACGTCTGGATGCTGGCTCCCGAGCAGGTCGCGCTCAGCTGCCACGTGGTCGTGCCCGAGGCCAGGCTCTCCGACGGCGAGCACCTGGTCCGCGAGCTGGAGGCATCGCTCTGCGACGAGTTCGGGGTTGGGCACACCACGATCCAGCTGGAGGCCTGCCACCCCTGCGAGGGAGAGACCGACCACGCCCTGGGCCAGCACACTCATCCCCACCCGCCGGTGGCGCGCACCGGCTAGCCGGTCTGTCCCGCCCGGTCAGCTCCCACCGTGGCTCCTCGCGGTACCAGCGGCAGGCTGAGCGTGAAGGTGCTTCCTTCACCGGCGTTCGATTCGACGGCGATCTCGCCCTCGTGCAGGCGAGCCAGTTCGCGGGCCAGGTAAAGTCCCAGCCCGGCGCCGTCGATGTCGGCTGTGTGCTCGGTGACGATGCGGCCGAAAGGCCGGAAAAGCTGGTCCAGCTGGACGGGCTCCATCCCCAGCCCGTGGTCCTGGATCTTCACCTGCGCCCGGCCGTCTGAGCTGCTCACCTCGCAGATCACCTCCCCGCCCTCCGGCGAGTACTTGACCGCGTTGTCCAGCAGGCCGTGCAGGATGGTCGTCAGGCGGCGTCGGTCGGCGCTGACCACGAGGGGCTGCTCCGGTGCCAGCAGGATCAGCTGATGATCCGGGCCAGCCGCGCCGCGGATCCAGTCGGCGGCGGCGATGGCCGCCTGACGCAGGTCGACCTCCTCCCGGTGCAGCGCCAGGTTGCCCTCCTGCATCCGGGCGGCCTCGAGCATCTGCTCCACCAGCGTGTTCAGCTCTCGCGCCTGTCGCCGCAGCACCTCGACCGCGCGCCGGCCGCCGGCGTTGAGCTCGCCCAGGTCGCCTTCCTCGAACAGGGAGAGGTAGCCGAGCATCAGCGACACCGGCGTGCGCAGCTCGTGGGAGGCGAGGTTGAGGAACTCCGACTTCATCCGTTCCAGGATGGCTGTGCGGTCCTGCACCCGCTTTCGCTCGGTGATGTCGCGGGTGACCTTGGCGAAGCCGCGCAGCCGACCGCCCTCGTCGCGTAGGGCCGTGATCAGCACGCTGGCCCAGAAGCGAGAGCCGTCCTTGCGTATCCGCCATCCCTCTTCCTCGAAACGGCCCTCACGCTCGGCCACCGACAGCCCGTAGGCAGGCCGGCCCGCGGCGACGGCCTCCGGGGGATAGAAGGCGGCGAAGCTGCGCCCGATGATCTCCCGGGCCCGGTAGCCCTTGATCCGCTCGGCGCCCTGGTTCCAGGTCGTCACCCGGCCCGTCTCGTCGAGCATGAAAATCGCGTAGTCCTTGACTCCTTCGACCAGCAGCCGGAAACGCTCCTCGCTGGAGCGCAGCTCATCTGCCGCGATCTCGGCCCGCGCCAGCAGGGTGGCGTTACGCAGGGCCAGCACGGCGACTCCCGAGAGGTCGCGCAGGATGCGCAGGTCGACTTCCTGGAAGGGATGGTCGCCGCGACGGCTTACGGCTATGGTGCCGAAGACCTCGCCTTCGAGGGCGAGCGGTACCGTGACGGTGTGCCTGACCCCGGCGAGCTGCTGGGCGAACTCGGGAGGCAGCGATGCCAGATCGTAGGTGGCTACGGTCGGCTCGCCGGTGGCCAGCATGCGACGGAATGCCGGCGAGGTGATCGCCCATCGCTGGCCGAGGCTTGCCGGCTCCCCGGCCTCGTCGAAGCTGCCCTCGATCACGACCCACTCGCCGTCGAGCCGGGAAAGGGTTGCCCGCTGGGCCCGCACCGCGGCCGCGATCCGGATCAGGAGCTGGTGGATGAAGGGGCGGGCCCCGGGCGCTGTGGCCAGGTCCAGGACCGGAGCGCCGCCCGCCGCGTGCGCCTCTCCCACCTGATGAGCCTACACGTCAGGCTCGTGAATCGGTCCTGGGGTCAGCTTCCGGCGGCGACCCCCTGCGAGGGCCTCGCCGACGGCTGCACCGCCCCGCTCAACCGCATGCTGAAAGCGATGATCCCGATCAGGATGGCGGCGCCCTGGAAGGGTGTGAAGAACTTCTCCCCCCACTGAGCCTGCATGACCAGGGTGATCACGAAGCCGAGCAGCGCCAGGTTGAGGACCCAGAAGATCACGTTCTCGGCCCAGGGCCAGGACTGGGGCCGGTCGATGGCGAAGTCGTGCATCAGGCCGAAGGCCATGTTGGTCATCACGCCCAGGAAGATCGAGTGATCGGCGGCGATCAGGATCCCCTGGTTGATCTTGGTGAAGTCGCCCTTGGCCCCGATGAACAGGACGATGAACCAGATCGTGAGCGCCAGGTTGACGACGGCCCAGGGGGCCGCGATCGCATAGTGGCGTGAGCTGCCGGCTTCTCCCCAGCGTGCGGACAGGATCCAGGGGCCAACGCGGTTAAGGAAGATGGCGAGGGCGATCAGGTCGAGCGGTATGAAGCTGCCGAGCAAGGGCTGGACGTTGAGCAGGACGCCCACGGCCAGGAGCAGGCCGCCGACGAACAGCAGGAGCACCTGGACCAGGCCCGGCCAGCCGCGGTCGTCCGCGCCGCGCAGCCGCCACTCGATGGCGGAAAGGGCGAAGAGCACCAGGTAGCCGCCCACCTGGGCGCTGGCGTGCCCGCCGATGGCCCCCGCCGTTGAGGGCCAGCTCGATCTGGACCAGGACGCCGAGGGTCGAGCCCACGATCAGGGTGGTGAAGGCCAGCAGTACCCCCAGCCTGGGCACGCTCATTCCGGCCTTCGTGCCCCGGAGGAGGAAGAGGATGACGCCCACGATCAACAGCAGCACAGGCACCCCGAAGACGGCGCGGGCGACGAGGTTGCCGCTCAAGAACGCCGCGATGTACAGGGGTACGACGATCGCCATGCCCCTGGTGACGCCTCGGGCGTGGCCCCGGAGCCTGCTGCCGGCGTCGGCGTAGAGCCAGAAGGCGGCGCCGGTGGCGACCAGGGTGATCCAGCCCAGCGTCCCGGCGTGTACGTGAGTAAGCAGCACTGCGCGCGAGAGCTGGACGAAGTGGAAACCATTGAAGATCCCGATCAGGACCGTGACGGTGAAGATCGCCAGAGCGACGCGGAACAGTGTCCGGGTCTCGGACTCGAAGGGACGGGTCTCCGCTAGCATCAGGTCTCCTTGCCCAGAGGACGCTTGCAAAGGCTCATCGGACCGGCACTACTCTATCGCTCAGTCCGCTCCAGCGCACGCCCCTCGATCCAGCGGACGTAGCGATCGGCCGAGCGCGCGATCGCGCCCTGGGCGTCGCGCTCGATCACCCGGTCCCACCAGCCGCCGTAGATCCGGTCGAACCGGTAGGGCTCCACCGACGCTGTGATCCGCCGGACGTCCTTCGCCGAAAGCGGGATCAGGTTGGGGTAGCTGCGCATGAAGGTGACGTAGCGCCGGTCCGCTGTCACTGTGATGCTGTCGCCGGTGAGCAGCGCCCCTGCGCGGGCCGCGCCTTCAGCCCAGTGCAGCACCGCGCTGCCTTCGAAGTGGCCGCCGCACTGAATGAGGGTCAGACCCGGCAGCGGCCTCACCGATCCCTGCCAGTAGGTGACGGCGGGATCCGGGCGCATAACCCATTCCCGGTCGGCGGCCGGGACGTGGATCGGTGCGCCCCCAAAGGCCCGGCTCCACTCCACGCAGACGCCGTAGAAGTGCGGATGGGACATGGCGATGCCCTGCAGACCGCCCCTGGCCCGGACCGCCTCCACTCCGGCGTCGTCGATGAACCCGATGCAGTCCCAGAGCAGGTTGCCGGCGGCCGTCTGGACGAGCAGCGCACGCTGCCCGATCCCGACCGGTGGCTCGGCGCCCAGGCCGTGGAGCCCTGGCTCCAGGTCGCGGACCTCGCAGCGCCGTCCCTGCCGCAGCTCGGCCAGCGTCGTCCACTGCTGGCCCTGCGGCGGGACCCATTGCCGCTCGTCCTCGCAGATCGCGCACCGTTCGGGCGGCCGCTCGCCGGGTGCCTGCTGCACCCCGCAGGTCCGGCACACGTACGCCTCCACTCGGCCCACTGTAGTCGGGTTGGACGCTACTGACCCGGTCCGGTCGTGCGCACGCCGTCTTTGATCACTGTATCCACCAGGTTGGTGCCGAACCGGTTGATCACCATGCCGTGATGCGGCACCTTCCAGATCATCAGGTCGGCGCGCTTGCCGGGCTCCAGGCTGCCGCGGTCCTGGCCCCGGTCGAGGGAGGCCGCGGCGTTGATGGTGGCCATGTGCCAGATCTCGGCGTAGGAGAGACGGTAGAGGCGGGCCGCGAGCTGCATCACGGCCTGCATCGACAGGGTCGGACTGGTCCCGGGGTTGTAGTCGGTCGCCAGGGCCAGCCGTGCTCCGGCGTCGACCAGCTGGCGGGCGAGCAGCGGCATATAGGGATAGGGCGGGTTGGTGAGCCGCCCGGTCGACAAACCGGGGACCATCTCCAGCATGTGGTGGGTGACTCCGGGTAGGAGCACGCCCACGGTCCGGCTCGAGGCCAGCTCCACGACGTCCTCCTCACGCGCGTGCTCCAGGTGGTCGGCGGAGCTTGCCCCCAGCTCCGTCGCCAGCTGGATGCCGCCCGCGCGGCCGGTCTGGTCGGCGTGGAGGCGAAGCCGCATCCCGCTGCGCAGCGCCGCCTCGAGGATGGCCCGGCATTCGCCCGCCGTGAACCCCGCCGGGTCGCAGAACACGTCGCAGTACTCGGCCAGGGTCGCGGCCTCGGGCACCGTCTCGATCGCGCGCGCCACGTAGGCGGCTCGATCCGCGGCGTACTTCGTGGGCAGCACGTGCGCCGCCAGGTAGGTCACGACCACCTCCACCGGATGCCGCAGTCCTCGAATCAGGCGCAGGAGTCGCAGCTCGCGCTCGGGCTCCAGCCCGTAGCCCGACTTGGCCTCCACGGTGGTGGTCCCGTGGGCCAGCATCGTGTCCAGGTCGGCGATGGCTTTTCGGGTCAGCGCGGCGTCGCCGGCCTCACCGGTCTGCTCCACGGTCCAGCGGATGCCGCCGGCCAGGCCGGGCGGACGCCCCCGCACACGCGCCTCCCACTCCTCGTGTCGCGACCCGGCGTGCACCAGGTGGGTGTGGGGATCGACCAGTCCCGGCGAAACCAGCCGGCCTGTGGCGTCGATCGTCTCCTTCGCCTGGACCCGGGCCAGAAGCCGCGCGCTCTCGCCGACGGCGACGATCCGGCCGGCCCGCACCGCCACCGCGCCGTCCGCGATCACCTCGAGCCTCGACAGCGCCGGCCCGCGCACGCCGTCAGGCGCGCCGCGGCAGGTCACGACCTCGGCGGCGTTGCGGATGAGCAGGTCGACAGGCTCCATCTCAGGGCCTCGTTCCATGGCGGACCCAGCCTGCCACATCGGGGGCCTGGCGCCGGCCGCTGAGGGATTGCTTAGCCAATTCTCATCGAATGTTCACGATTCCGTCAGGTTCCCTGGCCATGATGGACGCATGCGCCTCGAGGAGACGGCAGGCCCCCTGGCCAACCGGCGGCGGGGCCTGGAGCTGGTCAAGGGCTGGACGGTGGCGGCGGCGGTCGGCGCCCTGGGCCTGACCGGCCTGCTCGCGCTGGTGGCGGCCGACACGTTCCACGGCCGCACCATCTCCACGGCGTCCACCTCGGCGGCCGGCAGTACGACTCCCCAGGACGGTTCCGCCGGCCAGAGCGGCGGAAGCGATCTCACGCCTCAGGCGCCGTCGACGGACACCTTCGGCGGCGGAGTCCAGCCGCCGGCCGTCGTCTCCGGCGGCTCCTGATCCGTGGTCTCCTCCGCCGGCTTCTCCGCTCTCGGTACCGGAGTGCGGGTGCTGGCCACCGAGCCGGGGGCTCTTCCCGCGGCGGTGGTCGCGGTCCGCGGCGAGCTGGCGGCCATCGACGCCGCCTGCAGCCGCTTTCGTGACGACTCCGAGCTGACCTACCTCAACCGCCTGGCGGGAGAGCCGGTCCAGGTCAGCCCGCTCCTCTTCGCCGCCCTCGAGGCGGCGGTCCGGGCCTGCCGCATGACCGGCGGCGCGGTCGATCCCACCATGGGGCGGGCGATCCGCGTCCTCGGCTACGACCGTGACTTCGCCGATCTCTACTCTCCCTCCCCCTTGACGGGGGAGGGTCGGGGTGGGGGTGCATCGAACTCTCCCTCCCCCTCGAGGGGGGAGGGTAGGGGTGGGGGTGCTGCAGCGCAGCCGGTCACCCTCATCGTCCAGCCCGCGGGCGGAATCGGAGTGATCGAGATGGACCGGCGGACGCGAGTGGTGAGGGTGAACGGCGGCCACGAGCTGGACCTGGGGGCGACGGCAAAGGCGCTGGCCGCCGACCGCGCGGCCCTGGCGGCGCAGACCGCCGCCGGATGCGGCGTCCTGGTCTCGATCGGCGGCGACCTCAGGGTGGCCGGCGAGTCGCCGCCGGACGGCTGGCCCGTACTCGTCACCGACGACCACGCCGCCCCGCTCGACGGGCCGGGCGACGTCATCTCGCTCAGGTCCGGCGCGCTGGCGACCTCGAGCACCACCGTTCGGCGCTGGAGGCAGAACGGAACGCCGCGCCATCACATCCTCGACCCTTCGACCGGCCTCCCGGCGCAGGAGCACTGGCGCACCGTGAGCGTGGTCGCCGGCAGCTGCGTCGACGCCAACACCGCGGCCACAGCGGCCATCGTTTGGGGCGAGAGGGCGATCGGCTGGCTCGCCGAGCATCGCCTCCCCGCCCGCCTGGTCCGCGCCGACGGCTCGGTCACATACCTGGCCGGCTGGCCGGCACCCGTTCTCCCTCCCCCTTCACGGGGGAGGGATGGGGTGGGGGTGCGGCAGGATCAGGTGGCCGTATGAGCGGACCGAGCCCGCTCTGGTACACGACAAGGGGCGCCGGGATCGTGGTCATGATCCTGCTCACGGCCAGCCTGGTGCTGGGCATCCTGACCAACGGCCGCTGGACGGCCGCCGGCATCCCGCGTTTCGTGACCAACAGCCTGCACCGCAACCTCTCCTTGCTGACCCTGGTCTTCCTGGTCCTCCACATCCTGACCGCGATCGCCGATTCCTTCGCCCAGCTCGGGCTGAAGGACGCGCTGATTCCCTTCGCCTCCTCCTACCGTCCGCTCTGGATGGGCCTGGGCGTCCTCAGCGCCGAGCTGTTCTTCGCCCTGGTGGTCACCAGCCTGGTCCGCGGCCTTCTCGGCTACGGCGCCTGGCGGCTGATCCACCTGCTCGCCTACGCCAGCTGGCCGCTCGCGCTCCTCCACGGGATCGGGACCGGCAGCGACACCAGGGCCTGGTGGGCGCTCCTGATCAACGCCGGCTGCGTCGCCGCCGTCCTCGGCTCGCTGGCCTGGCGGGTGATCGCGGTGGCAACCGACCGCGAGGGCTGGCGTGCCGTCCTCAGCCTCGCCTCCGCGGCCGGCGCGGTGGCGCTGCTGGCCTTCGTCGTTCGCGGCCCGCTGCAGCCGGGTTGGGCGCTGGCCGCGGGCACGCCCCGCAACCTGTTGCCGGCACAGACAGCCTCGACCTCGTCCACGGCTCAGTCTGCCTATGTCCTCCCGGCCGGTCTCAACGACCAGCTTAAGGGCGTGGTCCGCAACGATGCCGGCGGCGGAGCCCGGGTCGTGCTCAGCGACGTGCGCGACCCCGCCCTGCAGGTGACCATCACCATCTCCGACCCCCAGGCGACCGACGTAACGGTTTCGGTCAGCCACGGCGCCCAGTCGCTCTGCTCCACCTCGGCGGCCGTCGGCGGCGGACTTACTGCCACCTGCGGTTCCACGGTGCTCGACGTGCAGCAGCTGGTGGAGGCGGCCGACGGTTCGGTCCAGGGAGTTCTGGTGACGCAGGCGGCATGATCGAGCCGGTCGCCTTCACACAGGCCGAGGCCAACCTCATACCTGACGATGCCTCGTGGGAGCCGGAGGACTTCGCCCACCACCTCGCTCGCTACGGCCCGGTGCCGACGGCCTCGCCGGCGCTGATCCCGGAGATCCAGGCCAGCGGCCTGAAGGGACGCGGCGGCGCCGGCTTTCCCGCGGGCCTGAAGTGGCGGGCGGTGGCGGATCGTGCCGGTGGCCGCGGGGTGGTCCTGGTCAATGGGGTCGAGGCGGACCCCACCAGCGGCAAGGACCGTCTTTTGATGACGGCGCGCCCGCACCTGGTGCTGGACGGCGCGCTCATGGCTGCGCGCAGCGTGGGCGCCGCGGAGATCGTGGTCGGCGTCAACCGGACGGCGGTGGAGGCCCATCGCGCCATGGCCGCCGCGGTGTCTGAACGCCGCGAGCCGGTACGCATCGAGGTTGTCGGCGTCCCCTCGCGCTACGTCGCCGGCGAGGAGACCGCGCTGGCCCAGTTCGTGAGTGGAGGGCCCGCGCGTCCCACCCTGACTCCGCCCCGTCCCTTTCAGCGTGGCGTGCGCGGCCGGCCGACCCTGGTTCACAACTCGGAGACCCTGGCCTGGGCTGCTCTGATCGGGCGCCGCGGCGGCGCCTGGTACCGGGCGCTGGGCAGCGAGCAGCATCCGGGAGCGATGCTGGTCACGGTTGCCGGTGCCTGCGCCCGGCCGGGCGTCTACGAGCTCCCCTGCTCCGCGAGCGTCGGCGAGGCCCTTGCCCGCGCCGGCGTCACGCAGGCCCAGGCGGTCCTGATCGGGGGCTACTTCGGCACCTGGGTACCGATGGAACCCTCCCCCTCGATGGGTGGGGATGCGACAGAGCCCCTGGGTTCCAACGCCGGCGTGATCCTGGCGCTTCCGGCAGCCTCCTGCGGCCTGGCCGAGACCGCCCGCATCATGAGCTTTCTGGCCGGTGAGAGCGCGCGCCAGTGTGGGCCCTGCTTCAACGGCCTCCCCGCGCTCTCCTCGGTCATGGCCCGGGTGGCGGTGGGACGCGCCGGGTCCGCCGAGGTTGACCGCCTGCGTCGCTGGGCCGGTCAGCTGACCGGCCACCGTGGCGCCTGCCATCACCCGGACGGTGCGGTCACTCTGCTCGAGAGCGCATTGCGTACGTTCGAGGCCGACCTCACCTTCCACCTCCGGCGCGGCGCCTGCCAGGGCAGCCGCCAGCCGTCGGTGCTTCCGGCGGCCGCGACCGAGGACGGCTGGCGTTGAAGTCCCGGCTGCGCGTCAACCCCATCGCCTGCGACGGCCGTGGCCTGTGCGCCGAGCTCTTCCCGGAGCGCGTCAGGCTGGACGACTGGGGCTATCCGATAGTCGACGGCCATCCCCTCTCCCCGGAGCTGATGCCCCTGGCCCTGCGCGCGGTGGCAAACTGCCCGAAGCTCGCGCTCTCGCTCGATACGATCGAATCGTGACCCCGGCCCGGCCTGGCGCCGCCCTCCTCGGCTTGAGCCTGCTCGTCGGCGCTTGCGGGACGCCGCCCTCGGCAACCGGCTCCCCGTCCGCGAAGCCGACCGCGACCGCCAGCCCCAGCGCAAGTCCCTCCGCGACGCCGGCCGCGGCCCACGTCTTCGTGATCGTGATGGAGAACCGGTCCTACCAGCAGGCGATAGCCCAGCCCTACGTGGCCCAGCTGGCGGCGCGCTATGGGCTGGCCACGAACTACCACGCGGTGGCTCATCCCAGCCTGCCCAACTACCTGGCCATGACCTCGGGATCGACCTGGGGCATCGGCGACGACGGATTCCATGCGCTGCCCATGGCCGGGCTGGGTAGCGAGCTCTCCGGTGCCGGCATCTCCTGGCGCGCCTACATGGAGGGCTTCAACGGCGACTGCTACCACAGCCCTTACCCCTACGCCCTCAAGCACAACCCGTTCGCTTACTACGGCGCGCGCTGTCCGGCGTCGGTGGTACCCATGACGAATCTGGCCGCGGACCTGCAGGGCTCGACGCCTCAGCTCCTCTGGATCACACCGGGCCTCTGCCACGACGGACACGACTGCTCCTCGGCGGTGGCCGACCAGTGGCTGGCGGCGACGGTCCCCCAGATAACGGGCTCGCCGGCGTGGCAGGAGAACGGGACGCTCTACATCACCTGGGATGAATCGACCGGGCTGGGCAACCAGGTGCCCCTGCTGGTCGTGGCGCCGCACCTGGCGCGGCAGAGGAGCGGCCAGAACCTGGACCACTTCTCCCTGGTGGCGACCATCGCCGACCAGCTGGGCGTGTCGCGGCCGGGACAGTCGGCGGGCAGCGCCTCGATCGTCGACGCCTTCGGTCTCAGCTGATTACCCTCCCCCTTGACGGGGGAGGGAAGGGTGGGGTGCGGCAGTCCCTACCATTGACCGGATGACGCGACGCGGATGGCTGCTCTTCGCGGCGATGGGTTTGATCTGGGGCATCCCCTACCTTCTGATCAAGGTCGCGGTCGGAGGTCTGCACCCGGTCACCCTGGTCTTCCTGAGGACTGCGCTGGGCACGCTCCTGCTGGTGCCGCTGGCGGCGGGACGACACGAGCTGCGTCCGCTGCTGCGCTACTGGCGGCCTCTCCTGGTCTACACGTTGGTCGAGGTGGCGATCCCCTGGTTCCTGCTGGCGGACGCGGAGCGGCGCCTGTCCAGCTCGCTCACCGGGCTCCTGGTCGCGGCAGTGCCGCTGATCGGCGCTCTGCTGGCCTGGCTCACCGGAGGGCAGGACCGCCCGGCGGCCCGGCGGCTGGGCGGCCTGGTGGTCGGCTTCGTCGGCGTCGCCGCCCTGGTCGGCCTCAACGTGTCGGCCCGCGACCTGGGAGCGGTCGGCGAGGTCGGGCTGGTCGCCCTCGGCTATGCCACCGGGCCGATCATCATCTCCCGCCGTCTCTCCGGTGCGCCACCGGTGGGAGTCGTCGCCGTCTCCCTCCTGCTGACCGCGGTGCTCTACTCTCCGCTCGGGCTGACCCAGCTGCCGGCCACAGTGTCGACCCCGGTCCTGCTTTCGGTCCTGGTGCTGGGGGTCGTCTGCACTGCGCTCGCCTTCCTCATCTTCTTCGCCCTGATCGCCGAGGCGGGCCCGGTGCGGGCCACGGTGATCACCTACGTCAACCCGGCGGTTGCGCTCGCGCTCGGAGTGATCGTCCTGCACGAGCCGCTGACCCTGGGCGCCGCCGTGGGCTTCGCCCTCATCCTGGCCGGATCGGTCCTCTCCACCCAGCGTGCTCGCCAGCCCCGGCCCGCCCCGGTGATTGCTGAGGAATATCAGCCGGAGATAGGCCACGGCTGACTCCGAGGGCTGGAGGACCAGCAGCCCGGATGCCAGCAGGGCGATCGCCACCCCGTAGACGATGCGCGCGTCCGGCCCCGAGGGCCAGTCCTGGGGTCGGAGATCATGAAGAAGACGAAGACCAGCAGCTCGGGTGAGGTCACCAGGTTCAGCCAGTACCGCGGCCCGGTCCGCGGCTGGGATCGCACCCTTGCCGAACCAATGATGTTGGCGGCCGGCTCAGCGCAGGTAGCGGTCAAAGAAGGCGAGAATGCGCCGCCAGGCGTGCTGCGATGCGCTAGGGTCATATCCGAATCCAATCACTCTGATAACAGCCGCGAGCGGCCCGTATCGGTTGAGGGGGCCATAGTCGTTCATGAAGGAGTGCCCGCTGCCCGGATACGGCTCAGGAAAGTCATTGGCCACGCCGGCGGCAGCCAGCGCTGCGCGAAGGCGAGTCAGGTCCTCGCCCTTGTTATATGGATCGCGCGCGCCGTAACTCGCGACGATTGGGCACGCACCCTTGAAGACCTGTTTGGCATCCGCCGGCACTTCCCCGTAATTGACGGCCGACACCTGAAATTGGCGACCAGCGGCCATCAGCAGGGCGAAGCCACCGCCCAGGCAGAAGCCGATGATGGCGATCTTCCTGTTGCAGTCCTGCCGCCCGGCTAGCCACGCGCGTGCAGCGTCGATGTCATCGAAGGCCCTTCCTGAACGGCGCCGGTAGCTCTGAAAAGTCGCCCAGACGCACCGTAAGAAGCCGCCGTCCGTGTACAGATCTGGAGCAAGCGCCAGGTATCCCTCGCGGGCGAAACGATCAGCGTATGCTTCGACGTCGCACGCCATTCCCAGAATGTCGTGGACCACGACCACGCCAGACCAGGGCGGCTGCGTCGACGGTGTGGCGAGAAGAGCGTTGACCTGCCCTCGGGTACTGGAGTAGCTAACGCTCTTAGCCACTTCAGGTGCAAGGCCCGAGGTCAAACCAGCAGGGGAAGAAGAAATGATTGATCAACGCACCTAGCCCAAGGGTAATGAGTGCGGCGAACCATGGGTTGCGTTTGGTCCAGGGCTGGATCCGTTCAGCTATGGTCGCGCGGTGCTGGCTTCCCAGCCACGCATCCAGTGTCGCTGTGGCGTAGACGAAGCCGATCCCTACGAAGCCGACGACGCGGAGAATGAGCGTAGACCAGTGTATCGTCATGCTCGCAATCCCGGCCTGTACCAGAGCCACTTGCCGAAGAAGCCCGACATCGACATGACAATGGGCAGGGCGGCCAGCCAGGCCAATCGAGAGGCGCACCGCACGAACCATGTCAGGGGCCAGAACTCCCCTGTATTCGAGTTGAGAGGCGACAGCGACCAGGCTTCATAGCCGAGTAGAGCCGCGAGCACAGCCAACCCGATAAGGAGCGCGATTTGAAGCACTGTTCGCGGTTGTGTCTTTTTCGCGCCTAGAGCGTCCGGCGGAGGCCCGCGGGTTCCTCTTGTCACCAATCCGCCCACCGCGAACGAGCCGATACAAGCGAGCATATATATGAATTTCGCTGGAGCTGGAACGATCCGGCCGCCGTTACAACTCGAGAGATCCCTCGGCCCACTCAGCAGGTAGAAGACGAGAGCGATGGTAGCGACAACGCCCAGGCCCGCGGCGAGAGCGGTTACATACGCGCCAACTGGTCGCTCTCGCCCGGCCGTCCGGCTGCTCATAGGTCAGTGGAAGACTATCCCATCGATGGCCATGCCAATCACGAAAGATGCCGGTACAAGGATCAAATGCCTCCAGGGCGGCCAGGGCCTGGCCAGGTCTGTCACGAGATTGGGCAGGGGCAACCAGTCGCCCAGGAAATCGAAGGAGGCGATTACGAACAGCTCGAAGGCTCCAATGCACAAGGTCAACCAAAACCAGACGGTCCTCTTGTCTGCAGTGTCGGAGGGGATACTAACCCAGGCTATGACGGCAGCCATGATGAGGACAGCGGTGGCGCCCACGGCAACTCGAATCCGCGGCCTGCGTCCATTCCCTCCGGATCGTCCCATGTGCCTCAGCCCCTCCAGTGAGGTACGCGAGGCGAAAATACAGCGCCTGCAGAGTTCTGTCAAGCCCCTGCCTAGGTGCTGTGGTGTTCAGGGAAAATGACCGCCCTTAATCGGGCGTCGAGGCACCCCGCGATCTGCCCCCATCTCCCCCAGGAGCGGAGTTATACGCCGAGCTCCCAGCGGCGCCGCTCGAGGGCTACGCCGCTTCGGGCAGTCCTAGCGCCTTGGGCTCGAGCGCGTGCTCCAGCACCTCCCGTACGTCCTTGACCAGGTGGATCCGCATCGCCTCGCGCACGCTCTGGGGAACGTCGTCCAGGTCTGCCTCGTTGCGGTAGGGAAGGATGACCTCGGTCAGGCCGGCGCGGTGCGCCGCGAGCAGCTTCTGCTTGACGCCGCCGATCGGCAGCACCTTGCCCTGCAGCGTCACCTCACCCGTCATTCCCACCGTGCTCCGCACCGGGCGCCCGGTCAGCAGGCTGGTCAGCGCGGTGACCATGGTCACTCCCGCCGACGGCCCGTCCTTGGGCACTGCGCCCGCCGGCACGTGGACGTGGATCGACTTCTCTTCCAGGCTGGTCTCGATGCCCAGCTCCCTGGCGTGCGACTTGACGTAGGACAGCCCGATCTGGGCCGACTCCTTCATCACGTCGCCCAGCTGCCCGGTCAGGGTCAGCCCCTTGGGGCCGTCCATGATCGCGGCCTCGACGAAGAGCACCTCGCCGCCGGTGCCTGTGACCGCCAGCCCCGTGGCCACACCCGGAACCGACGTCCGCTCCGCGACCTCGGCGTGGAACCTGGCGCGTCCCAGGTGCTCGCGGACCTGCGCCGGCTCGATCCGCACGGGCGCCGTCAGCTTCGCGCTCTCGATCCCGGTCGCGATCTTGCGCAGCAGCCGGCCCAGCTCTCGCTCCAGGTTGCGCACGCCGGCCTCGCGCGTGTAGTCCGCGATCACGGCGCGCAGCGCCTCGTCACTGGCCGACACCTCGTCGGCGGTGAGCCCGTTGCGCTCCAGCTGGCGCGCCATCAGGTGGTCGCGCGCGATGGCCAGCTTCTCCTCCTCGGTGTAGCCGTCCAGGCGCACGATCTCCATCCGGTCCAGCAGCGGCGCCGGGATGGTGTCCGAGACGTTCGCCGTGGGGATGAACAGGACCTCGGAGAGGTCGAGATCGACCTCCAGGTAGTGGTCTCGGAAGGAGTGGTTCTGCGCCGGATCGAGCACCTCCAGCAGCGCCGAGGAGGGATCGCCCCGCCAGTCGCTCCCGACCTTGTCGATCTCGTCCAGCATGATCACC
>Ga0209577_10000854_pt1 | contig 30544 bp, 25 predicted proteins | sample GraSoiAngelo_109_FD_185874 | JGI IMG/M metagenome (GOLD analysis project Ga0209577, IMG submission 185874) | Grasslands soil microbial communities from the Angelo Coastal Reserve, California, USA - 14_0903_12_20cm (SPAdes) (version 2) | ecosystem: Environmental > Terrestrial > Soil > Grasslands...
ACTGGCTATTATGTATTCGCTGTGCGCAGTTGGCATGCTTGTTCACGGTGCCGTGTCTGAAAACAAGCTTAAAACCTGGTTCTATTGCGGCGGCATCTTTTTTCTCACCCAAGCTCTGAACGCCAGGCCCGCCGCCTACATGACACTACCGTTTCTGGTCGTTGTCTCGTGGCGTTTGTCCGACGGTAGTCTCAAGAGACAGGGCAAGATAGTTATTCTCAGTGCAATCGCGGTAGCCTTGTCATTCCTATTAAACAACATTACCTACCATCGCGTTGTGGACGTACCGGCTCCTTCCAACGGATGGTACTGCATTTATGGTCTGTTGAACGGCGACGGGTGGCAAGCTGGACGGAAGCGGGTTGAGGAGATATGGCAAAACCGATTTAACCACGCCCCAGGCGCCACGATCGTAGCGGACGTATTACAGGAGTTGAAAGAGGAATGTTTGTCCGAGATCAGAGACCACCCGAGTAAGCTCCTGCGAGGCTGGTGGCGTGGAATCCAGTTTGTCTGGTCGAAGAACACTCCATTTCGCTCGACTTATCCGGAGATGCCTGCTGTCTGGTTTACAGAGTCTGCTCGTTGGTGCACAGTCCTTGGCTTTATTCTGTCGCTGCTATTCTTATTCAGAGGCGACCGCCTTCCCGCGAGGTTCAAAACATACCAAGCCTTGAGCTGGCTCAATCTGGCCGGGTTAGCGGGAACAATTTTCTCAATCCCCTTAGCGCCTCCGTGGGACGGAGAGACGCGGATCTTTGCCGCTACGCTTCCCTTGTTTTTCCTTCTACCCGCCTTCGGGGTGGGCGGCCTATACCTGCTTATCACCGACCGATTTCACCGCGCAGTGGGCGGCCCGAAAACATACACGCGACCGACGGATGCAATAGGTTTGGGACCTGTGGTTGGCGGCGTGCTTTCAGTGGCCGTCGTTTTGGCATCGTGGTATTTCGTGCCTAATGGCTCGGGGACTAAGAAAGTTCAGCACCCGGTCAGGTTAATGCTCGATGAATTGGTTAAAAAGCCGGCTTCCGCGCCCGCTTTCGACCTGCGTGCTTTGCAAGCCGGCTATCGATTACGTGTAACGAACGACAGCGAGCCCACCTGGTTGCCGGTTATCGCCAGGAAAGATTTCATCCAGAATGTGCCCGGTGGTCGCTACGTGTTCTTTTTGCCGGAATTTAAACAAGTACCGCCCGATTCAGAAGTCGTTGCCCTGCCTTACTTTGTTTTGTTGGTGCTGGACCATGAAGACGCCCAGGCACAAAGATTCACAGTGTGGCCGGAGCAAACAGGTCATTTGGTGGAGCCGCCTGTCTATTTTAGCAAGGGTCTCGACATTCACGTCCCATGATCGGGAGCCCCTTTTGTCGTCCTTTCATATTCGGTTACCGAGTGTCGCGATGCGAACAGGTTAACGTACCAGGCCGGGACTTCGCGCACAGACTCAGCGCGGAACGGAACCAGTCCGTTATTCGACAACTGCCAGATAGCCATACCCTGCGTCTTAAGATTTGCAATCAAGTCACTCCAACGCACACCAGCCTGCCGTAGTCCATAGGGCCAAAATTCAACGAGTAGCTTGATAGCAGTATTATCTGCTATAACCCGGCTGGCCCCTCGCAAGGCATGAAGCTCATAGCCTTGAATGTCCATTTTGATTACGTCAACGCGTTGACCGAGTTTGAAGTAATCATCCAACGCTATGATATCGATCGGCATGGTACGGCGCGATTCTTCCTCGATCGCATATGTCCGGTGATCGACATTGAGTTTATCTGAAAGATAGAGTCTGGACCTCCCGCTGCATTCTCCCAGCGCAGCCTGAGACAAGCGTACGTTTGCCAGCTTGCGCGTGGCAGATTGCAGGTGCCTAAAATTCTCCGGAGAAGGTTCGAATGAATGAACAACGCCGGTCGGACCGACACAGCCGGAAAGAAACTGTGAGTAGATGCCAATATTTGCGCCCGCGTCTACCGCGACGGCCCCTTCGGAGAGCATCCTTTTCAAAAACTGGCGCTCTGCACGGTCAGCGAAAGCTTTGAAAGCACGGTAACAGAGAAAGTACATTGGAAAGGCGTGCTCGTAAGCCTTGTTGCCGATACCGCGAATAAGCGAGACTAACCGCATCAGGAGTGTGCTCGGGGACTGCGGGAACTACCACACCGCAGCGCGATGGCTCGAATTGTAAACTCGATCTCGGCAAAAAGCAGTTCTGCCACTATGACTTTGCCGGCGGTTTTAAACCTGGCTGCGTCACAATCAATAAATTTAATGTTGTACCTCATCGCAGATCGGTGTGCTTGGGCGGTGCCACTATAACATTGGAAAAGATACTGAGAAACCATACGTTCGCGGGATGCGGGTTCACTGGAGAGAGCTGTTTACGTCGAAGGTGAACGCGGCGGTGCAATGGGACCGATGGGATCTGGTGGCCCTCGTTCTGGCTCTGGCGACGGTTGCCTGGGTCTTCGCGCTTAAACTCAAAACGTTCTACGAACTCGGTTATACATCAGACCTCTTCGTGAGCGTCCAGCTTGCACGGAGTTGGCTGGAAGGACGCCGCGTGCTCACGGCGAACTGTTTTGGGAACATGCTTGCTCTTCACACCTATTTTTTCCTTCTGCCGCTCGGACTCATCGCAAAGCCATTCGGCGCTCCCGGCTTGCTATTCGCGCTCGCCGCCTCGGTGGGAGCCGCTTACTTCTGGGCAGCGCGTGTCCTGCGCCTTCTAGGTGTTGCTGGACGGTTCGCTATAATCTTTGCCGGAGCAGTGCTTATATCGCCGCTATGGGTGGCGTTCTACCAGGAGCCACACTATGGATTTCATGTTGAGGTCCTGACGCCGACGTTGTGTCTGATCTTGTTTTATTTCCTGCTTCAGCAGCGGCTTGTCCCGTCAATCGTCACGGCGCTCGTTGTGATCAGTGTAAAGGAGGATGCATCTATCGCGGCAGCGATGGTGGCCATCGTCGCAGGCGTTGAGGTGTGGTTAACATCAGCAGGAAAACAGCCTCCCGACCGCCTTAACCGACCTGCTTTGATTGTACTGCTTCTGTCGGCTCTCGCGATCCCTGCCTTGCTGGCAATTTCTCGCTCGCAGTTGCCGCCAGCCTACGCCTATTATTCGCTTCATCGCGTTCGTCTCGTGGCGCCGGGGACTTTATCGGGTACCGGCGCACTTTTCACTTTTGTTATATCTAACGCTCCTTCTTGGCTTGGCAGCAGCGTTATTCGTCAATGGCTCTTGGTCATGTTCGTGGGCAGCTTCGGGACAATCTTGTTGCGACCCTACTATTTGGTTCCCGGCGCCGCGACAACGTTGGTCGCCTGGCTCGTGAACAGCGATGACCTTTTGTGGGCGCCACGATTTTATCCGACGGAGACACTCCTTTGGTGTGTGACTCTGGTAGGATTCGCGTCAATTGCCCGTGCCGTAACATTGGAAACAAGATCGCACCGCAAGCACGCCACGCCTATCTCCTTCGTCCCGATAGCCCTTACTCACCGCTGGAGCGGCAACAAGCCGACGAGGTGTTTACGCGCTACCGCCGCGAAGGCAAACCCGAGGAACCGGTTATTGCCTCAACCATGCTTTTCCGCTATGCGCACGATCGAAACCTCTTCTGGCTCGACAGATTGGGTGGCCGGCCTGCGCCCATTTGGATTCTTGGCGATAGCGATGACAATTACGTCCCTTTCAGGATCAGCGCAGACAGAATATATGCCAACTCCGGAATCCGAATGGAAGACTACAAGGTCATTGACCGCCGGGGCCGTTTCGTTTTGCTCAAAAAGAAAGGCTAGCTAGAGCTACTGGTACCAGCGGCGCGTCAGCGTCACGGTAAAGAAAACTCGCACAGAAACTCGGAAAGCGACGGCTAAAGGCAAGATCTATCGGAAATACCATTGGAAAACCGAGTGAGGAAACTATCTTCACTCGAATGCCGCTTCGCTGGAGAGAGCTATTCACCTCAAAGGTGGACAGGAAACTGCCTTGGAATCGATGGGATTCCGTGGCTCTCGTGATCGGTGTGTTCACCGTTGTCTGGGTCTTTGCGCTTAAACTCAAAACATTCTATGATCTGGGCTACTCTGGGGATCTCTTCTTGAGTGTCCAAGCTGCGCGAAGCTGGCTCGAGGGAAAAGGGCTGCTCAGAGACAATTATACTGGGAACTTGCTCACCATTCACACGCAATTCCTGCTCGTTCCACTTGGGATTTTGGCAAAGCCATTCGGCGCTCCCGGATTACTGTTCATGCTTAGCATGGCGGTAGGAGCGACTTACTTCTGCGCGGTGCGCATCCTGCGAGTTCTTGGCGTTGCAGGTCCCATCGCTCTCATCGCAGCCGGGACAATCCTTGTTTCACCCCTTTCGGTTGCTTTCTACCAGGACGCCGGCCATGGGTTCCATGTCGAGATTCTCGCGCCAGCGTTGTGTCTAGTCCTGTTCTATTTCCTACTTCGGCAGCGGATGATTCCGTCAATTGTGACAGCACTCGCTGTTATCAGCGTGAAGGAGGACGCGCCAATCGCGGCCGCTGTGGTGGCGATTATAGCAGGCGTTGAGACATGGATTTCGTCGGCTGAAAAACCATTGCGCTGCCGCTTTAACCAGTCGGCGGCGCTCACACTTCTACTGTCAATTTTGGCGATCCCCTTTTTGCTGGCAGTGTCTTGGTCGCAGTCGCCGACGGAGTATGCACGTCACTCGGTTGATCGCCTCGGGATCGTGCCGGCTGGCAGCTTCTCAAATGAAGGAATTTTCTTCGCCTTTGTTGGCTCGCATGTTACTCATTGGCTTGGTAGCAGCGTTGTTCGTCAGTGGCTGTGGATCGTCGTAGTTGGTAGCTTCGGGACAATCTTGTTACGCCCATGCTACATTGTGATCGGTCTGCCCACCACAGTAGTTGCATGGCTCGTGCATGGGGCGCGACGGGCGGACGACCTCTTATGGCCACCACGATTCTCTCCCGTTGAGGCGCTTCTCTGGTGTGTTACTTTGGTAGGGTTTGCTTCCATCGTGCGGCTTTCAATGTCTGCAGAAAGACGCACCCGGATCATCATACTCGCCGCTGCAATTGCAGTCGCAGTGCTGTCAGCATTCGCACAACTCGGCTTTGTTCCGAAGTATGCCCGTGAGGCTTACTTTCTCCGTTCCAGCAGCGTTTACTCGCCGCAGGAGCGGCAACAGGCGGACGCGCTCTTCGTGCGTTATCAGCGTGAAGGAAAGCCTGAGGAGCCCGTCGTTGCCTCAACTTTGCTTTTCCGCTATGCACACGATCGAAACCTTTTCTGGCTCAACCGACTCCATGGTCGACCCGCACCGATCTGGATCCTTGGCGATACTGCCGATCCCTATCTCCCGCTGAGGATCAACTTGGACAAAGCCGACGGGAACTCTGGAATTCGAATTGAAGACTATGCACTAATCGACCGTTACGGCCGTTTCGTGTTGATGAGGAAGAAGGAGTAGGAACTCGCTTTAGCGATGGATGAAAGTCACGGTTAATCCGTGCTTTGGGGCGGGTTGGCCTTTAGCTCAGCATGACCCTGAGGCAACAGGGTCACCGGTGTGTCAGAGTCACTGTAAAGAACGCTGCACAGACGCTTGAAAAAAGACGGCTAAGGGCAAGATCGACTGGGAACAACGTGCGATAAATGAAAGGTGGAACGGGCAGCCTATGGGATATTCCGCCAGTAATCATGTACGATAGTGCGGTGAAAGGCCGAATCGAGAGATTCCCGACATCGTAATTATCGTTCAAGCGCTGCAGCCATTCGGGGTTACGGAAAAAAATCAGCCAGGGCAACGCGATATTGGCGGATGCCAATGGTCCCCCGAGATTGCCAAGCTCCGGTTCGGAAATCCGGAAATCGACCGGTTCGTGGTGCAGATACTTGAAAATGACGGTTGATAGCATTGAGAAAAAGGGCTCAGTCGCGATTAGCTTGCCGCCTGACTTCAACTTGCTGGCCGCGCGGTTCAGAAAGGCAACTGGGCTTTTCAGGTGATGCAACACATTGGTAACCGTAATAACATCAAGGCTGCTGTCCCTGATTGCGTCCAACTTGTCGATTTCATGGCAGTCAAATACAAGATCGAGATAATCCAAGTCGAGCACGTCACTCGTAACAGCGTTTGGGAGAAATTGTTTCAGCGGCGAAGTGCCGCTGCCTATCTCCAAGATCGAAAGCGCCGCCGGATTGGGAAATTCTTTGAACTGATCACGGTAAAGTTCGCGATACCAGAAAAGAAGATTTTTGTTAGCGTCGAGCCGAGCGCGGTTACGCAGTGTGGCGGCACGATCTTTCGCCTGTTCGCTCTGCAAAACCGTTGTTGCGTCGCTCATTTGATTGCGCGGATGTACAGCGAACCGGCAAACTCCGAGATCACCGGCACGCTCTCGAGAAGCCGGCCCACGGCGTTCAATCGATCAATCAGCCGAACCGGTGTTTTGGGGTGGAGGAAATCGAAGGGATCGATTCGAACATCACGATAGCCTTTTTGCTCGAGCAAACGCCGGAGCGGCCACCGGAAGAATGCAGTCTCATCCGGTGAGTCGCCGAGTTTTCGCTTCACCCAGGGCACATTCTTTTGTATGGCGATCTGAGGGTTCAGCATGTTTGGCTCTGTAAAGTAAATCGTACCGCCGGGTTTCAATACCCGATAAATTTCGCGGATTGCCTTTTCGATTTCGAGATGGTGTAAAACCGAACTGCCTACAACGGAATCAAACACGGCATCAGGATAGCTTAATTCATAGGCGTTCTGGATTTCATAACGAACATTTGGCGCAGAACTATTTGCCTTTGCGATTTCCAGAAGATCAGGTGAGACGTCGACGGCAACAATATTTGCTCCCGAGCACGCCAGTTCCCGAGTGAAATAGCCAGTACCGCACCCCAACTCGAGCACGCTCATTCCTGACCGGAGATGCCTGCTGAGCATCTTCACTCGGCGCGCCCAGCGCAGTTTGCCAGCTGGACTCTCCCAATTCCAAATCTCGCCCGCCCCATGCTCGGCTAGGAAGCGACCGTGTTGAATCTCTTTGGCAATGCGTTCCTGCATTGGAACATTTTCAGATGCCCGCGAATTTGAAACTCCCATGCGTTTGTCGCCAGCCCAAAGATTTGAGATACCGAATTAGTAGCCGAGTTTTAATTTCAAGAATCCATGCCAGCACATCCTGAGCATGACGAGCCCGTTTCGAAAGACCTTGGTCATCTTCGTGGAACCGTAAATGCGTTCCTGGTAGTGGACCGGCAAGTCCAGAATTTTAAGGTTCAACTTTGCGGCGCCAAATAACAGTTCATAGTCTCCCCAGCGGTCTTCAATTCCCCAGCTTCCGAGCATTGGTTTAATCCGTTCCCAGTCGCTTCTCCAAAGGACTTTTGTGCCGCATAAAGTGTCCTTTACTCGTTGGCCGAGCAAATAGGTGAAAGCGACGCTGAAAAATTTGTTGCCCAGCATGTTTGCTCCGTTCATTGCTCCTTTCGGCACGGGATAGACCAGGCGGGAACCGTTAACAAACTCCGCCTGCCCAGAAACAATAACATCGATGAAATAAGGCAACTCCTCAGGAATCGTCGTCAGATCGGCATCGAGGATCATCAAAATATCGCCGGTCGCAGCGTTGAAACCTGTCCAGACGTTCCGCGACTTACAAACTCCCGGCCCATGCTCAAGACGAATATTCTTTTCCGGATAGAGCGCCTGTACTCGCAACACTTCTTCAGCCGTGCCATCGGTCGATTGATCGTCACAGAAAATTATCTCTGTCCAGCCCCCTAAAGACGGAACGCGGCGAACGGCATCCTCCACATTTCCTTTCTCATTTTTACATGGAATGACGACTGACGCTGAAAGCTTTTCCCGCAAAAAGGGGGGTGGCATCATTCGTGCAACGACCACCTGCGTCATGCAAAGTTTGCTCAGAAACGGCAGGCGCGCGCAAAAACGATTTAGAAAGCTCGACAACAACGGCAAATATTTCGGTAAAAGGACGACTCGATGCGTCTCAAGCGCTTCAAAGCCGGCAAGCTTCAATAGATTTCGGATATCAGCCGTGGAAAGCCAGTTCTGCTCGGTGCGCGGCACCTTCATCCCTGACCACTCGGCGAAGGTAACGAGTGGCTCCCAAAGATGGTTGTAAGTTGTAACCAACACACGAGTATGTCTCTGGCAAAGCGGCGTCAAATTGCGCAGAGCTTGAAGCACATCCACCGTGTCGCCAATGTCGTTAAAGAGGATGTAATCGAATTTTTCGTCCGGCTTGAAAGCTTGCTGGAATTCCTCCTTGTCTGGAAAAGCGACCACAAATTCAAAAGACGGATTTAGTTGCTGCGCGATGTCCACGATCTCACCACAGATGTCGATACCTTTGCCCTTACTCGGCCCAACGACGGCCAAAAGGTTGCCGATGTCGCAGCGAACTGAGAGAACTCTTTTCTGCGGTTCCACTAAAAAACGGAGAAGCCGGTTTAGCAGCTCGTAGTAGTACCTGTTGCGGTTGATCCAGCTCTGGCGTCGAACGGCAATTTTGGCCAGATGATCGCGGGTACGCTCGCGTCTCTGCTCAAGCGCGGGCGGTCCCCAGACCTCTCTGCTGGTCTCGCGCTCGTTCGACACAGCTTTCATCACTGCCGTTCTCGGTTCCATCTTAATCGCAGATCTGATTCAAGTAACACAATTTAGCTGGAGGAAAAGAATCGTTGTGCTTGAATCTTCCTCGCGCCAGTCCTTACGGAGGTTGCAATGGAAGCCGATTTTCTCACGCTGCACACGTCGCTCTCGCCGGAGGCGTTGCAGGAAAAGCTGCGGCTTTGGGAACCGTGGAGCCATCGCCTGGACTTTGATAATGGGGTTTCGACACTCAATTGCGCCCGGCTTACGCTGTTTTCCGAATCGCCCTTGAAAAAATTCAGGGACGCCGCCTCTGTATTCCCTCTCGGAGAACTTGCAGGCGGCCGCCTGCTGGATATCGGCTGCAATGCGGGTTACAACTCAATCCATGCCGCTTTGGAATACCAATTTTCGGTCACAGGCATCGATATTGTCCCGCGTCATGTCGAGGCGGCGCGTTTTCTTGCTGCGCTGGCAGGCATCTCGTGTGAATTTGAGCTGGCCAGTGCGGAAACATTCAGCCGTCCCGGCGAGTTCGATGTCATCCTTCATTTTGGCACGTTGTATCATCTGCCCAATCCGTTGCTGTCGCTCCAGCGAAGTTTCGAGAATCTGAAACTCGGCGGTTACATCGCCCTCGAGACTCAGGTCTATGATCATCCTGAGGATCCCAATATCTGTTATTTTATGTACGGACAAAATAACGATACGACCAATTTTTGGGCGCTGAGCACGCCGGTCCTGAAAAAGGATCTGGAACTGATCGGATTCACTGATGTCCAGGAAGTCAAGAAAGTGCCTCTGCCGAGCTTGATCCAGACACAGCACATGGCCCGAATAATCGTGGTCGCGCGCAAGTTGCGCACCGAACACGGCCCCGGCGGCTGGCATGCTCGACGGTCAATGGAATAACGCCGGCTTGGCAGCTTTTAAATAACATCCCCTTGCGGTTGATCCAATCCGCGCCGCACCCGCGAGGCATGCGCGGTAAAGGCGAACACTTTTGCTCTTTGAACAGTAGCTTCCGTCATACTCTGCGCCGGTCGAGGTTGTATTTGAAGATCGCAAAAATCGCCCTAAAACCGTCCTTCCAATTGATCTTCTTGCCCTCTGCATAGGTGCGTCCGCTGTATGAGATCCCCACTTCGTAAACTCTACAGCCTGTGCGGGCGAGTTTGGCGATAATTTCGGGCTCAACGCCAAACCGATCTTCTTCTATTTGGATCGATTTGATAAGTGTGGCCCTGAAGGCCTTGTAGCCTGTTTCCACATCGGTCAGATTCATATTGGTGAGCATGTTGGAAAGCAGCGTCAAAAACTTGTTGCCGACCATGTGCCAGAAAAAAAGGACGCGATGTGGCCGCCCGCCCATGAACCGGGATCCAATAACTGCGTCCGCTTTACCTGAGATAAGCGGCTCGAGAAGCAGAGGATAATCTTCTGGGCTGTATTCGAGATCTGCATCCTGCACCACAATAAAATCGCCAGTCGCCGCTGCGAATCCGCTGCGCAGGGCCGCTCCCTTTCCCTGATTTACCGGATGGTAAATAACGCGATCAACCATCTGCGAAACTTTCTCCCGGAGCAGAGCCTGCGTCCCGTCTTGGGAACAATCGTCCACTACAATGATCTCTCTGCTTTGCAACGGTGCTTCGCGAACGGCCTCAACGATCCTCTCGATCGTGTCCCTTTCATTATAACAGGGGATTACGATTGAGACTTTCATCTTTAAAATGCCAGCGGAATTTCACTGCAGCGGGCATTCTGGCGTACTCTCGATAACGCAATTTCGCTGGAGAAACGGAATGGCTGTGCTTGACTAATAGGTTTGACATTCCTCGTCAGAATGCCTGCGCAAGTTATCAAAATTAGTGGTGCCCGCCAGCACAATCTCAAGAACCTTCATGTGGAGATTCCACGGGAGAAGCTCGTTGTCATTACGGGCCTGAGTGGCTCGGGGAAGTCCTCGTTGGCTTTCGATACTCTTTATGCCGAGGGGCAACGTCGATACGTCGAAAGTCTCTCCGCTTATGCGCGGCAATTCCTCGACCAGATGGAAAAGCCGAATGTTGATTTTATCCAGGGGCTCTCGCCAGCGATTGCCATCGAACAACGCAGCGCCGGCGCCAACCCAAGATCGACAATCGCGACGACGACCGAAATTTACGATTATCTCCGGGTCCTTTTTTCGGCTGTGGGTCAGCCACACGATCCGCTGACTGGCCAGCCGCTGAGTCGCCAAACGCCTCAGCAAATTGTCGATCAGATCCTTGCATACAGGCCGGGGGCGAAAATTATTTTGCTAGCGCCGCTGATCGACAAGCAAGCGGGCGAATTCCGGGATGTGATCGAAAAGATTAGACGTGAAGGATTCGTTCGCGCGCGGATTGACGGCCAGATTACCGAGTTGGATCGGCCAAGGCCGATCCGGCTCAACAAGAACAGTCGGCACACGATCGAGGCGGTAGTCGATCGGCTGGTCATGCGCGATGGGATTCGTGTGCGCCTGACAGATTCAATTGAAACTGCCCTCAAATGGGGTGGGAACCGCGTCGTTGTCTTGCGACAAACACCAACAACGGCCAACGCTCAACGCTCAACGCTCAACGCTCAACCAGAAGAAGAGTGGGAAGAACAGCGTTACTCCACTGATTACGGAAACGTTGAGACCGGATTCACGTTGGGCGAGCTGACTCCCAAACATTTCTCTTTCAACAGTCATCTTGGGGCATGCCCGGCTTGCCATGGGCTCGGCACGCAATTGGTCTGCGATCCAGACCTGATGATTTCCGATCCCGACAAAACGCTAGCCGAAGGAGCAATCACGCCGTGGCGGCGCGGGACAAAGCGGATGCAGGCATACTATCGCCATTTGCAGACGGCGCTCGTGAAACACTTTCACGTCGATGAAGATGTTCCCTTTCGCGATTTGCCAGAGCAATTCAAAAACGCGCTTTACTTCGGCACGAAGGGGACGCCCATTGAAATGAATTTCAGTGACAATGGCGAACGGAAAGTCGCCAAACCTTTCGAAGGGCTTATGCCGCAAATGCAGCGGCTTTACGAGCAAACTCAGAGCGAATTTACCCGTAATCGCATTCGCTCTTTCATGACCCGCGAACCGTGCAAGATATGCAATGGAGCAAGACTCAAACCGGAAGTTCTTGCCGTTACCGTAAAGGATCGACCCGCCTCCGCCGAGGCTACGGCGGGCAGGCACGGATGCGAACTGAACATTCACCAGTTCAGTGAGCTGACGATCGAAGCGGCCGCTCGATTTATTGGTGCGCTCGAGCTGACTGTGCAACAACAAACCATTGTGACAGACGTGGTGCGCGAAATTCAATCGCGCTTGCAATTCCTTGTTGAAGTCGGGCTAGGTTATCTCACGCTCGATCGGCAAAGTGGGACGCTGTCCGGGGGCGAGGCACAGCGAATCCGATTGGCGACACAGATCGGCTCCGGCCTTGCCGGGGTTCTTTACATTTTGGATGAACCCAGCATCGGGTTGCATCAGCGCGACAATGCGCGGTTGCTGGGGACACTGTGGCGCCTTCGTGATCTGGGTAATTCGGTCATTGTAGTTGAGCATGATGAAGAAACGATCCGGGCTGCCGACCACATTATCGATCTTGGTCCGGGCGCAGGCCCGCGCGGCGGGGAAATCGTGGCGCAAGGAAAACTTAACGACATCCTACGCGCGAAGAATTCTTTAACAGGCGATTATCTTTCCGGACGCGTGCGCATTCCCATTCCCAAGCAGCGCATTCAGCCGCGACCCGATAGCTGGCTTACAGTGGTCGGCGCAACTGAAAACAACCTCAAGAAAATCGACGTATCCTTTCCTCTTGGCTGTCTTACCTGTGTGACCGGCGTCTCAGGTAGCGGCAAATCTACTCTGGTAGATGACATTCTGCGGCGCGCGTTGTTCCGGCGTTTCTACAACGCGAAAGAGAAACCGGGCGCTCATCGGACGCTTCGAGGAGTGGAACAGATCGACAAGGCAATCGTGATTGACCAGAGCGCGATTGGCCGAACGCCGCGGTCAAATCCTGTCACCTACACGGGCGCCTTTACGCCCATACGTGAGTTGTTCGCGCAATTGCCGACGGCGCGCGTGCGTGGATATAACGCAGGCCGTTTCAGTTTCAATGTCAAAGGCGGCCGTTGCGAAAACTGCGAGGGGGACGGGTTAATCAAAATCGAGATGCACTTTCTGCCAGACGTGTACGTCGAATGCGAAGTGTGCCATGGCAAGCGTTACAACCGTGAGACACTCGAGATTACTTACAAAGGCAAGAATATCGCTGATGTGCTCGATCTGACCATCGATGAGGCAGCGCGCTTTTTCCGCAACGTGCCCAGCATTTCAGAAAAGTTAGACTCACTGCTGGATGTTGGTCTTGGCTATCTGCGCCTTGGCCAGGCTGGGACAACTCTTTCGGGCGGCGAAGCGCAGCGCGTGAAACTGGCGACAGAGCTTGCGAAAAAGGCAACCGGGCGCACCCTTTACATTCTCGATGAACCGACGACTGGATTGCATTTCGCAGATATTGAGAAATTGCTGCAAGTGTTAATGAAGCTGCGCAATGCAGGGAATACAGTGATTGTGATTGAACATAATCTGGAGATGATCAAATGCGCCGACTGGATCATCGATCTGGGACCTGAAGGTGGCGAAAGCGGCGGCGAGGTAGTAGGAGCAGGTTCTCCGGAAGAAGTTGCCGATGTCTCGCAGAGTCATATCGGCAAATATCTGCGGCGGGTCCTGGACAAAACATGATGCTCATAAGGCACATAGGTCTCATTGGTTTCATGGGCATACTGGCGCCATTCGTGCGCGCCGACATTTCCGCTGAACTCGCCCAAGCGAGCGCGCCACTTTCAGAAGGCGTGCCCGAGGTGGCTGTCGAGCGGTTGCAGACCTTGCTAAACAGGAATCGGCCCGATGCCGAATGGCGCACCGTCGCCGAGAAACTTGCCGAAGCCCAAGTGGCTGCAAAAGAGTCCGAAGATACGCTTGTCTTGTTGGCAGATGCTCGAGTACGCGAACTCCCATGGGCAAAGTTCTGGCGCGCCCAAGCCTTCGCGGGCCTGAATCGATGGACCGATGCGCTGCCGCTCTATGAGCAATTGGCTAACGACCAAGCTTCACCGTTTCGCGTGGCAGCCACTTTTGGGGCAGCGGAGATGCTGCGCGCGTTAGGAAAGCGAGAAGACGCTTTGAGAAAGCTTGACCTTCTTTTCCATAACAAAGAATGGGCTCACCGAGCGCAGGTACGAGCGGCAGAACTATACATTGAAATGGGCGATGCTCCTGGTGCGCAGCGGCTCTTGGAAGAAATAAAGCCCACATCGGTTGCCGAGCGGAGAGAAAAGCGCCTGTTGCGCGGACGCTTGGAGCTGATTTTGCAGCGACCAGAAAGAGCACTCGGTATGTTTCAAGCGCTCCTAAAAAGACCGGAGAAAGCCGGTCACGCTATATTCATCGCGGCACTCTTCGGCATAGCCGAAGCGCACCTGCAACTGAAGACTCCGCAAGCTGGAGACGATATCGTCGAGCAGTTTATCGATCTTCACCCGGCAGATCCGGATCTGCCTCTTCTTTTCGAAAAATTAGATGAGCTATATCGAACAGAGAACAGACCGGCGCGTAACGAACTGGAGAAATGGGTCCGCAGGCCAGAAGAGCCGCGGCGAGCATTTGCGCGATGGTATCTTGCTCGGCTGGAAATTCGCGCCGGGCGGAGGGAGCGAGCCCGACAACTATTTTCCGACCTGCGGCGCACTACCATCAAATCCCCCGTGATCGCACGTGCCCTTCTTGAGTTTGCACAATTTGAAATCCAAGACCGCCATTTCGATGAGGCAATTACGATCCTGGATGACGCACGTTTGCTGCATCCGGAGCCGCCTTTGCTGGCTCGCATCGATTTTTTGTCCGCGCAAGCGCACCATCTGGCGAAGCGGTTTGATACCGCGACCGCGGCTTTCGAACAAATCGCGCATTCCAATTCGCCCTGGGCAAAAGCTGCGCTCTTCAATGCCTCCAGCGGCTGGTTGCAACTTGGCAACCACGCCCGTTTCCTGGTTGACTACACCGAGTTGGAGCAGCAGGGAGGCGACAAAGAGTCTCGCGCCAATTTGCGATTGGAGGAAGGTCTGATGCAGGCCGCGAAAGGCGACAAAAAAGCGGAGGCATCGTTGCAGCAGTTCATCCGCGATTTTCCCAAGAATCCGCGCGTGTCTGAAGCATGGGTTGCCCTGGCTGAACTGTCCTTTCACTCGTCGCCGCCGCGCGTGGATCAAGCACGCAAAAATTTGGGCCGCGCAGCCGAGTCGGCCCCGACGGCCGCAGCGATGGAGCGCGCCGCTTATCTCAGCATCTGGGTAGAAGAATCAGCCGGTGAAAACGAGACGAAAGTAATTGAGTTGGCAAAGCGATTTCTGGAACAACATGCGCTCTCGTTCTTCGCTCCGGAAGTTCGGATGAAATTAGCGGAGCTTTATTATCGGCGCCAGGATTTCGCAAACGCGCAGACTCAGTTTGAAATTATCGCGCAACAAAATCCTGATCAATCTCTCGCGGAAAGAGCACTTTTTTTTGCGGCTGAATCGGCTATGTCGAGCATGGGCGAGCATTCATTGGATCGGGCGATTGTTCTGTTCGATCAGGTCGTGCAGAAAAATGGTATGATGCGATGGTCCGCGCGCAATGAACAAGCCCTCATTGAGCGCAAGCTTGGTAAGCCCAAAGATGCTCTCGCATTGTACGATGAAGTGCTCAAAAGCGACGCTCCGCAGTCTGAGAAAAGGGAAGCGCTTTGCGGCAAGGGCGACATTTTTTTCGAGATGGGAGAGAGCGAAAATTACCAGCACGCCATCGAAATTTATGACCAACTGGCGTCGGACGACAGCGAGCCCGCTCACTGGCGCAACCAGGCGCTATTCAAAAAGGCCCTCTGTCTTGAAAAGAAAAACGACCGCGCCGGCGCGCGTGAGACGTTTTACAAAATCCTGGACGATCCCGCAATTGCGGGACGCCCATACGGACAACGTGAGCTCTTCTGGTACTACAAGGCCGGATTTAATGCCGCGCGGCTTTTGGAGGAAGACTCGAAATGGGAGTCCGCGGCTGCAATTTACGAGCGCCTGGCAGCGGCGGGTGGAAACCGAAGTGATGAAGCCAAGGCCCGGCTGAATCATCTGCGCTTGGAACACTTTCTCTGGGCAGACTGAAGGCTTGCATTCGCCCGTGGGGGCTTGGCCAATCACGTGGCTAAAATTGTCGCTTCGACGCACTTGGAATTTCCTTGCGCAAAACTCGAAGCGGGCTCACAATCCCGGTATGAAAACATATGTAGGCATCCTGCTCGCGCTGGCATTTTGCACATCGGCGTTCGCGGACCCGGGCAAGAATGTGGTTGCTCAACCAACGGTCGCAAAAATCTGCTATGTGAAGACCATCGCCTCTGGCATTCCGCTACCATGCGTAAGGTACTTCGGAGTAGTTCCGACCACCGGGAGCCCGCTAACGGTGATCGGCCGTGCCTCGGAGGGCGGCGGCCAAGTGACCGCAACTGCTGCGCTCCCAACCGGCAACTAGTTTATTGCCCGCTGGGCTAGACTAAGTAACTCCGCCAAAAATCGGAGTTGGGTGGGTGGTACGTTGCCTGACACGGCAACGCCATGTGTGGTTTGTTTTTCTAGCTTTTCTATTTCCAACTCGTTAGGCTCCGCAGTCGCGCGCCAAACTTTTCCAATCGGGCGCGCTTGAGCTTTGCCTCCATGCGGCTATCGCGGAAGTTGAGGGCGTGCGCATGGCCTTGGGCGACAAAGCCGATCACAGCGCACGTTTTTCCTTTGAGCTAGCGAAGATCGACGTGTTTGTCGGTGTAAAAGCGAACGGCCAAATTAATGTAGAGCAAGCTTCGAACTTGGGCTTCTCATCAGCCAGTTCGCTTGGCCAGGCATGACTTTGCTGCAGCGAGCACAGCCTTATCGTCGTTGTCCGTCAGTGCGCCGAGGAAACCGCGAACGCGGCGAAACGATTGCCGCAAAAACAGATCGGCAGCGGAATGATCGGGCGCTGCCGCATCGCCGTTTCGACGAGCGAATCGGATTTCGCTGTCCAGCCGGCTGAGAACACACGTTGATGCAAAGAGATCCATTGCCGCGTTCGCGATGCGTTCCTGAACAAGCTGCATGTCGAGAATCGGTTCGCGATAGGTGATCAACGCCCGGTTGACGGCGACATTAAAACGCCAGATCAACCGGCCGAGTTGGCGCGCGTGGGGGCGCAACTGCTCGCTCTGCACCGGCACATCAGGCACGCGAACCGTCGCGCCGAGGCGGTTCTTGCCAGCGGCCCATGCTTTGCTCATCCGATCGCGCGACGGTTTCATCATCGTGTCGTAAATTTCTTTGAACTCCATGCCGGGTCCGCGCATCCCGACCAGAGCAATGAACGAAGTGAGCACTTCGTTCGCGCCTTCCCCGATCTGGTTGATGCGCGCGTCGCGCATCATTCGTTCCAGGGGAAGATCGGTCATGTAGGCCGCGCCGCCATGGATCTGGAACACATCGTTAATGCATTCCCACAACCGCTCGGTCGTGAAGACCTTCAGCATCGCAGTCTCGAGCATGTAATCCTCCAGGCCGCGGTCGATGAACGATCCGGTAACCGTGGTCATCGCTTCCATCGCATAGGCATCCGCCGCGATGCGCGCGATTTTCTTTTTGACCAGCTCGAAATTGCCCAGCGTTTTGTTGAATTGTTTGCGCGTGTTCGCGTGTGCGATGGCCATTTCCAAACAAGTTTTCGCTGCGCCTGTGCAGCACGCGCCGAAAGTCGTCCGCCCGAAATCAAGCACCGTCAGCGCCACCTTCAGTCCCTTGCCCATCTGGCCGAGAATATTTTCCCTGGGCACTTTCACGTCGCGCAACGCGAACCGGCCCGTGGCCGTCCCGCGAATCCCCATCTTCGGCATACGCGCCTCGAGGATTTCGAATCCGGGCATGTCAGGCGTGACGAGAAATGCTGTGATCGCGGTCTTGTCTGAACCAGACACCGGCGTCCGCGCCATCACGGTGAGCTCATGCGCGATCGCAGCGTTGGTGATGTAGCGTTTTTCGCCGCTCAAAATAAAGTGCGACCCGTCCTCGCTGGGACGCGCCTGCATCTGTACATTTGCTGCATCGGACCCGGCTTCTTTCTCGGTGAGCGCGAATGAACCCAACTGCTCGCCACTTGATAATTTGGGTAGCCATTGCTGCTTTTGCTCGTGCGTTCCAAACAAAAGCAACGCGCGAATCCCGATGGAGTGATGCGCATTAACAAAAACAGACGTCGATGCGCAACGGCGCCCGATTTCTTCCAGGACTTTACAGTTAGCCATTTGCGAGAAGCCCCGTCCGCCGTATTCCTTCGGCGCGGTCATACCAAGCACACCGACGCGTCCGAGGCCATCGATCACACTGCGCGGAATGTCTGCCTGCCGATCGATTTCCGCCGCATCGAGATGTTCGTCCAAGAACTTGCGGAGTTCGGCGAGTGTCTCGTCCAACTCGATCTGTTGCACTGCCGGGATGCGCGGATACGGCATCACCCAATCGGAAACGAAATGTCCTTGGAAAAGTCCCTTGGCGAACCCGAGCGCCTGCGGCCCTGCGAAAAGCAGTTCTTCAGCCTGTTGAATTTCTTTCTGTCGCTGCGCGTCGAGTTTGTTCATTCAATTGGCGTTCGAAAAAGCGGGCGACGCATTGTAGCCGTGCCGGCGCGTGTGTCCAATCAGGCGCGTTGTACAGGCCCAAATTGGCTCCAAACCGCCACGTTCGATCGTTTCTGAGTCTCTGAACTCCGCAAACAGTTCCTGTCGATCAACAAGCGCTTTTCGCTTTTCGATCAGACCAGATCCCGCAAATGCATCGACATAGATTGTGTCGAAGTACTTTGCGCGTGGGCTTACCTGAAATATTTTGCAATACTCGGTTAGGTAATGATCTAAGATCTGTAGCTTCTGCTCTGTCCAGTCGCCGCCAAATTTCTGACTGGCCAACGTACGAATCAGCTACAGCCCTGGCTGGTGCCGCATTCGATGCAGACGCCGCAGGCGCCGGCGCGGATGACTTTGTCGCTGCCGCACACCGAACAGGTGATTCCCATGAAGATGCTGCCGAGCGCGACAGTGACGCGGTCGGCGTGGCCATTGCCGTTTCCGTTTTGCTCAGGGGAGCCGGGATTGTTCGCCGAACTATTTGTAATCACATCGATGACTTGTTTGTCGCCGGTGCGAGGCAAATCGGTGACCGGTCGGTTGAGAGCCTTCTTCTCGATCTCGAGAATTTCTTTGAGCGGCAAGTCGGGCTGGGAGCGGTTGGGCGAAGTGGCTTCCTTGTAGCCTTTGATGAACTGGCAGGCGAGCCAGCGGAAAACATAATCGGTGATGCTGGTTGCGTGACGGATGTCGGGATTTTTTGTGAACCCGCTCGGCTCGAATCTCTGATACGCAAATTTTTTCACGAGACTCTCCAGCGGCACACCGTACTGCAACGCGATCGACGTGAGGGTGCCGACGGTGTCCATGAGTCCGCCGATGGTGCTGCCTTCCTTTGACATGGTAATGAAAAGCTCACCCGGTTGCCCGTCTTCATACAACCCGACGGTGATATAACCCTCGTGACCAGCGATCTCGAACCGGTGCGTCATCGACAAGCGCGTGTCTGGCATGCGATGCCGAACTGGCTGATTGAGCCGGCTGCGCAGCGTGGCCAGTTCTTCTTCCAGTTCAAGAATGCGCTTTTGCAACGCGTTCGTATCCGAGCCGGCATCCCCGATGCCGGCTACAGTTGCGCCCATGTCTTTTGTTTTGCGGGTGTTCAAAGGCGCAGAGCGTTTCGAGCCGTCGCGATAAATCGCGATCGATTTCAACCCCAGCCGCCAACCTTCCACGTAGGTGTTCATGATGTCGTCCACCGTTGCTGCTGCGGGCATGTTGACGGTCTTCGAAATCGCGCCGCTCAGGAATGGTTGGGCTGCTGCCATCATCCGCAGATGCGCCATGTAATTGAGACTGCGTTCGCCCTTGAACGCCTTGAACGCGCAATCGAAGATCGACAAGTGCTCAGGTCTCAAGCCAGATGAGATCTTTGACCCGTCCGTGTCGATGACGTCCTCGATTGTGTCGAACGCGTCGATGTGCGCGATGATGCGTTCGATCTCCTCGGCATTGTAACTCAATTTTTCGAGAGCGAGCTTAACGGTCTGATTGACAATTTTGAGCATGCCGCCGCCCGCAAGCAGCTTGTATTTCACCAGCGCGATGTCCGGTTCGATTCCCGTGGTGTCACAATCCATCAGAAAACTGATCGTGCCCGTCGGCGCGAGCACGGTGACCTGCGCATTGCGATAACCGTAGCGCTTTCCGAGCTCCACCGCGCTGTCCCAAACTTTCGCGGCTTCCTCTTTCAAGTGCGCGAACTCTTTTGCATCCGAGATTTCGCGCACTGCGCAGCGATGCAGTTCGATCACCTCCAACATCGACGCGACGTTATTCTTTGCGACTGGCGTGGGCACGCCGCTGGCGCGCGCGTCGTGATAGCCAGGGAACGGTCCCAGCGCTTGCGCCATGCGCGCGCTTTGTTCGTAAGCTTCACCGGTCATGATGGCGGTGACTGCGCCACACAACGCCCGGCCTTCCACGCTGTCGTAACCGTAACCGTAGCTCATGATGAGTGAGCCGAGATTTGCATAACCGAGGCCGAGCGTGCGGAAAATATGCGAGTTCTCGGCGATGTCTTTGATCGGGTAACTCGCGTTATCGACAATAATTTCCTGCGCAGTAATGAAAATGCGCACTGCGGCTTTGAATCGCTCCACATCGAAATCGCCCTCGGCGGTCTTGAACTTCATCAAGTTCAGCGAGGCGAGATTGCAGGCGGTGTTGTCGAGAAACAGATACTCGCTGCATGGGTTCGTGGAATTTTGCCGGTCTGTGCCTTTGCACGTATGCCATTTGTGGATCGTCGTATCGAATTGCATTCCGGGATCGCCGCAGACCCATGTGCCTTCGGCGATTTTGTGCAGCAACGTGCGCGCGCCTTTTTTCTCGCATGGCTGGCCGTCGGTCACGCGGCGCGTCCACCATTCGCGCCCCTCCTGTGCTGCTTCCATGAATTCGTCGCTCACGCGCACGCTAACGTTTTCGTTTTGATACATCACTGATCCGTACGCGTCGCCGTTGTAGCTGCCGTCATAACCCTGCTCGATGAGCGCCCACGCCTTTTTTTCTTCTTTCTGCTTGGCGTCGATGAACTCCTCGATGTCCGGGTGCCAATCTTTGAGCGTGTTCATCTTAGCCGCACGCCGTGTTTTGCCGCCGCTCTTCACGACGTTCGCAACCTGATCGTAAACTTTTAGGAACGAGAGCGGCCCGCTCGGTTTGCCGCCGCCGCTCAATTTTTCTCGTGTCGATCTTAGCGAAGAAAGATCGGTGCCGGTGCCGCTGCCATACTTGAAAAGCATCGCCTCGCTCATGGCCAGGCGCATGATGTCTTCCATCGTGTCGTCCACGCTCTGGATGAAACAGGCGCTGCCCTGCGGATACTCGTATTGCGAAGGCGCGCGCTCCGCTTCGCCCGTCTCGCGATTGTAAAAATAATTGCCCGCTCCCGCGCCCTTGCCCACGCCGTATTGATGATACAAACCAACGTTGAACCAAACCGGCGAGTTGAATGCGCCGTGCTGGTTCACGCAAAGCCAGGTCAGTTCGTCGTAGAAAATTTCCGCGGCTTCGGCGTCCGCGAAATAGCCATCCGCCATCCCCCAATCGGCGATCGTGCGCGTGACGCGATGAATCAATTGCCGCACCGAAGTTTCTCTTCCGCCTTTGTATGGATCGGTGCCGTTGGCGATGTCGCCGTAGAAATATTTTGAGACCGCTATCTTTGTGGCGAGCGCACTCCAGCTTTTCGGGACCTCGATGTCTTCCTGCTTAAAAATGACTTTGCCACTATCGTCATTGATTTCGGCAGTGCGCTGTTCCCATTCGATCTGATCGAAGGGCGCTACAGCAGCATCGCTGAATAGGCGCTTGAAGTGCAGGCCGCTATTTTTCGTTTTTGCTGTCCTGTTTTTTCGGCCTGTGGCGGATCGAGGCGGTCTGTTAAGTGAAGCGGGCGGAATTCCGGGTTTTAGTTGAATCATGGCGGTGAGGGAGGGTTAAAGTTCTGAATAAGATGCGAATATTGGTGAACAGCGGCGCAAACAACCTGTGAATACCAGTCAACAACAAGTAATAGCGTGGCTGTCCGGTTGGACACACAAGATGCAGTAATCCGGACAGCTTTGGCAAGTTAAAAATTGTAACATTTTTTCCGGCCCTGGGGCAGACACCAAACCGGATGGCGTCTGAATACAGACGCTCAACTTCCAACGCCCAACGCTGAACGCCCAATGTCGAAGACAGTTGCATTCAATATTCGATGTTGGACGTTGGTCGTTCGGAGTTTTCGTCTCTCCTGGAGGAAGGGTGGCTGAGTCCGGTTTAAGGCACTCGACTCGAAATCGAGCGTGGGGAAACCCACCGTGGGTTCGAATCCCACCCCTTCCGCCACCATTCATTTCGACCTCGTAAAACCTGCTTTGGTTTGATAAAGCGGCATTGTGAACCTGGAAGCGATCAACGCTCTGGCGCAATTGATCGCTGCAATCGGCGTAATCGTTTCGCTCTTTTATCTGGCGGCACAGATTCGGCAGAACACCCAATCGCAGCGCTCCGTCGTAGTTTGATTCATTAACGAGTTCGCTGATCAATCTCCTCAGTCCGCAAGCATCTGATTCCAAGCTGACGCGCGCCTTTACCTCTTCCACCGAGAACTGGCATGGCGCGAGCGAAGAAGACCGCACGCGTGCAATCGCCGTGCTTTTCGCGCTGTTTAAGCTTTTCGAGAACGCCTGGTTTCAACAACGCCAGGGCACGCTCGATCCGCAGCAATGGAAGGGATGGGAGCTCTATATGCTGGCGTACTTCCATCGGCCGGGAGCGAGGACTTGGTGGGCGATGCGACGCGCTACCTTCGCTCCCGGGTTTTGCGCCTATCTCGAGAACAGCAAACCGGTGTCTGACGTGCCCTCCCCGAGCCGGATGATTCGAGGCCAACCGTAATCCCGTCGAGAAGCGAAATTAGGCGGGGTTCCTTGCATGGAACGCGTTTTTCCAAACCGAAATGAAGCGGGTCGCGAGCTCGCGGAGAAGCTTGTCAGTTACGCCGGTCGCGATGACGTAATTGTACTGGGGCTGCCACGGGGTGGTGTGCCAGTGGCGTTCGAAGTTGCGCAACGGCTCGGCGCGCCGCTTGACGTTTTCATCGTGCGTAAGCTTGGTGTCCCCGGTTTCGAAGAACTGGCTGCTGGCGCGATTGCCTCCGGCGGAGTGCGCGTTTTGAATGAAGATGTCATGCGGGCGATACCGCACGCAGACGAAGCGATTGAAGCGGTAACGGCGAGAGAAACCGCAGAACTGGAGCGCCGTGAACACGAGTATCGCGATGGTCGGCCAGCGCCCGAATTATGCGACCGCGTCGTAATTTTAATCGATGATGGCCTGGCCACTGGCGCAACCATGCGCGCCGCAGTAAAAGCACTGCGACAGAGCGGCACCGCAAAAATTGTCGTAGCAGTGCCGGTTGGTCCGCCCGATACTTGCCGTGAGATCGAGCAAGAGGCCGATGAAACAATTTGCCTGAGCACACCGGCATTTTTCCAGGCTGTCGGCCAATATTACGAAGATTTTTCGCAGACGAGCGACGATGATGTTCGCGAGTTGCTGAACCAGGCCACAAAACACGACCTGAGCCAAAGCTGAATCGAGCTGTTACTCTTTAGTCAGGAGCATGAACTAGAGTAGGGAAAAGAGATGAATGAAGTGCAAATTCAGGCCGGAGGCGCGATTCTCTCCGGCAGCTTAAGCATTCCAGAGAACACGGATGCACTCGTTTTGTTTGCGCACGGCAGCGGAAGCAGCCGGCACAGTGCGCGCAATCAATTTGTGGCGCGCACTCTCAACGACGCCGGACTCGCGACGTTGCTTTTTGATTTGCTCACGCCGCAGGAGGAAGCAATCGACGCGTACTCTCGCGAGCATCGATTCAACATAGGTTTACTCGCGGAACGCCTTGCTCACGCCACAAAATGGGCAAAGCAGCAAAACGAAACTCGTGATTTGCCTATTGGTTACTTCGGATCGAGCACGGGCGGGGCGGCGGCGCTGGTCGCAGCATCTGAGATTCCGCAAGATGTCGGCGCCGTGGTTTCACGCGGTGGACGCCCGGATCTGGCTGGCGACGCTTTGCCAAAAGTGCAGGCGCCCACGTTGCTCATCGTTGGCGGAAATGACGACATTGTGATCGAGCTAAACGAGATGGCGCGCGATCAAATGCGCTGTGAAGTGAAGCTGGAGATCGTTCGCGGCGCGACGCATCTCTTCGAAGAATCCGGGGCTCTGAAGCAAGTCGCCAAATTGGCAAGCGATTGGTTTAACGGGCATCTCGCAGCGCAATGACGAATGTCGAATGTCTAATGACGAAAGAATGACAAAATCCGAATGATCAGACGGGGTGCTCGCGTCTGTTTTCTCATTTGAGCATTCGTGGTTGTTTCGTCATTCTTTGTACGTTACCACCCTTCCCCACAAACTTTTTGTTCCCCAAATTCCGGCACGCAGACATTCCAGTTGCACGATCTGGCTGTGATCTACAAAGAGGTTCACGTCCGCGCCGTAGTTTTTGATGTACCACGCGAACACATCCGGGTCAGCGGCCTCGAACATCAGTTTTTCCATACCGAGCTCGTCAATGAATTTCGCCGGAACATCCGTGCGCCACGGATCAACATTCTCGGTGATCCCTTCGCTCTCGATCATGATGATCTCGGCGCCGGCTTCGAGAAATCGTCTTGCCTGCGCGACCGCCCAGTTCGGGTCGCGTGTGCCTTCGGCTCGCAACTCTGGCGCCGCCGTTGCGCCTCCGGCGCCGAATTGAATTCCCACTTCTGGTTTCGCTTCCAATCCGGATTTGTGCACCAGTTCAATCAGCCGCAGCCAATCATCAGTCGGAATGGAAACGAACCCGGCCGAGATTTCGATGATGTCGAAACCGAGCTTCCTGCATTCGGCGATATAACTGCGAACCGCATCGCCGCCTTGCACAAACACCCGCTCGATGAAACCACCCGTGGAAACGAGCACGCCATGTTTGTGACAGAGATCAATGATCTCCCGCACAGCTTTCTCCGGCATCAGCGTGAACGACCCGCCGGAAAATTTCAGCGAATCGACATACGCGCCCATCGTTTCGAACAAATCCTCGAGATAACGCCGACCAATTGCCGAGTAATACGGTCCGCGGATTTCCGTTAAGCCGCGCTTCCGCGGTTTGGCTTCGCGCTCGTTAACTCGTAGAAACGGAAAACTGCGCCCAGGCTGTTTCGATTTTTGCTTCATCGCCATTCATCTGGGAAACGTCGCGCGAAGTGGCATCGGTTGTCTCTGGCGGGTCAGCCTCCGCAGCTACAATTACGCCGGCAACACGGTCGACAGCGTCACTTCACTATCGACGGTTTGTTGAACCACATCTTCTACGGTCGCGCCGACTTTTGATCCGTCGCGATCAACGATCCAGACTTGTTGACCTTGTTCGAATGGGCCGCGGGACATCACCTTGAGCAAAATACCTTCCTCCGCCGCCGGATTATCGAGCACGTCGATGCAGATTGCATCGGTCTTTCCGAAGTCCGCCTGCAAAGTCAGCTTGTCATCAATTTTCGGCCTTTGCATGGGCGGCAACAGTCAGGTTCTGCTAAAGTAATCGCTGCTCGCTCCGGCGCCGACCGTGTCCGCGTCCCCAAAGGAATCACCTATCAACACCTGTCTCGACCAATTCGCGCGGCTGGGCGGCGTGCGTCTTCGGCTTGTCGCGTTTAAGCACACGATACAGGAACCAGACAATAAAGCAGTTCGCCAGCAAAATGAGCGCGCCTACGACTCCCGGATGATGCCAAATGTGACGCACTTCGAGAGGAATCAAGGCGGCTGTCGCAAATATCATGAGTAGTTCCGCCCAGCGTTGCTGCATGTAAACGCCAATTCCTTCGGTAAAAAGAACTGCCGTGTAAAAAAGCGCCAGAAAACCCGTCGCACGCAACGTGCCGCCGGCGAGCACCGCTTGCAGTTTGTTGAGCAGATAATCTATTGCCCTGCTGTGTTCCATCAAGATTTCGTCAGCGGTCCAGTTCGACAGAGCATCCATCCAGCGGGTACGCATGTTCAGGAAAAGCAGCGAAACACCGAGCAGAAGCAACAGGACGCCTTTGCCGATTTTGAAGAGCGCGATGAGCTTGAGATAGCGATGGCGACGCGGCTCCTGCAGAATCGCAGGCTCGTGCGCCGGTTTACTCATTCTTCAACTCTTCGTCGAAAATGGATCATTGCGCAATGACCGGACTCTCCCGGCAGCAAATCTCCAGCTTGTTTCCATCGGGGTCCTCGAAGAAAAACGCATAGTAGCCGGGACTGTACTCGACACAGATTTCAGGCCCTTCAAGCGCCTTGCCGCTCGCTTCGCGCACCAGCTTCGCCACGCGATCGACTTCGTCGCGCGTATCCGCCCAAAACGCGATGCGCGTACCGTTTGGTTGATGGTTCTTATCCTCCGTGAAACCGAAGAATTCAGACGCCCTGTCGCCACCGGCAGAATAAAACGTATGGAAATCTCCAGCCGCGTGGTCAGCGGGCGCCGGTTCGTGCCGTTCACGAACAAACCCAAGCTGCGGCAGAAATTTTCCGTAGAACCTTATTGCCGCCTCCAAGTTTTTTACCCGTAGATCGATATGATCAAAGAGACGCGTTTTCATTTTGTGATTCTCAATTGGCTCGCGTCACAATTCAATCGTTTGTGATGCAGGATCTTTTCGCAGAGCAATTAAAGGCGCTCCGCGCAGCGTCGTTGGATCGGCATCTGCGGAAAATCAACAGTTCGCAAGGGCCAGGGATCGAAATTGACGGCCAGTTCAACGATTTAATGCCGCGAAGAAATTTGTCATTCAGCCAGAAAGCGCGCGAGGATCGGTTTCAGCTTTTCAACGGTCACCTTGGGCCAGAGCTTGCGATCGGTAACCAGCGCGGTGTCCAACGCGAAATGTTCCGGCCAGTTCGGCTCCGCTGGAATCCGCGGCATCACGTCAACAATCACTCTCTTCGCTGTCTCCGCATTAGCTATTAAATGGCTGAGCACAATCTGTGCTGAGACGGGTTCTTCCTCCACCTTCCAGCAATCGTAATCGGTAATCATGGCCATAGTCGCAAATGCGATCTCTGCTTCTCGGGCTAATTTGGCTTCGGGAAGATTTGTCATGGCAATGACGTCAAAGCCATTGCGCCGATTGAATTCCGATTCCGCGCGCGTGGAAAACGCCGGCCCATCCATGTTCACATAAGTGCCGCCGTTGTGCAGTGTAACTCCGAGAGACCGGGCTGATTCGGCCAGAAGATTGCGCAGGTTCGCACTGATCGGCTCAGCAAAAGCAATGTGCGCTGCAATGCCCTCGCCAAAAAACGTATGAGCGGCGCGGTTGCTGGTGCGATCGTAAAATTGCGAAGGCAAGACCACATCCCGTGGCGCGTAATTCTCCTGCAGGCTGCCTACTGCCGCCACGGAGATGATCCACCGAACGTTGAATGAACGGAGCGCGTAGATATTGGCGCGATGATTGATTTCGTGCGGCAGAATCCGGTGACCGCGGCCGTGCCGCGGAAGAAAATAAACCTGACGCCCGCTCAGCGTTCCGCCGACCAGCGTATCTGATGGCGGCCCAAATGGCGTGTCGATCTTGTGTTCGGTGGCGTCGCGTAATTCCTCGATCTGATACAGGCCGCTGCCGCCGATGATGCCGATTGCGGGAATTCCTTTCCTCATGTGCACTGCGATTTAATCGCAAGAATCGGCCTGATGAAAAGCGCATAATCTCTGCGTAGCGAAGGCGGCTGGGGCGTGTATTATTTTCGCTCGCCCATGCCGAAGTTTTTCATCAAGACCTACGGTTGCCAGATGAACGAGCGCGACTCGGAACAGGTCGCGCACTCGCTCATGGCACGAGGTTACGAACGCGTCGGGCACGAATCAGAAGCCGACGTCGTGCTCCTGAACACGTGCAGTGTCCGTGACATGGCTGATCAGAAGGCGCTTGGCAAAATGGGCATGCTTGGTCGCATGGCGAAAGAACGGCCGCACGTCGTGTTCGGGTTCCTCGGTTGCATGGCGCAGGCGCGCGGCGCGGAATTGCTGAAAAATTTGCCGTATGTCGATCTGGTGGTGGGCACGCAAAAGTTTCACCGGGTACCGGATTACCTGGATGAGTTGGTCGCCAAAAAGAAAAGCCGGATCTCAGAAGACGCCCAACGCCCAACGTACAACGTACGACGTACAATGCAGAACCGGATGGACGATCCGCGCTTTTCGATCGTCGATATCGCGGAGGAAGCCGGGTCGCAATCGATGATTCGCAAGCAGCAACTGGCCCCAAGGCAGACGACGGCGTTTGTCTCGATCATGCAGGGTTGCAACATGCACTGCACATTCTGCATCGTGCCGCAGACGCGCGGGGCGGAACGCAGCCGTTCCATTGACGAAATCGTGAATGAAGTGCGCGATCTCGTTTCGCGCGGCGTGAAAGAGATTACGCTGCTCGGGCAAATCGTGAATCTTTACGGTCGCCACGAATTCTCCAAGATCGACAACAAATCTCCGTTCGTGCAGCTACTCGAAGCGGTGAACGAAATCGATGGACTCGAACGGCTTCGTTTTACTTCGCCGCACCCGATCGGTTTTCGCGACGACCTGATCGATGCACTCTCGCGCTTGCCGAAGCTGGCAGAACACGTTCATCTGCCGTTGCAATCGGGCTCGAACAAGATTCTCAAAGCGATGCATCGCGCATATACTGGCGAGAAATATCGTGACCTTGTCCAATGCATCCGGCAGGCGCGCGAGACGATCTCGATCACAACCGATATTATCGTGGGTTTCCCGGGCGAAACCGAAGATGATTACAAACGTACGCGCGACTTGGTCGGGGAAATCCAGTTCGATAACGCATTTGTGTTTCGCTATTCGCCCCGGCGCGGTACTCCTGCGGCGACGATGCCCGATCAAATCGACGAGCGCATAAAGGAAGAACGCAACCAGGATTTGCTGCAAGTCGTCAACGAATCGAGCCATCGGAAGCTCGAACGCCTGGTCGGACGCGACGTGGAAGTGCTTTGCGAAGGCCAGAGCAAAACAAATCCGGAGCGCTTAATGGGCCGGACGCGCACCAACAAAATCGTAGTATTTCAAGGCTGCGACGAACTTGTCGGAGAGCTTGTGAATGTGCGAATCGAGCAAGCCAACGGGTTTAGCTTGTACGGCACCACAATTAGAGGTAACATAGGCATCTTGCCTGTTTCGTCCGGCGGGCATCCTGCCTGCTCAAACGCTGCGGGCTGGAAGCCCGCATGACTGGTCAGGCTAGAAGCCTGAATTTACAATCGCAGGTTGAAAACTTGCGCCACCTTATCCAAACTCACACGCCACCAGCGAAGTTCGACGCATGATCTACCATCTCTCTTTGCACACCGCCGGAATAATCGCGGGCGCATTTCTTGTTTTAATCGGTTTGCACGGATTGCTAAGGCCGCACTTCGCCAGTGTCGTGCAGCGTTTCCCGCGCTCTCACGTAGCGGGAGTTGTCCTGCTTACCATTTGTCTGGTGTGGACGTTTTGGCTGCTCGCCACGATCCAGATGGGCGAATTCTCCGCTTTCCGGCGGCCGCTCCTCATTGGGTTGCCAATCGGTTACGGGCTGGCCCTGCGTTTCGTCGATGAATTTCTCGCGGTGCGCGCTCTTGGAATTCTTTGCTTGCTGGCCGCGGAGCCGCTGCTCGATGCGGCGTTTTTGCGTTACGAAAGCAGCCGGTTGCTAGTAACTGCATTCGCCTATGCATTAATTGTTGCTGGTCTGTTCTGGGTCGCGATACCATATGTTCTTCGCGATCAAATTAACTGGAGCGCAGGCAGCGTTTTCCGCTGGCGCTGCTTGCATGTTGTCGCGTTGATTTACGGCGGTGTAGTCCTGGCGTTCGCCTTTACGCAATATTAGGAACTGTATCGGCTGTCTGTGACCGTCGACAAATTGGTGCAACGCTCAGCGCGCTTTCCTGTAGCAACCGGCCTGTGGCCGGTCGATAAAAAGCGCGATTTGCATCACACGCGAACGGCCCACAGGGCCGTGGCTACAGTAGATGTATGAACCGGACTCTGGTGATCCGCGGCGGCGCGATTGGCGATTTCATGCTCACGCTGCCGGCGCTCAAAGCGCTGCGGGATGCCTGGCCGCGTGCGCATATCGAGATTCTTGGTTACAAGCACATTGCAGTTCTTGCCGAGAACCGCTTTTACGCGCAAGCAGTACGCTCGATCGAATATGGGCCGCTCTCCAAATTCTTCTCGAGAACTTCGGAACTGCCAGCAGAGTTGGCAAACTACTTGGCGAGTTTCGATTTGATCATTAGCTATCTGTATGACCCAGATCGAGTCTTTGAAAACAACCTGCGCCGTTGCGGCGTTGAAAATCTGCTCTGGGGACCGCCAAAGATCATCGAAAACGCCGGTCATGCCGCCCGCCAGCTTGCGCTGCCGATCGAAAAGATCGGTATCAGAGTTGCTGATCTTAGTGAAAAAGTTTTTCTCTCAATAGAAGATCGACAGTTCGCCAGCGAGTTTGTCCGCTCTTTCCAGCAGCCGATCGTCGCGATTCATCCGGGAAGCGGCGGCAAAGAAAAAAACTGGCCGCTAGAAAATTGGATCGCGTTGTTTTCAAGAGAAGG
>Ga0209577_10000856_pt1 | contig 30523 bp, 31 predicted proteins | sample GraSoiAngelo_109_FD_185874 | JGI IMG/M metagenome (GOLD analysis project Ga0209577, IMG submission 185874) | Grasslands soil microbial communities from the Angelo Coastal Reserve, California, USA - 14_0903_12_20cm (SPAdes) (version 2) | ecosystem: Environmental > Terrestrial > Soil > Grasslands...
AGCTGCTGGCCGCGTCCTACGGCCAGGGGGCCCGCCTCGGGGTCGAGGAGGTGGAGCCGTTCCTCGGTGAAGCGGGGGGAACGGCGCCCTGGGACCTGACCGACGCCATCGACGCCGGCGACACCGCGGCCGCGCTGGCCACGCTACGCAGGCTTCTCGGCGGCGGCGGGCGTCACCCCCTGGTGCTCCTCGCCACCCTCCACCGCCACTACGGCGACATGCTCCGGCTCGACGGGGCCGACGTGAGCTCCGAGGCGGAAGCGGCCGACCTGCTGGGCACCAAGCCCTATCCCGCGGCGAAGGCCATGCGTCAGGCGCGCCGGCTGGGGTCGGCCGCCATCGGCCGCGCCGTCACGCTGCTGGCCGACGCCGACCTCGACCTCAGGGGGGCAACGGGATGGCCCGAGGACATGGTTCTCGACGTGCTCGTCGCCCGCCTCAGCCGCCTGGCCCCTCCCGAGCGGGCCCGGAGGCGGAGCCGGCGCTAGCGGCCCTGGCCCGGGCTCAACCCGAGGCGCTGTCCGACCCGGCGCCCGACCGGCCCAGCTTGGCCAGCCGGCGCATGAGGCGGGACTTGCGGTTCGACGCCTGGTTGGGGTGGATGACGCCCCTGGCCGCGGCCTTGTCGAGGCGCCTCACCGCCGTGCGCAGGGCGTCACCCGCCTCCTCGGCCCCGGCCTCGGCAGCCTGGACGGCCGTCTTGATGCGGGTGCGCACCTCGCTGCGCACGCCCTTGTTGCGCAGACGGTTGCGTTCGTTCTGACGGTTGCGCTTGATCTGGCTCTTGATGTTCGCCATGGGTGGCGGCGATGGTACCAGCGGGCCTCGCCCGCCCGGCGCGCCCGGGAGGCGGCGGCACCCGGGGCAGGGCGCTGTCCCCGGGTCGGGGGCCGGGCAGGGGAGAATGGGGTCCCGCCATGTCACCGCCCTCGCAGATCCGCAACGTGTCGATCATCGCCCACATCGACCACGGCAAGAGCACGCTCTCCGACCGGGTCCTGGAGCTGACCGGGGCCGTGGACCCCCGCGAGATGCGGGAGCAGTTCCTGGACTCCATGGACATCGAGCGGGAGCGGGGCATCACCATCAAGGCCCAGAACGTCAGGGTGCGGTGGCGGGACCACGTGATCCACCTCATCGACACGCCCGGCCACGTCGACTTCGGCTACGAGGTGAGCCGCAGCCTGGCCGCGTGCGAGGGGGTGGTCCTCCTCGTAGACGCATCGCAGGGCATCGAGGCCCAGACCCTGGCCAACTGCTACCTGGCCCTGGAGCACGACCTCGAGATCGTCGCCGCCCTCAACAAGATCGATCTGCCCGCGGCCGACCCCGACCGCTACGCGGCCGAGATCGAGCAGGTGCTGGGCATCCCCGCGTCGAGCATTCTGCGCCTGTCGGCCAAGACGGGCGAGGGGGTACCCCAGCTGCTCGACGCCGTGTGCGAGCGCATACCGCCGCCCGCGGGCGACCCCGACGCCGCTCTCCAGGCCCTGATATTCGACTCGTCCTACGACCAGTACCGGGGCGTCGTGAGCTCGGTGCGGGTCGTCAACGGGACCATGACGGCCGGCACCCGGGTGCGGTTCATGCAGGCGGCCACGACCCACGACGTGGAGGAGATCGGGGTGCGCACACCCTCCACCATGCCCGTGGCCGCGCTGGGGGTGGGCGAGGTCGGCTACCTCATCGCGGGCATCAAGGACGTGGGCGAGGCCCGGTCCGGGGAGACGGTGACGGAAGCGGGCCGGCGGGCGGCCGAGCCCCTCCCCGGCTACATGGACCCCAAGCCCATGGTGTTCTGCGGGCTCTACCCCGTGGAGGGCGATGACTTCACCGACCTGAGGGACGCGCTCGAGAAGCTGCGCCTCAACGACAGCTCCTTCACCTACGAGCCGGAGAGCTCGGGGGTGCTCGGGTTCGGCTTCCGTTGCGGTTTTCTGGGCCTGCTGCACATGGAGATCGTGCGCGAGCGGCTGGAGAGGGAGTTCGACCTGGCCCTGATCGCCACCGCCCCCAGCGTGGCCTACGAGGCCCACCTGACCACGGGCGACGTGGTGGAGGTCGACAATCCCAGCGCCCTGCCTCCCGCGGCACAGATCGACCACATCGAGGAGCCCTACCTCACCGTCACGGTGGTCCTGCCCACCGAGTACACGGGCACGGTGATGGACCTGTGCCAGTCGCGCCGGGGGGAGATGGTGCGCATGGAGTATCTCTCGCCCGAGCGCCTCGAGCTGGTGTACCGCATGCCGCTGGCCGAGGTCGTCATCGACTTCTTCGACGCCCTGAAGAGCCGGACCAAGGGCTACGCCAGCCTCGACTACGAGCCCGCCGGCTACGTTCGCTCCGATCTGGTCAAGATCGACGTCCTCCTCAACGGCGTGCCCGTGGACGCCTTCTCCACCGTCATCCACCGCGGCAAGAGCCAGGACTACGGCCGGCGCATGACCGAGCGCCTCCGCCAGCTCATCCCTCGTCAGCTCTTCGACGTCCCCATACAGGCCGCCATCGGCGGGCGGATCGTGGCCCGGGAGACGGTCAAGGCCAGGCGCAAGGACGTGCTGGCCAAGTGCTATGGGGGCGACATCACCCGTAAGCGCAAGCTCCTCGAGTCGCAAAAGGAAGGCAAGCGGCGCATGAAGTCCATCGGCCGGGTCGAGGTCCCCCAGGAAGCCTTCATCTCCGCCCTGCGCCTCGAGGGCTGAACCCCGGAGCCGCCCTTCCCGGGGCCGGGCCCTGGGCGTACCCTCGTGGTGTCGCGAGACGGTGCCAAGCCGGCGCCGCCTCCGGCTCGGAGGTGGCCATGCGTCGCTATCTGGTCGTCGCCAACCAGACCCTGGCCAGCGAGGTCCTCCTCGCCGAGCTTCGGTCCCGCGTCCGGGAGGAGCCTTCGCAGTTCTACGTCCTCGTCCCTGCCACCCATCCCAACGACGGTGTGGTGTGGACCGAAGGTCAGGTGCGCAAGGCCACCGAGCAGCGCATGCACGAGGCCCTCGACCGCCTGCGGGCCGAGGGATTCGACGTCGCGGGCGAGGTGGGCGACGCCAGCCCGGTGCGCGCCGTAGGCGACGTGCTCCTGGCCCAGCCCGACGGCTTCGACGAGATCATCCTGTCCACGCTGGCCCCCGGGCCGTCCCGCTGGCTGCACCAGGACGTTCCCCACCGGGTCCGGCGCACCTACCGGCTGCCCGTCACCCACGTGGTCGCCGCTCCTCAGCCCGTTCCCTAGGCCGCTACCGGGCCCGAGCCAGGGCGGTTCTCCGGCCGCTCCTGTGGGTACGGTCCCCCTGAGCGTTGGGGCTCGACCACGAGAGACGGGAGTGGCTGGGATGGATGTCGGACTCCTCATTCTTCGACTTGCGGTAGGACTCACCCTGGCGGCGCACGGCGCCCAGAAGCTGTTCGGAGCCTTCGGCGGGCACGGGCTGGCGGGCACCGCGGGGTTCATGGACGCCCTGGGCTTCCGCCCCGGTATGCGCCACGCCCGGCTGGCCGGTGCCACCGAGTTCGGCGCCGGGCTGCTCCTGGCCCTGGGGCTGCTCACGCCGCTGGCCGCGGCCGCCTTCGTCGGCGTGCTGTTCGTGGCCTCGATGTCGGTCCACGCCCGGAACGGGTTCTTCGGGACATCGGGCGGCTTCGAGTACCCCTTCATCCTCGGCCTCGCGGCCTGGGTGACGGCGTTCACCGGTCCGGGGGCGTACTCGATCGACGGCGCCCTGGGCCTGCACCTCGGGGGGATCGGCTGGGGGATCGGCGCCGCTCTGGTGGGCCTGGGCATGGGCGCCTTCGTGCTCGGCGGGCGCCAGCTCGAGCCTGCGGCGCCCGAGCAGACCGAGGCCGGGGCCACGCAGGCCGGGGGCACGCCGGACCAGGGCACGCCGGCGGAGGAGGGCCGTCAGACCAGGCGTTGAGCCCGGCCCGGCCCGCCTGGCCCGCCACCTCGCCCAGCCCGTCCCGCCCTCGTCCCGCCCGCCTGTCGCAGGCCCGCTGTTAGCACTCGGTAGACTCGAGTGCCAGAGGAACGGAGGCGGCCCAGGGGCCGCACGGGAGATAGGGCCGGGCTGTGGGCAGCCCGGTCGGGAGCGACATGGTCGGGACCAACGTCGACGGTGGGAGCCATCTCGACGAGCGCAAGGCCGCCATCCTGCGCGCCGTGGTGACCGAGTACATCGAGACGGCCCAGCCCGTGGGCTCGCAGCGGGTGGCCCAGGCCCCCGAGGTCAGTGTCTCGTCGGCGACTGTGCGCAACGACATGTCGACCCTCGAGCGGGAGGGGTACCTCGTCCAGCCGCACACCTCGGCCGGGCGTATACCCACCGACAAGGGGTACAGGTTCTTCGTCGACTCGCTGGGCGGGCCGGGACGGCTCGATCCCAGCCAGCGCCACCGGGTGTCGCAGTTCTTCGCTCGGGCCCACGGCGAGCTGGAGCAGATGCTCGACGACACCTCCAAGCTGCTCTCGGGCCTGACCGACTACGCCGCGGTGGTGGTGGGGCCGAATCACGAGTCTGCCGCCGTCCGCTCCGTGCAGCTCGTGGGACTCACCGCCCACCTCGGCCTGCTCGTGGTCGTGCTGTCGGACGGGGCGGTGGAGAAGCGTTCCATCGAGCTGCGAGACGACGTGGGTGAGGCCCGGCTGGCGGCGGCCACCGCCCATCTCTCCGCCCACCTGGTGGGGCGCTCCCTGCACGAGCGGAGCTCGTCCCGGAGTCAGCCGACCGCGCTCCCACCCACCGGCGACTCCGGCACCGACGGGGTGGTGGCCGACGCCGTCATCGCCCTGGCCGGGCTGGCGGCCGATCGCCAGGAGGAGATGGAGCAGGTCTACGTGGGCGGGGCCAGCCGCATGGCCGCGGCCTTCGACGCAGTGGAGACGGTCCGGTCGGTCCTGTCGATCCTCGAGCAGCAGTACGTGGTGGTGACACTGCTGCGGGATGTGATCGACCGGGGCCTCTCGGTCGCCATCGGCAAGGAGCACGGCGTTCTCCCCCTGGCCGAGTGCTCTGTCGTGGTGGCGCCCTACGTCTCCGAGGGCCAGCCTGCAGGCACCATCGGGGTGCTGGGACCGACGCGGATGAACTACCCACAGGCCCTGACGGCCGTCGCCGTGGTGAGCCAACGTCTCGGCCGCCATTTCGACGACTCCTGAGCGCGAGGAGCCAGGTCACAAGCATGGCCGCCGACTACTACGAGCTGCTGGGCGTGCCCCCCGACGCCAGCGACGACGACCTCAAGCGCGCCTACCGGCGCCTGGCCCGGGAGCTTCACCCCGACGCCAGGCCAGGGGACGCCGCGGCCGAGGAGCGCTTCAAGGAGGTGACCCTGGCCTACGAGACGCTCCGGGATCGCGAACGGCGGCGCCGCTACGACCTCTTCGGGCCCGACGCCATCCAGGGGGCGGGGCCGGGCGGGGGAGACCCCTTTACCGGCTTCGGAGGGGGCCTGGGCGACATCTTCGAGGCCTTCTTCGGCGGCGCCAGTCCCTTCGCCGGAGCGGGCGCCGGTCGGAGGGGGTCGACCCAGCTCCGGGGGGCCGACGCCGAGCTGGCCGTCGAGCTCTCCTTCGAGGAGGCCGTGTTCGGTGCCCAGCGCGAGGTCCAGGTCCGCATCGCCTCGTTGTGCGAGACCTGCGCGGGCAGCGGCGCCCGAGCGGGGACGACGCCGACCCGGTGCCGGCAGTGCCAGGGCACGGGGGAGCTCCGCCGGGTGCGCCAGTCGATCCTGGGTCAGATGGTCACGAGCACGGTCTGCCCCCGCTGTGGCGGCACGGGTGAGGAGATCTCCAGCCCCTGCCCCGACTGCCGGGGCGAGGGTCGCACCGTGGGCGAGCGCACCTACACCGTCGACGTGCCCGCCGGGGTCGACGACGGAAGCACGCTGCGCCTCACCGGCCGAGGAAGCGCCGGACCCCGGGGCGGGCCTCCGGGCGATCTCTACGTGCACCTGCGGGTGCTGCGCCATCCCCGCTTCACCCGGCGCGGCTACGACGTGATCCACACGCTGCATCTGCCCATGACGCAGGCCGCTGTGGGCGTGCACCTCCCGTTCGAGACCCTGGACGGCGCCGAGGACCTGGTCGTCCCCGCGGGTACGCAGACGGGCCGGGTCTTCCGCCTGAGAGGACGGGGCGTCCCCCACGTGCAGGGGCGGGGGCGGGGCGACCTCCTGGTGGAGGTGGTGGTCGAGACCCCGACCGGCCTGGACAAGGCCCAGGAGGAGCTCATGCGCCAGCTCGCGGCAGAGCGAGACGAGGAAGTGGCGCCGCCCGAGACCAAACGCTTCTCCCGAATCCGCTCCGCCTTCAGCTAGTCACCCCGGTCACGGGACCATTGCCGGGTCGTGACTTTCGTGGTATTTCATGACGAATGCCCCCGAGCCCCACGGCAGGCGCCGCCTCGGCCCGGGCTGCCGGGCGCGGAGGCGTGGCCGGCCGCCTGCTGGCCTGGATCGCCCTCCTGGTCGCCGGCCTGCGGGTGCTGCAGGCCTGCGGCCGCGGGGTCCTGGCCGGCCCGTCGCTGACCTCGCCGTCGCGATGGCTCCCGTGGCTCGCCGGGCGCCCGCCGGCCACGGTCGCCTTCGCCGTCCTGAGAGCGACCGGCCTGGCCCTGGGCTGGTATCTGCTCGCCGTCACCGGGCTGGGCCTGCTCGTCCGCCTGCTGGCGCTCGGTTCCGGCTCGCCGGCCCGGGCCGTGGCGCGCCTTGTCCAGGTGGTGACCCCGCCCGGGCTGGGCCGGGTCCTGGAACTGGCCCTGGGCACGGGCGTGGCCGCGGCCGTGGCCGCGGCCGTGTCGATCCCAGCGGGCCCTCCCGCCGACGCGGACCCGGCGGCTGGTCCCGCGGCGGTGCCGTCGACGACCATCGCATCCCGGCTCGGCCGCCACGGTCAGCCCGGCCAGGGCGCCACCATGCGTCGCCTCGACGGCTCCACCGGACCCGAGGCGGGCGGGCCTGGGCCGGCGCGGCTGGACCCTCCGCCGGCCCCGGGCCCCGGTCGGGAGCCCTCGCCCCCCGCCCGCGCCGCCGCCTCTTGGACGGTGGCCCGCGGCGAGAGCTTCTGGATCATCGCCCGACTCGCCTTGACCGAGGCGTGGGGCCGCTCACCGTCCGACGCCGACGTGGCGCGGTACTGGACGGCGGTGATCGACGCCAACCGCGACCGGCTCCGCCACGGGCACAACCCCGACCTGATCTACCCCGGTCAGGAGCTGGCGCTGCCGGCGCCACCCGCTCGCTGAGCGGGGGCGACGCCGGCTGCGGCGCAGACGGCGCAGATCAGGCGTGGAGGCGAAGGCCGAGGGCGTCGAGGCGGTGACGCATGTCGTCGGGAGTGATGTCCATGAGCAGGCCCAGGGCGCGGATGTCCTCGCCCCTGATGGTCAGGACCCGACCGTTGAAGTCCTGACGCTGGACCTGGATCATGGCCAGATAGCGGCGCAGAAGGTCGCGCTCGGGCGCCTCCACCCGCTCCAGGGCGGTGAGGTCGATGGTGACCTTGCCGTCCTCCTCGGCCATGAGCGCATGGGAACCACTGTCGGTGCTGATGGAGCCCGTGCCCTCGGTGACCATCGATCGGCTCCCTGACTGCGACCAGGCGGGCTCCGGCCCCACCTCGCGAGGCAGGAGCTGGTCGACGGGCACGTTGTAGAAGCGGGCCAGCCGTTGCAGCCTGGGCACCGAGATCGAGCGCTCACCTCGTTCGTAGGCGCCGAGGACCGACGCCTTGAACTCCTGGTTCGACTCCGCTTCCACGGCTTGGAGCGAGAGTCTTTTCTGCTTCCGCACCGCCCGTAGCCGCTCACCGACGCGCTGGGCGTACGAGCTGGGCATGAGGTCGTCGGTCACGCTGTCAGTGTACTTTCCACACTCCGTCGCCTGGCAAGCACCAGGAGTCACTTCTTTGCCGCCATCGCCCCTTAGGCGCCATTCGCGCCGGGCGTCACGATGCCCGCTCGGAGCGCGCAGAGCAGCACCCCGGCGGCCACGGCGGCGGTCTCGACCCTGAAGACCCCCTGGCCCAGCCCCACGGTCGGTAGCCCCGAGGCCAGCTCCTCGGGCCCCCAGCCGCCCTCCGGGCCCACCAGCAGGGTCGGGCGGTCGAGGCCCGGTGGCCGGCCGCCGGGGTGGGCGAGGGCGACGGGCGACCGCCGGCCCAGGTCCTCGGCCGCCCGGGCGAAGGAGACGGGCACCCCCACCTCCGGGAGCCACGTCCGCCGGGACTGCATGGCCGCCTCCCGGGCCACCCGGGTCAGGCGGACGCGGTTGCGGTCGGCCCGGTCGGCGTCCCAGCGCACGACGGTGCGAGAGGTCAGCAGGGGGACGATGTGGTCGACGCCCACCTCGGTCAGCTTCTGGGTGGCCCACTCCGGGCGCTCGCCCTTGGCCAGGGCGAACCCCACGGTCACCTCGGGCTTGGGGCGGGGTTCGTGCCTCACCGGGCCATCCGGCTCCAGGGCCGGCCCGGGGGCGAAGCGGCACAGGCGCCAGCCCCCGGCCCCGTCCGAGGCCGTCACCGCCTCACCGGGCTGCAGGCGCAACGAACGCGACAGGTGGTGCGAGTCGGCCTCGTCCAGCTCCAGGGTCTCGAGGTCGGCGACGAACACGTGGGCGGCGGCCGCCGCCGGCGAGGCCACGTTCCCGCTCAGCAGATCGCCCGCCGGGGCACGCCCGAGTCGAGCCCGCCCGCGGCGGTGGCCGTGGACCGGGCCCTGACCGTCACCCGGGCCGGGATGCCGGGGATGGAACGGGCCACGATGCGGTCCACCCGCCCGCTGACGGTGACGCAGACCTGCCGCCCGGCCACGGTGACGGCCACGGGGCCGCTCAGGGTCACGCCGTGCACGTCTCGCGCCGCTATGGAGGCCCGGGCCCGGCGTTCGGCCTCGGCGGCGTCGACGGCGATGACGCCCCCGCCGTAGAAGTGCGAGCTGGAGACGGCACTGGCCCCGTCCCGGGCCGCGGCTGCGGCCGCGTTGGCGAGCTCGCGCTGGCCCAGGAAGACGACTGCGGAGTCGACGGCGACCGACGCCATTACCACGAGCACGAGGACGGCGGCGGGCATCAACAGCAGGACCGAGGCCGTCTCTCTGTCCCGGAATGCCGGCCAGTCCGCTCGGGGGGTGGCCCGGGTGGCATCAGGGCGCGGCACAGCCCGCCTCACCCGGAAGGCCGTTGCGGTAGGGGTCGACCAGCTCGGAGTGGCGGGCGGCGACGGTGAGGCCGTCGCCGAAGCCTCCGAGGAGAGGGATGTGGACCAGAGGCACCTGATAGCGCACGGTCACGACGATGCGGGCGCATCGGACGAAGGCGCCGGCCATGGACACCGTCATGCGCTGCGGTGACCGGCCTACGGCCTCGATGGACGCGGCGGCCGCGTCGCGGGCGCGAGCGGTGGGATCGGCCGTCGAGGGGGAGGTCACGAAGGCGCGGGCCGCCTCCCGAGCTGCGCCCCCTGCCGCCATCTTGGCGTCGAGCACGCCCCAGGCGTTGGCCACCACCAAGGTGCCGAGCACGAAGATGAGCACTCCGAAGGCCAGGGCCTCGATCCCACCCACCTGCCCCGCTTCCGTGCGCCGCATCCGCCCGGGCGGATGGGGCGTGCGGCTCACAGGTGCTCCCGGTGGATGCGCACGGTGCGATCGATGGTGTCGAGGGAGAGCGGCCGAGAGAACAGGGCGGGGAGCAGGCTCGGGTTGCGCAGGTGCACGGTCAGGGCGACGGTGTCGGTGCCGACGGCCCACCGGAACTGGGCTCGGGCGCCGTAGCGGCCAAGAACGTGGCGGGCCGTCTCCTCGGCGTCGGCCTCCGCTGCCGGCGTCGCCCCCGAGTCGGCGCCCGCGACCACGCGCACCGCGTCGAATGAGGCGGAGGTGACCGCGGAGCGGGCGTAGAGGTCGAACAGCACCTGCACCGCGAGCAGCATGAACAGGGCGAAGACCAGGATCCCCGCGGTGGAACCGATCAGGCCCGTGCCGTCCTCCGTCCGGCCTCGCCTGGCCCGGGCGCCGCCCGCAGCTCCGCTCGCCACTTCGCCGTCCTCAGCGGCCGATCTGATTCACCTGCGAGTCGACGTTCTTGGTGGTGCTGCCCAGGGTGGCCTTGAACGCCAACCACATGCCCACCCCGAGGAAGGCCATGATCAGCACGGCTATGGCGGCCGAGATCACCCCTTCGCCGGCCTCCTCGCCGCCCACCGCGGTGACGACGCGGTCCACGGCCTGGAACCTCGCTGTCGCCTGCCACACGTACGCCCACAGCAGCATCTCGCGCACGGCTGCGCTCCTCTCGTGTCGAATCTCGTAGGGATGGCCTTCTCGTGGTCGTTCACGGGCCGGCGAAGAGGCGAAGGGCCTCGATGAAGGGGATGGCCAGGAAGATCACACCCGGGACCAGGGTGGCGACGGTGACGGGGATCCACACCTGCTGGCCCCGGCGCTCCATCGTCTCCACCAGACGGCGGTGGACCTCCCTGCGGATGGACCGCGCCTCGTCGGAGACGAGCCGCCCGAGATCGGCGGCCTCGGAGTTGAGCCCGAGCATGGGCACGAGCCGGTCCAGTGCCTCCACCCGGGCCACCGCGGCCCACTCCCGGAGAGCCTCCACCTCGGAGAGCCCCTGGCGCATGCGTCCGCAGACCCGGGCCAGGTCGCGAGCGGCGCTGCCAGTGCCCCGGGCGGCCAGGCGGTTGAGGGCGGCTCCCAGGGAGAACCCGGCCGACAGGAGCATGGCGAGCTGCTCGGCGACGACCGGCAGCTCCAGGAAAAGGCGGCGCTGCCAGGCCGCCGACGCCGACGCCAGCTGCTGCTCGACGATCAGAAAGGCGAGCAGGGGCGCGCCCAGCACCAGCACGAGCGCCATGGGCGGGGCCGGACGGATGGCCAGGGAGGCCAGCGACGCCACCCCGAAGGCGCACAGGGCCACTCCCAGCTGACGGATGCGGAAGGCGGTGACGTCGAGGGGGGAGTGGATGCGCTCGAGGCGAAGGGCGAGCTCCTCGCTCACCCCGAAGACACGGGCGACGCGCTCGCCCAGGCCGCGGGCCACGGGACCGATCACCTCGCCCAGGGACTCGACCGACAGCAGACCCGCCCGGGACGGAGTGGCCGCCGCGGCCGCCGTGTAGGGGCGAAGGCGCTCCAGCAGGGGCAGGCGCGAGAACCAGCGCAGCTCGGCCAGCAGCACCGTGGCGCCGGTCCACACGAGCAGGCCCGAGAGCACGACGAGGCGGGTCATCGATGGAACACCCGCTCCTCTTCGGGAAGGCGGAGCAGCCTGCCCGCCCAGAGCCAGCAGGCGATGACCGACAGGATCCCCGCTCCGACCGCGGCCTGGCCCCCGGTCGTCCCGTAGGCGGCGCGCCCCGTCCCGATCGACAAGCCCGCCAGCGCCATGCCGACGGGTACGGCCAGCACGAAGCGGCGGGCGAACCGGACGCCCGCCTGCTTGGCGCGCGCGTCCTTGCGGCCGTTGAGGTCCTGGATACGGTCCTCCACCAGCGACGCCAGGCGACGGTCGAGGTCGGTGCCGCCCACCTCGTGGGCCACGAGCAGGGTCTCGCAGGTGGCGTCGGCCGTGGGGTCGGCCAGCCCTGACTTGAGGACGGCGCAGGTGCGGGCGAAGTCGGTGGAGATGAGCCACTCCCGCTCGGCCGCGACGAAGGCCGGTCGCAGCTCCTCGGGCCCGCGCCTGCCCACGTCGAGCAGGGCCTGGGGGACGGATCGGCCCAGCGACCCCGTCTGCAGGCGGACCTCCTCGAGCATGCGGGGCCAGGCGTCGCGGGCGCGGTTGAGCCGCTGGTCCCTCCGGTGCCGCCACGAGGCGATGGGGATGGTGGCGGTGAAGGCTCCCGTCACCAGGGCGGGCGCTATCCCTCCGAACAGGGCGAAGGCCGCCGCCCCGCCCACGACGGCGAGGATGGCCATGACCGCGGCCAGCTCCGAGATGCGGGCGTCACGGACCCCGGCCTGGGCCAGCCAGCCGGTCACCCGCGCACGCGCTCGGGCCGCAGGTCGGGCTCCGCCCGGTCCGGGAGCGAGGCCGGACCAGCCCAGGGTGAAGGCCGTGTAGAGGAGGTAGACGCCGTACCCGCCGGCCAGGGCGAGCAGGACCGCGCTCATGCCCTGCCCCGGGCTCGGACGACGTGCGAACCGGTCAGCCCGATCGCCTGCTCGGCGGGCGCCACCCGCGCCGGCCCAGCACGTCCTCCGGGGATGCAGTCGCGGCCGCTGCGGCCGTGAGCACCCGGCCCCGCGCCCTCGGGATCGACCAGGCTGTGGATGTCGTACCCGGCCGCCTCCAGAGCCCGGGCCGCCCGGGCGGGCAGATTCCCCGTCCAACGCAGCGGCTCATCCGGGCGGGCTCGGCGGAAGAGGTCGGTGGCCGTGAACGAGGTCGACTCCGGGCCGGTCTGCAGCTCCTCGACGGCGAGCACCTCGGTCACCCGCAGGCCCCCCGACGTGCGGGCGCAGTGCACGACGATGTCCACCGCCTCGCTCACCAGGCTGTTGAGGGCGGAGAGGGGGAGCTCCGCGCCCCGATCGGCGAGCTGACAGATGAAGCGCAGTCGGGTGAGGGCCTGGCGAGCCGAACCGGCGTGGATGGTGGTGAATCCCTTGACACCCGAGGAAAGGGTGAGCAGCAGGGGGAGCGCCTCCCGATCTCGGACCTCGCCCACGATGGCGATGTCGGGCGCCATGCGCAGAAAGCCGGCTACGAGGCGGCGCAGGTCCACCTCAGGCCGGTCGACCCGTGCGGGGCGGGTCTGCATGTGGGCGACGTTGGGCACGGAGATGTCGGCCTCGAACACCTCCTCTGCGATCACCACCCTCAGGCTGGGGTCGAGCTCGGTGGCGCAGCAGGAGAGCAGGGTCGTCTTGCCCGATCCAGGCGGACCGGCGAACACGATGGACAGGGGGGCGCGTACGCAGGCCCGGAGGAAGGAGGCGACCGTGGTGTCGAGCATGTCGCGCTGGACGAGCTCGTCGAGGCTCCGGAACTGGATCCCCGTGAACTTGCGGATGTTCACGAGCACGTGCCGGTCGCGGGCGACGTCGCCGTGGACGATGTGGAGCCTGGCTCCGGTGTCGAGCTGGGCATCCTGCAGACCCTCGGCCGGGTCGAGCTTGCGGTGGGAGCCGGACGCGTCGTCGATGATCTTGGTCAGGATGCGCGACACGTGGTCGTCGTCGTGGAAGACCTCGTCGTGGTACCCCGACGGCCCGTGATGGCGCTTGACGAAGATCGACTCGGGGGCGTTGACCATGATCTCCCAGACGTCGTCATCGGCCAGGAGAGGCTCCAGAGGTCCGTAGCCGGCGAGGTTGCGGTAGGCCCGCTCGGCGACCAGCGCGGGGTCGGCCACGTCCAGGGGACGAAGGCCGCGACGGTGGTCGGCGCTCCAGCGGGCCACCTCCTCCTGTATGAGGTTCCGGAGGCGGGCCGGGCCCGACTCGCCGGCCATGTCGAGGGAGATGGCCTTGGCCCGCTCCTGCACGGCGCGCTCGATCTCGATGAGGGGGGAGACCCACGCCGGGCCCGGGCCCGTCATGTCCGGGGCCGCGGCCCGGCCGGGTGGGCCGCGCCCCCGGCGGCCCCGGCCCCACCTGTCCTGGTCCCCAGTCCCGTGGTCATCGGCCTCCGCCCGCCCTGGCTCGCTGACGGTCAAGTTCTCCCAAACGCCGCCTATGTCCTGCTTGTCGAGAAGGGTTGTGCAGGCGAGCAGCCGTGTAGTCTCATGCTATCTCGTTGCTCGAGGCGGCGACAGGGGGCCGGCTGCGAAACCGCCCGCGACTCGTCCCGGAGCGGTGTCCAGGCACCCCTCAGGTGATCGGGGTGGGCAGCCAGTCGGCGGCGCCCGCCGACACCGCGGGCGAGGCGTTCCCCGGCGGCGCGGCGTGCTCTGCGGCGGGCGCGCTCACGCCCCCTGGCGGCGTCGAGGCCGCGGTGACACGGTTGCGGCCCGCCCGCTTGGACTCGTAGAGAGCCATGTCGGCGGCCCCGATGAGGGTCACCGCGTCGGGCGCGTCGCCCGGGAACGTCGCCACCCCGACGCTGACGGTCACGGCCACGGCGCTGTCGGCTTCGCCGATCAGGCGGCGGAGGCGCTCGGCGATCTCCACCGACTCGGTGGGGCCGCACGAGGGGAGGATGACGGCGAACTCCTCGCCCCCGTAGCGCGCCGTGGTGTCGAACTCCCTGCTGTGGCCGGCCAGGATGCGCGCCACCTGGCGCAGCAACTCGTCGCCGGTCTGATGGCCGTGGATGTCGTTCAACTTCTTGAAGTGGTCCACGTCCAACATCAACAGGCTCACGGGCTCGGAGGCCCGCCCGGCGCGGGCCAGCTCGCGGCTGATGGCGACGTCGAAGGTCCTCCGGTTGGCGATGCCCGTCAGCCCGTCCGTCGCCGCCGACCGGGTGACCTGCTCCAGCAGCCAGGCATTGCGGAGAGCCAGGGCGGTGTAGGACGCGAAGCGCTCGACCATGGCCACCGCCTGTTGATCGACGCGCGATCCGCGGCGCAAGCCGTGCTCGAGCACCAGGGCACCGAACGGGCTCCCGTCGGCCGACAGGGGCGTGACGATCAGGTTGGCGCCACCGGGCAGCGCAGCCGAGAGCCAGGGATCAGCTTCGGGGTCGATGCCCGACTCGAGCAGCGTCCGGTGGGCGGCCATCGCCCGCAGAGCCACGGTTCCGGCTCCGGCTCCGGGCCTGCATCGGGTGCCCTTCAGCCCGTTCAGCCCGTCGAGCCCGTCGAGCCCGTGAGCGGCCATCACCGCCAGGTCGCCCTCCGCCCGCCCGGCGATGAGAATCGCCCGATCGAAGGCAAAGGTGCCGGCGATGCGGTCCAGCGCGGCGCACGCGATGGCGTTCGGGTCGTCCAGCAACTCGAGGTCGGTGGCCATGCGGGCCAGGGCCTCGATGTCGCCCCGGCGCCTCCGGAGCTCGCGCTCGTTGACCGAGGAGAAGGCGGCCGCCACCAGGGTGACCAGCCAGCACACGGCGACGAAGGCCGTCAGCTGCTGCTGCTCGGCGCCCGACGACGAGCCCACCCGAGCGATCACATGCGCCTCCTGCAACCGCAGCGCCGCGAACAACAGGAGCGAGTCCCATGCGACCACCTTGAGCCCGGTGCGGTAGGACCCGATCAGGACGACGCCGACGAGGTGCAGCACGAACAGGTAGCGCAGGGGACTCGAGGCCCCACCGGTGAGGTAGGACGCCCAGGTGAGATAGACGCCGTCCACCAGGAGCATCGCTCCGAAGAGGACGAGGCCGCGGTGGCGACGGTGCAGGGCCCGCCACGCCCACTGCAAGGAGAGGGACACGCCCAGGTAGGCCGCTGTCCCTCCGGCCAAGGTGCCGGCCCCCCCGGCTGTCGTCCTGGGGACGACGGCCCGCAGCACCACCGCCAGGCCGACGAGGGCCAGGCGGAGGAACCACATGTGGGCGACGCGGTCGGCCAGCGGCACCTGATCGCGTGCCGCGGCCTCCGGCCGCTCGGGGCGCGGACGACGGGGGTCGATGAGTCAATTTCGGCGTGGGGCCCGGGTGCCTTTATCCCCACCTCTCGCCGGCCACCCTCCGTCGGGCCAAGTCGGCGCCTCCGGGGGCGACCACGGTGCCCCGGGTGCGGTGGTTGCCAGATTTTGGGTACCCAGCTTCAACCCCAGGCGGCATCGGGCGCGGGCCCGCTTTCGCCTCTCGGCCCCGGATCGACCTCGTCCTCCCAGTGCCCCAGGCTGCCGGGGACGACCCGAGCCGGCTCCGGGCCCCGCTCGGCACCGGCGTGGCGCGGACCCAGACGGTGGAGCACGCCATCGAAGGCGGCGACCAGAGGACTCGACAGGGAGGGGGGCAGAGCCACCCCGTCCCGCAGGGCGTCGTCGACGCGCCGCTCGGGGAGGAACACGGGCGGGCACAGCCCGTCGGGCTCGGGTCCGCGGGAGGCTGGCGCGCCGGGGCCGGGGCGGGCCGGCACCACCGCGCACACCTGGGCCACCTCGGCCCGAGCCCGATGGCCCCGCGGCGCCCGGTTTACGACCGGCACCACCCGTTGCGGCGGAACGCCGAAGTCGACGAGATCCCCGAGGACCCTGACCAGAGAGTGGGCGCCCTTGACCCCGGGGACGCCTACGGCGAATACGACGTCCGCCTGGGCCACGGCGGTCCGAGCCAAGGCGTGGCGCTCCTCCACGTCGACCGATCCCGTCTCCGCCTCCCCCTCCAACTCGGCGTCGGTGTCGCACACCAGCAGCGACCATGCGCCTCGGATGCCGTCGAAGGCGGCCTCGACCGATCGCGGTCGCAGCGCAACCCAGCCCCGGGCCCGCCGCAAACCGAGGAGAAGGTCGTAGCCCCGCTCCTCGACGGCGAACACGAGCGAGCGCAGATCGTCCGCGGGTGGCGAGGCGGCGCGGTAGGCCTCCACCAGCTCCTGCACGCCGGGCACGACGTCGCGCGCGTCGTGCAGCATGGCCTGGTCGGCATGAAGCGCGAGGTCGGCGAGCAGGACCCGGTTGGCGCCGCCCCGCGTCGTCGACGTGACGGAGCTCGACTGGCGATGGGCCAGGCCCTGAGACAGGGCGATGGCGAGCGTCGAGGCGCCGGTCCCGCCCGGACCGCAGACCACAGCCACCCTGCCCCCGGCGGTCAAGCGGTCGGGTCCGGTGGCCGACCCCGGGAGATGGTCGGGCCGCCCGATCATGGCTGCCCGTCCGCCCAGGGCATCCAGCAGCTGCTGTGGCGTGAACCGCTCCGGGAGGGTGGCCACGGCTCCCAGCCCCAGCCAATCGCGGCTGAATCGACGGTTCTCGACCACGACGACGACGCAGCCTCGTGTGCCGGCCAGGTCGACCAGGTCTCGGTCCAGGGCGGGAACTCCGGCGTCGACGATGGCGGCCGAGCACGGTCGTCCCGACGAGAGGCGGGCTTGCAGGTCCTCCCCCGACAGGCACTTCACCAACTCGACGGGTATGGAGCCGGCGGTCGTCCAGTGCGCCACCGCTCCCAGCCACTCCGACCGGGCCCTCGAGAGGGCCAGGACCACGTAGCGCTCGCCCGTCACCGAGCGTCGCTCACCGACTCGGGGTCCGGTATACGCCCCCGTCGTCGGGACGAGGGGCGCCAGTCGCGCGTACCAGCATCACCTGACCGGCGTCGACGGCGTGGGCGACGGCCAGAGCGTCGGACGACGTGGTGAGCGACAACGTGACGACCTCCCCGGCGTGCCCGGAGAGGGCTCCACCGCCGTCCGCGGTGGTGACGACGCGGGCTCCGCCTACGACGACGACCGTGTAGGCGTCGGCGCCCGTGCCATAGGTGGCGAGAACGTCGACCGCCTCGCCCGAGCGCAGTCTCCCTCCCACGGCGCGTGCAGGGTCGATGGGAAAGGAGATCTGGTGGTCGGGCGGGAAGCCCGATGACTCCACGACGCTGCTGGCCTGGACCAGCTCGCCGCGCCCGACCGGGGCCACCACCACGGCGCCCACGAGCCGGCCCACGTCGGCGCGGGTGTAGGCCCGACCGTGGGCCAGCGACGGTGGGAGCTGCATGGGGGCGTCGGAAAGGTCGGCTGCGGTCAGTCGCTCGCCGAGGGCGAGGTCGTGGCTGGCTACCACATACGGAATGCGGGCGTCGGTGGTGGCCGACGTATAGGCGGCGAATATCCCCACGGCCGCCACCGCCACGAGGAAGCCGCCGAAGACGGCCCGACCGCCGGGTAGGGGACGCCGGCGTCGAACCAGTCTGGGCGCAGCCGCACCTTGCCCCCGCCGGGAGCCCGTGGCCTCGGCCCCGTCGGCGACGGACGACTCGCGTTGGGCCGTGTCCGTCACCCTGTCTCTGTTCGGAGCCGGCGCCGCGGAATCCTGTCCGTCTCCCACACGCCGGAGACGGGACTGGCCGTTGGGACTGTCATGACATTTCATAGTACGCTGTTGCGTGGCTGCCGCGCTGCCCGCCGAGCTGGCGGGGTTCGAGGTGGATGCCGTGGTGGGCCGGGGATCGTTCGGCACCGTGTTCCGAGCGTCCCGGGCCCGGGACGGCGGCGCGGTGGTGGCCGTCAAGTGGGTTCCGATGGGAGCGGACGCGGTGGTGGCGGGGCAGGTGCGGCGGGACGCCGAGATCCTCAACGCCCTCCAGCATCCCCACGTCCTACGCGTGCTGGACGTCATCGAGCATCCGCTCGGGCTGGCGGTGGTGATGGAGTACGCCTGCCGCGGGTCGCTCGCCGATGCGATCGCGACCGACTTCCGGCTGCCGTGGGCCCGGATGACGGCCGTGGCGGTCGGGGTGGCCGACGCCCTCGACGCCGCTCACCGCGGCGGGGTGCTCCACTGCGATCTCAAGCCGTCGAACATCCTCCTCGGTCCCGGAGGCGAGCCGCTCGTGTCGGACTTCGGGGTTTCCCGGTGGGTGGCGGGCGAACCCGCAGTCCCCGCCGCCATGGGCACGGCGGAGTACCTGGACGCGTCGGTGGCCCGCGGCCGGCTCCCGGACCGCGGCAGCGACGTCTACGCCCTCGGTGTCGTCTGCTACCAGGGCCTCACCGGCCGTCTCCCGTTCACCGGCCCGACCCCGACTGCCGTCCTCGAGGCCGCGGGCCGAGGGCGCCGCCCGCCCATCTCGCGCCTGGTCCCGGACGTGCCCGAGGAAGTGGTCCGCGTCGTCGAGGGCGCCATGGCCAGGCGGGCTTGTCACCGTCCCGGGACAGCGGGCGAGCTTGCTTCATCGCTTCGGGCGGCAGCGGGCGCGAACCCGTCCGCGCCGGCGGCGGTCGCGCCCGCAGTCCCGGCTGGTGTCGACGGTCCGCCGGGTGGCGCCCGGTCCCGGCGCGGGGCCGGGGCCGTCCGTCTCCTTCTGGCCGTGATCACGCTCGTCGCCGTGGTGGGCGGCGTGACCAGCCTCGTCGGGGCGAGGGTGCCGTGCGGGCGCAGCGGTCACGCCCGCCCCGCTCGCCCGGTCGCGGTGCGCTGGGAGGGGAACGTGGCCCAGGCCGACGTGGACGGCACCGGTTCCCCGGCCCGGTTCGAGCTGGGCCAGCCCGGCGACGTGCTGGTGCTGGGTGACTGGAGCTGCGGCGGTCGCGAGGTCCCCGCCCTGTACCGGCCGGGAACTGGTGAGGTCTTCCTGTTCTCTGGGTGGGCCGGTCCGGGGCGGGAGATCGCTGCAGAGAGAACCGTTCGATCCGGCGTGCTGAACGGGACGGCGCGGCGGGTGCGGGCGACGGGCGGGGGTTGCGACCGGGTCGTCGTGGACAGACCAGGTGTAGGAAAGCACATGAGACCGCGCCAGAGCGGGTAGGATTGGGCCTGTGAGCGAGCCCGATCGTTCCATTCACTGGCTGTCGACAAAAGAGGCCTGCGAGCGTCTGGGAATCACCCTGAGGACGCTCTACCGCTTCATGGATGAGGGTCGGATACCGGCCTACAAGTTCGGGCGGGTCATACGGCTCCAGGAGTCGGACGTCGACGCCTTCATCGAGGCGTCGCGTATAGCCCCAGGCAGTCTCCAGCACCTCTACCCGGAGCCGAAGACCGAGTCCTCGGTGCGTTGAGCGACGGGGCAGATGGGACAGAAGCTGCCAGGAACCTCGCCGCGGCCGCGGCCCGGCCGGTCCGCGCCGCCGGCACGTTCACGACGTTCAGGGCCGGAAGCTCACCTGGCTGACCGCGTCCATCGGCACGTAGATCGTGGCCGGCGGGTCGCTCCGGGTGCGGAGGCTGGCCACGTCGACGCCCACCGTCCGGAGCTCCCCCGACAGCTGCCCTCCACCTCGACGCAGGCTGATCACCACCTCGGGCCGCTCCCCGGCCATGCCGAAGAGCACGTCCGCCAGGGCCATGTCCGTCGGCGCCCCGCCCCCCTGGGTCCCGATCACGGCGCTGTGCCCGGGTCGGACGCGCGCGTCGGTGATGTCCTCGAGGCGCACGAGCACCGTGCCCCGCTCGACGGTGCGGACGGCGCAGAAGTCCCGTCCCACCGCGGCGACCAGGCCGCGCACCGGGTTGCCGCTGGTCACGCCCAGGACGACTGGAACCCGCCCCTCCCCGAAGGCCAGGAGCACGGCGACGAACGTCGCCTCCTCGGCCGCCTGCTGCTCCAGCCAACGCCTCCGCGAGCGGGTGGCAGCTGCTTCCTGTTGACGGGCCTCGCCCGCCCATCGAGCCAGGTCGCGAGCCAGCTCGGCCAGGTCGTCGCCCGGGCCGGGTGTTGGCAGGGACCCCTGGTCGCACCCGGGACTGCCGTCGTCCATCGGGGCGACGATAGGCAGCGGCACGGCGCGCCGGTCTCGAGCGTGCCGCGGGTGCGATGACGGCGTCGGAGGGGCGCGATCCGGACTGTCTGTTCTGTCGCATCGTCGCGGGAGAGGTTCCGTCCTCCGAAGTCACGTCGAGTCCCACCACCTACGCATTCCGTGACATCCAGCCCACGGCGCCGACCCACGTCCTGGTTGTCCCCCGCACCCACGTCATCGACGCCTCCCACCTGGGGCCCGAGCACGGCCATCTCCTGGCCGAGATGATCGCCACGGCCCAGGAGGTGACCCGGATGGAGGGCATCGGCGACCGGGGCTACCGCCTGGTGTTCAACGTCGGGCCGGACGCCCTGAACTCCGTGCCCCACCTCCACCTGCATGTCATCGGGGGCCGGCGCATGGGTTGGCCGCCCGGGTGAGCGCACCAGGCCAGCCCGACCACCCGCTCGCACTAGCCTCTAGCAAACCGCCCGTGTCCTCGACCTCGGTCAAGATCCTCGTACCCGGCAACCACCTCATGGTCGGGCTCCTCGGCCAGCGCGACGAGTTGCTACGCCTCGTCGAGGAAGCCTTCGGCGGGACCCAGATCCGGGTCAGGGGCAACGAGATCGCCATCGAGGGCCAGGACGCCGAGCGTGTAGGCCGGCTCTTCGACGAGCTCGTCCTCCTTCTGCAGCAGGGCCACCTCCTGGACGTGGCCAACGTCGGGCGCACCATCGACATGGTGAAGGCGGACGTGCGCCCCTCCGAGGTCCTCACCGCCGAGGTGCTCCGATCGGCCCGAGGCAGGACGGTGCGGCCCAAGACCGCGGGGCAGAAGCGCTACGCCGATGCCATCGCCGAGAACGTCATCACCTTCGCCATCGGTCCAGCAGGCACGGGGAAGTCGTATCTGGCCGTCGCCCTCGCCGTCCAGGCCCTGCAGGCCAAGCAGGTCGAGCGGATCATCCTCACCCGACCCGCGGTGGAGGCCGGGGAGCGGCTGGGCTTCCTGCCGGGCGACCTGATGGCCAAGGTCGACCCTTACCTCCGGCCGCTCTACGACGCCCTCTACGAGATGCTGACCCCGGAGGGGGCTCAGCGGCTCATGGACACCGGGCGGGTGGAGGTCGCGCCCCTCGCCTTCATGCGCGGGCGCACCCTCAACGCCAGCTTCATCATCCTGGACGAGGCCCAGAACACCTCGCCGGAGCAGATGAAGATGTTCCTCACCCGCATCGGGTTCGGCTCCAAAGCGGTCGTTACCGGCGACGTCACCCAGATCGACGTGGCCGGAGGCCGGTCGGGCCTGGTCGGCCTGGACCGCATCCTGGCGGGGATCGACGGACTTCGCTTCGTCCACCTCACCCATCGGGACGTCGTGCGTCACAAGATCGTTCAGGACATCGTCAACGCCTACGAGCGGGTCGAGGGGTGACCCCTGCCTTGGGCATCGACGTCTTCGCCGCCGACGAGCAGTCATCGCATCCGGTGGACACCTTCCGATGGGTGCGCCTGGCCGAGGAGGTGCTGGAGGCCGAGGGCGTGCGAGGCGACGCCGAGCTCTCGCTCCTGTTCGTGGATGAGGGGGCCATGGCCGATCTCAACAGCCGCTTTCTGGGCAAGGAGGGGCCCACCGACGTCCTGGCCTTCCCCATCGACGAGGAGCCGGCCGAGGGCGGTCGTTCCCCCGACTCGGGCGGGACCGGTCCGGGGTACGTAGCCGCCGAACCGTCGGACGCGCCCGTGCTCGTCGGCGATGTCGTCATCTGTCCCGCCGTCGCCCTCCGCAACGCCCCGGACCACGCCGGGACCTATGAGGACGAGCTCGCCCTGCTCCTGGTCCACGGCATCCTGCACCTCACGGGGATGGACCACGTCGACGACGACGAGGCGACGGCCATGGAGCAGCGCGAGCAGGAGCTGCTCGACCGATTCCACCGACGCCGGGGGGACCGAGGTGGCGAGCCGGTGAGAGCTCCCGAAGCGTGAGCCCTCCGGCCATCGCGGACCCGGCCACCGGGCTCGGCACGGCGGTCGCGGGCCCGGGCCTGCTGGCGGCCGGGTTGGGCAGCGGTGACTTCGCCCTGGTGGTGGTCATCGTCGTCCTGCTGGTGATGGTGGGGGCGCTGGCTCTGGCCGAGACGGGACTGTTGCGCATGAGCCGGGCCAAGGCACTGGCCCTGGCCGACGAAGCTCACCGTGGAGCGGCGCGACTGCTCAAGCTGGTCGAGCACCCCGAGCGGTTCCTCAACCCCATCCTCCTGCTGGTCCTTCTCTGCCAGCTCGTCGCCGCCACCCTGGTGGGCGTGGTGGCCGACCACGCCTTCGGCGCCCTGGGGGTGGCGGCCGCGACCGCCTTCGAGGTCGTGGTGATCTTCGTGTTCTTCGAGGCCGCCCCCAAGACATGGGCCGTCCAGCACCCCGATCGGGCCGCCCTGTTCGCGGCGCCGTTCGTCGACGCCATCATCCGGTTCCCCCCTTTCCGTCTCATCTCGGGTGCCTTGATCGGGCTGTCCAACCTCATCCTGCCGGGGGAGGGCATCGCCGCACCCTTCATCTCGGAGGAGGAGTTCCTGGCCATGGCCGATGTGGCCGTGGAAGAGGACGTGATCGAGCGAGAGGAGCGGGCCCTCATCCATTCGATCATCGAGTTCGGCGACACCGTGGTGCGGGAGGTCATGGTCCCTCGTCCCGACATGGTCGCCGTGGAGGGCAGCGACAGGGTCGGCGACGTGATCGAGATCGCCATCGCCGCCGGATACAGCCGTATCCCCGTGTACGAGCAGGGGATCGACGACATCATCGGCGTCGTGTACACGAAGGACCTGATGCGGGCCGAGCGGGAGAACAAGACCGACCTCGAGGTCCGGGCTCTGGTGCGCGAGGCGCACTTCGTTCCCGAGACCAAGCGCGTGGCCGAGCTCATGCGGGAGATGCAGAGCGACAAGTTCCACATGGCCATCGTCGTGGACGAGTACGGCGGCACCGCCGGCCTGGTTACCCTGGAGGATCTCATCGAGGAGCTCGTGGGCGAGATAGTCGACGAGTTCGACGTGGAGGAGCCCCTGATCGAGCCTCTCCCCAACGGGGAGGTCCGGGTGAACGCCCGCATGTCGATCGACGAGCTCAACGATCTCCTGCACGCCACCTTGCCCGCGGGCGACTGGGACACGGTGGGGGGCCTGATCTTCAACCTGCTGGGGCACGTTCCCACCGAGGGGGAGAACGTCGTGGCCGACGGCTATCGGCTCACCGCCGAGAAGGTCCAGGGGCGCCGCATCAGCCGAGTCCGGGTGGCGCCCCTGCGCGAGGGGGACAGCCAGGGTGAGCCCGTGGGCCGCCGCGCCGAGCAACCAGGGCGCTCGGGCAGGGCGGAGTGAGGTCGGGCTTCGTCACCCTGGTGGGGCGGCCCAACGTCGGCAAGTCGACCCTGGTGAACAGGATCGTGGGCACCAAGGTCTCGATCGTGTCCGACAAGCCCCAGACCACGCGCACCCAGGTCCGGGGCGTGCTCAACCGTGCCGACGCCCAGGCGGTGATCGTCGACACTCCCGGCGTGCACCGTCCGCGCACGGCATTGGGCGAGCGCCTGAACCAGACCGCCAATGCGGCCGCGTCCGGGGTCGACGTCGTCGTCGTCGTCCTCGACGCCACCGACCCGCTCGGGCCCGGTGACCGCTTCGTCGCCGGGCGGTCAGGGCGCGACGCGGTGGTGGCCGTCAGCAAGATCGACATCGCCTCTCCCGCCCAGGTGTTGTCCCAGCTGGCCGCGGCGGGACAGCTGGAGCTGGCCGCCTACTTCCCGGTGTCGGGTGTGACCGGTGAGGGCGTCGACGAGCTCGTGGAGGCCCTGATCGAACGTCTGCCCGAAGGCCCTCGCTACTTCCCACGGGACATGGTGACCGATGTCCCCGAGGCGTTCTGGATCGCCGAGCTGGTGCGGGAGCAGCTGCTGGCCATTGTGCGCGACGAGCTCCCCCACTCGATCGCCTGCCGGGTGACGGAGTACGAGTGGCCCCGCATCCGCTGCGAGGTCCTGGTCGAGCGGGAGTCGCAGAAGGGGATCGTGATCGGCGCCGGTGGCTCGGTTCTCAAGGCCGCGGGCACCGCCGTGCGCCGGCAGCTCCCGGCCGGGGCCCACCTCGAGCTCGTGGTCAAGGTGGACAAGGACTGGCAGAGCCGTCCGCGAGCCCTGGAGCGCCTGGGCTACTGAGGGGCGCAGACCGGGGCGGCTGGAGGCGGGGCGCCGGGAGGCGGGGCCGGCTCGGCCCGCCCGGCCAGGAAGGCGACGACATCGGCTCGATGCCGGGTTCGGGCCATAGGGGGCAGGGCGCGGACCAGGTCCCACCTGTAGCTGGCCGAGGCCAGCCGCGGATCGAGGACGGCGACGACCCCCCGGTCCTCGGACGAGCGGATGAGGCGCCCGGCGCCCTGCGCCAGCAGCGTGGCCGCTCGGGGCAGGTCGACGGCGCGGAAGGCGGCGGGGCCGGCCCGATCACGGCGAGCCTGCGTCAAGGGCTCGTCGGGACGCGGGAAGGGGATCCTGTCGATGGCCACCAGGGACAGCGACGGGCCGGGGACGTCCACGCCCTGCCAGAAGCCCATGGTGGCGAAGAGGCAGGAGCTCTCCTCGGCCGCGAATGCGGCCAGCAACGCGGGCTTGGGCAGATCGGCCTGGGTCAGGACCTTGAAGGGGAGCACGTCCCGAAGGGCGTCGGCTGCGGCGTGCATGGCCCGCCAGCTGGTGAACAGGGCCAGGGTCCGCCCCCCGGCGGCACCCACCAGGGCCGAGAGCTCTTCGATCATGCCCGCCTCGTAGCTCGGGCTTCTCGGGTCCGGGAGGTGGGCGGCGCAGTACAGCAGGCCGTGGGTGGCGAACGGGAAGGGGCTGGCCACGTCGAGCTGGTCGACCTCCGCCGCGGGGATCCCGAGGCGAGCGGGCAGCCCGGGAGGCACGGTGGCGCTCGTGAGCACGGCCGTCACCTCGCCCCAGAGGGCTTCGGCCAGAAGCTCTCCGACGTCCACGGGCGCCACCCGGAGCACGGGCGCGTCCGAAGGGCCCTCCACCCACACCACGTCGCTCGGACCGGGCTCGAGCACCGCGGCCAGGTCGCCCGCCAGGTGGCCTGAGGCCTGCTGGGCCCGGCTCTTGGCCGCGGCTACCGCGCTGTCCTCACAGCCCCGTAGGGCCGTGCCGACGCGCGTCAGGCGCTGACCGGCCAGGGTCAGCGCCGAGGTCAACGAGGTGTCGAGCCCCGCCGGGAGGCGACGGCCCCGCCAGGGCGCCATAGCCTCCTCCAGCCCCCTGCCCGCAGTGACCAGGTCCTGGACCAGCCCACCGTCCCCGGAGCCGAGCACGCCCCGCACCATGCCCGCGAGGGCGCGGAGGCGGCCGGCGCTGATCTCGAACCCCAGGCTCGAGGCGGCCACGTCCTCCAGCTCGTGGGCCTCGTCGAACACGACCACGTCGTGGTCGGGGAGCACGCTTCCCCCGCTGGCCACGTGGGTGGCGTAGAGGTGGGTGTTGACCACGACCACGTCGGCGGCCGCGGCGGCGTCGCGAGCGGCCTCGGCGAAACACTCCTCCCCCGACGGGCAGTTGACCGCCCCCGGGCACTCCCGGGAGGACACGCTGAGCGTCGACCACGCCCTGGGCCTGGGCTCGAAGTCCAGCTCGGCCCGGTCGCCCGTCTTCGAGGTCCGGCTCCAGGCCAGGAGGCGCTGGACCTGGAGGCCGAGGACGCCGAGCTCTTCGTCGCCACGGGTGCGCCCGGCCCGACTGGCTCCGGCCCCGGGCTCGGCCTCCTCCAGATTCTCCATGCTGAGCTGGTCGCCGCCTCCGGCCACCTCCACGGCCCGCTGGCGACACAGGTAGTTGGCCCGCCCCTTGAGCACGGCGAACCGGAACCGACGGCCGAGGTGGCGGGCGAGGAAGGGCAGGTCCTTGCCCGCGAGCTGGTCCTGCAGGGCCCGGGTGGCCGTGGCCACCACGACCTTGCGCCCTGAAAGGATGGCCGGGACCAGGTACCCCAGGCTCTTGCCCGTCCCCGTCCCGGCCTGGACCACCAGATGGCGGCGCCGGGATATGGCGTCGGCCACGGCGTCGGCCATGACGGCCTGGCCCGGCCGTGCCTCTCCGCCGCCGGGCAGGGCGCGCACGGCCCGCGCCAGCGCTTCTTGGACCTCCACCGAGCGAGAGGGTAACCGTCGCCCTGTGACGCTCTGGGGCTTGGGTCGGGCACGCAGGCCGGCCACGGAGGGACGCCCCGGGACGGCCCACCCCCCGGTGAGCGGCTGTCGGCGGGCGGGGCCGACGGGTCAACGCTGAAGTAACCCTGCCCCCGAGCCGATGAGTTGGGCGGACCGAATGAGAGGTAGCCCCATGGACATGGTTCCCGGCCGGGACGGCGGGTATGACGCCGCGGCCGTGGAGGCCGGGGCGGTACCTGACGCGCCCGACGGGGCCGGCGTCCCCGGCGAGGCGCAGGCCATGGAACAGCGCGTGGGGCTGGCGCCCCGGCGCTGGGGCCGCCCTCTGCGGGTGCTCCTGGCGCTGGCCGGAGCTCAGGCCTGTGACAGGGCCCGGACCTGTCTCGAACTCGCCCCCGGCTTCGCCGTCGTGGGGGTCGCTCCCAACGGTCACCGGGCCCTGGCCCTGGCCGCAGAGACCGAACCCGACGTGGCCGTTGTCGACGCCGATCTGCCCGCCGGGGGTCTGGCCGTGGTCCCGGCGCTGCGGAGACGCTCGCCCGCCAGCGTGGTCGTGGCCCTCGCCAGTCCCTCCTTCGGTGGGGACGAGCGCCCGTCGTTCGAGGTGGGGATGGCGCAGCCCGGGGGCACGGGCGCCGATGTGTACCTGGGACCCGGGACCCCCCTCGTGGTCCTCACCGACGTCTTGGCCGACCTCGCCGTCCGGCTCGACCAGGAGAGCCGTCGCCCGCTGCGGGGCCAGTGGCCCGCCCATGTGCCCCCGCCGGTGGCCAGGTGGGCTGAGTCGGTCCACGGCCCCGAGTTGCGCCTGGTCCGCGGCGTCGACCATGCCCTCGGCGGCGTCCGCAACCCGGGCCGAGCGGAGATGAGCCGGATGGGGACCCGCTCGTCCCGCCCGTCCATAGCCGAGCCCCGGCCGGCCCGGCGGCGCGGGCGTTCGAGGCGATGGAGCGCCGGAATCGCAGCTGCCGCGGCAGCGGGAAGCATCCTGTCCGCGGGCGTGGCCGCGGCCGCGACGGGTTCGCTGCCCGTCCCCGCCCAGGCTCTGGCGTCCCGCGTGCTGGCGACCGTCCACGTATCGGTGCCCAACCCCGACGCCAGGCCTTCGGGGGGCGACCCGGGGCAGGCGGGCGGTGGGCGGGGTCACCAGGACGGGCGACCGAATCGGGATCCCGGCCGGGCTCCCCTTCTCGCGCCCGGCGCGGGGTCGTCCTCCACCGGCCCATCCGGGCTCTCCTCCTCCGGCTCTCCCGGCCCCGGCGGCCCCGTCGCCGGTGCTGCCCAGGGATCGGGCGCGGACGGATCGTCCGCCGACAGCGGCGGGGTGGCTGCCGCCGGGCCTTCGTCGCTCCAAGCTCCGACAGCACCGGCGGTTCCTGCCGACCACGGCGCCACCCCGGCCGGGACGGGCCAGGCGCCCCGTCCGTCGCCTCCGGGTCCCGGCGGCGCGGCCGGGCAGGGCGAGGCGGGCTCAGACCCACGGGGAGGATCACCCAGTGGCACGAGCCCCGGCACCGGCGTGGCGGCCGGTGATGGGCACGGCTCGGTCGGCCCGCCCCCGGGTCAGGCCGATGGGTCTCAGGCCGATCCCCAACCAGGGTCGTCGCACGGGGGAGGAGCTGCGAACGCGGGCGGGAGCAAAGCGTCCCACGCGGTTCCTACCGGCGGATAGCGAGCTCCGTCCCACAACTCGTAGGCAGAGGATCCCCGGGGATCGCCCGCGACCTCACACCGCCGGCCTGATGGTCGTCACCTCGGCGCCCGGGCCCTCCGTCATCTGGCCTCGCTCGTGGAGGACCACGTTGAGCACGGCCGCGTACAGAACGAGCTGGCCGAACAACAGCAGCCAGGCGAGGACGGCGAACACGACCCCTATCGACCCGTAGAGGGCTGAGGAGGACGCCACGGCCCGGGGGAGCCAGATGGCGCCGATCGCCTTCAGCAGCTCCAGCCCGACGGCGCCGAGGATGGCTCCCGGAAGCATCGTGCGCCAGCCCACGTCCTTGTTGGTGAGCACGGTGAGGGTCCACAGCCACAGTCCGATGTCGATGGCCAGGCCGACGGCGATGGAGAGGGGCGCGGCGAGCACGGCGGCCACGGCGGGCAGATACCCGACCACGCCGGTCACGGCGAAGCTGGCCATCAGGATCACGCCCGCGCCCGCCAGCCAGGCGAGCCCCCACAGGCGGTCCTTGAAGCCCCGGCCGCTGACATCCCACGACGAGTCAAGGGCGAACTCCATGGCCGCCACGACGCCCAGGCCCGACCAGAGCAGCCCGGCCAGGCCCACGACCGAGGCCGTCCGCCGACTCCGCTGCGCCACCGCCAGCGTGTCCGTGAGCGTCTGCCTGGCTCTTCCCGTCAAGCCGAAGGTGGAGATGATGTCGGAGGCCAGGTGGCTGTTGTGGCTGGAGAAGAAGCCTGTGATCGCGATCACAACCAGCAGCAGGGGGAAGAGGGAGAGGAAGGCGGTCAGGGTGACGCCCTTGGCCAGCATGCTCCCGTGGATCTCGCTGAACCGTTTGTGAACCTCCAGGGCGGTCGCCGCCCAGCGGAACCGGCGGGTGAGCGGGCCCAGGATCCGGTCGAGCACGCCCTTCGTCTACCCAACGCGGCCGGGTTCCGCACCTCCATCGGGGCCCGCAGGGCACCGCCTTGGCCGGCGGGGAGGGCTGTAACGTCGGGCGTCGTGGGCCTGGATGGCAAAGCGGGGATCGACTTGACCCGGCTTCCCGCCCACGTCGGCTGCGTCATGGATGGCAACGGGAGGTGGGCCCAGCGGCGTGGGCTTCCCCGGACCGAGGGCCATGCCGCCGGCGAGGAAGCGCTCCTGGACACGGTCGAGGGCGCGCTCGAGCTCGGCATCCGCTGGCTCACCGTGTACGCCTTCTCGACCGAGAACTGGCGCCGGCCCCCCGATGAGGTCCGTTATCTGATGGGCTTCAACGAGTCGTTGCTGCAGCGCCGGCGGGACGAGCTTCACGAGCGGGGGGTCCGGATCCGGTTCGCCGGGCGCCGGGATTGGAGAGTGCCCAGGAGGCTGCTCCGCCACATGGACGATGCCATGGCGACGACCGAGCGCAACCGGCGCATGACGCTGGTCATCGCCTTCAACTACGGCGGCCGCGCCGAGATCGTCGATGCCGTGCGAAGGATGGTGGCAGAGGGCGTCCCTGCATCCCGGGTCGACGAACGTGCCATCCGGTCCCGCCTCTACCTGCCCGACGTTCCTGACCCTGACCTGGTCATCCGCACCTCGGGGGAGTTCCGGATCTCCAACTTCCTCCTGTGGGAGCTCGCCTACAGCGAGCTCGTGTTCACCGACACCCTCTGGCCCGACTTCAGGCGCGAAGACCTGTTCGACGCGGTGCGCGAGTACCAGAGCCGGGACCGCCGGTTCGGCGGGGTCGAGCGGGTCGGGCACCGGTGACAACGGCGATGCGGTGAGCCGGCTCTATCGCGACCAGGGCATCGTGCTGCGCACGATGCGGCTGGGGGAAGCGGACCGCATCGTGACGCTCATGTCCGCGGGGCGGGGGAAGATCCGGGCCGTGGCCAAGGGGGTGCGCAAGACCAAGAGTCGCTTCGGCGGGCGACTCGAGCCCACGGCCCACGTGGCTGCCCTCTTCTACGAGGGCCGGGAACTCGACATCATCACCCAGGCGGAGACCCTCGACCACTTCCGCACGGTCCGCGAGGATCTGGATTCGCTGGCCCGGGCGACGGCGATGCTGGAGGCCGTCGACCAGGTTGCCCAGGAGCGTGAGGCCAACCCCCGGCTGTACCAGATGCTGTTGGGCGCCTTGCACGCGCTCGGAGCGAGTGGCGGCTCCTTGGTCGTGCCTGGCTTCTTCTGGAAGCTGCTCTCGCTCGAGGGCTCTCATCCGGTGCTCGACCAGTGCGCATCGTGTGGGTCGCAGGGAGAGCTCGTCGCCTTCGATCTCGGCGAGGGAGGCGCGCTGTGCCGGCCCTGCCGCCGAGGCGTGCCCATCTCTCCTTCCGCCTTGTCGCTGGTGCGCAAGATCCTGGGCGGTCAGCTCGCAGAGGCGCTGCGAGAGCCGGAGGGGCCGACGACGGCCG
>Ga0209577_10000857_pt1 | contig 30509 bp, 25 predicted proteins | sample GraSoiAngelo_109_FD_185874 | JGI IMG/M metagenome (GOLD analysis project Ga0209577, IMG submission 185874) | Grasslands soil microbial communities from the Angelo Coastal Reserve, California, USA - 14_0903_12_20cm (SPAdes) (version 2) | ecosystem: Environmental > Terrestrial > Soil > Grasslands...
ATAAAACGCCCGCACGCCCTCTCAGTTTTTTCGACCGACAAGCGACCGGCCAGGCGGTTGACGCGCCCCGCCCCGCATGTTAACTTGCGCTCCAGTCTGCCCGGAACGAAACATTTTCAAACTTCTCTTGAGACCTGCCTTGCTCGCAGGAGTAATCTCCGTCGGGGCGCGGCGACCGTCTCGCCGCCGCCCCAGCCGCGCACTCCGCCACGCGTTCGTTTCATCGCCCCCCTCCGCGACGGCACGCGGGCCGGAACACACGTCGGCGGCGCTTCGCCGTCCGAACAACGAGCACAGGAGCAACCGCCCTTATGAATATGAAACGCCTCGTCTCGATCATCACGGTTGGGATAGCCATACTCTTTTTCGCGAGCGTCGTCGTGTTCGCCGTGACCACGACGCTCGTCGTCTTCCCCGGCAACCTGCAAGGCTGGCAGACGCAAGTCTCCCCCGGCTTGCAGCCGACCCCGGCCTCGACGCCGTCGGTCACCTTCGTCTTCGGCCCGGCGACGCCGCCTTTGGGGCGCGGCAGCGCGCAGTTGAGCGTCGGCTCCGACGGCGGCGCAGCCGCGCAGTTGCGCCACCCCGGCTACGCGGGCACGGTGCTCCCGACCCCGATTCCCAGCCCGACCCCGACCCCCAGCCCGACCCCGCCTGGAGAGTTGGCCCCGGCGTTCCCGGCCTCGAACGAACTGACCGCGCTCGCCTACAGCACCTACGTGCAGAGCGGCGGCTCCGGCAGCCAGGCCCCCTACATCATCCTGAACGTGGACTACGACAATAACGGCACGGAGGACGATCAACTCGTCTTCGAGCCTCAGTACCAGAACTCGACCGACTGCCCGTCCTTCAACCAGGGCAACGTCACGAACGGCACGTGGCAGACGTGGAACGCGCTGAACGGCTGCTGGTATTCAAAGGGCGGCGTGGCCGGCTCCGGCCCCGGCACGAACGTCGAGCCGCTGCGCACCATCACCGCCGCGCAGCCTAATGCGAGGATCGTCAACTCCGGCGACGGCGGTGGCGGCGTCCGCATCGTCGCCGGCTTCGGCGCGGGCGCGTGGGACAACTTCGTCGGCAACGTGGACAACTTTCAGATAGGCGTCGGCGAAGACCCCGACACCGGCACCAACATCACGGCCTACGACTTCGAGCCGAAGGCCCCGCCGGCCCTCGCCTCAAACGGCGTCATCATCTCGGAGCTGCGCAACTCCGGCCCCGGCCTGCCGGTCTGCGCCGCGCCGACCGCGGTGGGCATCGTTTGCGTCGCCCCCGGTCTGCCGGTGAGCAGCGGGGGCGACGAGTACGTCGAGCTTTACAACACGACGGACAACGACATCGCCGTCACCTCCGTGGACGGCTCCGGCGGCTGGTCTCTGGTCAGGCGCGGCAGTAGCTGCGCAGACCCGCCGGTCGTCGTCGCCACCATCCCCGACGGCACGATCATCCCCGCGCGCGGCCACTACCTGCTCGCGGGCGCGGGCTACAGCCTCCGCGGTTACCCCGCGGGCGACGGCTCAAGCCAGACGCCGCAGATGAAGGCCACGCCCGACCAGACCTACTCGGACACCATCAGCGGCGACGCCAACGTCGGACTCTTCAACACCACTTCGTCCTTCGACCTCCCACACCGCCTCGACGCCGTCGGCTTCAACAACGGTTCGGGCGACACCTGCGACCTCCTGAGCGAAGGCACTCCGCTCCCGCCCACGCGCGGCAGCACCAGTCAGTACGCCTTCGTGCGCAAGGAGCCTTTGAGCGGCGGCGTGCAGGACACGAACAACAACGCCGCCGACTTCGTGGAGGTCTCGACCACGCCGCTGATCCCCGTCGGCGACAACGCGTCGCCGGTCCTGGGCGCGCCCGGCCCGCAGAACACGTCCAGCCCCGTCAATCGCGACGACGTGATCAACATCGGCCTGACCGCGCCCTCGCTCGCGCAGTCGCTTTCCCCCAACCGCGAGCGCCGCCTTGTCCCGGACACGTGCAGCCCGCTCGGCACGCTCCTGATACGCCGCTCGGTCACGAACAACACCGGCGGCCCCGTCTCGCGGCTCCGCTTCCGCGTCATAGATGTCACGACCGTCAACAGCCCCAACGTCGGCAACGGCACGCAGGCCGTTCTGCACGTGCGCAGTTCGTCGAACGAAACCCTCCCGGTGACGGGCCGCGGCGTCGTGCAGTTGCGCGGCCTGAACGCCGAGCAGCCGCCCAACCAGGACGCCGCGCAGTGCGGCGGCCTGAACACGAGCCTGTCGGACGACACCATCACGCTCAGCTCGCCGCTCGCGCCGGGCGCGACCATTGACGTCGTCTTCCTCCTCGGCGTCCAGCAGTCCGGCTACTTCCGCTTCTACGTCAACGTCGAGGCGCTTGAGTCGTCCGCTCCGCCGTCCGGGTCGTTCAGCCCTTCGTCACCGCTGCCCACCCGAAGCAAAACGCCGATAGCGATGCCGATCACGGTGCCGGGCAAACCGCCGGGCACAACGCCGGTCATAAAGCCGTTCACGCCACCGTTCGCAACGCCCGGCGTGACGCCGCCCGCGACGCCCGCCGTCACGCCGGGGTGGAAGCGCAAAGTAACGCCCGACGATTGGCCCGACGAATCGCCCGGCGAGTCGCCGGCCATGAAGCGGACGCGGCGCGACAACAGGTGAAACGTCCGGCCCGCACCGCGACGACAACGCAGAAGGGCCGAGTAATCGAGTTACTCGGCCCTTCCCCTTTTAACGCGAGTCCGGCGTAAATTCAGGTCAGCCAGTGAAGCGCGTCCGCGTCGGCGTCGCGCGTCCCGCCGACGACCTTGATGAAATAGTCTTCGAGCGAGAGCGGCCCGCGCGACTCTTGCCCCTCAACCGAGATGCCGCGCCGCAACTCCGCGAGCGGCCCGGCGGCGACGAGCCGGCCCTCGCTGATGACGGCGATGTCCGTGCACAGACGCTCGACGATCTCCAGGACGTGCGAGGTGAGGAAGACCGTCAGGCCGCGCGCGGTGAGGCGCGAGAGCAAGTCCTTCAGCGTGCGCGAGGCGATGGCGTCAACGCCCTCGAACGGCTCGTCGAGGAAGAGGATTTCGGGGCGATGGATGAGCGCGCACGCCAGCGCCAGCTTCTTCTTCATCCCGTGCGAATACTCGACGACCAGCTTGCGCGGCTCGTCGGCCAGCTCCATCAGCTCCAACAACTCGCGCGAGCGCGCTGACGTGTCCTCGCGCGCCAGATTGTACATGCGCCCCGTGAACGAGAGCATCTCCGCGCCCGTCAGGCGCTCGAACAGGCTCAGGTCTTCGGGCACGACGCCGATGCGCCGCTTGACCTCCAGAGGCTCCGCAGCGAGGTCGTGGCCGAGCACCCGCACGCGCCCCGACGTGGGCGCGAGCAGGCCCGTCAGCATCTTGATCGTCGTTGACTTCCCCGCCCCGTTCGGCCCCAGGAAGCCGAAGAAAGAGCCGGCAGCGACGCGCAGGTTGATGCGGTCAACCGCCGTGAAGTCTCCGAACCGCCGCACGAGGCCTTTGTACGTGGCGCGGCGGCGCGCGGTCAAGGGCGTGTGCCGCCGCGGGCAAACATTTGCTTGTGTGCTCCAACGCTTGTGTGCTAAGGCTCTCGGCGTTTGGCCGGCGATGAACTACTGCGGGCGACTGAAAGGAGGTGTGTGGTGAAGAGTCTGAAGGGCAAGGTGGCCGTCGTCGCGGGCGCGACGCGGGGCGCGGGCCGCGGAATCGCCTGCGCGCTCGGCGAGGCCGGGGCGACCGTCTATTGCACGGGCCGGAGCACGCGCGAAAAGCGCATCCCGCGACGCCGCGGCAAGTCTTCCGCCTTCGAGTTGGAGAGGCGGCCCGAAACGATTGAGGAGACGGCGGAGATGGTTTCGGCGCGCGGAGGCACGGGGGTTCACGCGCGGGTGGATCACACCGACGAGGAGCAGGTGAAGGCCCTCTTCCGTCGCGTGAAGAAAGAGCAGGGGCGTCTGGACGTTCTGGTCAGCGACGTGTGGGGCGGCGACGAGCTGACCGAGTGGGGCGTGCCCTTCTGGAAGCTCTCGACGGAGAAGGGGCTGCTGATGCTCAGGCGCGCGGTCTTCTCGCACATCATCACGAGCCGGCACGCCGCGCCGACGTTGGTCGAGCGCAAGCGCGGCCTCATCGTCGAGATTACGGACGGCGATGGCCTCAACTACCGCGGCACGCTCTTCTACGACCTCGTTAAAGTCTCGGTCATCCGCCTCGCCTTCGACATGGCCGAGGAGCTGCGCCGCCACAAGGTCGCTGTCGTAGCGCTCACGCCCGGCTTCCTCCGCTCGGAGGCGATGCTCGAACACATGGGCGTCACGGAGGAGAACTGGCGCGAGGGCGCGAAGAAGCAGCCGTCCTTCATTGAGTCCGAGACGCCCTTCCTCGTCGGTCGCGCGGTGGCGGCGCTCGCCGCCGACCCGAAGGTTCTTAAAAAGTCGGGCAAGGCTCTCAGCTCCTGGAACCTCGCGCGCGAGTACGGCTTCACGGACGTTGACGGACGTGCGCCGAGGATAGACGAGTGGGTGCAGGAGAACATGCCCGGCTTCCTCAAGCAGGTGCGCGAGTCGGAGAGGCGTTTCTGCGAAGTCGGCTCGGTCTTCTCCACGCCGGATTAGACGGGCAGGCGGTCGGGCGCGGGTTCACGGGAGGCGGTTAACCGCCGCGCGCCGAAGAGAAGGGCGTGTGCGAGTCGAACCTGAAGCCGGCGTTTCGTGAAGGTTGCGTAAGAGGGGGCGACGGCGGAGTAGGCCGCCGCCCGCGGGGCGAGGAGAGCTATCCCTGTTCTACTCACTTATGGCGGCGGGGCGCTGAACGTTTCGGTAAATTTTTCGTGCGAGGGTTATTTTTTCGGGGGACTCTTCGCGTCGCCCACGAAGCCGGGCGAGTGTTCAACTCCTCGGCGCGACGTAGCTGCCGCGCGTCTTGACGGCGAGTTTGCCCTGCGACTTCTCGACCACGGGCGAGACCTTCAGCTTGAGCTTGCGCGTCGTGCCGTCGTGCTTCTTGTTCGTCGAGACGAAGCCCATGCTGTAGCGCGTGCGCAGGTGCTCGACGAGCGTGTCGAAGGCTTGATCCAGGTTTTCCGGCTTGTCGTCGAGGACTTCGCCGCCCGTCTCTTCGGCGAGGTCGCCTACGCGCAGCGTACTCACCTTGAAGAGCCTGCCCATCACGGTCGCCGTGCGCATGACGCCGTTCTCCATCTTCTGCCCTGGGCTTCGGGGGATGAGGCCGCAGACGACGCTGCCCGACTCGAAGACCTCGCGCTTGGCCTCCGCGCCCGTCGGCCCGTCGCAGTCGAAGTTACTCGTCACGCCCGTGATGACGATGATGACGCGGCGGCCCACCGGGTTACCCGCGTTAATCATGTAGCGCGCCGCGTCGTAGAAGGCACGGTTTAGACAATGATCGGCCTCCTCGTCGTGGCCGGGCACGCGGTCGAGCGCGTCGGAGACTGCCGCACGGTCGCGCGTGAACTCCTGCACCAAGTCAACCGAGTCGTGGTAGGCCATCACGGCCACCTCGTCCGAGGGCTTGAGGCGCGAGATGGCCGAGCGCGCGGCGTGGCGCACGTTCTCGCCGAAGGGGTCGAGGCAGCCGCCGCGGTCAATGAGCAGTAGGACGGAGAGCGGCAGGCTGTTCTGGCTGAAGTGCGTGATCTGCTGCGGCACGCCGTCTTCAAAGAGCGCGAAGTCCTCGCGCTTCAGCCCGCCCATCACGCGCGCCGTCTTCTTCTGGAGGACGAGCGCGTCGAGGACGACCAAATCAACGTCAACCTTGACGACCTCCTCGCCGGGTCGCGGCTCTTCGCCGCGCGGCTCGACGACGCGCGGGCGCGTCTGGGTTTCTGCCGGCGGCTGCGAGGGGAAGATGAAGGCGAGTGGGAGGACGAGCAGGGCGAGCGCGAGTCTCTTCATGTGCGTTTCCTCCGGCTGCTCTTTCGGCGGCGGGCTTCCGCCGGGGCAAGAGAGTCTCTTCGAGCGAGCTTCTAGTTCATCGTTCGGACTACCAAAGTCCGCGGCGGCTGGAAAATTCTTCTGCCGACCGTCGGCGAGACCTGTTTGCGAGGGAGGCCGCGCTCACGGGCGCAGGCACTGACCGTCTGTGTATCTTGCGCGCACGTCGAGCAAGGCACGTGCCCAAAGCCCGGCCTTCGACGGCGGCGGTGGAAAGGCAGAAGAAATTCGACGGGGGCGATGCAGGCCGAGTTTTATCGGGATGCGAAACCGTGCGGGCCTGACACCATTTCGTCGGCGCGCGGCCCGCGCAGGAGCGGGCGGGCTTCGGTCGAGCGGACGTACTGGGGAAGCGTTCGGTGCGTGCTCATCAGGAAGGCCGTGGAGCTTGGGCGCAGGGCGTTGCCGTGCGTGGCGAGGATGCGTGTGTAGCGGCTGAAGGGGGTCGAGCCGAAGTAGTGGCCGTCGCGCATCGAGACGAGCACGTCGGCGGTGTGGCGGACGCGCGGCGCGTGGACTGACTCGTAAATGTTCGAGAGCGCGTCCGGGTAGTCGTGACGCCACGTCCGCGCGAGCCACGCCGAGTCCGCCGCGAAGCCGCTCTCATCAAGCAGTCCCTCGCCGCGCATCGCGCGCACAGCTTCGGAGAGGCCGAGCGGGTCGCCGTCCCTTTGTTCGTAGGCGTAGAACGTGGAGTCGCCACGCAGCGCGCGGCGGATACAAGCGCGCCCGCGCGCGCCCGCGACGACCGCCGCGCCGTCCCCTTCGCGATAGACGCTGAAGTCAAGGCCACCGAGTTGGCAGAGCGCGTCGGCGAGTTCGGCGCGGTCGGTCTCGTCGCCGCAGTAGAGCGCGGCGTAGCCGCAGAGGCCAAAGGCGGGCGTGGAGACGCGGCGCTTGCCGCGAGGCCGTCGCATGTCTTTGACGAACTCGTAACCGCAGCCCCGCAGGTGCGTCTGCAAGTGGACGCGTCGGTTCTCTTCGAGGTTCATGCCGTGATCCGAGAAGAGGACGATCTCGGTCTCCGACCCGGCGGCCCGCTGAATCTCGCGCAGCAGGCGGTCGAGAGATTCAAGCGCGACGAGGAGCCGGGCGGGGCCGCGTATGTGCAGCAGCCCGTCGGTCGCCTTGATGAAGCCGAAGAAGTCGCGCGCGGGCGGAGCCGAGAGGAAGCGCTCGCGGAAGCGTCGCATGTCCGCGCGCCACACCTTCTCGGTCGCCACGTAGATGAGGAACTCGAAGGGCAGAGGTTCCTGGTAATCAAGCTCGTCCATGTAGGACGAGGGAACCTTGTCGGGCGTGCGCCGTCCGATGTACTTGCCCACGCCGCCGCGAAGCTCACGCGCCTCGCGGTCGAAGTAGAGGCTCTCGTAGCCATTCGGCGGCGACGCGCGGAGCATCTGCGCCAGCGCGACGTTCGTCAGCGTCGGGAACGGGGAGAGCAGGCGCGCAGGCTCCCGGAAGTTGTCGAACAGGCCGCGCGACTTCGCCTCTGTGACGAGGTCGAAGGGCACGCCGTCCAGGCACAGGAGCAGGCGGCGCGGGCGGGCGGGCGTCTCGACGACGCGGAGGACAGCCCTCCGCCTCGCGCCGTTCGGCGTGTCTTCTCTCGCCGTCAGCAGCGGCGTCGGATCGTGCGAAGGGCAGACTTCACTCATAAAACTTTCCCGACCTGACTCGCCGAGCTTGAATCGCAAGAGACCATGAATGTGCGAGCACGCCGGCGTCCCGGCTCGTGCTAGTTTGTTTTTTCCGCCCTCGCGTCTTCGCCGCCAGTGTTCTCGGCGGACTTACGCGTGAGACGGTAAGGCTCCTTGAGGCCGCGCCTGGCGTCCTCGTGTGAGTCGAAGACGTTGGGGAGCGCGAGCACGGCCTTGTACTGCGTGATGGCCTCTTCGCGCTTGCCCGCTACGTCGAGGGCCTGAGCGGCGCGCAGGCGCGCGCGCGTCACCATAGAGCTTTCAGCGCCCGGCACGGCGGCGGCGGCCAGCAGTTCTTTCGCCGCGCGGTCGGGCTGGCCCGCGACCAGGAGCGCGTTGCCGTAGTCGTAGTGCACGAGGTCGAGCGGCGGGCGCGGCGCGTTCGGCGCGGGGTGTTGCGCGCTAGCGAGCAGCGACTCGAAGATGGCGAACGCCTCCGATTCGCTCTTCTTCGCCGCGTCGGGGTTCGTCGTGCGGTCAACCTCGGCCTGCGAGACGAGCGCGTCCGCCGCCTCCATCTTGAAGAGATAGTTGCGCGGGTACTTCGCCGCCAGCTCGCTGGCATAGTTGTACGCGTCGCGGAAGCGGCCCTCACGTTTGAGTAAGGCGATGAGCAGCGACTTCGCGTCGTCGCGCGCCCAACGGCCCTCGCGCGCGACCTGTTCCATCTCTGCCAGGCCGCGCTTGCGCGAGCCGCGGACGCCGACGAAGGTCGCCCCCAGCTTGACGAGCGGCGGCAGCGTGCCGACGACGTAGTCGTACATGCCTACGGTCACTTTCGCGTCCGTGTAATCGGGGTCGAGCTTGAGGAGTTCGCGGTGGTGGTCAACCGCATCCGAGCCGTTGCGCAGTGCCGACATGAAGCTGCGCTCGACCATGCTGCCCCACGCAGCCTTTAAGCCCTCGACGCCGCCGAGATAGTAGAGCGCGTCCGCGTCCTTCGGGTTCCGCTTGAGACGCGCCTCGCTCAACTCCTTCGCCTTCCGCGTCAGCTCGCGGAACTCCGCCGAGACCTTCGGGTCGGCCTGATCGTCCTTCTCCTTGTAGAATCCCTCGTTGTTGTAGAGCGACGCCTGCAAGCGCCGCGACTCGTTCAGCGTCTTCAGCCACAGCCCCACGGCGAGGAACTGGTAGCCCGCCGGGTGGTCGGGGAAGGCCCTGGTTATCTCCGTGAAGCGGCGGCGCGCGCCCTCGTAGTCGAGGTTGAAGAGCGCGTCGAAGCCTTCCGAGCGCAGCTCGTCGAAATGTTTTTGGTCGAACGTCGCCGCCTTTTCGGCGACGGCCTCTTCGGGCTGCGCGCTCGCAGCCGCGCCTTTCTTCGTCTGAGCGCCGACGGCGACGGCCAGTGCCGACGCCAGAAAAATCGTCGAAAGCAGCTTGCGACTATCCATAAAATTCTCTCAACGCGAAAACTTCAAACGTGCCGCGCGGCCAGGGCCACCTCTAAACCTTCTCGAAACTTTCCAGGTACTTCACGCCCGCGCCCGTATTGAAGAGCACGACGCGCTCGTCCCGTCGCACGTCGCCTCGCTCGATCAATTTACGCAGAGCGGGCAGGCAGGCCGCGCCTTCGGGCGCGACGAAGAGACCTTCCGCCGCGCCGATCTCGCGGACGGCGGCGAGCAGTTCTTCGTCGCTCACAGCGATTGCCGTCCCGCCCGACGCCCGCAGCGCGTCGAGGATGAGGAAGTCGCCGATGGCCTTCGGCACGCGCAGGCCCGATGCGACCGTCGCGGCGTTCTGAAACTCTTCGGCGTGTCGCCGGCCTTCCTCGAACGCGCGCACAATCGGCGCGCAGCCCCGTGCCTGAACCGTCACCATGCGCGGGCGCTTCTCATTTATCCAGCCGAGCGCCTCCATCTCGTCGAAGGCTTTCCATATGCCGATGAGACCTGTACCGCCGCCCGTCGGATAAACTATCCAGTCCGGCAACTCCCAGTCAAGCTGTTCGGCCAACTCGTAGCCGAGCGTCTTCTTGCCCTCGACGCGGTACGGCTCTTTCAAAGTCGAAACGTCGAACCAGCCCTCGGCCTCTTTACGCCGCGCGACCTCCGCGCCGCAGTCGGTTATCAAGCCGTCAATGAGCGTGACCTGCGCGCCCGTCTGCTCGCACTCGACGACGTTGGCGCGCGGCGTGTCGCGCGGCATGAAGATGTGCGCTTCGAGTCCGGCGCGCGCGGCGTAGGCCGAGAGCGCGCCCGCGGCGTTACCCGCCGAGGGCACCGCGAGCTTGCGCGCGCCTAGCTCCTTCGCCATCGAGACCGCCGCCGCCATCCCGCGCGCCTTGAAGCTCTGCGTCGGCTGCTGCGACTCGTCCTTGACGAAAAGGTGCTTCAGGCCGAGCGACTCGCCCAGCCGCGCGGCGCGCAGCAGCGGCGTGAAGCCTTCGCCGAGCGAGACGATGTTTTCTTCGCGCTCGACGGGCAGCACTTCGAGGTAACGCCACAGGTCGCTTCTTCTCCCCTTGAGACTTTCTTTAGTCAGCGTGCGCGCCGCCGTGTCCAGGTCGTAGCGCACCAGCAGCGGCTTACCGCACGTCTCGCAGAGGTTGTGCAACCGCCGTGCCTCGTGCCGCGCGCCGCACGCGGCGCATTCGAGATGCGTGACGTTCATCGCCTGCCTTCTCCCTTCAAAATCCCTTTGTTTCCCGCGAAAACCGCGAATTTTTCGCGTCCGCGAAGGCCGAAGCACTGACGAGGAAGCTGCGGCTCGGGGTCGAACTTCACGGCCCCGCCCAGCCTTCAACGACGCATCTCATGACACTTTCAAGTCTCTCACACAGCCGCGCGACCTGTCAGGTGGAGCGACTGTGTTGCACCCTTCGGTCGGCGGATGCTAGAGTCAGGACGATTTTAGATTTTAGATTTTTGATTTGAAATTTAAGAGCGGTTGTCGCTCGGCTTTCAGCTAAAGACAAAAAGCTGACTGCCGAAAGCTGAGTGACGACCGCTGAGAGCCTTCAATCGCAAATCAAAAATCTAAAATCTAAAATTTCCGTGATGGCAATTCGTTTAGTCGCCCTCGACCTGGACGGGACTCTGCTCGACTCGCGCGGCGAGCTGACCGCGCGCAACCGCGCGGCCATCGGGGCGGCGCGCGCCGCGGGCGTGTCGGTCGCGCTCGTCACGGGCCGGCGCTTCCGCGACGCGCGCCCCCTCGCGCTCGAACTCGGCCTCGACGTTCCCGTCATCTCACACAACGGCGCGCTCACGAAGCACGCGCGAACGCTCGAAACCGTCAGCGCCATCCTGATGCCCGTCGAGGCCGCGCGCGCCGTCGTCCGCGTCGGTCGCGCGCACGGCGCGGACGCGCTCGTCAGCGACGACCACGCCGGCGCGGGCCTCCTCGTCTATGACCACATCAGCGAAGGCAACACGGCGCTCGCCAAGTACATCGCCTGGTCGCGACGCGTCGTCGGCGATACGGCGGCACATACCATCCGCCGCGTGCCCTCGCTCGACGAATACCTCGACCACGACCCTCTGCACGTCGCCTTCTCCGGCGGCTGCGCAGCGATGGAGCGTCTGGGCGAAGAGATGCGGCGCGAGTTGGGCCGGGGCGTCCGGCTCCTGCTCACGCTCTACCCGAAGACCGACTTCGCGCTCCTGGACGTGCTGCACCCAGAAGCGTCGAAGGGCGCGGGGCTGGCGGCGGTGGCCGCCGAGCAGCGCCTGCGGCGCGAAGAGGTTTTGGCCGTCGGCGACAACTTCAACGACCTGGAGATGCTGGAGTGGGCCGGAACCGGCGTGGTCATGGGCAACGCCGACCCGTCGCTGCTGGGCCGCGCCGGTTTCCACACGACCGCCACGAACGACGAGGACGGCGTCGCCGCCGCGATTGAAAGATTCGTTCTTTAAAAAGTAGTCAGTAGCCAGTAGTCAGTACGCTCCGCAAAGCGGGCGCTTACGCTGGCGCTGTGGTGGTACGACTGAGAGGCGTTTTCTACTGGCTACTGGCTACTGGCTACTGACTACTTGAAGGAGTCTTATGGCTAACCGAATCGCGAACATCGAGACGAATGTGGGCACGATCCGCTTCGAGCTTCTGGAAGACGAGGCCCCGAAGACGGCGGAGAACTTCCGCCTGCTGGCCGAGGCCGGCAAGTTCGACGGCGTCATCTTCCACCGCGTCATCAAGGGCTTTATGATTCAGGGCGGCGACCCGACGGGGACCGGACGCGGCGGGCAGTCGGCCTGGGGCGGGCGCTTCGACGACGAGATCAACCGCTCGTCGGAACTTTACCGCGGGCCTTACGCGCGGGGAACGGTGGCGATGGCTAACGCCGGGCCGAACACCAACGGCTCGCAGTTCTTCATCATGCACGCGGACTACCCGCTGCCGCCCTCCTACACGAAGTTCGGTCGCGTCGTCGCCGGCCAGGACGTTGTGGACAAGATCGCCACGACGCAGACCGGCCCCGGCGACCGGCCCACGAAGGACGTTGTGATGGAGAAGGTCACGATTGAAGAGCAGTAAAGCCGTAAACCGTGAACCGTAAACCGTGACAAGAGGAAAGCAGGTTTTCTCTTGTCACGGTTTACGGTTCACGGTTTACGGCTTTACTGTGCCCCCGCGCCCTTCAGAATTTCGATCACGCGAGCCTGACCGTTCTCCCGCGCGAAGGCCAGCGCCGTCCGACCGTCCTCGTACTTGGCGTTCACGTCCGCGCCGTGCTCGATGAGGAGGCGGACGGTGTTGGAGAGGCCGAGACCGGCGGCGGCAATGAGCGCGGTGAAGCCTTTGGAGGTGTGCGCGTTGGCGTCCGCGCTGTGCCCTAAGAGCGCGTCGAGCGTGGAGATGCGACCGTAGGTGGCGGCGATGATGACGGACGTCACCCCGGCGTTATTGTGCGCGTTCACGTCCGCGCCCTTCGCGATCAGCGTGTTGACGAGGCTGTCGTCGCCGTCGCGCGAGGCGGAGAAGATAAGGGCCGTGCCGCCGTTGTTGCCGACCGCGTTCACGTCGGCCCCGGCGGCGAGGAGCATCTGCACGATTGCCACGTCTTTCTGGAAGCGCACGTCGGGCGGCTCCTTCTGCGTCTCGCCGGGGAGCACACCCTTCTGCGTGACGGCCTTCATCAGCGCGGTGTCGTTGTCCTTGTCGCGCGCCTTCACGTCCGCGCCCTTCGCCAGCAGGAGTTTGACGACATCAACCTTCCCCATCCAGCAGGCCCAGAGCAGCGGCGTCCAGCCGTCGTCGGCGCGCGCGTTCACGTCCGCGCCTTTCGCGATCAACTCGCCGACGATCTCCGCGTCGCCGTTCGCCGCCGCGAAGACGAGCGGCGTCCGCCCGTCCTTGTGGTGCGCAGACACGTCGGCACCCTTCGCGAGCAGGGCGCGCACGATTGCCAGGCTGCCGTTCGAGGCGGCGAACATGAGCGGCGTGCGCGCGTCGTCGGTCTTTGCGTTCACGTCCGCGCCGTGTTCGACGAGCGCCTGCGTGGTTTCGGCGTCGCCCGCCTCGGCTGCGACCATCAGCGCCGTCACGCCGTCCGCGCAGCGCGCGTTCACGTCCGCGCCCTTCGCGAGGAGCGACTGCGTGACCTGCGCGCTCTTGCCCGCGACGGCGTAGACGAGCGCCGGGCAGCCCCCCTCCTTCGACTTCGCGTTCGCGCTCGCGCCGCGGCCCAGCCAACTGTTAACCGCAGCCGCGTCGCCCTTGCCGACGGCCTGGAGCAGTTGGTCGTCGGGGCTGAGGCGCGTCTCGTGCGTGGCGACGACAGGCGGCGGGTGCGGCGGCTCGACAACGCGCTTCTTCTTCGGCTTGACGGCGAAGACGCCGACGCCGTTCTTCAAGTCGTCAACCTGCGCGGCTGAAGTGTGGGCGAGGGCGAGACACAGGCACGCGGCAAGCGCCGCCGCGGCGAACTGTTTGAGCGTGGTTCCGTTTCTCATGTTCTTCACTTCTGGCCGTGGCCCGCGCGCGCGTCAGGGCCGCGCGGCGACGGCGTGGTTGATGGGGCCGTGTCCGCGCCCCAATCGCGGCGCGCGCAGGATGGCGTCGGTGACGAAGCGCTTGGCCGCGCCGACCGACTCTTCGAGCGTTAGGCCGCGCGCGAGGCACGCGGCGATGGCGGCTGACAGCGTGCAGCCCGTGCCGTGCGTCGCACCGGAAGCAACGCGGGGGGCTGAAAAAGTTCTAACCACGCCGCCGTCGTCGAGCAGGTCGAGCGCAACGCCTCCGGCGAGGTGTCCGCCCTTGACGAGCACTGCGCGCGCGCCCATCTCGCGCATCGCGCGCGCGGCTTCGAGCATCCCGCGCTCGTCGCACACGCGCAGGCCCGTGATGCGCTCGGCCTCGTCGAGGTTCGGCGTGACGACGCGCGCGAGCGGCAGCAGCTCCCTTTTTAGCGCACCGAGCGCCCCGTCGTCCATCAAATCCTGCCCCGTGGTCGAGCGCGCGACCGGGTCAACGACGGGCGCGGGCAAGTTTGTCTCGCGAAACAATCGCGCGACCTCGGCGACTATCTCGCGCGTCGGAAGCATGCCGGTCTTCGCGCCCGCGACCTGGAAATCCTCCGCGACCGCGAGCACCTGCGCACTGACCGCCCCGGCGCTCTGGTGCGCCGTGCCGAAGACGCCCGTCGTATTCTGGAAGGTGAGCGACGTGACCGCGGCGGTCGCGAAGCAGCCGAAGGCCGTGAACGTCTTCACGTCGGCGACGACGCCAGCGCCGCCCGACGGGTCGAAGCCCGCGACGGTCAGCGCGACGGGCGGCGTTTCAGTTTCGACGTTGCTCGACACGATTCTCTCAAGTACGACTGCGAAGGGAACGGGCGTTCGCGGCCCCAAAGGACGCTCAACATTCGCGGCGGCTCTTCAAAGGGCGCTCAGGCTCTCGATGAGATGCACAGTCCGCGCGAGGCTTTGTCCGTCCGCGAAGAGGCGAATCGCGGCCACGCCGACAGCGCCCGCGCGCAGAACGTCGCGCGCGTTCACTTCGCCCACGCCGCCGATGGCGACGAGCGGGAAAGGCGCGAGAGCGTGCGCCGCCTCGCGCAAACGTTCGAGGCCGAGCGGCGGGCCGTATTGCCGCTTCGTGGGCGTGTCGAAGACGGGGCCGAAGACCGCGAAGTCGGCCCCGCCGTCGCGCGCGTCGCGCGCCTCCTGAAGCGTGTGCGTGGAGACGCCGACGAGGAAGTCCGGCCCGAAGGTGCGGCGCATGACCGAGGCATCAAGCGAGCGCGTCGTCAGTTGAACCCCGTCGCAGCCCGCGGCGCGCGCGATGTCGGCGCGGTCGTTGACGAGGAGGCGCGTCGTCGTGCTGCGCGTGAGCCGGGCGGCGCGCGAGGCCAGCTCGTAGAGCGTGCGCGCGCTCAAGGCTTTCTCGCGGAGCTGGACGAGCGTGACGCGGGCGGCGGCGGCCCGCTCGACGAGCGCGAGTAGGGCTAGAAAGTCGGCGCTCGACGGGGTGGTCGCGTCAGTCGTCTCGCCGCTCGTGACGAGATAAGTGATCGGTACGGTCAGGTCGCGCGGCATCGCGAGAGTCGTCCGTCGGGGGAGCATCTTTCTTCAACTCGACGGCGGCGGGCGGCGGGTTGTCGAGGCCTTGAAGACGGCGCACGGTCTCTTTGAAGTGGAACGTCTCCCAGAAAGCCATCGCCAGGTTCAGCAGGCCGAGGCCCGTCACCGCGCCGCGCACCCACCCCGATGCGACCGCGCGCAGCAGGCCGGGCGAGCCGATCTTCTGCGCCGCGAAGACGAGGAAGTAGTTGTCGCCCCAGCCGCCCATCCCCCAAGGCTGCCACCAGGGCAGCACCGTCAGGCAGACGCCCGCCTCCAGGCACAGGACGATGAAGAAGATGACGGTCAGCCTCGAAGCCATAACAGACGTAAACCGTGAACCGTGAACCGTGACAAGATAAATGCTGCGACCTGCGAACGGCAAATCGTGATGGGGCGAAAGCCACTTGTCACGGTTCACGGTTTACGGTTCACGGTGTTTTGCAACTCGCGCAGCCGCTCGGCGACGCCGCGGTAGGAAACGTCTATGGCGTAAACCTCGGACAAGATTTCGATGGCGCGGTCTGTGTCGCCCAACTGCTCGTAGGCCGTGCCGAGGTCGTAGCGCATGGCCTGATATTCGTCCTCGGTGTGGCCGGGCGCGGCCAGTCCGCGCTTGAACCAGAGCGCGGCGGGCCGCGGCATGCCCTTCTCCATGAAGCAGTGGCCGAGCATGTTGCAGCAGCTCAGGTAGCGCGGCGTGCCGTCGCTGGGCGCGACCATGTTGGCCGCGACCTGAAACTCCTCGACGGCCTCGTCATGCAGCCCCATCTCGCGATAGGCGAGACCCATCTGGTAGTGCGTGTCGAAGTCGGCGCTGTCGCCCTCGTCCGAGTCCTCGACGGCCTCGCGGAACTCGTCGAAGATGGCGGCGAGGCCGGGGTCAATCCCCGCGGACGCTTCGGGCAAGACGGCTGCCTGCGGCGGCGCGGCGGCGCTCGGCTGTGGCCCGGCCTGCGGTCGTTGTTCGATGGGCTGCTGCTCCGTCGGCGCGTCCGGTTGCACCGCGCCGAAGGTAAAATCGCCCGCCACTTCGTCCGCAGCCGGCCCGGCCTCGGAGACGCTCGCGCCCGCGACGTTGCCGAGTCGCCGGCGGCAGGCGTCTATTTCGGCGTGCTGGCCGTACTGGCGTTCGAGCATGTCGAGCGTATCGCGCGCGATGTCGGCGTAGCCCTTCTCGATGTAGAAGTCAATGCTCTCCAACTCTTGCCGGAGCATGCGCCCGACGCCCGCGCCGTCCGACTGCTGCGCACGCGCGTCGTCCGCGCCCGGCGCGTAAGCGCTGAAGTCGAACTCTTGAAAGCCGGACTGCGGCGGCTGGTGGTCAGACTGCTGCTGGCCTGAGAGTTCATAGCCGCCGACGCCGTTGTCGGCCAGTTCGTTGAGGTCTGCGAAGGAGGCGCTGGCGTCAGCGTGCTGTGGCTCCGTGACCGCGTTCCACTCGAACCGTGCCGGCTCGTCCTGTGCGCCCGCCGCCGACTCCGCCCCCGCGCCGCCCGCGTCGCCGCCTGCCACGAAGCTCTCGAACGTGGGCACTTCGTCGCCGCGCGCGGCCCCTTCGCCTTCGTCGAAGAGCGGGCCACCGAGTTCTTCGAGGCGCGTGCGGTAGTCCGGCTCGTTGGGCGTGAGGAGCGCGAGCTGCGTCAGCGCGCGGCGCCCCTCTTCGTTGTCGCCCGCGGACTCGGCGGCGTCGGCGAGGCGTTCGAGCGCGGAGCGCAGGTGCGCGTCGTCGCGCATCGCCGAGTAAGCGCGCACGAGCAGGCGGTGCGCTTCCATCTGTTCGGGGTCGCGCGCGAGGACTTCCTGGAGCAGCTCGGTGAGCGCCGCCTCCTGGCGGCCCGAAAGCGCGGGGTCGGCGACCCCGCCGAGCAGGCGCGCCGCGTCGGCGACGTTGCCCTGCCGCAGGTGCAGCCGTATCACGTCGAAGTAGAGCGTGAAGCTCGAAGGGTCGCGCGCGACCAGCTCCTTCGCGGCGAGTTCGGCGCGCCATGCGTCCTCAGCCTCGACGTAGGCGCGCACGAGCATGGCGCGCACCTCCAGGTCGTCGGGCCGCTCGCCCGCCAACTGCCCCAGAATTTCCGCGGCCTCGTCCGCCGTGCCGAGCGTCGTGTGCGCGGCCAGAAGGCCCGCCAGCGCCGGGTGCGACGCGGGTCGAAGCGCCAGAGCCTTCGTGAAGGCGTCGAGCGACTGCTCGAACTCGCCGCGCGACGCGAGCCGCTCGCCCGCTAGCGTGTAGGCTTCGGCGGCCATGTCCGGCATGTTCTCGCGCGTGTAGCTCTCGGCGAGGCGCAGGCGCACGTGCGTGTTCGTGGGGTCGAGGTCGGCGATGCGCCGCAGGACTCCGAGCGCCTCGCGGGTGTTGCCCGCGCGCGCGAAGGCGTCCGCCGCGACCATGTACTGCGCGCGCGCCTCGACCATCAGCCCCTGCTGCTCGTAGAGCTGGGCGAGGGCGAGCGCCGTCTGGTGGTCTTCCGGGCCGAAGCGCGTGAGCTTCTTGTACATCGCGATGGCCTTGAGCGTGAAGCCCTGTTCGCGATAATGTTCGGCGACGCGGCGGTAGCAGGCGACGGCCTCCGCCTTCTGGTTGAGGCGCGCGTAGAGGTCGCCGACGGTGTTGAGCGCGGTGAAGTCGCCCGCGTCCGCCTCGGCGATGCGTTGATACTCCTGTAGGGCCGAAGATATCTTGCCCTGGGCAAGGTACTTCTCAGCCGCACGTATGGCTTTTGCCTTGTCGAAACCCATTTGGAAAATTAGCCGTTCGGAAGAAGCGGGCTGCTTGAGAACCGGAGCGAGGCGAAACAGGCAGCGACAGGGTGCTCCGGCCCGGCTTTGAACGTCTTGTCCACGGCTCTCGCCCCTGTCTCCGAGGACGGGCGATTTTTACGCTAACACGCGCCCGCGGCGGGTGTCAACTAAGTCTTTCCGCAAGGGTTTATGCGCACTCCGACGGATGAAAACGCGCGCCCCGCGGGCCGCTTCGGAAGCGCGACGGGCGCGCTCGCGCTCGCCGGCTTCGTCGCCTACGCGCTGGCCGCGCCGCACTCGATTGCCGGCTCCTGGATGGGACTCTCGGCGGCCATCCTCGCGTGGCTGGTTCGCGCGGCCTCGACCAGACGCACAGGCGTAAGGCGCACGGCGCTCGACCTCCCGCTCTGGCTTTTCTTCGCGTGGACTGCCCTCTCGTCCTTCCTCTCGGCGGAGCCGCGCCTGAGCGTGCCGAAGCTCGTCAACGCCGCGACGTTCCTCACGTTCTACTTCACGCAGAGTTTGCTCACGCGCAGGACTGCCGTGCTGCTCGCCGCGTTGATGATCGCGTCGGCCTCGGCGGGCGTGCTGTGGGGCGCGGGCGAGCTTGTCCTGGGCCGGGGCGTCATCGTGCGCGGGCTGAGCGCGGACAGCCCCCTTCGGCAGACGCCGCTCGGCGAGGGCGACGCGGTGTGGCGCGTCAACGGGCGTCGCGTCGCGTCGGTTGCGGAGATTGACGAGGCGCTCAGGCAGACTCCGGCGGGCGGGCACGCCAACTTGAGCGTCATCTCGCACGGCGAGCACGTCGAGTGGCCGGGCATTCTCATCAACGAAGAGACGTGCCGCGCGCCTTCGCCTTCGGGCATCGAGGGCGGCGGGCCGACGCACAACTTCCGCGCTTCGGGCTGGACGCGCCACTACGAGACCTTCGCGGAGCTTTTGCAGATCATCGCGCAGCTCGCGCTCGGATTCGCGCTCGCCGTCTGGCTACGTCGGGAGGCGACGGAAAAAGGAGGGCGACGCGAGACGGCGGAGAGCAACGAGACGGCAAAGAATAAAGGGCGAGAGACCGAAGAGAACAGACGTGGCGGCTGGCGACGAAGCACAGTAGTCCTGCCCGCCGTCGCCTTCGTCGTGCTCGCCACAGGCATCGCGCTGACGGCGATGCGGACGACGCTCGTGGCTTTCGCCGTCGGCGCGTCCGTTTTGGCGTGGCGCGCGGCGCGCGGGCGGCAGCGCGTTGTCATCGTCGCGGTCGTCGCCTTCGTCCTCGGCTTCGGCGCGGTCGCCGTGTGGCGGACGCGCGCGGGCGGCGCGCTTGAGTTGAGCGATCCGAGCGCGTCGCTTCGGTTGCAGGTGGCGCGCATCGCGGCGGCGCGCGTGTGGCTGCACCCGCTGTTCGGGCACGGCATGGACGCGGTGCACGAGCACTGGAACGAGTGGGGCTTTCCAGGCACGGACATGCTGCACGCGCACTCCACCCCCATCCAGCTCGCCTTCGACCGCGGCCTGCCTGCGCTCCTCTTCTGGCTCTGGCTGATGTACGTCTTCTGGCGGATGGCCGCGCGCGCCGAAGCGATGTGGCGCGACTCAGGCAGCGCGGGCGCGCACGGCCTCGCCCTCGGCATCACGGGCGCGCTCGCGGGCTTCCTCGCCAGTTCTCTGGTCAACTACAACTTCGGCGACTCGGAGGTCGCGCTGCTCGTCTGGTGGATGATGGGGGTCGTGGTGGTTCTGAGCAAGGAGAAGGATGGCTAGGCGAAAGATGACTGCTATTAAGTGTATATGAGAGACCTGCTGGCGGTCGGTTGCATGCCGTTAGATTCCGATTTCCGGCGTGCTAAAAGCCAAACCGTATTTAAACGACTACGACGTGGTCACACAACACGCGGTCGGCGGATGACACGCGATCCTACATACGCGCCGCCACACTCGGCGGCGGCGATGACGATGAGGAACGGCATGTCTCTGGTGAGGAACATATAAAAATGGCCTGCGAAGAGAAGGCCGAGCAAAACTAGAAACCACAGCGGGGCGGCTAACCACAACCCCCAACGCCATCCCTTATCGGGCCAGGTGACACCCACGGCTATACCTAACACCGCACAGATTACGCAGACAATGCCCAAAGCTATGAGCAAAGCAGCCCCATTCGTTCGTAGCAGCGGCGTCAGAAAAAAGGCACTCGCTAAGCCTACAAGAAGTGCCACCGCATAAGCGTACCATCTGACTCTAAAGCCCATAATCATGCGTTTTTCACAGACGCGGAAACACCGACTCGTATGTCCGAGTAAGACGAAAAGTTTGCGAGTAGGCTATGGGCGTTGCGAACAACTGCCACTCCATCTCGCTTCGCAAATCAATATGCGTTTTCTTCCAAATAAAATTCGTCCTCATCTCCTCTTGGAGGCCAGTCGCCGTACCCGTTATTCACGGCTTCAGCGAGCGAAGCGATTGCGGCGGGAAGAAGATTGAAACAGGAGGTCTGCCCGTAATTGCCTACACAATTATCATGCGCGAGACATGCATTTGTGTAGTAGCCAGAACACCCGCCGCATCCTGGGCCGCGACATCCATTACAATCAGCATCCCCAAAACACCCTTCGCTACTACCGAATGGACATCTGTCAGAGACTTGGGGTACTGCTTTGCTGGTATTTGCCGCAAAGAGTAAGCCTTCAGTTTTTATGGGCATGCTCTGACATCGGTATGCGACCTACGTCAGGATCAGGCGATTCACAGGCTCTGTCTTGGATTGTGAGGCCTCGATTGAAGGCAGTTCATCCCCTAATAACATACCTGCTATCATTAAACCCACAGGTATGAACTTTCGTTCTTTAGTTTGCCGATGAAGTTGGATGAGTTTCGAGATACATTTTCTTGCCAATGTCGCGTCGCTAGAGCCCAAAAACTTTTGAAGCTTTCCCTGATCTTTTTCGGATAGCCCGATGAATGTTCTGTTCGCTAAATCAATCGCGAGTTTCATGCCGGGAAGTCTGAACTCTACAATGTTTTCATCCCCGTCACGCAGAATTTCTATCAAAGTGTAGCCGTTGGGGCGTCGGAGGCTACTAAGCGCTGATTTCCTTGAGAGGCGATGAGCCTTTAGCAAGACCGTCTCCCCGGCAGCGTTATAAGTTCCCGCATAACCATCGGGGGTAGGCTGCAAACTCCATTCCGGCTCTGTAGGCTGCTGCTGTTGCGCCGGGGCAGAGTTTACCTTTGTCAGAGCTGTGCTGTTGCAAAGCAGTGAAGCATACATCAACACAGCGATTGCTTTCGTTACAGATTTGCTGATGGCTGAGGTGCTCTTGGACATTAATGATCCTCCGAGCTGAGAGAACAGCTTGACTGGTCTCTTAAGGTGAAAGTATCGAAGTACGAGGTTCCTTGGGTGGTACTCGCATACTACATCCGCACTTTAAGAAAAGCAAGACTTTTTTGCAGACGTGGCAAAGCAAGAAATGACTGAACACAGAATCAGGAATAGGCTGCCGGTCAAGACTCTTACAATAAAAATAACCTCCGAGCAGCCTTCTATGTGTTCATCTCACGCTTCGCAAGGTGGCATAGTTACAACTTAACCGCCTCGACCGGCTCCGCCGTCTCGGCGAGGCTCAGCTCGTACTTGCCTTTGTGGCGCGCGAAGAAGTGTCTGAGAAACCGGACGGCCTCGGCGGGGGCCATCGTGTGCAGCGCTTCCATGTCTTGATTCTTGGGGAAGCGCTCGCGGCGGTCGGGGCGTTCGAGGTAGCCGCGGCGGTAGGCCGTCGGGGCGTCGAGCGGGCGCAGGCCGCGAAGCTCGCGCGGGGCGAGGAAGGCGTTGTTGTATTCGAGTTCGATGAGCGCGTAAGAATGGCGCGCGCAGAGGTCTTCGAGGCTGGCGATGCTGTAGCCGAAGAAGTGATGTTGCAGGCGGAAGGCGGGGTCGTATTTGACGACGAAGCGGACGGGCGGCGGAATCTTCTCGTTGATCTCGGTAACGACGATGCGCGGGCGGAAGCTTTCGAGTATGCGCGCGAGCACGAAGTAGTCGTAGCTGTCTATGTCGAGGCTCAGCACCCCGAAGTCGCGCGGGACTTTGTGCTCTCTGAGGAGCGAGCCGACGTTCTCCGGCGTCACTAAAGCATGAACGGCCTCGACGCCGGGAAGGTTCTTGTAGGTGCGCGCGAGGCGGCGTGCGCGTCGCTCGTCGCCCTCGATGCCGAGGCCGCGCCAGCCGGCACGGAAGAGCGCGTAGGTGTTCGAGCCGCGCACGCCGTCGCCCGCGCCGATGTCCACGGCCACGCGGCTGTGGCTGGCGGGCAGAAGCTCCGCGACGAAGCGTTCGAGAATCTGCTCCTCGCCGAAGTTCGAGAAGCCGCTCTGCTTGATGCGCTGCTTGGCGCGTTGCAGGTGCAGTCCGAGCCTGTTGAGATATTGCTGCGCTCTCTTCGCCATGCCGTAAAGTTTTCGGCGTGCGCCGTGCGAGTGTCTGCCGTGGATTCCCAACGCGCGCGGGGTCGTCGAAAGAATCTTATGCCAAATGCATCGCGGGCAAGTCAAACGGGAAAAGCCGTGAACCGTAAACCGTGACCAGAAGAAAGCAGGTTGTATCTCGTCACGGTTTACGGTTCACGGTTCACGGCTTTAAATCACGTCCGCGAAATTTTTACGCGTGCGCGCGAACCACCAGTAGCCGAGGACGAAGGCGAAGAGCGCGAGCACGGTGAAGTAGGCGAGGTCGCGCCAGTCGGGAGGCGTGCCTTCGAGCAGGATGCTGCGGTAGCTTCTGACGAGCGGCGTGAAGGGGTTGAGTTCGAGCAGGGGGCGGAAGCGCGCCGGCACGACCTGTTCGGGGTAGATGATCGGCGTCAGGTACATCCAGGCCATGAGGACGAGGCCGAGCGCCTGCGCCGTGTCGCGCAGGAAGACGCCGAGCGAAGCGACCAGCCACGACCCGCCCAGCATCAACATCAACTGCGGCACGAGCAGCACGGGCAGCCAAAGGATCGTCGCGTGCAGCTCGCCGCGTATCAAGAGCGACGCCACGAGGAGCGCCGCCGTACCGAACAACTGGTTGGCGAGCGCCGCGAGCGCCTGTGCGACGGGCAGCACTTCGAGCGGGAAGACGACGCGCTTGACCAGGTTCGAGTGCGCGACGACTAGCCCTGCGGACTGCTGCAAAGATTCCTGAAACGCCGTCCACGGCAGCAGCCCGCAGAACAGATAGAGCGCGTAGTCCCAGGGCGTGCCGCCCGCGACGAAGCGCGCGTTGAAGACCCCGGCGAACAGGAACGTGAAGACCGCGATCATCACCGCCGGAGTCACGAGCGCCCACACGAGGCCCAGCGCCGACCCGCGGTAGCGCGCCACGATCATCCGCCGCGCCAGCGGCCAGATCAGGTCGAGCCGCCGCGGAAGCTCCAGGAGCGGACGCCACACCGCGCGCCGCGCCGTCTGTGCCGAGATCATGCCAACCATTGTACTAGGGGCGTCGGCCCGCCGGGGTTTTTTTGCCGGCGCGTGGGTTCGCGTCAGCCGACGGCTCCTCCGCCCAGAAGACCCACTTCGCGCCGTTGCGGTGCTCCTCGGGCGGCGGGAGCGCACCGCGCTCTTCGAGCAGCCCGCGCGCGCCGCGCTGTGTTTTTGCGTACAGGTACTGCGCGAGGTCTGAGAACGTCCATCCCCTCGCGGCGAGGTCGGTTTTGTTCAGGGCGCGCTCCAGCCGCGCGCGCCTCTTCTCGAAGAGGTCGGCGATGCGCCCGGCCATCTCACGACACAGCGCCTCAAGCTCGTCGCGCTCGCCGGCCTTCACGACGAGAAAGTTCGGCTCGTAGTAACGCTCCGCCGGGTGACGCCTCTCCCACTCCTCGGACTCGCGCAACAGCTCGCTCCCGATCATCTCGCTGACGTGCTTGTGGACGCTCGCCGCCGACAGGTCGAGCGCCCCGGCGAGCTGGGAAATCGTCCTCGGCTCCTGCGCCGCCAGGTTTAAAATCTCTTCCTTAGTGCCGTTATTTATCAGCTTGTGTTTGGCGACGCCCGCCCACGGTTCGCCGCACCCGTCGCGCCGCGCCGAGATGCACCCGCAGGCGAAGCGCAACCCCTCGAAACCCTTCGGAACCCCCATGCGACACCTCTTTACATTCCTATTTTTAGGGCGTATGCTAAATCTAATTTTAGGGACTAAGCTAAAATAAACCCCATTTAATAACACCGGACAGGCAAAGATGCTGGCGGCACGTCCAAAATAGAAGCTAACGCCATCGCATTGCGGATGCAACCCGGTAGCCGTCGGCGCGTCCGCAAGTGCCGACGCTCGTGCACTCGTCTTCGACCTCGACATCCCCTGCCGAAAAGCATTATTTCTGTGGCCTTATTTCAATGTGCCCCGGCATCTGCCACGGCAACAGGAGGAGATAGTCATGGCAAGTCCTGCGAGTATCGGTAAGCATCCGGTTCACCCGATCATCATCCCGTTCCCCATCGCGCTCTGGATTTTCTCGCTCGTCGCGGACGTTGTTTACCTGTGGCGCGGCAACCCGATTTGGAGAGACTACGTCGCCTTCTACGCGCTGCTGGGCGGCATCGTCGGGGCGGTCGTGGCCGCCGTGCCGGGCTTCATTGACTGGCTCTCGATCACAGACCGCGAGGTGAAGAAGTTGGCCGACTGGCACGCGCGCCTCAACGTCTTCGCGCTCGTCGTCTTCGTCGCGGACTTCTACCTGCGGACGACCGGCGGCGCGCGCTGGGTCGGCGGAAGCTCCGCGATCCCTCTCCTGCTCTCTGTGCTCGGCGTCATCTTGATCACGATCTCCGGCTGGCTCGGCGGCGAGATGGTTTACGTTCACGGCGTCGCGGTCGAGCCGCAGCGCGGCACGGAAGGGGAAGATGACGGCGCGAAGGCGCGCGTCGCTTAGCGGAAGCGTGCGTCGCTTCAGGCTCGCGCTCGTAAAGTAGGAGGGACACTTTGCAAAGTGATTCCGGGCAGAGCGTCTCTGTTTGGATGGCGACGGCGGAGACGCCGTCAGAGCCTGTGTTGGCCGAGGACGAGCGCGCGGACGTGTGCGTCGTCGGCGCTGGCATCGCGGGGATGACGACGGCCTACCTGCTCGCGCGCGAGGGCAAGTCCGTGGTCGTCATAGACGACGGCCCCGTCGGCGGCGGCATGACCGGGCGGACGACCGCGCACCTCGTCAACGCGCTCGACGACCGATACTTCGAGCTTGAACGACTGCACGGCGAGCGCGACTCGCGGCTCGCCGCCGAGAGCCACACGGCGGCTATCAACCGCGTCGAAGTGCACGAGCGCTCGGCGGTCTGCCCTCACCTCGGCTGCGTCGTCGGCTGGAACTTCCTGGAGAAGACCTGGGACTGCCCGTGCCACGGCTCGCGTTTTGACGCTTACGGGAAGGTGTTCAACGGGCCGGCCAATGAAAATCTCGCCCCCGCGGACGAGTAGCAGCCCGTCCTGCCGCGCGTCACGACCTGGTACATCACTCCGAGCCGTTCGTTAAAGAGTACAAAAATCAACTCGGAATAATTCGTCACTCTCTTTCATCGTCTCGGCCCGCGGCGAACGTTTCTTCCACGGCTCGAACGCCCGGACTCAGCCGTCTCTTCTGGCTTCCGGCTTCGGAACTCTGCTAAATTGCCGCACATGGGTGTGGCGCTGCGCGTCGAGAACGTGTCGAAGCAGTACCGGATTTACCGGCGTCCGGGCGACCGTCTGACGGAGTCGCTGACGCGCGGTCGTCTGAAGCGTCACCGCGAGTTCTGGGCGCTCCGCAACGTCAGTTTTGAAATCAAGGCGGGCACGACCACAGGGATCATCGGGCCGAACGGGTGCGGAAAGTCCACGCTGCTGCAAATCATCGCGGGCACGCTGGAGCCGACCGAGGGCGGCGTGTGGCGCGAGGGGCGCATCGCCGCCCTGCTCGAACTCGGCGCGGGCTTCGACCCCGAAGGCACGGGCGTCGAGAACGTCTTCATGAACGCCGCGCTGATGGGCTTCTCGCGCCGCGAAACCGAGAGGCTCTTCCCCTCTATCGAGCGCTTCGCCGAGATCGGGCCGTTCATCTACCAGCCCGTCAAGACCTACTCTTCGGGGATGTTCGTCCGCCTCGCCTTCGCCGTCGCCGCCAGCGTCGAGCCGGACATACTCGTCATAGACGAAGCGCTCGCCGTCGGCGACGCCGTGTTCCAGCACCGCTGCCTGCGCCGCATCAAGGAGCTACAGGAGCGGGGCGCGACCGTCCTCTTCGTCTCGCACGACGCGGCGGCGGTGCTCGCCCTCTGCACGCGCGCCGTGCTGCTGAGCGCAGGGCGCGTCATCGGCGACGGCGCTCCGGCGGACGTGCTCCACAACTACCAGCGCATCGTCATGGAACGCGAGCAGGCATTCGAGGACGAGACGGCGCACGCCGAAACGACTGACGACGACGGTGCGGTCGCCGATGACGGGGGCAGCGCGCCGCTCCGCTACACCTACCGACACGGCGACGGCACAGCCGAGATCGTCAGGGCCGAGCTGCTCGACGCCGCGCGCCGCCCCACCGAGATCGTCGAGACGGGCGCGCCCGTGACGGTGCGCGTGCGCGCGCGCTTCCAACGCGCGGCGGACGACGCGGTCGTCGGCTTCCTCATCACCGACCACCGCGGCGTACACGCCTACGGCACGAACACGAAGGAGCAGCAGATAGACTTCGGGCGGCTCCGTCGCGGGGACACGGTCGAAGTCAGCTTCGCCTTCAACTGCTGGCTCGCGCGCGGGCAGTTCTCCGTCTCGCTCGCCGTCCACAGCCGCGACGGCGTCAGCTACGACTGGCTCGACGGCGTGCTCTTCTTTCAGGTCACCAGCCCCGCCCTGATCGAAGGCGTCGCCAACCTCAACGCCAGCGCGACGGCGCGACATCTGGGGATGCAGATTGCGGATTGCGGATTGCGGAATGAAGACCGGGGCGATGGCACTAATGACGAGACAAAATCCGCAATCCGCAATCCACAATCCGAAATCAACGAGAGCCTGACTCATGGTTGACCACGAAGTCGAAGACACTCTGCGCGAGATACGCGAGCGCGTGCTCGCCGAGTCGGCGCAGGCAGCCGGGCCGTTGGCCGTGCAGCCGAACGGCCCGGCTGCGAACGGCGCTGACGCCGGGCAGGCGGCGCAGGCGAACGGTCGCGCGCCGGGCGAGGCGCTCGCACGTTTGCAAGCGAACCTCGCGACGACTGAGCGCGCCTGGTCGCGACTGCCGCCGCTCGTGAGCTACCGGCGCGGCCTCGCGGCGCGGCTCGAACTCTGGGTCAAGCGGCAGATCAAGCGCGCCGCGCACTGGTTCACATGGGAGCAGGTCAACTTCAACTCCGCCGTCCACCACGCGCTCGGCGACGCGCACGAGGCCCTGGCCGCGCACGAACAAAGACTGGCCGCGCACGAACACAAGATGGTCGCGCACGAACACAAGATGGTCGCGCACGAGCAGGCGGCGGCGCGCGCGCAGGCCGACATCGCCGCGCTCAGCGCCTCCTTCCGCCAGCTCCGCTCGGAGGCCGACAACGGGCGCGCGCGCCTCTCCGAGTTGCAGGCGCGGCTCGCCGCCGCCGAGTCGCGCTTCGACGGCGCGCTCGCCCAGTTGCGCCACGCGCTCGCCGCGGGCGTCGAACAACTGCGCGCGGAGGCGCGCGCCCTCACCGAAGAAACCCGTGCGGAACAACACGCCTTCGTTGAAGGAATCCGCACAGACCAGCGCGCGCTCGCCGAAGGCTTGCGCGACGAACAGCGCGCGCAGATACAGGCGCGCGCCGCCGAGCTTCTGAGCGAGATGCGCGAGCGCGCCGAGCGCCTGCTCGAAGAGCAGCGCGTCTGCTTCAAACAGCTCTCGCTCGAAGTCGGCGAGGCGGCCGTCACGCACGACCGCGCCCGCCGCCAAATAGAAACGCGCCTCGAAGCGCTGGAAAAGCCGTGAACCGTGAACCGTGACAAGTGGTTTCCGCCTTGCACTGTTCGTGTTCTCGGCACGGCTCGCGTTAATGGCGTGCGGCTTTTTCTTGTCACGGTTCACGGTTTACGGTTCACGGCTCTTATGTCTGACGACCTGTACCGCCGCGCCGGCATCGAAGACCTGGCGGAGTTCTATCGCACGAAGTTCGTGTCGGACGAGGTTCTGGACGCGCGCTACTTCCGCGCGCTCGACCGCTTCGACATCCGCTTCGCGCGGACGATGTGGGTTTACGACAACGTGCGCGCCGGCGCGTCGGTGCTCGACCTCGGCTGCGGTGCCGGGATGCTCGCCCTCCTGAAGCGCAAGGGCGTGACGCTCGCGGGCGTTGATCTCTCGGAGGAGTGCGCGCTCGCCGCGCGGCATAACGGCTACGACGCCGCCTGTGCGTCGCGTCTCACACGCCTGCCGTTCGCCGACGCGAGCTTCGATTACGTCGTGAGCCTCGACGTGCTCGGCCACGTCGTCGCCGAGGAGAAGGACGCGGTGCTCGCGGAAATCCGTCGCGTGCTCAGGCCCCGCGGCGTCACCCTCCACGGCATCGAGTGCACGGACAGGCGCGCGCAGAAGAGTTACGAAGAGATGACCGCCGACGAGCTGCGGCGCTTCGTCTCGGTGGACGGGCACATCGGGCTGGAAGAGGAGCAGGAGCACGCCGCGCGCTTCCGGCGCTTCTTCGCCAACGTCGCCTGGGAGCCGCGCTACGCGCTCTGCCTTTCGAGCGAGGAGTTCGTCAAGCAGCGTGACGAGTACGGGCTGCCGTTCGAGCCTGACTTCGTCGAGTACCTGCGCGGGCTGTCGTTCTCCGAGCGGCGAGCCTTCGACATGGCGATGGGCTACGTCTTCGCCAAAATCTCAGACCTCCACGTCCGTCTCCCCAAGAGCGGCCTCTACGTCCTGCTGAAAGCCTCCGACGCGCCCCTGGGCAGTTTCTACAACGAACACCGCGACCGCTCCGCACTCTTTACGGCGAGGGCGACCGGTGGCCCGCCCGCCGAAGAGTCGCGTGCCCTCGACGGGCCGCGCGCCTTCTGCCTCGACCGCGCCGCCGAGTTCGACGAAGGCTGGTACGAGCCGAACGTGCTTCCCCCGGTCGCGCGCTGGATGAGTGGCCGCGGGCGAGTCCGCTTCCGCGCGCCCACGCTGCGCGGCGTCCGGCTCGACCTCACCTCGCACATGCCCGACCTCGCGGCGCGTCCGCTCGGCCTCGAACTTCGCTTGAACGGCCAGCGGCTCTGCGCCCTCTCGCTCATCCGCCAGGGCTGGCTCGAACTGTGCGCCGAGGTGCCCGCCGGGTTGGCCGACGCCGGCCACTACGAGCTTGAGATTCGCGCCGACCGCACCTGGCAGCCGCGCCCCGGCGACACAGAGAACCCGGACGACCGAGAGCTTTCGGTCGCCGTCTGCAACATCGAAGTACATTCACAAGAGGGATAGGGAGACTGACCTGCCCCGGAACTTACGTGCCGTCCGGCGGGAGGCCGAGGCGTGCGTCGAGTCGCGCGCGTAAGTTTCGGAAGTGATCTTCGGGGACGGAGGCGATGGAGCGTTGGAGGCGCGCGACCACGGGTTCAAGCTCGTGCTCCTCTTCCGGCTCGACCTGCTCGATGGCTTCGGCCACCTCTTCGGCGCGCGCGCGGCCCGTCAGACGGCGCAAGGCGGACGCGAGCAGGTTCGCGGCGGCGCGCAAGGCCCGGCGCGACTGCCGGAACGTGCCGCGGACGGCGGCCTCGACCGGCTTGATGGGCGCTTCGCGGCAGACGGCCTGGACAGCCTCGCCGACGGCGGCGGCCCCGCACAGGTCTATGAGGCTCGCGCCCCCTCCGCGCGGACGCATGGCGTAGTCTGCGAGGTGGCCGAAGTGGTAGGTGCGGCTCGCCAGGTCAACGGCGCGCTTCCATTCGAGAAAGTAGAAGACTTTGCGGAAGACGGCCTTCAGAGGATAGACGAGCACGGCCCACAGACACCCGCGCACGCACCCGCGCCCGCGCTCGCTCGTGAGCGCTGACAACTCCGCCTCGCTTAAGCGTCGCCCGTTCGATGCGGCGAGTCGTCGCACGAGGCGCTTGCGGAAGTAGTTCTTGGCGAGGTCGTCAACTACGGGCACGGGGATGAGCGGCGTCAGGCCGACGAGAACCGCGTGCGCGACGAGGCCGCGCTGACTGCCTTCCGTCGCCTGCGAGTTATTCCGAATGTCTCCCATCCTCTCCCTTCCATCGAGCAGTGTCAGGGAAGAAATTAACATGGATGTACAGGATAAGAAGAATTTTAAACTTGAAATCCCAAATCCTTCTCATTGCTTTCATCCTGCCCATCCTGTCCATCCATGTTAATTCTTCTTCTCGTAACCGGCCCGCAACTTCTTCGGCGCGCGGGCGTGCCTTTTCGTCGCGGCGCGGCTTCGTGGTAAGTTGTCAGTGCTCTGATAACTCCCCGCTTCTTCGGTCTCGACGCGCTTCGATGACGATTCGCAACATACTCATCTGCACGACGCAGGTTCCCTTCACCGCGGGCGGGGCTGAGTCGCACGTCGCCGGCCTGCTCGACGCGTTCGTTGAGGCGGGTTATAACGCCGAGGTCGTGGCGCTGCCCTTCAAGTGGTATCCCCCTTC